>LNFM01000672.1_pt1 | contig 305048 bp, 287 predicted proteins | sample 596031 | NCBI WGS metagenome assembly LNFM01 (sample SAMN04254537, study PRJNA301005) | activated carbon metagenome | isolation source: dual media filters at the Ann Arbor, Michigan drinking water treatment plant | place: USA: Ann Arbor | reverse complement strand
CAACGGCATCAGCGGCGTGCAGTGGACCAGCATGGACCCGCCGCTGCGCGAGACCATGCTGGTGCGCGGCGACATCGACGCCATCACCGGCTTCAGCTTCACGAGCCTGCTGAACCTGGAAGCCCGCGGCGTGAAGACCGAGGACATCGTGGTCCTGCCGTACCCGGCGCACGGCGTCAAGCTCTACGGCAACGTGATCATCGCCACGCCCAAGATGATCAAGGAGAACCCGGCCGCGGTGAAGGCCTTCCTGAGCGCCTTCGCCAAGGGCGCCAAGGAGGTGATGGCCAACCCCGACCCGAGCATCGAGTACGTGAAGGCGCGCGACGGCATCATCAACGTCGACCTGGAAAAGCGCCGCCTGCGCATGGCCATCGACGCCGTGGTGGCCAGCCCCGACGCACGCGCCGAAGGCTTCGGCGTCGTCAACCCCGGCCGACTGGCGCTGATGGCGTCGCAGGTGTCGGATGCCTTCGCCACCAAGACCCGCATCGACCCCACGGCGGTGTGGACCGACGCGCTGCTGCCGAGCAAGGCCGAGCTGAACATCCTGCCGCCCGTCAGGAAGTGATGCAGGCCGCCGCCGTCGCGGGGCCGTGCGGCGGCGGCCGGGCCGGCCGGGCCCTAGCGCAGGTCGATGGACAGCTGCAGCATCACGGCCGCGTCGCCCAGCATGTGCGCGGTCATCGCAAAGCGCTTGTCGAACTGCCAGCCCAGCGACACCAGGGCGCCGGGCGAGAAGCCGTTGTTGTTGAGCGGCACCTTGTCCTCAAAGGCGCCGCGGTAGCCATACATCAGCCCGCCCGACACCTGGCCGAAGAGCTTCTGCTGCCCCAGCAGCGCCGGGAACCGCTTGCCGATGTAGAGGTAGGCGCTGGGCTGGCCGAAGGAGTTGCTGAAGTACGAGCCGCCGGCGAGCCAGTCGTCGTCGCGCTGGCGCTCGGCGCCGATGGCCCAGACCGGGCGGTGTTCGTCGCTGGGCCTGAAGTGCTGCGAGAAGGGCGAGCCGGCCACGCGCCAGTGGCCGGTGGTGGACAACAGGCCCGGGCCGTCGGCGGCGGTGGCGGTGCCCGGCAGGGCGCTGGCCGCGGCCATGGCGGCACAGCAGGCAAGGGCCCCGAAGGGCCGGCGGACTAGATGGTTCATGGCGACGATTGTCTCAGCGCATTGCGCCTGCTCAATGCCCGATCAGCACGGTGGGTGCGGGCTTTTACGCGCGTGTTTCACGAAGGCCGGGTTCGCAGGGACGCCCCGGGTGGCTGACCGGCCGGCCGGCGCCTGGCTGCGGCGCGCCCTGAACGGGCTGCTGCTGATTGCGCTGGCCGGCGCGCTGAGCGGCTGCGCCTGGCTCGATCTGCGCCAGCGCGAGATCGCGCTGCGCCCTTCGCCCACCCAAGCCGCGCACGTGCAGGCCGCGGCCGACTTCTGGCGCCCCGGCGACACGCGCGAACTCGTGGCGCTGCCCGGCGGCGAGCAGCTGGCGTTGTGGTGGCTGCCGGCGGCCGACCCGGACGCGCCGGCGCTGCTGTACCTGCACGGCACCTTCCGCAACCTCTACCAGAACGTGCCCAAGATCCGGGCGCTGCGCGAGGCGGGTTTTGCCATCGTCGCGGTCGACTACCGTGGCTGGGGCGACAGCACGGCGCTGGTGCCGTCGGAGGCCACCATCAACGCCGACGCCGCGCTCGCCTGGGCCGAATTGCAGCGCCGCCAGCCGCTGCCGGCGAGGCGCGTGGTGTATGGCCACTCGATGGGCGGCGCGGTGGCGGTGACGCTGGCCAGCGGCCTGAAGCACGGCCGCGACTACGGCGCGCTGGTGCTGGAGTCGACCTTCACGCGCATGCCCGACGTGGCCGCGGCCGCGGGCTGGATCGGCCGCATCGGCGCCTGGGCCACGACGCTGGAGTTCGACTCGATCTCGCGCATCGGCCGCATCGATGCACCGCTGCTGATGATGCACGGCAGCGCCGACACCACCGTGCCCATGGAGCTGGGCCGCCGCCTGCGCGACGCGGCCCCGCCGGGCGCGCGCTGGGTCGAGTTTTCCGGCGGCTCGCACAGCCGGCTGCAGCTGGAGTTTCCCGAGCTCTACCAGCAGACCCTGCGTCCGCTGCTGGACGCCACCACCACCCAACCCGCGACGCCCGCCCGGGCGCTGTCACCATGAAACCTTTCGTCGATTTCCAGAACGTCTGGCTGGCCTACAACGACGAGTTGCTGGCCCAGGGCCACTTCGCGGTGGAGGACATCACGCTGAAGGTGAACGAGGGCGAGTTCATCGCCATCGTCGGCCCCAGCGGCTGCGGCAAGAGCACCTTCATGAAGCTCACCACGGGCCTGAAGATGCCCAGCAAGGGCAGCATCCACATCGACGGCCAGCCGGTCACCGGCCCGCTGAAGATCAGCGGCATGGCCTTCCAGGCGCCGAGCCTGCTGCCCTGGCGCACCACGGTCGACAACGTGCTGCTGCCGCTGGAGATCGTGGAGCCCTACCGCTCCAGCTTCCGCGCCAAGCGCGCCGAGTACGAGGCCAAGGCGCGCGCGCTGCTGAAGAGCGTGGGCCTGGGCGGCTACGAGGACAAGTTCCCGTGAGCAGCGCGCCAGCATCTGCCGCGCGCTGGTGCACGAGCCCAAGATGCTGCTGCTGGACGAGCCCTTCGGCGCGCTGGACGCCTTCACGCGCGAGGAGCTCTGGTGCATCCTGCGCGACCTGCAGGCGGCGCAGAAGTTCAACGTCATCCTGGTCACGCACGACCTGCGCGAGAGCGTCTTCCTGGCCGACACGGTGTACGTGATGAGCAAGAGCCCGGGGCGCTTCGTCGTGCAGCGCCAGATCGACCTGCCGCGCCCGCGCGACCTGGAAGTGACCTACACGCCCGAGTTCACCGACATCGTGCACGAGCTGCGCGGCCACATCGGTGCCATCCGTCAACAGGCCGGCAAGGCCGTCGTGGCGGTGCCGCAATGAACGGGCGCACGGCCGTCCGAAGCCCGTTCGCGCCCCCTCGGGGGGCCGACGCCGCAGGCGTCTGGGAGGTCCAATGAAAGTCTCCAAGAACGTCGAGCGCTGGTCGCCGCTGATCGTGCTGGGCATCACGCTGCTGCTGTGGCAGCTGATCGTGATGGGTTTCGGCATCCCCGAGTTCATCTTCCCGAGCCCGACGCAGATCGCGCAGCAGTTCGTCGAATTCAAGGGCCCGCTGCTGGCCGCCGCGTGGAAGACCTTCTGGGTCACGATGCTGGGCTTCGGGCTGGCCATCGTGGTGGGCGTGATGCTGGGCTTCCTGATCGGCAGCAGCCGGCTGGCCTACACGGCGCTGTACCCGCTGATGGTGGCCTTCAACGCGGTGCCCAAGGCCGCGGTGGTGCCGATCCTGGTGGTGTGGTTCGGCATCGGCATCGGGCCCGGTGTGCTGACGGCATTCCTGATCAGCTTCTTCCCGATCACCGTGAACATCGCCACCGGCCTGGCCACGCTGGAGCCCGAGCTGGAAGACGTGCTGCGCGTGCTGGGCGCCCGGCGCTGGGACGTGCTGGTGAAGGTGGGCCTGCCGCGCTCGATGCCGTTCTTCTACGGCTCGCTGAAGATCGCCATCACGCTGGCCTTCGTGGGCACCGTGCTGGCCGAGATGACCGCCGGCGACAGCGGCATCGGCTACCTGATGCAAAGCGCCGGCAGCCAGCAGCGCATGCCGCTGGCCTTTGCCGGGCTGGTGACCATCGGCGCGATGGCGATGGCGATGTACGAGCTGTTCAGCTGGATCGAGAAGCGCACCACCGGCTGGGCCCACCGCGGCACGCAGGGCGCATGAGGGCCCCCCCCCGTAGCGCCTGCGGCGCTCCCCCCCAGGGGGGCACCCCCTGCGGCCCGGCGAAGCCGGTTCCGCGGCGGTCGCTTGAAGGGGCTCCGCTTTGAACGCGGAGCAGGTCGTGCGCCACTTGCGCCGCGCCAACGAGGTGGCGCGCGAGGCCATGGCCAAAGGGCGGCATCCGTTCGGCGCCTTGCTGGTGGCCGCCGACGGCGAGACGGTGCTGCTGGAGCACGCCAACGTCGACACCGTCAACCACGCCGAGGCGGTGCTGGCGCGCGTGGCGGCGCACCGCTTCGACGCGGCCACGCTGTGGGGCTGCACGCTGGTGACCACCGTGGAGCCCTGCGCCATGTGCGCTGGCACGCAGTACTGGGCGCACATCGGCACGTTGGTCTACGGCCTCAGCGAGCAGCGGCTGCTGCAGCTCACCGGCAACCACCCCGAGAACCCGACGCTCGACCTGCCCTGCCGCGAGGTGTTTGCGCGCGGCCAGAAGGCGATGACGGTGATCGGCCCGGTGCCCGAGGTCGAAGACGAGATCGCCGCGCTGCACCGCGATTTCTGGGCGCGCCACTAGCCATGGGCTGGCAGGCGCACCTGAGGCTGGATTACCGGCGGGATGGCGACCGCACCATTGCGCACGACCTGCACGAAGGCCCGCTGCGCGTGCTGCAGCGCCTGTACCCCGAAGGCCCGGGCATCTGCCACCACGTGGTGGTGCACCCGCCCGGCGGCGTGGTCGGCGGCGACGAGCTGCACCTGCAGGCCACGCTCGCCGAAGGCAGCCACGCGCTCATCACCACGCCCGGCGCCACGCGCTTCTACCGCAGCGAAGGCCTGCTCGCGCGCCAGCACATCCAGCTGCAGCTGGCTGCGGGCGCGCGCCTGGAGTGGCTGCCGATGGAGACCATCGCCTACACCGGCTGCGACGCGCTGAGCGAGCTGCGCATGACGCTGGCGCCCGGCGCGCAGACGATCGGCTGGGACCTGCTCACGCTGGGCCTGCCCGCCGCGCAGCAGCCCTTTGCGACAGGCCGCTTCCGCCAGCACATCGAGCTGCCTGGCTGCTGGCTGGAGCGCGGCAGCGTGGCCGCCAGCGACGCCACGCTGCTCGGCGCCCCGCCCGGCTGGGCCGGCTGCACCGTGCTGGGCACCTGCTGGTTCGCCGCCGGCGAGGCGCTGCCCGCGGCCCAGCGCGACACGCTGCTGGACGCCGCGCGCGACGCCGTGGCCGGCAGCCCGCTGGCGCGCAGCGCGGGTGTCACCGCGCCGCAGTCGCGCGTGCTGGTGCTGCGCGTGCTGGCCCCGGGCGTGGAGCCGGCCATGCAGCTGATGGCCGCGGTGCGCGCGGCCTGGCGCCAGGCGGCCTGGGGGCTGAAGGCCGAGCCGCCGCGCATCTGGCGCACCTGAGTCCGCCCGGGGCGGCCGGCGCCGGGGCCGGCCCCGGCGCCGCCCCGCGGCGAGGCCATTCGGCCCGCCCGAGGTGCCCGCTATCCTTCACGCCATGTACGCCCCGTATTTCGGCCTCAGCCGGGACCCGTTCTCGCTGGCCCCGGACCCGCGTTTCCTGTTCATGAGCGAGCGCCACCGCGAGGCGCTGGCGCACCTGCTGTATGGCGTGAAGGGCGGCGGCGGCTTCGTGCTGCTGACGGGCGAGATCGGCGCCGGCAAGACCACCGTCACGCGCTGCTTCCTGCAGCAGCTGCCGCCACAGTGCGTGGTGGCCTACATCTTCAACCCCTGCCTGACGGTGATGGAGCTGCTGCAGACGGTGTGCGGCGAGTTCGGCATCCCGGCGCTGCCGGCCGAGGCCAGCGTGCGCGCGCACGTGGACGCGCTCAACACCTTCCTGCTGCAGGCCCATGCCGAGGGCCGCCACGCGCTGCTGGTGATCGACGAGGCGCAGGCGCTGGAGCCCGCGCTGCTGGAGCAGCTGCGCCTGCTGACCAACCTGGAAACCTCCGAGCGCAAGCTGCTGCAGATCATGCTGATCGGCCAGCCCGAGCTGCGCGACATGCTCGACAGCCCCGGCATGGAGCAGCTGGCGCAGCGTGTCATCGCGCGCTACCACCTGGGCCCGCTCACGGTGGCCGAGACGCGGCAGTACGTGAACCACCGGCTGCAGGTGGCCGGGCTGAAGACGCCACCGCCTTTCGAGCCGCGCGCGCTGACGCGGCTGCACAAGCTGACCGGCGGCGTGCCGCGGCGCATCAACCTGCTGGCCGACCGGGCGCTGCTGGGCGCCTACGGCCGCCGCCTGCGCAGCGTCGACGTGGCCATGGTCGTGAAGGCCGCACAAGAGGTCTTCGACCCGCGCGGCCGGGTGGCGCGCCAGCGCCGCGAGCGGCTGGCCGCGCTGGCCGCCGCGGGGGCCCTGGTGGCCGGCGTCGTGATCGTGGGCGTGTGGGCCTGGCAGCACGCGGCCGCGCCGTCGTCCGGGCCCGTGCTGGCGGCCTTGCCGCGCGGGGCGCCAGCGGCGGCGACATCGCCGCCCGGCCCGGTGGCCGGCGTGGCTGCCGGGACCGCTGGAGCCGGTGCGATGGCGCCGTCGGACCCGCCCGCCAGCGCACCGCCCGCCGTGTCCGCCCCGACCGTCGCGCTGCCGGCGCCGTCGGACGACCCGAGCGCGCTGATGGCGGCTGCGCCGATGCGCGAGGATCTGGCCTGGCGCGAGCTCGCGCTGCGCTGGAACGTGGCCATCGGCGAAGGCGAGCCCTGCGCCGTGGCACCGCAGGCGCAGCTGGCCTGCTACCGCAGCGCGAGTGGCGGCCTGCCGCTGCTGCGACAGCTGGGTCGGCCGGCGGTGCTGGCGCTGCGCGGCGATGTCGGCCCGCAGGTTCATGCGGTGCTGGTGGGGCTGGACGACACGCGCGCCACGCTCCAGGTGGGGCGCCAGCGCTTCGACCTCAGCCTGCCCGCGCTGGCCTCGGTGTGGCGCGGTGAATTCAGCACCTTCTGGCGCACGCCACCGGGCTGGCGCACGGGGGCCGAGCTCAACCCGCCGCCCTCGGTGCGGGCCTGGATCGAGCAGCGCCTGCCGGGCGCTGCGGTCGAGCCGGCCTCGTCGGCCGAGGCCGGGCTGCGCCCTCTGCGCGAACGCGTGGCGTCCTTCCAGCAAAGCCACGGCCTGCAGCCCGACAGCCGCCCGGGCCCGGTGACGCTGATGCACCTGAACCGCCTGACCGGGGTCGACGAACCCCGGCTGACCGACACCACGGGGCGCTGAGCACATGTCCTACATCCTGGAAGCCCTGCGCCGGGCCGAAGCCGAACGCCAGCAAGGTCAGGTGCCGGGCCTGCATTCGACCCTGGACGACCTGCCGTTGCGGCCCGAGCCCGCCGCAGCCCGCCGGCCGCTGGTGGCCGCTGCCGGTGTGCTGATGCTGGCCTTGGCCGGCGGCCTCGGCGCCTGGTGGTGGTGGGCTGGCGCTGCCCGGCCCACGGCGCCACCCGTGCCACCGGTGGCCGCAGCGCCGAGCCCGTCGTTGGCAGTGCCGCAGCCCGGACCGCCGCTGACCGAGCCGGCACCGACCGCGCCCGAGCCCGCGCCGGCCCCGCCGCCGTTGCCGCTGGTGGTGTCGGCTGCGCCGCCGCCACCAGCGCCGCCGCCTGCACCCGCGCCGGCGCCGGTGGCACAGCTCCCGGCGCCGACAGCGGCCGTGCCGACCGCCCGCCAGGCCCAGGCGGGTCTGCCGCCCGGCACGGCGTCTTCACCGGCGGCGCCGGGTGCAGCGCCGGCCCGTTCGTCCGGGCCTGCGGGTCTGGCGGTGCAGCCGGCCCCGCGCGCCCAGCCGATCGGCGAACTGCCCCCGGCACAGCGTGCCGAACTGCCACCGCTGCGGGTGGGCGGCTCGGTGTGGTCCGACAGCGCGCCCAGCCGGTTCGTGATCCTCGACGGCCAGGTGCTGCGCGAGGGCGACACAGTCGCCCCGAGCCTGGTGCTGGAGCGCATCGACCGCCGCTCGGCCACGCTGCGCTGGCGCGAACGGCGGCTGGAGATCGGTTTCTAGGGGCGAGCGGATCCACGCTGAACGGATCGCTCGGCACCCTCGACCGTCCAGGGGATGATTGGCACGTCACAGCGGAGGGCAGCAATCGGCCCTTTGCCATCGTGCATGCGGAGTGCCGTTGCGGGCCGAGGCCGCCGCGTACCGGGCTCCGTTCATGTCCCCCGGCCCGGCCTGCGGCCGAGCCTCCTCCTTTACTTCACTCCGCCCGGTACGCGACGTCCTCGACCTGGCACCACCTCGGCGTATTCAGAGTGGGCATGCCACCAGCGGTGCCGGAGCGGGCGATGGGGGTGCCCTGCGGAGTGAAGTAAAGGAGGAGCGGCGGGCGGAGCCCGACGCGGGGGACATGAACGGAGCAGGGCACCCCAAGCGCACGCGACCGCTACGCGGACTGCGAATGACCGCCACGGGCCTGCAGCCGCCGGTCACCTGGGAAACAGAAGCCCAGTGCTCAGACAGCGTGGCAGCCACGCCATCTGTACCGCTTTGAGCTGCTCGTCGCACCACGTTCCCAGCCGCGCGTCCTACGCCGCCGCCACCACCGACACCCCGCGCTCGGCCAGCGTCAGCGACAGCGCATCGCCGACCTGCCACACGCGCGCCACGTCGGGTGACACCGCGAAGATCTCGCCCAGCTCGGTGGCCACGGTCAGCTCCTGCAGGCTGCCGAGGTAGCTGTGCTTGACCAGCCGGCCAGCCACTGCGCCGGCGCCGGGCGGGGCGATCTGCCAGGCCTCGGGCCGCACGGCCACCTTCACGGCGCCGGCCGCCAGCGTGCGGCGCGGCTGCAGCGTCAGCGGGCCCAGCTGCACGCGGCCTTGTGCGTCGGCCGTGGCCGCAAAGAGCATGGCCTCGCCCATGAAGCCGGCGACGAACTCGCTGTGCGGCTCTTCGTACAACTGCTGCGGCGTGCCGGCCTGCGCAATCAGGCCGGCATTCATGATGCGCCTCGCTCTGGTCGTGCGTGACGTAGGCCACCGTGAGCTTCAGGCGCTGCTGCAGCGCGCGGATCTCCTCGCGCATGCTGCGGCGCAGCCGGGCGTCCAGGTTGGACAGCGGCTCGTCGAACAGCAGCACACGCGGCTCCAGCACCAGGCTGCGCGCCACGGCCACGCGCTGCTGCTGGCCGCCGCTCAGCTCGCTGGGCAGGCGGGTGTCGTAGCCGCTCAGGCCCACACTGTCCATCGCGGCCCGGGCGCGGCGCAGGGTCTCGTCCTTGCCGACGCCGGACACACTCAGGCCGTAGCCCACGTTCTGCAGCACGTTCATGTGCGGGAACAGCGCGTAGCTCTGGAACACCATGCTGACGTTGCGCTCGGCCGGGCCCAGGTGCGTGACGTCCTGGCCGTCGATCAGGATCTGGCCGCCGCTGGGCGTATCCAGCCCCGCGATCATGCGCAGCGTGGTGGTCTTGCCGCAGCCGCTGGGGCCGAGGATGGTGGTCAGCGTGCCGGTGGGCACGGTGAAGTCGATGCCCTTCACCGCCAGCGGCGACTCGGGCCCGCCGTAGCGCTTGGTGACTTGCTTGAACTGGATGCTCATGCTGACTTTCTGCGGCCCAGCTTGCGCTCGCCGACGAGGAACTGGATCAGCGCCGTGGCCAGCGACATCAGCACGATCAGCACCGTGCAGTAGGCCAGCGCCACGCCGTAGTCGCCGTTGCCGACGCGGCCGATGATGTAGGTGGTGGCCAGCTCGTTCTCGGCCGTGACGAGAAAGATCACCGCGCTGACCGTCGTCATGCTGCGCACGAAGCTGTAGACGAGTGCCGCCACCAGCGCGGGCTTCAGCAGCGGCAGCACCACGCGCCGCAGCGTGGTGGCGGTGCCGGCGCGCAGCATCGTGCTGGCTTCGTCCAGGCTCTTGTCGATCTGCTTGAAGCTGGCCGTGCCGGCGCGCACGCCCACCGGCAGGTTGCGGAACACGAAGCACAGCACGATGATGAGTCCGGTGCCCGTCAGCTCGAAGGGCGGCACGTTGAAGGCCAGGATGTAGCTCACGCCCAGCACCGTGCCGGGGATGGCAAACGCCAGCAGTGCGCTGAACTCGAAGACCTTCTGCCCCACGAACTGCGTGCGCGCCAGCAGCCAGCTGATCAAGAGCCCCAGGCCGGCGCAGAGGGGCGCGGCAATGGCCGCCAGCTTGAGGGTGGTGAAGAGCGAATTCCACGCCGTGCCGGCCCACACCAGGCCGTGTTCGCCCCACTGCAGGTCGAACGCGGTGATGAAGTGCTTCATGGTCGGCGTGTAGTCGCGGCCCCAGGTCTGCACGAAGCCGCCGATGAAGGCGAAGAGGTAGACGATCACCGTGAAGGCCAGCCAGGGCCCGGCCACCCCCAGGCACAGCTTGCGCACGCGGTCGGGCAGCGGCATGGGCAGGCCCGCGTCGCCCTTGCCGCTGACGGTGGTGTAGCTGGTCTTGCCCAGCACGCGCTGCTGGATGAAGAACACCGCGAGTGCAAAGCCGGTGAGGATCAGTGCCAGGCTCGCGGCGCGGCCCTGGTCGTACTGCGCGCCGACGATGGCGAAGAAGATGTCGGTCGACAGCACCGCGTACTGCCCGCCCACCACCACCGGGTTGCCGAAGTCGGCGATGCTCTCGATGAAGCCCACCAGGAAGGCATTCGCCAGCCCCGGCTTCATCAGCGGCAGCGTCACCGTCATGAAGGTCTTCAGCCGCGACGCGCGCAGCGTCTGCGCCGCCTCTTCCATGCTGGGGCTGATGCCGGCCACCACGCCGCGCATGATCATGAAGGCGATGGGCGTGAAGGCGAACATCTGCGCCAGCCACACGCCCAGCAGGCCGTAGAACCAGCGGGTGGGCGGGATGCCGAAGGCCCATTCGAGGAACTGGTTCACCAGGCCCGCGCGGCCGAAGAGCAGGATCAGCCCGAGCCCCACCACGAAGGGCGGCGTGATGATGGGCAGCAGCGCCAGCACGTTCAGGGGCTTCTGCAGCCGGCGGTTGCCGCGCTCGGCGTACAGCGCGATCAGCGTGCCCAGGATCGTGGTGCCGGTGGCCGTGAGCAGCGCCAGGAACAGCGTGTTCCAGGCCACGCCGCAGCGCACGCCGCCGGCCAGGCAACCCAGGCCCCAGACACGTTCGTTGGCCAGGCGGTCAATCAGCGCGGTGCTGGAGAACACACCGTTTTCGTCGAACAAGGCACCCACCAGGCTCTTGGACACCGGCAGCGCGACGAACAGCAGCAGCAGCGCCGCGCACAGCAGCACCGCGCCGGCCACGAACAGGTCGCCGCGGAAGAAGCCCAGCCGCGCCAGCCCGGCGCCGGCCAGCATCAGCAGCGCCAGCAGCGCCAGTGCACCGCCCAGGCCGATGCCGAACTGCCCTGCCGGCAGGCTGCCGAACAGCGCGCCCAGCCATGCGAAGGACCAGCCCGTGGCGCCGATGGCAAAGCCGCTGGCCAGCAGCCCGCCGAACCCCAGTGCGCCGCCGCCCAGCAGCAGCCAGCCCTGCCGGCGCGAGGCCGGCAGCGCCGCACCCGCGGCCGCCAGCGCCAGCCCGATCACGCCCAGCCAGAGCCAGGGCTTGCCGTGGCGCAGCGCCTGCACCAGGCCGCTGGCGGTGTCGCTGCCGCCCCAGATGCCGGGCAGCGCCTTCAGCAGGCCGATGTCTTGCTGGAAGTACCAGGGCAGCAAGGCATACGCGAAGAAGCCCAGCAGCAACCAGGCGCGAACGACCCGCATCGCACCCAGCTGCCGCCGCGGAACCGGCTCGGCCGGGCCGCTGGCGGCGCCCCCCTGGGGGGGTGCGCAGAAGGCGCTCCGGGGGGGGGCCATCACCTCGGCAGCGAGTTCACTTCCTTCTCCCACTTGCTGATCAGGCGACGGCGCTCCGCGCTGGCGCCGTACTTCGCGTAGTCGTAGTTGATGAACTTGATCTTCTTGAAGTCGGGCACCCGCGGGTCGACCTTGGCCGACTTGGCCGACGGCAGCTGGAACTGCTTGGCCGCCGCGGCCATCTCCTGCGCCGGCCCGGTCAGCGCCCACTCGTAGAACTTCTTCGCCGCTTCCAGGTTGCGCGCGCCCTTGATCAGGCTCATCGAGCCGATCTCGGCGCCGGTGCCGTCGCTGGGGGTCACGGTCTCGATCGGGAAGCCCTGCATCTTCTCGCCGGGGCCGTCGTGCACGAAGCTGATGCTGACCGTGGTCTCGCCGCGCGCCACCGACTTGATGGGCCCGGTGCCGCTGCGTGTGTACTGGCTGATGTTCTTGTGCAGGCCCTTCATGTAGTCGAAGGCCTTGTCCTCGCCCATCAGCTGCACGAGGGTCGCGACCATCGTGTAGGCGGTGCCGCTGCTGGCCGGGTTGGCAACCTGGATCTCGCCCTTCAGCGCCGGGTTCAGCAGGTCGGCCCAGGTCTGCGGCACCTTCAGCTTCTTCTTGGCGAGCAGCTCGGTGTTGTAGCCGAAGCCCAGCGGGCCGCTGTAGATGCCCACCGTCTTGAACTGGCTCTGCGCCGCCTGCTGCTGCGCCCAGCCGTGCAGGTTGGGCAGGCTCGGGCTCTTGTAGGCCAGCGACAGGTCCTGCTCGGCGGCCTGCAGGTGCGGGTCGCCGGTGCCGCCGAACCAGATGTCGGTCTTGGGGTTGGCGCGTTCGGCCACCAGCTGCGCCAGCGCTTCGCCCGAGCCCTTCAGCGACATGTTGACCTTGACGCCGGTGGTGCGCGCGTACACGGTCTGGATCATGTTGCACCACTCGGCCTGCACCGAGCAGATGATGTTGATCTGGCCGCCGTCCTGGGCCTGCGCCGGGGCCGTGCCCAGCAGCGCGGCCGTCACGGCCGTCAAGGCCCACATCGATCGGTTCATGGTTTGTCTCCGCATTTGAAAGGCCACCGGCGAGCATCGCACCGGCACCCCGCAGCCGCCACGGGGGAATCACCGGGCGACATGGGCCCCCCGGGGTGCGGGGTGCATCAAGCTGCCGGCGGCGGCAGAACGCCAAGGTGTTGCGGAGATACTCCGCTCGGCAGGCAGCACGGCCGCGAAGAAGGGCAGGGCGATGAGGGTAGAGGGCAGGCTCGGGAGGCAGGATCGGCGACTGGCGCCATGGAGCGCAGCGCTGGCCGTGCTGCTGGTCCTGCTGCTGACGTGGGGCACAGGCACGGCGTCGGCCCAGACCACCTGGCTGGCTGGCCCCGAAGGCTCGGCACTGCCGCTCGACGACGCGCTGCGCCAGGCGCGGGACGGCGACATCATCGAACTGCTCTCGGGCGACTACCGCGGCGGCCTCGTCATCGAGCAGCGCAAGCTCACGCTGCGCGGCGTGCCCGGCGGCCAGGCGCCGCTGATCCGGGGCGATGCCAGGCCGGGCAGTGCCAAGGCGCTGCTCACCGTGCGCGGCGGCCAGGTCACGCTGGAGAACCTGGAATTCCGCGGCGCCCGCGCCACCGACGGCAGCGGCGCCGGCGTGCGCCAGGAAGGCGGCGACCTCACGGTCCGGCGCTGCAGCTTCTTCGACAACGAACACGGCCTCTTCAGCGCCAACGACGACAAGGCGCTGCTGACCATCGAGGCCAGCGTCTTCGGCATGGCGCCCAAGGTGGTGGGCGGCTTGCACCACCTGCTGAACGTGGGCCGCATCGCGCGGCTCGGCATCACGGGCAGCCGCTTCCAACAGGGTTTCGAGGGCCACCTGATCAAGACCCGGGCGCGCGAGAACCTCATCGCCTACAACTTCATCCACGACGGCCTGCGCGGCGGCGCCAGCTACGAGATCGACATCGCCAACGGTGGCCTGGCCACCGTCATCGGCAACGTCATCGGGCAGGGCGCCGACTCGCAGAACCTGGTGCTGCTGGGCTACGCCACCGAAGACCGTGCCTGGGACCAGAACGCGCTGGTGGTGGCGCACAACACCTTCATCAACCACGGCTGGCTGCCGGCGTGGTTCATGCGCGTGATGCGTCAGCACGTGCCGGCCGACACCCGCGTCGAGGCCTACAACAATTTGATCGTCGGGCCCGGCTTCTTCCGCCTCGGCGCGGCGGGTGATTTCGACGGCAACCGCCCGGCCACACGCCGCATGCTGGCCGACGCGGACACCTCGGCCTTCGAGCTGCCGGCGGGCTCGGTGTGGCGCGGCAGCGCGGTCGATCTGCAGCAGCGAGGCGGCCGTGACCTGCGGCCCAAGGCCGAGTTCGCGTGGCCGGTGGGCACACGGGCCATCGACCCCGCACCGGCGCGCTGGACGCCGGGCGCCTTCCAGCGCTGACCGCACGCGGCGCGGTGCGGGCGCGCACTGCGCCCTTGCAGTCACACGCGGCAGTAGCATCGGCGAACCCTTTTGCCGACCGAGCGCGCCCATGGATCCCAAGCAGTCCCACCCCGACACCATCGCAGCCCAGGCCCTGGGCTGGACTGACGCAGAGACGCGCGCGGTGATCCCGCCCATCCACGTCTCCACCACCTACCTGCGCGACCCCGACAACCAGTACCGCTCGGGCCGCATCTACGCGCGCGCCGACAACCCCGCCTTCGACCAGGCCGAGGCCGTGATCAACGCGCTCGAAGGCGGCCACCAGGCGATGCTGTTCGCCAGCGGCATGGCCGCGGCGACCGCGGTCTTCCAGGGCCTGATGCCCGGCGACCACGTGCTGGCGCCCAAGGTCATGTACTGGAGCCTGCGCAACTGGCTCATGACCTTCGCCACCACGTGGGGCCTGAAGATCGAGCTGATCGACATGACGAGCCCGGCCGCGGTGCAGGCCGCCATCCGTCCCGGGCAGACCAAGCTGGTGTGGGTGGAGACCCCCGCCAACCCGCTGTGGACCGTGACCGACATTGCCGCCACCGTGAAGATCGCGCACGACGCCGGCGCGCTGCTGGCGGTGGACTCCACGGTCGCCACGCCGCTGCTCACGCGCCCGCTGGCGCTGGGTGCCGACGTGGTGATGCACGCTGCCACCAAGTACCTCAACGGCCATTCCGACCTCATCGCCGGCGTGCTGGTGGTGCGCGAGGACAGCGAATACTGGCAGCGCGTGCGCAAGGTGCGCGCGCAGCTCGGCGGCACGCTGGGTTCGTTCGAGTCCTGGCTGCTGCTGCGCGGCCTGCGCACGCTGCACCTGCGCGTGCGCGCGGCCTGCGCGTCGGCACAGAAGATCGCCGAGCATTTCCATGGCCATCCGCTGGTGGCCGAGGTGCTGTACCCGGGGCTGCCGGGCTGCCACGGGCACGCGGTCGCCAAGGCGCAGATGACGGGCGGCTTCGGCGGCATGCTGTCGATCAGAGCCCGGGGCGGCGAGGCCGCGGCCATCGCGGTGGCTGCGAAGACACAGCTGTGGAAACGCGCCACCTCGCTGGGCGGCACCGAGAGCCTGATCGAACACCGCGCCAGCGTCGAAGGCGTCGGCACGCCGGCGCCGCCCGACCTGCTGCGCCTGTCCACCGGCATCGAGGACGCGGCCGACCTGATCGCCGACCTGGAGCAGGCACTGGCCGCGGCGCACGCATGAACGCGCCGGGCCGTTCCCAAGCGTTCATCCCGCAGCGCGCAGCGCGCAGGGCCGTCCAGTGAACGCGCCGGTGCAAGCCGCGCAGCTGGCGCCGGCCATCGTGGCGCAGGCCGACACGCTGGCCGCACTGCGGCGCGACCTGCACGCGCACCCGGAACTCGGCTTCGAGGAAAACCGCACCGCGGCCGTCGTCGAGCAATGCCTGCGCGACTGGGGCATCCCGATGCACCGCATGGCGCGCACCGGCGTCGTCGGCGTGGTGCACGGCCGTGATGGCGGCGCCTGCGGCCGCGCCGTGGGCCTGCGCGCCGACCTGGACGCACTGCCGGTGCACGAGCACAACACCTTCGCGCATGCCAGCACGCAGCCCGGCCTGATGCACGCCTGCGGCCACGACGGCCACACCGCGATGCTGCTGGCCGCGGCGCAGGAACTGGCCCGCACGCGGGCCTTCGACGGCACCGTCTACCTGATCTTCCAGCCCGCCGAAGAAGGCCGCGGCGGCGCGCAGGAGATGATCGCCGAGGGGCTGTTCACGCGCTTCCCGATGGAGGCCGTGTTCGGCATGCACAACTGGCCCGGCCTGCCCGCGGGCAGCCTGGCGGCGAGTGCGGGGCCGGTGATGGCCTCGGCCAACACCTTCAAGGTCGTGATCCGCGGCAAGGGCGCGCACGCCGCGCTGCCGCACCTGGGCACCGACCCGGTGGTGGTGGCGGCGCAGACCGTGCTGGCGCTGCAGACGATCGTCAGCCGCTCCATCAAGCCGATCGACGCGGCCGTGCTGTCGGTGACGATGATCCACGCCGGCGAGGCCACCAACGTGATCCCCGACAGCTGCACGATCGAGGGCACGGTGCGCACCTTCAGCGTGGCCGCGCTGGACATCATCGAGCCGCGTTTCCAGCAGATCGCGCAGCACACCGCGGCGGCCTTCGGCGCCACGGCCGAGGTGGAGTTCCTGCGCCGCGCGCCGCCGGTGGTGAACACGCCGTTCGAGGCGCAGTTTGCAAGGCAGGTGATGCGCGGCATCGTTGGCGACACGATGGTGCTGCCGCAGGAGCCCAGCATGCCGTCGGAGGATTTCGCCTTCATGCTGCAGGTGAAGGAGGGCGCCTACGTGTTCATCGGCAACGGTGAAGGCGCACACCGCCACAGCGGCCACGGCATGGGCCCGTGCATGCTGCACAACCCCAGCTACGACTTCAACGACAGCCTGATTCCGCTGGGCGCCACCTACTGGCTGCGCCTGGCCGAGCAGTGGCTGGCTGCAGCGCCACCGCCCCCGCGCACCCTTGGGCCGCGTTGACCGGCCTCTGAAACTGGGGCATCATGAGCCTGTAACTTAATTACATGCCCAGGGTGCGACGCGCGCCCCGCACGCACATGTCCTTCGACCTCGTCCTCTTTGGTGGCACCGGCGACCTGACCTGGCGCAAGCTGATGCCGGCGCTGTTCCAGGCCTTCCGCCACGGCAAGCTGCCCGCCGGTGGCCGCATCCTCGCGGTGGCGCGCGACGAGCGCACCGACGACGAATACCGCGCCTTCATCAAGGAACGTTTCAGCGACGTCGAGCCCAGCAAGCGCCCGAGCGACGAGGAGTTCGCGCGCTTCGCGCAGATGGTGCACTACCGCCGCATGGACCTGTCGCAGCCCGAGCACTACGCCGGCCTGAAGCAGTGGATCGACGCCCGCGGTGCCGACGTCGTCGTGCCCTTCCTGGCCACCAGCCCGTACTTGTTCCCGGTGATCTGCGAGCAGCTCGGTGCCGCCGGCCTGAACGGCCCCAACGTGCGCGTGGTGCTGGAAAAGCCGCTCGGTCACGACCTCGCCAGCGCGCAGCAGATCAACCGCGCCGTGGCCTCGGCCTTCCGCGAAGAGCAGGCGCTGCGCATCGTGCAGAACCTGATGGCGCTGCGCTTCGGCAATGCGCTGTTCGAGCCGCTGTGGCGGCGCGAGAGCATCGCCAACATCCAGATCACGCTGGCCGAGAGCATCGGCGTGGGCACGCGCGGCGACTTCTACGACAAGACCGGCGCTTTACGCGACATGATCCAGAACCACGCGCTGCAGCTGCTGACCATGATCGCGATGGAGCCGCCCAGCAGCAATGACGCTGATGCCATCCGCGACGAGAAGCTGAAGGTGCTGAAGTCGCTGCGTCCCTTCACGCCCGAGATGGTGGCGCGCGACGTGGTGCGCGGCCAGTACCGCGCCGGCAGCGTCGACGGCCACACCGTCAAGGGCTACCTCGACGAGGTCAAGGTGCCGCCCGGCAGCACCTGCGAGACCTTCGTGGCGCTGCGCACCGAGGTGCAGAACTGGCGCTGGGCCGGCGTGCCCTTCTACCTGCGCACCGGCAAGCGGCTGGCGGCGCGGGACGCGCAGATCGTCGTCAACTTCCGGCCGGTGCCGCACCCGATCTTCCCCGGTTCCTACGGGCCGGACCGCGCCAACAAGCTGGTCATCAAGCTGCAGCCCGAAGACGGTCTCGAGCTGCACCTGCTGGCCGCCACGGGTGGCGCCAACAACGAGCCGCTGTCCCCGGTGAGCCTGGACCTCGACTTTGACAAGGCCTTTGCCACCGAGCGTGTGGGCGGCTACGAGCGCCTGCTGATGGACGCCATCGCCGGGCGCCTGAACCTCTTCGTGCGCAGCGACGAGCAGGAGCAGGCCTGGCGCTGGGTCGAGCCCATCCTGCACGCCTGGAGCACCGACCCCACCGGCCCGCGCCCCTACGGGCCCGGCAGCTGGGGCCCGGCCGCCGCCAGCGCGCTGGTGGCGCGCGACGGCTGCGCCTGGGCCGAGGAACAATGAACCCGGCCCGTCAGCGCGCCCCCGGCGAGCCGCTGTCTTGAGCATGCTCGACCGCATCCGCGCCTCGATCCCGGCCTTGCCGCCAGCCGAGCAGCGCGTGGCCAAGCTGCTGCTGACCGACCCGCGGGGCTTTGCCAGCCTGCCGGTGTCGGAGCTGGCCGAACGTGCACACGTCAGCAAGCCCACCGTGGTGCGCTTCTGCCGCAGCGTGGGTTACGACGGGCTGGCCGACTTCAAGCTCAAGCTGGCCGGCAGCGTGAACGAGGGCGTGCCCTTCGTGCACCGCTCGGTGGACGACGACGACAAGGCCGGCGACATCGTCGTCAAGGTCATCGACAACGCGGTGGCCGCGATGCTGCGCTACCGCAATGCGGCGGCCAGCCAGTCGATGGAGCGCGCCATTGCGGCGCTGGCCGAGACCGGCCGCCACTCCGACCAGGGCCGGCGCATCGAGTTCTACGGCGTCGGCAACTCCGGCATCGTGGCGATGGACGCGCAGCACAAGTTCTTCCGCCTCGGCGTCACCGCTGCGGCGGTGAGCGACGGCCACATGCAGATCATGAGCGCCACGATGCTCAAGCCCGGCGACTGCGCGGTGATCATCAGCAACTCGGGCCGCAGCCGCGACCTGCTCGACGTGGCCGACATCGCACGCCGCCGTGGCGCCACGATCATCGTCATCACGGCCAGCGGCTCACCGCTGGCGCGCGTGGCGCAGACCGGGGCCCATCACATCCTGCTGGCTGCCGACCATCCCGAGGACGCCGACCGCTACAGCCCGATGGTGTCGCGCCTGCTGCACCTGTTGATCATCGACATCCTGACCACCGGCGTTGCGCTGCGCCTGGGTTCGGCGCAGCTGCGGCCGATGCTGCAGGCGATCAAGAAGAACCTGCGCGAGAAGCGCTACTCGGTCGATCGGCCGGTGGACCGCCTGTCGTCGATGCGCCCGGCGGACGGCCGGGTCGACACAGACGAACGGGACGGTCAGGACGCGCTGGCCCCGGTCGCCAGGGGCAGCAACTCGTCCACGCCATAAAGGCGCGCCAGCGCCAGCAGCTGGGCCGGCGCACCGGCCACCTCCACGCTGCGCCCGGCCGCCTGCGCCAGGCGCTGCGCCTGCAGCAGCAGCGCAATCGTGGCGCTGTCGTAGTTCTGCAGCGCCGAAGCGTCGATGCGCAGCACACCCTGGCCGGCGGCCACGGCTTCGGGCAACTGGGCGGCCAGGGCGGCCGCATGGTCGAGGGTGGCGGTGGCGGGCAGCTGCACGGCTCAGCTCTTGCCGGCGTTCTTGTTGCGCTCGGTCAAAGCGGCGATCAGGCCGTCGACACCGCCCTTGGTGAGCTCCTGCGCAAACTGCGTGCGGTAGTTCTGCACCAGCCACAGGCCGCCCACGTTGACGTCGATGATCTTCCACGCGCCATCGGCAGCACCCGCGGCCTTGTCGAGGCGGTAGTCGAGCTTGATCGGCTCGCCCTTGCCACGCACCTCGGTCTGCACCACGACCTGGCTGCCACCGGGCACCGGCAGCGTCTTGGTGACCTCGACGGTCTGGTCCTTCAGCTGCGTGAGTGCACCGGCGTAGACGCGGATCAGCAGCGTCTTGAATTCCGCCTGCAGCTTGCTGCGCTGCTCGGGCGTGGCACCGCGCCACTGCGGGCCCACCGCCGAGCGCGTGACGACCTCGAAGTTGACGTGCGGCATGACCTTGGTCTCCACCAGCGTGGAGATGCGGCTCAGGTCGCCGCCCTGGATCGCCTTGTCGGTCTTGGCGGTGTCGATGACGTCCACCGAGATCTGGCGCACCAGCGCGTCGGCGCCGGCCTGGGCCTGGGCGGCCCCCACGGAGGCAAAGGAGACGGTGGCAACCGCCAGAAGCTTGATGACACTCTTGAACACGGAAATCCTTTCGATCGTCAACCCGCCGGGAAGGCGGGCCGCACACCCTCAACGCGCCGAGGGTGGCGTTGGTTCACTGGCGAGCCGGTTTGACGGGGGCCGCAGCAGGTGGTTCCGCAAACTCGTCCTCGAAGGTCTCCATCGGCGGTGCGCCGTCGTAGACCGCGTCGAGGCGGCGCGCCAGGTAGACCTGGCGCAGGAAGGTGTACTTGTCCAGCGCCACGTCGTTGAGCAACTGGCCGGCACCGAGCAGACTGGTGCGCAGGTCGATCACCTCCACGGTGACGATGCCCAGCGACTGGCGCCAGGTCTCGCCCAGCGCCGACGGCGAAAACTGGCGGTCGAGCAGGAAGGCGCTGCCGTCACGCAGGCTCGACGGGCCGAGGAAGGGCAACACGATGTAGGGGCCCGGCCCCATGCCCCAGCGGCCCAGCGTCTGGCCGAAGTCCTCGGAGCGGCGCACCAGGCCCATCTCGGTGGCCGGGTCGAGCAGGCCGCCCAGGCCGAAGAAGGTGTTGGTCAGCACGCGCATGCCCATGTCCAGGCCGTGGTGCACCTTGCCCTGCAGCAGGTGGTTGGCCGCCGACCAGACGTCGCCGATGTTCCCCAGCACGTTGCTGACGCCCTGGCGCACGAGGCCCGGCACCACGTCGCGGTAGGCGGTGGCCACCGGCTTGATCACGGCTTCGTCGACCTGCTCGTTGAAGTTGAAGATCTTGCGGTTGACGCTTTCCCACGGGTCCGGGCCGGGTGGCGTGGCGCCTGCGGGAGAGGCCGGCACGGTGGCGCAGCCGGTGGCCAGCACCAGCGCGGCGGCAGCCAGCGCCCAGCGCAGCGCGGCCGCCGCGGTCACTTCAGGCCCCCCGAGGCGGCCAGGTCGGGTGCCGCGGCGGCGGCCGGCGCGGCACCGCTGCCGTCGGCCTTGCCGGTGAGGAACTGGCCGATCAGGCTCTCCAGCACCACGGCCGACTGGGTCTGCGCGATGGTCTCGCCGGCCGCGAGGTTGGCGTCGTCGCCGCCGGGCTCCAGGCCGATGAACTGGTCGCCCAGCAGGCCGGCGGTCAGGATCCGGGCCGCGGTGTCCTTGGGGAAGGTGTAGCCCTGCTCGATGTCGAGCGTGACGACGCCCTGGAAGGTCTTGCCGTCCAGGCTGATGCTCTTCACGCGGCCCACTGTCACGCCGGCGGCGCGCACCGGGGCGCGCGGCTTCAGGCTGCCGATGTTGTCGAAACGTGCCTGCAGGCTGTAGGTGGCACCGCCGCCCACGCTGCCCAGGTTGGCGGCCTGCAGCGCCAGGAACACGAGTCCGCCCATGCCCAGCAGCACGAACAGGCCGACCAGGGTCTCGATGCTCTTCTTGCCCATCAAATCAGTCTCCGATCCGGCTTTTGCGGGTCAAGGGGTGGAAAACATCAGCGCGGTGAGCACGAAGTCCATGCCCAGCACCCACAACGAAGAGATCACCACCGTGCGGGTGGTGGCGTAGGCCACGCCCTCGGGCGTGGCTTCGGTCTCGAAGCCCTGGTACAGCGCCACCACGGTGCAGATGATGCCGAACACGATGGACTTGACGATGCCGTTGCCGACGTCGCGCAGCACGTCCACGCGCGTCTGCATGATCGACCAGAAGTTGCCCGAGTCCACGCCGATCAGCAGCACCGCCACGACGTAGGCACCCAGGATGCCGACGGCCGAGAACAGGATGGCCAGGATCGGCATCGAGACGATGCCGCCGATCAGCCGCGGCGCCAGCACACGCGCCTTGGGGTCGATGGCCATTAGCTCCATCGCGGCAATCTGCTCGCCCGCCTTCATCAGGCCGATCTCGGCCGTGAGCGACGTACCGGCGCGGCCGGCGAACAGCAGCCCGGTCACCACCGGCCCGAGCTCGCGCACCAGCGCGAGGTTGACGATGAGCCCCAGGCTTTCGGCCGCGCCGTAGGTCACCAGCGCGTAATACATCTGCAGCGCCAGCACGAACCCCACCGCCAGGCCCGAGGCCATGATGATGATCAGCGAGCGGTTGCCGATGGCGTAGACCTGGTGCACCACGAGGCCGAAGCGCCGCAGCGACGCCGGCACCGCCTTCAGCAGCGCGAGGCAGAAGAAGGTCGCGTGGCCCCAGCCGCGGAACTGGTCCAGCGCGATCACGCCCAGCCGTTGCACGAAAGCGTTCATGCCTGCAGCCCGAAATCGGCGGCCATGCTCGGCGCCGGGTAGTGGAATTTGACCGGCCCGTCGGGCTCGCCGCGGGTGAACTGGCGGGTCTCGGGGTCGGTGCTGGACATCAGCTCGGCCGGCGTGCCCTGCGCGACGATGCGGCCGCCGGTGGCCAGCAGGATCACGTGGTCGCTGATCGCCATGCACTCGGGCACGTCGTGGCTGACCACCAGGCTGGTGGCGCCGGTGGCGTCGTTCAGCGTGCGGATGAGCTTGGCGGCCACGCCCATGCTGATGAGGTCGAGGCCTGCAAAGGGCTCGTCGTACATGATCAGCTCGGGGTCGAGTGCAATGGCGCGGGCCAGCGCGATGCGCCGCGCCATGCCGCCCGAGACCTCGGAAATGCGCAGGTGGGCCGCGCCGCGCAGGCCCACCGCGTTCAGCTTCATCAGCACCAGGTCGCGGATCATGGCTTCGGGCAGCGTGGTGTGCTCGCGCATCGGGAAGGCCACGTTCTCGAACACCGTCAGGTCGGTGAAGAGGGCACCGAACTGGAACAGCATGCCCAGCCGGCGCCGCAGCCGATACAGCTGCGCCTGGTCGCGCGTGTTGACGACCTCGCCGTCGAACACCACGCGGCCCTTGTCGGCCGCGTGCACGCCGCCGATCAAGCGCATCAGCGTGGTCTTGCCACAGCCTGAGCCGCCGAGGATGGCGATGACCTTGCCGCGAGGGAACTTGAGCGAGATGTCGGACAGGATCGGCCGGCTGGGGTCGTAGCCGAACGTGACGTGGTCGATCTCGATGAAGGTGTCTTGGGTCAAGCGCGTGCGGGTCGGGCGCGGCGGGGCGGCACCAGGAGACCCAAGCTCAGAGTGGCAGGGATTCTCGCATGCAGGGGCAAACCCGGATGTTTCAGGACATCAGCACGGTGCGGGGGCGCGTCAGCCGGCCGCCACGACGCGGTCGCGTCCCCCGTACTTGGCGGCGTACAGGCGCCGGTCGGCCAGCGTGAACAGCGCACCCGGATCCAGCACCTCGCTCGCGTCGGCCACGCCGATGCTGGTGGTGACCGTCAGGCCCGGGGCCACGCCGCTCCAGGGGTGGGCCGCCACGGCTTGGCGCAGCCGCCCGGCGCGCGCCTCGGCCATCTCGCGCCCGCAGCCGGCCAGCGCGAGCAGGAACTCTTCGCCGCCGTAGCGCACTGCCAGGTCGCCCGGGCCGGTGTGCGACTGCAGCTGCTGCGCCACCTGGCGCAGCACCTCGTCGCCGGTGTCGTGGCCGAAGTGGTCGTTGACGCGCTTGAAATGGTCCAGGTCCAGCAGCACCAGCACCAGCGGCTCGCCCAGCTCCACGCGCGGCCAGTGCGTGTCCATCCAGCGCTCCAGCGCGCGGCGGTTCGCCAGGCCGGTGAGCGGGTCCTGCAGCGCCTGGCGGGCCCACTGGTGGGTCAGGCGCGCCATCTCGATGCGCAGCTCGCGCTGCACCACGGCCTGGCGCGCGGCGGCGTCGGTGCGCTGTTTTTCGATCGTGCGCAGTTCCTTCAGCGCTGCCAGCGCCGCGGCCGGTTCGCCCAGGGCCTCTTCGCAGCGCGACAGGCCTTCCAGCGAAGCCATCAGGTCGTCCTGGACGCCGCTGTCACGCAGGATCTCGAGCGCCAGGTGGTAGTGGCTGCGGGCCTCGTTCCATTGCGACAAGGCCTCGTGGCAGCGCCCCAGCTCGGCGTGCGCCAGGCCTTCGTTGGGCCGCATGCCGAACTCGCGGTAGCGCGGGATCAGCGCCAGCAGCGCCTGCACGGCCTCGGCATGGCGGCCGCAGGGTTGCAGCGTGATGGCGTGGTTGCCCCAGGCCATCACCGACAGGCGGTTCTGGCCGGCGGCCGCGGTTTCGTCGGCCAGGGCCACCCACTCGGGCAACAGGGCCTCGGACTCGGCCCGCTCCTCGGCGGGATGGCCCAGCGAATCCAGCCGGCGGCTGCGTGCGTTGAGCCACGACAGGCGGCAGTGCCGGGCCTCGTCGTGCAGTTGCAGTTCGCGCAGCGTGTGCTCGGCCTCGGCCAGGCAGGACAGCGCGTGCTGGTGATGCCCCAGCAGCGAGGAACCCACGCCGATGTGGCGCAGCACCTTGGCGGCGCGCACGCGGTCGCCGCCGCCAAGCGCCAGCTGCTCGGCGTGCTCCAGCGTGCCGATGGCGCTGGCGTGGTCACCGGCGGCGCGCAGCACGGCGGCTGTCTGCACGAGTGCGTCGCACAGCGCCAGCGGCAGCCCGACCTGCTGGAACTGCTCGCCGGCATCCACGCTCAGGCGCAGGCTGCGAGCGAAGTCGCCACGCGCGGAGTGCACCAGCGACTGCGCCATCAGCGCCTGCCCGCGGTCGGCGCCGGTACTGCCCTCGAGCGACGCCGTGGCCAGCGCAAGCGCGTCGTCCAGCGCGCCGCGCTCCACCAGCGCCCGCACGAGGCTGGCCACCTCGCTGGCCATCAGTGACTCGAACCCACCGTCTGCTTCAGCGCGGCAGTGCGCTGCTGCCCATCAGGTGCTGGTCGACTGCGCGTGCGGCCTGGCGGCCTTCGCGGATGGCCCACACCACCAGGCTCTGGCCACGGCGCATGTCGCCCGCGGCAAAGACCTTGGGCACGTTGGTCTTGTAGGCGCCGACATGATCGGTGGGGGCCTTGGCGTTGCCGCGGTTGTCGCGCTCCACGCCGAAGGCATCCAGCACCGACGCCACCGGCGCGGTGAAGCCCATCGCCAGCAGCACGAGGTCGGCCTTGTGCTCCTGCTCGGAGCCGGGCACCTCGACCATCTTGCCGCCCTGCCACTGCACGCGCACGGTCTTCAGCGCCGTGACCTTGCCCTTGCTGCCGATCAGCTCCTTCGTCGCAATCGCGAACTCGCGCTCGCAGCCTTCTTCGTGGCTGGAGCTGGTGCGCAGCTTGGTGGGCCAGTAGGGCCAGGTCAGCGGCTTGTTCTCTTCTTCAGGCGGCTGCGGCATCAGCTCGAACTGCGTCACGCTGGCGGCGCCGTGGCGGTTGCTGGTGCCCACGCAGTCGGAACCGGTGTCGCCGCCACCGATCACGATGACGTGTTTGCCGTCGGCGCGGATCTGCTTCTTCAGCTTGTCGCCGGCCACCACCTTGTTCTGCTGCGGCAGGAACTCCATCGCGTAGTGCACGCCGTCGAGCTCACGGCCTGGCACCGGCAGGTCGCGGCTGACCTCGCTGCCCCCGGTCAGCAGCACGGCGTCGAACTCGGCCTTCAGCTGCTCCGCGCCGATGGTCTCTTTGGCGTCGTTGGTGACCTTGCTGTCGGCGGGCCAGGCGCCGATCAGCACGCCGGTGCGGAAGTTCACGCCTTCGGCTTCCATCTGCGCCACGCGGCGGTCGATGTGGGTCTTCTCCATCTTGAAGTCGGGAATGCCGTAGCGCAGCAGGCCGCCGATGCGCGAGTTCTTCTCGAACACCGTCACGTCGTGCCCGGCGCGCGCCAGCTGCTGCGCGGCGGCCAGGCCGGCCGGGCCGCTGCCGACCACGGCCACCTTCTTGCCGGTCTTGGCGGCGGGCGGCTGCGGCAGCACCCAGCCCTCGGCCCAGGCGCGGTCGATGATGGCGTGTTCGATGCTCTTGATGCCCACCGGATCGTCGTTGACGTTCAGCGTGCAGGCCGCTTCACACGGCGCTGGGCACACGCGGCCGGTGAACTCGGGGAAGTTGTTGGTCTGGTGCAGCACCTCGATGGCGTTCTGCCAGTCGTTGTGGAAGACCAGGTCGTTGAAGTCCGGGATGATGTTGTTGACCGGGCAGCCGCTGTTGCAGAACGGCGTGCCGCAGTCCATGCAGCGCGCGCCCTGCACCTTGGCCTGATCGGCGTTCAGCGTGATGACGAATTCTTTCCACGTCTTCAAGCGCGCCTGCGGCGGCTCGTAGCCTTCTTCGAGGCGTTCGTATTCCAGGAAACCGGTGACCTTGCCCATGATGTGCTGCCTGTCTGTCTTGCTTGAACGTGTTGCGGATCGCTGAAGGCGCCGCTTATTTGCCCGCCACCACGGCGGCCGAGGCCTGCGCCTTGCCGGTGGCGACGGCCGCTTCGGCCTTGGCCGCGCGCTCGGCCAGCACGCGCTTGTACTCGTGCGGGAAGACCTTGACGAACTTGCTGCGAGCCTCGGCCCAGTTGTCCATCAGCTCGCGCGCGCGCAAGGACCCCGTCCAGCGGTGGTGGTCCTCGATCAGCTTCTTCAGGAGCGTCTCGTCGGCCTGCTCGCGGTGCAGACCCACGGCGGCGCCGGTCTGCTGCTCGCGCGGCAGCACCTTGTCGAGTGCGACCATGCTGGTGTTGCAGCGGCGCGCGAACTGGCCGTCTTCGTCGTACACATAGGCCACGCCGCCGCTCATGCCGGCGGCGAAGTTGCGGCCGGTCTTGCCCAGCACGACGACGGTGCCGCCGGTCATGTATTCGCAGCCGTGGTCGCCGGTGCCTTCCACCACCGTGGTGGCGCCGGAGAGGCGCACCGCGAAGCGCTCGCCGGCCACGCCGCGGAAGAAGGCCTCGCCGCTGGTGGCGCCGTACAGCGCCGTGTTGCCGATGATGATGTTCTTGGTGGCGTCGCCGCGGAAGTCGATGCTCGGCCGCACCGCGATGCGCCCGCCGGACAGGCCCTTGCCGGTGTAGTCGTTGGCGTCGCCGATCAGGTACATCGTGATGCCGCTGGCCAGGAAGGCGCCGAAGCTCTGGCCCCCGACGCCTTCCATCTGCATGAAGATGGTGTGGTCGGGCAGGCCTTCGGGCCGGTGGCGGATGAGCTCGCCCGACAGCATGGCGCCCACGCTGCGGTTGCGGTTGCGGGCGTCTTCCATGAACTGCACCTTCTCGCCGCGCAGGATGGCGGGCTGGCAGCGCTCGATCAGCTTGTTGTCCAGCGCCTTGTCCAGGCCGTGGTCCTGCTCCTCGGTCTGGAAACGCGGCACGTCGGCGCTGATCTGCGGCTGGTGGAAGACGCGGCTGAAGTCCAGGCCGCGGGCCTTCCAGTGTTCGATGCCCTTCTTGGTGTCCAGCAGGTCGGCGCGGCCGATCAGCTCGTCGAACTTGCGGATGCCCAGCTGCGCCATGATCTGGCGCGCCTCTTCGGCGACGAAGAAGAAGTAGTTGACGACGTGCTCGGGCTTGCCGCTGAACTTCTTGCGCAGCACCGGGTCCTGCGTGGCCACGCCCACCGGGCAGGTGTTGAGGTGGCACTTGCGCATCATGATGCAGCCCTCCACCACCAGCGGCGCCGTGGCGAAGCCGAACTCGTCGGCGCCCAGCAGCGCGCCGATGACCACGTCGCGGCCGGTCTTCATCTGGCCGTCGGCCTGCACCCGGATGCGGCTGCGCAGGCGGTTCAGCACCAGCGTCTGCTGCGTCTCGGCCAGGCCCAGCTCCCAGGGCGTGCCGCAGTGCTTGATGGACGACCAGGGCGACGCACCCGTGCCGCCGTCGTGGCCTGCGATCACCACGTGGTCGGCCTTGCACTTGGCCACGCCCGCGGCGATGGTGCCCACGCCCACTTCACTCACCAGCTTGACGCTGATGCTGGCGCGCGGGTTGGCGTTTTTCAGGTCGTGGATCAGCTGCGCCAGGTCCTCGATGGAATAGATGTCGTGGTGCGGCGGCGGGCTGATCAGGCCCACGCCCGGCACGCTGTAGCGCAGCATGCCGATGTACTCGGACACCTTGCCGCCGGGCAGCTGGCCGCCTTCGCCGGGCTTGGCGCCCTGGGCCATCTTGATCTGGATCTGGTCGGCGCTGACGAGGTACTCGGTGGTCACGCCAAAACGGCCCGAGGCCACCTGCTTGATCTTGCTGCGCAGGCTGTCACCGGCCTGCATCACGTAGTCGGCCTCGATGACCTTGGTGCCCACCACGTCCGACACCTTGGTGCCGGCCACGACCTTCACGCCCTTCAGCTCGCTGCGGTAGCGCGCCGGGTCTTCGCCGCCTTCGCCGGTGTTGCTCTTGCCGCCGATGCGGTTCATGGCAATCGCCAGCGTGCTGTGTGCCTCGGTGCTGATCGAGCCCAGGCTCATCGCACCCGTGGCGAAGCGCTTGACGATGTCGGCGGCCGACTCCACTTCGTCCAGCGGGATCGCCTTGTTCGGATCGACCTTGAACTCGAACAGCCCGCGCAGCGTCATGTGGCGTTCGCTCTGGTCGTTGATGAGCTGCGCGTATTCCTTGTAGGTGTCGAACTTGTTGGCGCGCGTGGCGTGCTGCAGCTTGGCAATCGCGTCGGGCGTCCACATGTGCTCTTCGCCGCGCACGCGCCAAGCGTATTCGCCACCGGCGTCCAGCATGCGGGCCAGCACCGGGTCGTTGCCGAAGGCAGCCATGTGCATGCGCAGGGCCTCTTCGGCCACCTCGAACACGCCGATGCCACCCACCTGGCTGGCGGTGCCGCGGAAGTACTTGCCGACGAAGTCCTTCTCCAGGCCGATGGCCTCGAAGAGCTGCGCGCCGCAGTACGACATGTAGGTCGACACGCCCATCTTGGACATGATCTTCGACAGGCCCTTGCCGATGGCCTTGACGTAGTTGGTCGTCGCCTTCTCGACACTCAGCGCGCCCGGCAGCGACTGCTGCAGTTCGGCCAGCGTCTCCATCGCCAGGTACGGGTGCACGGCCTCGGCGCCGTAGCCGGCCAGCACCGCGAAGTGGTGCACCTCGCGGGCAGATCCGGTCTCCACCACCAGGCCGGCGGTGGTGCGCAGGCCGGCGCGCACCAGGTGGTGGTGCACGGCGCTCAGCGCCAGCAGGGCGGGGATCGCCACCTGCGTGCGGCTGATGGCGCGGTCGGTGATGATGAGGATGTTGTGGCCGCTCTTCAGCGCGTCCACGGCCTCGGCGCACAGGCTGGCCAGCTTGGCTTCCACGCCCTCACGACCCCAGGCAAGGGGATACGTGATGTCGAGCTCGTAGCTCTTGAACTTGCCGCCCGTGCGCTGCTCGATGGCGCGCAGGCGGGCCATGTCGGCGGCGTCCAGGATGGGCTGCGTCACCTCCAGCCGCATCGGCGGGTTCACCGCGTTGATGTCCAGCAGGTTGGGCTTCGGGCCGATGAAGCTGTTCAGGCTCATCACGATCGCCTCACGGATCGGGTCGATCGGCGGGTTCGTGACCTGCGCAAACAGCTGCTTGAAGTAGTTGTAGAGCGGCTTGTTCTTGTCGCTCAGCACCGCCAGCGGGCTGTCGTTGCCCATGCTGCCGATGCCTTCTTCGCCGTTGGCGGCCATCGGGGCCATCAGGAACTTCAGGTCTTCCTGTGTGTAGCCGAAGGCCTGCTGGCGGTCGAGCAGCGTCTCGGTCGCGGCCACCGGCTCGGCGCTGGCGTCGATGCTGTCGAGGCGGATGCGCACGTTCTCGATCCACTGCCGGTACGGGCGCGCGTTGGCGAACTGGTTCTTCAGTTCCTCGTCGTCGACGATGCGGCCCTGCTCCAGGTCGATCAGGAACATCTTGCCCGGCTGCAGGCGCCACTTGCGGACGATCTTGCTTTCGGGCACCGGCAGCACGCCGCTCTCGCTGGCCATCACCACCAGGTCGTCGTCGGTGACGATGTAACGCGCCGGGCGCAGGCCGTTGCGGTCGAGCGTGGCGCCGATCTGCTTGCCGTCGGTGAAGACCATCGCTGCGGGGCCGTCCCACGGCTCCAGCATGGCGGCGTGGTACTGATAGAACGCGCGGCGGCGCTCGTCCATCAGCTCGTGGTTCTCCCAGGCTTCGGGGATCATCATCATGGCCGCGTGGGCCAGCGGGTAGCCGCTCATCGTGAGCAGTTCCAGCGCGTTGTCGAAGGTGGCGGTGTCGCTCTGGCCCTCGAAGCTGATGGGGTAGAGCTTCTGCAGGTCGTCGCCCAGCACGGGGCTCTTCATCACGCCTTCGCGGGCGCGCATCCAGTTGAAGTTGCCCTTGACGGTGTTGATCTCGCCGTTGTGCGCGACCATGCGGTACGGGTGCGCCAGCGGCCATTCGGGGAAGGTGTTGGTGCTGAAGCGCTGGTGCACCAGCGCCAGGGCCGACACGGTGCGCACGTCCTGCAGGTCCTTGAAGTACACGCCCACCTGGTCGGCCAGCAGCAGGCCCTTGTAGATGATGGTGCGGCACTCGCGGCTGTGCGTGAGCTTCAGCGCCTGGATGGCGGCGCTGGCGGTCTTGCGGATGACGTAGAGCTTGCGCTCCAGCGCGTCGGGCACGATCACGTCGGCACCGCGGCCGATGAAGATCTGGCGGATCACCGGCTCCTTGGCGCGCACGGCCGGGCTCATCGGCATCTCGCGGTCCACCGGCACGTCGCGCCAACCCAGCAGCACCTGGCCTTCGGCCTTGATGGCGCGCTCCAGTTCCTGTTCGCAGGCCAGGCGCGACGCGTGTTCCTTGGGCAGGAAGACCATGCCCACGCCGTACTCACCCGGCTGCGGCAGTGCGACGCCCTGCGCAGCCATCTCGGCGCGGAAGTATTCGTCGGGAATCTGGATCAGGATGCCCGCGCCGTCGCCCATCAGCTTGTCGGCGCCCACGGCGCCGCGGTGGTCGAGGTTCTCCAGGATCTTCAGGCCCTGCTCGACGATGCCGTGGTCGCGCTTGCCCTTGATGTGGGCCACGAAACCCACGCCGCAGGCGTCGTGTTCGTGCGCCGGGTCGTACAGCCCGTGCTGGGCGAGAGAGGCGGCTTCGTCGGCTTGGGTGTCGTGCGGCAGCATGGCGCGCTCCTTGGAGCTGGCAATCGGAGGCCGGCAGCCTACCGCAGTGCAACATGAGCGGCAAGTCCGTTTAAATAGGGTCGGAGTCGTTTAAAGAAATGTGTTCAAAGGGCAACATAAAAATGGGGACACATCAGCCAGGATGCGCCTCTACACCGCGACCCAGCCAGACCCACCGTCGTGGACCCCGGCTCTGACGGGACGTGACGTCAACGCGCGTCTTGTCTCGGCCGGCCGCGGGGCCGGGGTGTCACCGGTCGGGCGGTGCTGTCGGCGGCCTGCAGGGCAAATGCGGGAGAGCCGACGACCCAGCCGCCCAACGCGGCCTGTCGCCAGGCGGTGGCGCGGGCGGTGGGGATGCCTTCGGCCACCCGGCGCCGCCACGCCGCCTGGCGGTCGAACGGGGTGTTGCCCAGCGACCAGTATTCCGCCGGGTCGGTGAGCAGCGCGTCGGCGGTGCCGGCGGCGCGGTGCGCGAGGCTCGAGCCTTCGGCTTCTGCAGGCTGGCCGTCGATCAGACACAGCACCTCCAGCAGCGTTGCGCCGGGTTCCACCACCGCGCAGCGAAAGCGGCCTTCCCACAGCGTGCCGCTGCCGCCGTGCCGACGGTGGTGTGCGCTCACATAGCGACGGCCGACCGCCTGCATCAATCGGCTCACGCCGGTGCTGCTGTCGGGGGTCAGCAGCAGTTGCACCTCGGTGTCCAGCAGGGCCAGCGCGTGCACCTTCACGTGTTCGGTGGCGGCGGCCTCGCGCAACGCTGCCCGGTAGGCCAGGCGATCGGCGTCGTCGGCAAACACGCGGCGCGCGCTGTGGCCACGCTGGATCACCCAGTGCGCATGCCCGGGCAGCGTCAGGCGCGGCAGGCGTGCCATGGCCGGGGCCGGCTCCTCAGACGTCGAACAGCCGCCGGCCGGTCAGCCGTTGGTGCTCGCGCAGCGCAAAACGGTCGGTCATGCCGGCGATGTAGTCGGCCACGGCACGCGGCGGATCGGCGGCGTCGGCGAACTCCGGCGGCATCTCGGCGGGCCGGTCGCGGTACGCCGAGAACAGCTCGGTGATCACGGTGCGGCCCAGCGCCGTCATGTGGGTCACGCGCGGATGGCGGTACAGCTCGCGGAACAGGAAGCGCTTCAGCGTGGCGGCCTGCGCACGCCAGGGCTCGCTCATGCACACGAGCGGCGACGAGCGGCGCACGTCGTCGGCCGTGAAGGGCCGTGCCGACGCGCCCTGCGCCGCCTGCAGAGCCGCCTCGGTGCTGGCCACGAGGTCGCCCACCTGGGCCGACAGCATGCGCCGCAGCGTCTCGTGCAGCACCCGGCGGGCGTTCAGCCCCGGGTGTTCCGCCAGCACCGCCGCGTGGCCCTGGGCCAGCAGCGGCACCTCGTGCAGCTGTGCCACCGTGATCAGGCCCGAGCGCACGCCGTCGTCGACATCGTGCGAGCTGTACGCCATCTCGTCGGCCAGGTTGACGAGCTGCGCCTCGAGGCTCGGCTGGCCACCCTGCAGGAAACGCTGCGCCGGACCGTCGGGCTCGGCGGCCACGAGGCGCTCCGCGTGGCGGCGTGTGCAGTGCTTGAGGATGCCCTCGCGCGTCTCGAAGGTCAGGTTCAGCCCGTCGAAAGCGGCGTAGCGGGCCTCCAGGCGGTCCACCACGCGCAGGCTCTGCAGGTTGTGCTCGAAGCCACCGTGCTCGGCCATGCACGCTTGCAGCGCGTCCTGCCCGGCGTGGCCGAAGGGCGTGTGGCCCAGGTCGTGCGCCAGCGCGATGGCTTCCACGAGGTCCTCGTTCAGCCGCAGTGCACGGGCCATCGAGCGGCCGAGTTGCGCCACCTCCAGCGAATGTGTCAGGCGCGTGCGGAAGAGGTCGCCTTCGTGGTTGATGAAGACCTGCGTCTTGTAGACGAGCCGCCGGAAGGCCGTGCTGTGCACGATGCGGTCCCGGTCGCGCTCGTGTTCGTTGCGCGGCGCTGCCGGGCGCTCGGTCAGCCGCCGGCCCCGCGTGCGACGCGGGTCGCTGGCCCAGGGTGCAAGCGCGTCGAGGTTCACGCCGCCAGCAGGCCGCTGCTGTGGCGGCGGATGACCTGTTCGACCAGCGGCCTGGGTGCCGTGCGCACGGTGGCGCGCCCCTCGCCGTCGAGCAGCACGTAGCGGATGTCGCCATCGGCGGCCTTCTTGTCCACCTGCATCAGCTCGAACCACTGGGCCAGCGGCATCGGCGGCGCCAGCACCGGCAGGCCGGCACGTTCGATCAGCGCCTTCAGCCGCAGCGCCAGGGCCGGCGCCACCAGCCCGAGCTCGGCCGACAGATCGGCCGCGATGACCATGCCGCAGGCCACCGCCTCGCCATGCAGCCAGGCGCCGTAGCCCATGCCGGCTTCGATGGCGTGGCCGAAGGTGTGGCCGAAGTTGAGGATGGCGCGCAGCCCGCCTTCGCGTTCGTCCTGGCCCACCACGTCGGCCTTGATCTCGCAGCTGCGCTGCACCGCATGCGCCAGCGCCCGGGGATCGCGTGCGCGCAGCGCCGGCATCTGGGTCTCCAGCCAGTCGGTCAGCGTGGGATCGGCGATGGGGCCGTACTTGATGACCTCGGCCAGGCCGGCGGCCAGTTCACGGGCGGGCAGGGTGGCCAGGGTCTGCAGGTCGCAGATCACCCGCACCGGCTGGTAGAACGCGCCGATCATGTTCTTGCCCAGCGGGTGGTTGATGGCCGTCTTGCCGCCCACCGAGGAGTCCACCTGCGCCAGCAGCGTCGTCGGCACCTGCACGAAGGGCACGCCCCGCATGTAGCTGGCCGCGGCAAAGCCGGTCATGTCGCCCACCACGCCGCCGCCCAGCGCCACCAGGACCGTCTTGCGGTCGCAGCCGGTGGACAGCAGATGGTCGAAGATCAGGTTCAGCGAGGTCCAGTTCTTGTGTTGTTCGCCGTCGGGCAGCAGCACGTGACTCGTTTGCGCGTAGTGCGGTGCCAGCGCCTGCTGCAGCGGCGCGCCGTGGAGCGCAAAGACCGTCGGGTTGCTGACGATCACGGCGCGCTGTGCCTTCGGCAGGCCCTGCCAGGGGGTCGGCTGCTGCAGCAGGCCGCTGCCGATCAGGATGTCGTAGCGGTGGCCCGGCGTGGCGACCGGAACCGTGCGGTGGGCCGGCTGGGCGTGGTCATGCGTCATGGCCGCGCAGTGTACGGCGCGGGATCAGGTCGATTCGGGCGCGGGGGGCGGCGAGGCGTTGATCGGGGAGGGCACCTGGCCGGGATCGACCAGGCCGGCCATCTCCAGCTGCATCAGCACCATGCCCAGCAGGGCCGGCACCGAAGGGCGGGCCGCTTCGACGGTGAAATGGGCAGTGCGCCGGTACAGCGGGTCGCGTTCGCGGTACAGCTCGCGCAGGCGACGCAGCGGATCGGCCACCTGCAGCAGCGGGCGCTGGGTGTCGTGCCTCAGCCGGCGGTGCAGTTCTTCAGGGGTGGCGCGCAGGTAGAAGACATGCGTGCGCGAGTGCAGCGCATCCCGGTTGGAGGGCCGCAGCACCGCCCCGCCGCCAGTGGCCAGCAGCACCCCAGGCTGTGCCGAGAGCGAGTCGATCACGTCCTGCTCGAGGTCGCGGAAGGCGGCTTCGCCGTGCTGCTCGAAGTAGTCCCGCACGGGCATGCCGGCGCGGCGTTCGATTTCGGTGTCGCTGTCCAGGAAGCGCAGATCCAGTTGCCGCGCCAGGTGGCGGCCAACGGTGGACTTGCCGCAGCCGGGCATGCCGACGAGGGACAGCGTCAGCGGCACTGCTGCCGGAGGATGGAACGGAAGACGGGCCTCGATGTGCAGGGTGCGATCGCCGCTGCGGCCCCCGGAGGGGACCGCAGCGTGATCACCGTGGTGCTCATCGCCTGCATGGCATGCCTGCCTCGTTCAGCGTCGGCGCCTTCAACGTGCGGCCGAGCGATCCGTCACGATCTTGGGAGTGATGAAGACCAGCAACTCGGTCTTGCGCGTGCTCTTCACCCGGTTCTGGAACAGGTAGCCGACAAACGGGATGTCGCCCAGCAGCGGCACCTTGTTGATCTCGCTTTGTTCGTCCTGCGTGAAGATGCCGCCGATCACGACGGTGCCGCCGTTTTCCACCAGCACCTGCGTCTTCACCTGCTTGGTGTTGATGGCCGGGCCGGCGGCGGTGAGCGCGCCGCGGCTGTCCTTGTTGACCTCCAGGTCCAGGATCACGTTGCCTTCGGGCGTGATCTGCGGCGTGACTTCCAGGCGCAGGCTGGCCTTCTTGAAGGCCACCGAGGTGGCGCCGCTGGACGTGGCCTGCTGGTAGGGGATCTCTTCGCCCTGTTCGATGCGGGCCTTGGTCTGGTCGGCGGTGATGACACGCGGGCTGGACACGATGTTGCCCTTGCCTTCGGCCTCCAGTGCCGACAGCTCCAGGTTCAGGAAGCGGTTGGCCGTGGCGCCGAACAGCGCCAGCGCGAAGGTGGCCGCGTTGCTGCCGCCGAACGCGGTGGTGTTGGCCGGCAGGTTGACGAAGGTGGAGTCCGCGTAGTTGTAGGTGCCGCCCTGGAGCGTCTGCGCGCCGATGGCGTTGTAGTTGGCTCCTGGGGAGACGCGGGTGTCACCGCCGAGGCCGAAGCCCGCCGTGCCGCCGCGGATGCCGCGCAGGTCGGCGCCGCCGAGCTTGACGCCCAGCGCACGGCCGAAGGTGTCGTCGGCCTCGACGATGCGGGCCTCGATCAGCACCTGGCGCACCGGGATGTCGATCTTGGTGATCATGGCCTGGATCTCTTCCAGCTTGGTCGGCACGTCGGTGACGAAGAGCTGGTTGGTGCGCGTCTCGAAGATCACGCTGCCGCGCGGCGACAGGATGCGGCTCGCCTGCCCGCCTGCGCCACCACCGCCGCCCAGCGACTGGCCGGTCAGACCCTTGGCCACTTCTTCGGCCTTGGTGTAGTTGAGCTGGAAGGCCTGGGTGCGGGTGGGCTCGAGGTCGGCGATCTTCTTCTTGGACTCGAGGTCGATCTGCTCCTTGGCGGCCAGTTCGTCCTTGGGCGCGATCCACAGCACGTTGCCGTTCTTGCGCACGCCCAGGCCCTTGCTCTGCAGGATGATGTCGAGCGCCTGGTCCCAGGGCACGTCTTTCAGCCGCAGCGTCACGGTGCCGGTGACGGTGTCGCTGGTGACGACGTTGAAGTTGGTGAAGTCGGCGATGACCTGCAGCAGCGCACGCACCTCGATGTTCTGGAAGTTCAGGCTCAGCTTCTCGCCCTGGAAGCCGGGGCCTTGCGTGAGCTTGTTCGGATCGATCTTGACCGGCCGCACTTCCAGCACGAACTGGTTGTCGGTCTGGTAGGCGCTGTGTTCCCAGGCTCCGGTGGGTTCGACCACCATGCGCACGCGGTCACCGTTCTGGAACGACGACACGGTCTTGACCGGCGTGCCGAAGTCCGCGACGTCCAGGCGTCGGCGCAGCGCGTCCGGCAGCGTCGAGCGAAGGAACTCCACCACCAGGGTCTGGCCCTGCTGGCGGATGTCGACGCCGACCTGCGTGCTGGGCAGGCTCACCACCACGCGGCCGGCACCGTCGGTGCCGCGGCGGAAGTCGACATCGCGAAGCGCCTGCGTGTCGGCGCTGGGCACTGCCGGCGCAAAGGTCACTGCCGGCTCGGCGGCAGCCACGGCGGGGCCGGCGCTGTCGAGCACGAGCAGCAGGGTCTTGCCCTGGATCTGCGCGCGATAGCCCGAGGACTGCTTCAGGTTCAGCACCAGGCGCATGCGGTCGCCGGCCTGCGCCAGCGCCACCGAGCGAAGATTGCCCTGGTTGACGTCGATGCTGCTGCGGCCCATGGCGTTGGAGACGCCGGGCAGGTCGATGGCGATGCGCGGCGGCGACTGCACCGTGAAGCCGGTGGGCACGGCAGCGAGAGGCTGTGCCATCTCGATGCGGACCACCTCGGTGCCGGCCTGCTGGCTGCTCGTGATCGACTGGATGGCGTTCTGCGCCCACGCCAGCGACGGTGCCAGCAGCGAACCGCTGGCCACGACGAGGGTGCAGACGGCGGCGCGGACGGCTCGCCAGTGGAACATGGTCGGTTTCTCCTCAAGGGTGCTCATCGCGCCCGCTCCTGCAGTTGCAGCGTGGCGGGGCGTTCGATCCATTCGCCCGCGGCGTCCTGGACGATTTCGCGCAGTGCGATCTCGGTTTCGGCGATGCGGGTGATGCGGCCGTAGTTCTGACCCAGGTGGTCGCCCACCTTGACCTGGTACAGCAAGGCGTCGACGCGCAGCAGCGCGAAGGGCTGGCCCAGCTTGTTGACACTGCCCACCATGCTCATGCTGTCCAAGGGGTACGCCTCCAGGGGCTCTTTGCGCCGGTTCAGTTCAGCCGACAACAAGGAGTTCGGCTGGCGGGACTCCTGCTTGAGCGCGACGGTGAGCTTTTGGGTGCTGAAAGGGTCGACGGCTTGTGCCGAGGTGTAAGGCTGCGGGTCGAACTTCTTCGGCGCCTGCAGCGGCGTGACGTTGGGCTTGACCTCGCGGCGCTGCTGTTCCATCCACTGGCGCAGCTCGTCGTGATCGGCAGTGCAGCCGCTCATCACGAGTGCGCCCAGCAGCGTGGCGGCCAGCGCCGCGGCGGACCGGACGCCCGTCATTTCTTCGCTCCCGGGGCTTTGGCGGCGCGCTGCTCGGCGATCTCGGTGGCATCGAGGTAGCGGTAGGTGTGAGCCGTGGCTTCCATGGTCAGGTTGCCCGCAGCGTCGCGGCCGGCCACCGGCGTGATGTTCACGTTGTGCAGGATGACGATGCGCGACAGGTTGGCCACGTCGGCGGCAAAGGAGCCGATGTCGTGATAGCGGCCGTTGACGCGGATCGAGATCGGCAGCTCGGCGTAGTAGTCCTTGACCTGGATCTGCCCGGGCCGGAACAGCTCGAACTGCAGACCGCGGCCGAGGCCGGCCTGGTTGATGTCCGACAGCAGCGCGTCCATCTCGGCCTTGCCGGGCAGTTGCTTCTCGAGCTGCGTCACATATTCCTGGACCTGCAGCTTCTGCTTGCGCAGCTCGCTCAGGTTGACCGCCTGGCGCAGCCGCGACACATAGTCGGCCTGCAGCTTGGGCTCCTGCAGGCGCGAGCTGTCGAGCGTTTCAGTGGCGGTGGAAAGCACCAGGAACCAGCCGGCTGCCACCGCCGCCGCAACGGTGGCCAGCCAGGCTGCGGCCTTGGGCAGCGCGGGCCACTGGCCCGGTTCGTTGGGGTTGAGGTTGCGGAACTGCGATGCCGCGTTGTCGAGCAGGCTGCTCATCTCGAAATTGGCGGTGGATGCCTTGGCCATGTCAGAGGCTCCATCCGGCCGGGCCGGACTCGCGGGCGCTTCGGGGGTGGTTCATGTCGTCCTCAGGAAGACTTGGCAGCGGCAGCCACCGGTGCGGCGACGCCCGATGCGGCGGCCGCGGGCACCGGGCCGGCCTGCGGTCGCTTGATCGTCACGCGCAGGGAGAATTCGAACAGGCGCCGCTGCTCGCGGTTGGCCGTCGTCGCGGCGACGGCGCGGATCTCCACCAGCTCGGGCTTCTCGAGCCAGGGCGAGTTGTAGAGCGTGTTGCGCAGGAATTCCGAGACACGTTCGTTGGTCTGGGCGATGCCGGTGATGGCCACCACCTGGTCGGTCTGGCGGATGGTGGCCAGGTACACGCCTTCGGGCGTCTGGCGCACCAGTTCGTCGAGCAGGTGCACTGGCACGTTGCGGTTGGTCTGCAGGTCTTCGACGGCCTTCTGGCGCGCCTTCAGCGCCTCGATCTCGGTGCGCAACGTGGCGATGTCCTTGATCTGCGTGTCGAGGCGGGTGATCTCGGTCTTCAGGAACTCGTTGCGCGAGTCCTGCGCCGAGGTCATCTGCTGCAGCACCGAATACCAGATGCCCACGATCGCCATGCCGGCCACGGCGCAGGCCGCCAGGCCGATGAAGAAGGACCGCTTGCGCTGGAGGCGCTTGGCTTCGCGGTGCGGAAGCAGGTTGATCAGGATCACTGCAGAAACCTCCGCATCGCCAGGCCGCAGGCGGTGAGGTACGAGGGCGCTTCACGGCGCACCCGGCTCTCGCGCACGGCGGCGCCGAGTTGCATGTTCTCAAAGGGGTTGACCACGCTGGAGGCGAAGCCGGTCAGGTCGGTGACACGATCTTTCAGGCCCGGCAGCGTGGCGGTGCCGCCGGCCAGCATCACGTAGTGCACCTTGTGGTGTGGCGTGCTGGTGAAGAAGTACTGCAGCGCCCGGCCGATCTCTTGTGACAGGCTGTCGACGAAGGGCGCCAGGATTGCCGCTTCGTAGTCCTCGGGCAGGTCGCCGGAGAGCTTCTTGGCCTCGGCCTCCTCGAACGAAAAGCCGTACTGGCGCGAGATGAGCTGCGTCAGCTGCGAGCCGCCGAAGGCCTGGTCGCGGTCATAGAGCATTTCTTCGTCGCGCAGCACCTTCAGGCTGGTGGTGTCGGCCCCGATCTCGAAGAGCGCCACCAGCGCGTCGCGCCCTTCGTTGGGCAGTGCTGCCACGACGCGGCCCATGGCCATGCGGGAGGCGTGCGATTCGATGTCCAGCACCACTGGCTTCAGGCCGGCGGCCTCGGCCAGGCCCTGGCGATCCTGCACGCGGTCCTTGCGCGAGGCTGCGATGAGCACCTCGACGTCGCCGGCCGAGGTGAGGCTCGGGCCCAGCACGCAGAAGTCGAGGCTGACCTCGTCGAGCGAGAAGGGGATGTACTGGTTGGCCTCGGACTCGACCTGCAGTTCCATCTCTTCTTCACGCAGGCCGGCGGGCAGCATGATCTTTTTCGTGATCACGGCCGACTGCGGCATCGCCAGCACGACCTGCCGGGTCTTGGTGCCGCTCTTGGCGAGCACGCGCTTGACGGCGGCGGCGACCTCGTCGAACTTCTCGATCTGGCCGTCGGTGATCCAGCCCTTCTCGAAAGGCTCGGAGGCAAAACGTTCGAGCACAAATTCGCCGCTGGCGGTCTGGTCGAGTTCGACGAGCTTGACGCTCGACGAGCTGATATCCAATCCAATCACGGCGGGGTGTTTGCGGCCCAGCAGTACGTCCAGAAATCCCAAGTTCCCTACTCCTTGGCCATGCGGCGCCGCGGTAATTAAGTGCCCTTTGAGCACTTGACAATCGCTCTGAGCTTCTTAAGAAGTTACTTCAATCCTAGCAGTAAACCCCTTGTGAACCAATGAAAAAAGGCCCGAACAACCCCCTTGTCCGTTGCCTAGGCCTGACGCGAAATGCCACAGTTGAAACAACGCGCAAGTCCGCTCAAGGTGCGGTCCGGCGCGTATGCGCAGCGGCGTGGAGAATGTCACGGCGGGCGGCCCTCGCGGCCGGTCGGGCGCCCACGACAAATTCGTCCGGCAGGGCCCCGGAAAAGTCTTCGGCACTGGTGCCTGCCTATTTATGATCGATCCCGTGTCATCCCCCACGCCCCCTGCCGATTCACCGCCTGCCCGTGCCAGGCCGACCTGGTTGCGCGGCGCCGGGCGCGTGCTGGGCGGGCTCGTCGGGCTGCTGGTGGCCGGGCTGGTGTCGCTGCTGATCCTCATCGGCCTGGCGCTGGCCGTGGCCTACCCGAACCTGCCCGAAATCAGCAGCCTGACGGACTACCGCCCCAAGCTGCCGCTGCGCGTGTTCTCGTCCGACGGTGTGCAACTGGGTGAGTTCGGCGAGGAGCGCCGCAACTTCGTTCCCATCGGGCAGATCCCGCAGGTGATGAAGGACGCCGTGCTGGCGGCCGAGGATGCGCGCTTCTATCAGCACGGTGGCGTCGACTACAAGGGCGTGGCCCGCGCTGCGCTCGAGAACCTGCGCGATGCCCGCAGCCAGGGTGCATCGACGATCACGATGCAGGTGGCGCGCAATTTCTACCTGTCGACCGAGAAGACGTTCACGCGCAAGATCTACGAGATCCTGCTCGCGCTGAAGATCGAAGGGATGCTGAGCAAGGACCAGATCCTCGAGCTCTACATGAACCAGATCTTCCTGGGGCAGCGCGCCAGCGGTTTTGCCGCTGCCGCGGAGATCTACTTCGGCAAGAAGCTCAAGGACGTCACCGTGGCCGAGGCGGCCATGCTGGCCGGTCTGCCCAAGGCGCCATCGGCCTACAACCCGATCTCCAACCCCAAGCGCGCCACGCTGCGGCAGCGCTACATCATCGACCGCATGTTCGCCACCGGCTTCATCACCGAAGCCCAGCACGACGAGGCCCTGGACGAGGTGTTGCGCTACCGCATGCAGTCCGACAGCCTGATGTTCGGCGAATACGTGGCCGAGACCGCGCGCCAACTGGTGTTCCAGCAGTACGGCGAGGAGACCTACACACGCGGGCTCAACGTGTACCTCACCGTCAGCGCCCCCGATCAGATGGTGGCCTACCGCGCGCTGCGCAAGGGCCTGATGGACTACGAGCTGCGCCAGGTCTACCGCGGGCCCGAGGCCTACGTGGACCTGCCCGACGACCCGACGCTGCTCGATGCGCGTGTGGCCGAGGCCCTGGCCGATCACCCCGACAACGACGACCTCCGCGCTGCCGTCGTGCTGGAGGCCAGCCCGCGCTCGGTGACGGCCATGCTGCAATCCGGCGACACCATCGTCGTCACCGGAGAGGGCTTGAAGCCGGTGACTTCGGGCTTGTCCAGCAAGGCCGGCCCCAAGACGCAGATCCGCCGTGGAGCGCTGGTGCGTGCGCTGCGCAACCCGAAGGGCGAGTGGGCGCTGACGCAGATCCCCGAAGTGCAGGGCGCGCTGGTGGCTGCCGATCCCCGCACCGGCGCGATCCGGGCGCTGGTGGGCGGCTTCAGCTTCGGCAAGAACAAGTTCAACCGCGTCACGCAGGCCTGGCGGCAGCCCGGGTCCAGCTTCAAGCCGTTCATCTACTCGGCCGCGCTTGAAAAAGGCTTCACGCCGGCCACCGTGGTCAACGACGCGCCGCTGTTCTTCGACGCCGGCGCCACCGGCAGCCAGCCCTGGGAGCCGAAGAACTACGACGGCAAGTTCGACGGCCCCATGCCGTTGCAGACGGCACTGGCCAAGTCGAAGAACATGGTGTCGATCCGCGTGCTCAATGCCACCGGGGCCGGCTTTGCCCAGGAGTGGCTGGACCGCTTCGGCTTCGACCGCGACAAGCACCCGGCCTACCTGACGATGGCGCTGGGTGCGGGCGCGGTCACGCCGATGCAGATGGTCACGGCCTACGGCGTGTTCGCCAACGGCGGGTATCTGGTGCCGCCGATGCTGGTGGAGCGGGTCACCGACAACAAGGGCCGTCTGCTGCTGCAGGCCAAGCCTCCGGCACTGGACGAGAACCTGCGCACGCTGCCCGAGCGCAATGCCTTCGTGATGGGCACGCTGCTGCAGGAGATCACCCGCAGCGGCACCGCGGCGCGCGCGCAGGGCACGCTCAAGCGGCCCGACCTCTACGGCAAGACCGGCACCACCAACGATTCACTCGATGCCTGGTTTGCCGGCTTCCAGCCCACCATGGCGGCGGTGGTGTGGATCGGCTACGACAACCCGCGCAAGCTGGGCGACCGTGAAACCGGCGGTGGCCTGTCGCTGCCGGTCTGGATCGACTTCATGCAGTACGCGCTGAAGAACGTGCCCGTGCAGGAAATTGCGCCGCCCGCAGGCGTGGTGCAGTCGGGCCCCTACTGGGTGTTCGAGGAGTTCTCCCGCGGTGGCGGCATCAGCAGCCTGGGCCTGGAGGACACGGTGCCGGTGGCGCCCAGCCCCGAGGAGCGCAGCGGCATCCTCGACCTCTTCAAGCGCTAGAACTGCAGCGGCTGGCCGGCCTGCGTGCTGGCATGTTGCGACAGCGCCTGGATGAACTCGGTACCGTCGCGCGTGTCCACCCAGCGGCCCTCGGCCCAGCGGTAATGGAAGCCGCCACCGCGCGCGGCCAGCCATACCTCGTGCAGCGGCGGCTGCGTGTTGACGATGATCTTGCTGCCGTCGGGAAAGCTCAGCTCGAGCAGGCCGCCGGTGCGCTGGGTGTCGATGTCGATCACGTCCTGCTGCAGCCAGCGGTCGGCCGCGGCTTCGATGCGCGCGAGCAGCGCGCCCGTTTCGCGGTGGTACTCGGCGTCGTTGAGGGCCGAGGCGGCGGGGGCCGTGCTCATAGAATCCTTCGTATGCGTGTGCAAGCTGAGAAGAGTGTATCGAGCCCACCGGTCCGTGCCGGCTGGGGTCTGTCGATGTCCGGGCTGGCGGTGATGGCGGGCCTGTTCGCCGCCGGCCTGCTGGCCGGCTGCGGGCAGAAGGGTCCGCTGACGCTGCCCCAGGCGGCGGCACCGGCCTCCGCCCCTGGCGCCGGCGCCTCGGCGGCCGCCCGATGAGTCTGCCCGGCGCCCCCTTTCTCGCCCGTCGTGGTGGCGAACTGCAGTTCGAAGGCCACGCGCTGACGGCGCTTGCGCAGCGCTTCGGCACGCCGCTCTACGTGTATTCGCGCTCGGCCATGCGCTCGGCCCTGGCCGACTACGAGCAGGCCCTACAAGGCCGCCGGCACCTCGTCTGCTACGCGATGAAGGCCAACTCCTCGCTCGCCGTGCTGCAGACCTTCGTGCAAGCCGGCTGCGGATTCGACATCGTCTCGGGCGGCGAACTCGCCCGTGTGCTGGCCGCCGGCGGCGACCCGGCCCAGGTGGTCTTCTCCGGTGTCGGCAAGACACGCGACGAGATGCGCCTGGCGCTGCAGGCCGGTGTGCGCTGCTTCAACGTCGAAAGCCTCGGCGAGCTCGATCGCCTGGACGAGGTGGCGCGCAGCCTGGGCCGCCGCGCGCCGGTGAGCCTGCGAGTCAACCCCGACGTGGATGCCGGCACGCACCCCTACATCTCCACCGGTCTGAAGGGCAACAAGTTCGGCGTCGCGCACGACCAGGCCCTGGCCGCCTACCGCCACGCCGCGTCGCTGCCGGGGCTGCACGTGGTGGGCATCGACTGCCACATCGGCTCGCAGATCACGCAGCTCGAGCCCTACCTCGACGCGCTGGACCGGGTGCTCGACCTGGTGGAAGCGGTGGAAGCCGCCGGCATCCCCATCCACCACGTGGACGTGGGCGGCGGCCTGGGCATCACCTACACCGACGAACAACCGCCGCCCGCATCGCTGCTGGTCGCGCGGCTGCTGCAGCGGCTGGACACGCGCGGCCACGGCCACCGCGAGATCGTCTTCGAGCCGGGCCGTTCGCTGGTGGGCAACGCCGGTGTGCTGCTGACCGAGGTGCAGTACCTGAAGCCCGGCGCGGTGGACGAGGGCGGCAAGAACTTCTGCATCGTCGACGCCGCGATGAACGACCTCATGCGCCCGGCCATGTACGAGGCCTGGATGGCGATCGAGCCCTGCCGCCTGCGCGACGGACCCGCGTCGGTGTGGGACGTGGTGGGGCCGGTGTGCGAATCGGGCGACTGGCTGGGCCGCGACCGCGCGATGGCGCTGCAGCCCGGTGACGTGCTGGCCGTGCTGTCGGCCGGGGCCTACGGCATGGCGATGGCCAGCAACTACAACACACGGCCGCGGGCGGCCGAGGTGATGCTGGACGGCGACCGCGTGCATCTGGTGCGCGAGCGGGAAGACGTGCGCTCGCTGTTTGCCACCGAGCGACTGATCGAGTCCTGAGACGCCGGCGCGCCCGTCGGGGGCGCCAGAGCGTCTCAGCCCCTCAGATCCGGCCTTCCTGCACCGCGTGGCAGGCCACCTGCACGCCCTGGAACACCGTCAGCGCCGGCCGCTCCTGCGCGCAGCGGGCGTTGGCGTGCGGGCAGCGCGGGTGGAAGGCGCAGCCGGTGGGCGGGTTCAGCGGGTTCGGCACCTCGCCCTGCACCGGCGTGCGCGAGCGGCCGCTCATGTGGATGTCGGGAATGGCGTCCAGCAGCATGCGCGTGTACGGGTGCCGCGGGTGGCCGAAGAGCTCGGCCTTGTCCGACACCTCGACCAGCCGGCCCAGGTACATCACGCCCACCTGGTCGGCCACGTGGCGCACGACGGCCAGGTTGTGGCTGATGAACAGGTAGGTCAGACCGCGCGTGCGCTGCAGGTCCTTCATGATGTTGAGCACCTGGGCCTGCACCGACACGTCCAGCGCCGACGTGGGCTCGTCGCAGACCAGGAACTCGGGCTGGGTGGCCAGCGCGCGCGCGATGCTGATGCGCTGCCGCTGGCCGCCGCTGAACTGGTGCGGGAACTTGTCGCAATCGGCGGCCGCCAGACCCACCGACAGCAGCAGCTCGCTGACCTTGGCGCGCAGCGCGCGTGCTCGCGCAGCGGCTCGCCCACGATGTCCAGCACCTTCCAGCGCGGGTTGAGGCTGGCGTAGGGGTCCTGGAAGATCATCTGCATGCGCCGCCGCAGCGTGCGCAGCTCGCCGGCGTCGCGCGCGGCGTCGGTGGCCTGGCCGTCGAAGCGCACGTCACCGCGCGTCGGCTGGTACAGCCCCACCAGCAGCCGCGCCACCGTGCTCTTGCCGCAGCCCGATTCGCCCACCAGCGCCAGCGTCTTGCCGCGCTCGATGCTGAACGACACGCCGTCCACCGCATGCACGAACTGCCGCGGCTTGCGCTCGACCACGCGGTTGAGCCAGGGTGCGGAAACGTCGAAGGTCTTGCACAGGTCGCGCACCTGCACCAGCGGGGCCCCGGGCGCGGTGCTGCTCACGATGCCGCCCCCACCAGCCAGCACGAGGCGCGCGTGGCGCCGGCGTCCAGCAGCTCGGGCCGTTCTTCGCGGCAGCGGCTCGTCACCTGCGGGCAGCGCGGGTTGAAGGCGCAGCCCTTGGGGATGGCGTTCAGCCGGGGCATCGCGCCGTCGATCTGCAGCAGCCGTTCGCGGTCTTCGTCCATCGCGGGGATCGAGCCCATCAGGCCCGTGGTGTAGGGGTGGCTCGGGCGGTGGATGACATCGCCCACCGGCCCGATCTCGGCCACGCGGCCGGCGTAGAGCACGGCCACGCGGTCGCAGGTCTCGGCAATCACGCCCATGTCGTGCGTGACCAGCATGACCGCGGCGCCGTGGTCCTTGCACAGGCGCTTGAGCAGCGAAATGATCTGCGCCTGGATCGACACATCCAGCGCCGTGGTCGGCTCGTCGGCCACGATCAGCTTGGGCTCGGCGGCCAGCGCCAGCGCGATCACCACGCGCTGCCGCATGCCGCCGCTGAACTGGTGCGGGTACTGGTCGATGCGCTGCTCGGCCGCCGGGATGCCGGTTTCCTGCAGCAGCTGGATGGCGCGCTGGCGGGCCTGCTCCGCGCTCACCGGCAGGTGTGTCAGGATGGTTTCGGTCAACTGCCGGCCGATCGTGTACAGCGGGTTCAGCGAGGTCAGCGGGTCCTGGAAGATCGCGCCGATCTGGCGGCCGCGGATGGCGCGCATCTGCTCGTAGGGCAGGTTGTCGATGCGCTGGCCGGCCAGGCGGATCTCGCCACCGGCGATTCGGCCGGGCGGCTCGAGCAGGCCGATGATGGCTGCGCCGGTGAGCGACTTGCCGGCGCCCGACTCGCCCACCACGCCGAGGATCTCGCCGGGTGCGATGTCGAAGGAGATGTCGTCCAGCGCCAGCAGCGTGCCGCGGCGCGTGGGGAATTCGACGCGGAGGTTCTTGACTTCCAGAAGGGGTGCAGCAGCCATGGTCATCAGCGCCTGTCGTCAGCGAAGGCGGGGGTTCAGCGCATCGCGCAGCCAGTCGCCCAGCAGGTTCACGCTCAGCGCGATCAGCACCAGCATCAGCCCGGGGAAGATCGTGATCCACCACTCGCCCGAGAACAGGAAGTCGTTGCCGATGCGGATCAGCGTGCCCAGGCTCGGCGACGTGGGCGGTACGCCCACGCCCAGGAAGGACAGCGTGGCTTCGGTCAAGATGGCCGCTGCTACCTGGATGGTGGCCAGCACCAGCACCGGCCCCATCACGTTGGGCAGCACGTGCTTGGCCATGATGCGCAGCGGCGTCACGCCGATGACGCGCGCGGCCTGCACGTATTCCTTGTTGCGCTCCACCAGCGTGCTGCCGCGCACCGTGCGCGCGTACTGCACCCAGCCGCCCAGGCTGATGGCGATGATCAGCACGCCGAAGGCCAGTTCGTCGTGCGCGTTGGGGAACATCGCCCGGCCCACGCCGTCGATCAGCAGCGCGATCAGGATCGACGGGAACGACAGCATCACGTCGCACACACGCATGATGAAGGCGTCGGTCTTGCCGCCGACGAAGCCCGACAGCAGCCCCAGGCCCACGCCGACGAACATCGACAACACCACCGAGGCCAGGCCGACGAAGAGCGAGATGCGCGCGCCGTAGAACAGCGCCGAGAGGATGTCGCGGCCCTGGTCGTCGGTGCCGAGCAGGTAGCGCGTGCTGCCACCGTCGATCCAGGCCGGCGGCAGCCGCGCGTCGGACAGGTTCAGCGTGGCCAGGTCGAAGGGGTTGTGCGGCGACACCCAGGGCGCAAACACCGCGCAGAAGACACACAGCGTCGCGATCACCGCAGCCACGATGGCCATTGGCGAGCTGCGGAAGCTGAACCAGATGTCGCTGTCCAGGAAGCGCGTGAACGCACCGGGGGTGGCCGCGGCGGCAGGAAGAGGAGGCGTGCTCATGGGGTCGTTTTCAATGTCCGCCGGCCGGTTTTTCCATGCGCAACCGGGGATCGACGGCGAAGTACAGCAGGTCGACCACCAGGTTCACGATCACGAAGATCAGCGCGATCAGGCACAGGTAGGCGGCCATCACCGGGATGTCGGCAAACTGCACGGCCTGGATGAACAGGAAGCCCATGCCCGGCCACTGGAAGACGGTCTCGGTGATGATGGCAAAGGCGATCAGGCTGCCCAGCTGCAGGCCGGTGATGGTGATCACCGGCACCAGCGTGTTCTTCAGTGCATGACCGAAGTACACCGCGCGGTCCTGCAGGCCGCGGGCGCGCGCGAACTTGACGTAGTCGGTGCGCAGCACCTCCAGCATCTCGGCCCGCACCAGCCGCATGATCAGCGCCAGCTGAAACACCGACAGCGTGATGGCCGGCAGGATGAGGTGCTTCCAGCCGTCCAGCGTGAGCAGACCCGTGGTCCAGCTGCCCAGCGCCACGGTGTCGCCGCGGCCGAAGCTCGGCAGCATCTTGAAGGTCACCGAGAACACCAGGATCAGCAGGATGCCGATCAGGAACGTGGGCAATGACACGCCCAGCAGCGACAGCGTCATCACCAGCTGCGAGCCGAAGCGCCCGCGGCGCAGCGCCGCATACACGCCCAGCGGCAGGCCCGCGCCCAACGCGATGACGGCAGCGGCCACGGCCAGCTCCAGCGTGGCCGGAAAGCGTTCGGCGATGAGGTCGGAGACCTTGCGGCCCTGACGCAGGCTGAGCCCGAACTCGCCCTGGACCGCGTTGCCGACGAAGGTGGCGAACTGCACCGGGAACGGATCGTCCAGCCCAAGGTCCTTGCGCAGCTGCTCGCGTTGTTCCTGCGTGGCGTCCTGGCCGAGCAGGTTGGTCACCGGGTCGCCCACGTACTGGAACAGCATGAACGCGATGAACGCAACGGCGAGCATCACGACCACCGCCTGCATCAGGCGCCTGAGAATGAAAACGAGCATGGGAGGCGGGGAGGTCGGTGCTTCGGGTGGGCAAGCGGTCAGCCGGGCCGCGCACCGGTTCGGTGCCCTGCGGCTTGAGCAAAATCAGCAATGATGAGCAAGATGTGCGCCGAGCGCAAAGGGAAAGACCCGGGGTGTGCGGCGCGTGGTGGCGAGGTGCGGCGCTTGCGGGCGTCAGGGTCCGTGGAGGTCGATGCTGCCGTACCAGGACTTGACGGAGGAGCGTGTGTTGTCGCTGTCGGTCATCACCGCCACGGCCTTCAGCGCGCCCGGGGCCTCGCCGAAGGCTTTGCGATAATCAGCGGCCAGATCGCGCCGGTGGTCGCGCCACTGGCGCAGGTGTGCGGAGCCAGAATCGACCACGATCTTGCGGATACGGTCGCTGCGCGGATTGACGATGACCGTGCCCACGGGCGCGGTCGCGTCCCACACGTACATCAGCGTCGCGAAGGGCGGCCGCTCGCCGGTCAGGGCTTCGGCCAGATCGAACAGCGCACGCGTTCGCGCCGGCAGCGTGCCGATGTCACCGTGAAACGCAAACAGCACGCGGGCCGGTGCGTCTTCGCGGGACACGTCGGCCACGTTGCCGTCGGCCACCAGGTCCTGCACCCACCAGGAAAAGGAAACCTGGCCCAGTGAGTCGGCCGGGCGGGCCACCGCCTTGCGCCACATGCTCGCCGAGCCCTCGGAGTCGGCTGCCAGTGCACGCCGTCCGTCCTTGTGTTCCCAGTGATAGCGCGTGATCGCCTTGCCGGGCAGCGGCACGGCTTGCCAACCCTCGGCATCTTCCGGCGCTGGCGCCGTGGCGCAGCCAGCCAGCATCAGCGCCATCAGCAGTGCGGCAGATCGCATCGGGCGTGCAAAGCGGATGGGACACATGGCGCGGAGTTCATACGAGCAGAGCAGATGCAGGCGCCGGTGTGCGCGCATCAATAAAAACAGCCGCCCGAAGGCGGCTGTTGGCAGACTGAAGGAGGCGCCCGACGGATCAGGCGCCGTCCAATCAGAAGTTGTGGCGAACGCCGAACTCGTAGGCGGTCGAATCGAACTTCGTGCCGGCTGCGCGCGCCGGGCCACCCACACCTGCGGTGTAGGCCAGACCAGCGTCGTTGGCCACGCGCGAGAAGTGCGTGTACAGCGCGGTGCGCTTCGACAGGTCGTACATGTAGCCGAGGCCGATCTGCGTGGCCTTGGGCGAGCTGGCGGCGCTGAACTGGCGCTCGGTGCTGCCGTACGAGGCCTTCAGCGTGCTGGCGCCGAACGGCACCGTGACGCCGACCAGGTAGTTGGTCAGTTCGTTGACGCCTTCTTCGTACTTGTGGAACTGACCCATGATGGTCATGAAGCCCAGGTTGTACGAACCGCCGACGTTCATGCCGGTCATGTCGTCGGTCATCGCGCCAGCGCGCTCGGTCTTGCCGTAGGCGATTGCCACGTTCACCGGGCCCGCTGCGTAGCCGACACGGCCACCGATGTACTTGTTGCCCGGGTTCTGGTTTTCACCAGCGGCGACCATCACCTGACCGTACACACCACCCATGGCGGGCAGGAAGTAGCCGATCGCGTTGTTGGCGCGAACCAGCGTTTGCGCGTTGCCGAACGGTGCCACCGTCGGGGCTGCAGAAATGATGTTCGTCGACGAAGCAACACCGTTGGTGCCGAACGGATCGAACACGGTGTGGTTCCAGAAGGTCGGGGTGTAGTCGCGGCCGAGGCGGACTTCACCGAAACCACCCATCAGGCTGACGGTCGCACGGCGGTTGAAGAACGAACCGCTGGCGGCCGAGCCCGTGGCGCCGGCTTGGTTGGATGTCGCACCACCGTTGCCACCACCGACCGTGCCGTTGTCGGCCGACAGGCCGGCTTCGAGCCAGAAGCCGGCGCGCATGCCACCACCGAGGTCCTCGACACCGCGGAAGCCCAGACGGCTGGACGCGTTGCCGTCGGTGCTCATCGAGTAAATCGAGTCCGAGCCGTTCTTGACGTTACGGGCGTTCAGGTCGACGACGCCGAACAGGGTGATCGACGATTGGGCCGAAGCGACGCCAGCGAAAGCCGTCAGGGCTGCCAGGGCGAGCAGAGATTTTTTCATTGCAACTATCTCCTAGGTTGAACAAGAGGTCCCGATCGGGGAGGTCACCCGGCTAGGGGCTGATCAGGCCAACCTCCTCAGTGGAAGTTGTCTCTATTGCACCAGAGGCCCCGAGCAACGCCAACACCTGCGCCATAAAAGCCGAAGGCCTGTTGTCTGGCAACAACGAGATGCAAGATGTCATCATTCGAGACGCTTTCTCCTGGAATTGGTGCCTCATGGATTACCCCGATCGTTTGATCGTTAGCCTGGACAATGCCTTGCGCACGTTGTCAGGCGCGGTGCATGCCGCGCGCGCCAATCCGGCCGGCCGAAGCGCGCATGACACGCTCGACACGCTCGACGCCACCCAGCGCAAGGTGTCCGGCGCGCTGATGCGTGTCAACCACGTGGGCGAGGTCTGCGCCCAGGCGCTGTACCAGGCGCAGGCGCTCACCGCCCGCAGCGACGCGTTGCGCCAGCAGATGCAGGACGCGGCGCGCGAGGAGACCGACCACCTGGCCTGGACGCAGCAGCGGCTGGATGAACTGGGCGACCGGCCCAGCCTGCTGAACCCGCTGTGGTACGCCGGCGCCTTCGGCATCGGCCTGCTGGCGGGCCGCCTGGGCGACCGTGTGAGCCTGGGCTTCGTCATCGAGACCGAGCGCCAGGTGGAACAGCACCTGGCCGGTCACCTGGACACACTGCCGGCCGAGGACCAGCGTTCGCGCGCCATCGTCGCGGCGATGAAGGATGACGAGGCCCGGCACGCGGAGCGCGCCGCCGCGGCCGGCGGAGAGCCCTTGCCGGCCCCGGTGGCCTGGCTGATGCGCGGTGCCGCGCGTGTCATGACGACCGTCGCGCACCGCGTGTAGTGTCTGGCGCGGCGGCCGGTTTCAGCCGCCTTGCTCCACGATCTCGAAGGCAGTGGTGACCTCTGCCGTCTTGGCCAGCATGATGCTGGCCGAACAATAGCGTTCGTGCGACAGCGCGATCGCACGTTCCACCGCAGCCGCCGCCAGGCCGCGCCCGCTGACCGTGAAGTGCATGTGGATGCGCGTGAAGACCTTGGGGTCCTGCTCCGCGCGATCTGCAGTGACCTTGACCTGGCAGCCCGTCACCGCATGGCGGCCGCGCTTGAGGATCAGCACGACGTCGTAGGCGGTGCACCCGCCAGTGCCCGCGAGCACGGTTTCCATCGGCCGCGGCGCCAGGTTGCGGCCACCGCCTTCGGGCGCGCCGTCCATGGTCAGGAAGTGGCCGCTGCCGGTCTCGGCAACAAAACCCATGCCGGTGCCCGGCATCCAGTTGATGGTGCATTCCATGGTGCATTCGCCCCCTGATGGCGCGGCCCTCGGCACGCGCGTTGAAATTGGAGTCGGTTCCCTATGAATTCCGACCCGGAAAGCATATTGCACTGCAGCATTGCGGTGATAGACTGATCGCAAGGGAGCCGGGTGATGCCGCTGTGATGCAGCGCCAGGGCCGGTCCCGCCGATTGTCTCCTCCACCTCCTGAATGGTGGATTCAGCCCGGGGCTCACAAGGCCCCGGGCTTTTTTCTGCCTGCTGCCTGCAGAAAAGGCCGCCGTATCATCCGCGGCCCCGCCGCTGTGGCGGGTTTTCTTCGAGTTCCGCCCCGATGCCCGCTGGCCCGACCCTCAAGCCCCCTGCCCGTGCCGCCGCCACCGCCGGCCCGTCGCACCCGGAAGCCCGGCCGCGCCCGCGCATCGAGCTGTCTCCCAAGGCCCAGCGCATCGCGGCCGGCTACCTGAAGCACGTGCTCACGGCGCGTATCTACGACGTGGCGCGCGAAACGGCGCTGGACCCTGCCCGCAACCTGAGCCGCCGCATCGGCAACACGGTGCTGCTCAAGCGCGAGGACCAGCAGCCGGTGTTCAGCTTCAAGCTGCGCGGTGCCTACAACAAGATGGTCAAGCTGGCGCCCGATGCGCTGGCCGCCGGCGTCATCTGCGCCTCGGCCGGCAACCACGCGCAGGGCGTGGCGCTGTCGGCCAAGCGGCTGGGTTGCCGCGCGGTGATCGTGATGCCGCTGACCACGCCGCGGCTGAAGATCGACGCGGTGCAGGCGCTCGGCGGCGAGGTCGTGCTGCATGGCGACAGCTACTCCGATGCCTACGGCCATGCGCTGCAGCTGCAGGCCGCGCAGCGCCTGACGTTCGTGCACCCGTTCGACGATCCCGATGTCATTGCCGGGCAGGGCACGGTCGCGATGGAGATCCTGCGCCAGCACCAGGGCCCGATCGATGCGGTGTTCGTGGCCATCGGCGGCGGCGGCCTGATCTCCGGCGTGGCGGCCTACATCAAGGCCGTGCGGCCCGAGGTGCGCGTGATCGGCGTGCAGACCAGCGATTCCGACGCCATGGTGCGTTCGGTGCAGGCCGGCAAGCGCGTGCAGCTGTCCGACGTGGGCCTGTTCTCCGACGGCACCGCGGTCAAGCTGGTGGGGCAGGAGACCTTCCGCGTCACACGCGCGCTGGTCGACGACTACGTGGTGGTGGACACCGACGCGGTGTGCGCCGCCATCAAGGACGTGTTCCAGGACACGCGCAGCGTGCTCGAGCCCGCCGGCGCATTGGGCGTGGCCGCCATCAAGCAGTACGTGGAGACGCACAAGCTCAAGGGGCAGACGCTGGTGGCCATCACCTGCGGCGCCAACATGAACTTCGACCGCCTGCGCTTCGTGGCCGAGCGGGCCGAGTTCGGCGAGCAGCGCGAGGCGCTCTTCGCGGTGACGATCCCCGAGGAGCGCGGCTCGTTCAGGCGCTTCTGCGAGCTCATCGGCCCGCGCTCGGTGACGGAGTTCAACTACCGCATCTCCGACCAGCGCGTCGCACACGTCTTCGTGGGGCTGGCCATCCACAAGCGCGACGAGGCCGGGCGCATCGCACGGCAGTTCAGCAAGCAGGGTTTTGCCAACGTCGACCTCACCGACGACGAGCTGGCCAAGGAACACGTGCGCCACATGGTGGGTGGCCGCAGCGAACTGGCGCGCGACGAGCGGCTGTACCGCTTCCAGTTCCCGGAGCGGCCGGGCGCGCTGATGCGGTTTCTGGCGGCCATGCACCCGGGCTGGAACATCAGCCTGTTCCACTACCGCAACCAGGGCGCCGACTATGGCCGCATCCTGGTGGGCATCCAGGTGCCGGTGGGCGACGAGCACGCCTTCGACGGCTTCCTGCAGACGCTGGCCTACCCGTTCGTGGACGAGACGCAGAATCCCGTCTACGGCCTCTTTCTGCGCTGAAGCCGTGCTGAAGCAGAGGGCTACACTGGACCGGCCATGACGCAAAGCCGCTCCCTGGTCACGCCCACCTCCAACGCGCTGCTCGAGCGGGCGCTGCGCGACAAGCTGCAGCGCCGCAACGAGCAAGGTGGCAGCCTGGGTGAGCTGGAGCCGCTGGCGATCCGCCTGGGGCTGATGCAGAACACCCTCAAGCCGGTGCTGCACGACCCGCAGCTGCTGGTGTTTGCCGCCGACCACGGCCTCGCGGTCGACGGCATCACCGACGCCCAGGCACGTTCCACGCAAGACACCGTGCAGATGCTGCTGTCGAACCAGTTGCCGCTGACGGTGTTTGCGCGCGCGCAGCAGATCGAGGTGACGCTGGTCGACTGCGGCGTGGCGCAGAACCTGCCGCCCCATGAGCGGCTGCTGATGCGCAAGATCGCCCACGGCACCCGCAATGCCCGGGCCTCGGTGGCGATGACGCTGGAGCAGGCGCATGCCGGCATGCGCGCCGGCATGGAGATTGGCGACAAGCTGCCCGGCAACGTCACCGTGCTGGCCGGCGTGGGCGTGGGCGCGCACGAAAGCGCCTCGCTGGTGCTGTCGCGCCTGACCGACAGCCCGGTGCGCGACCTCGTGGTCAGAGGCCCGCAGATGGATCCCGACTACCTGGCCCATCTCATGGCGGTGCTGGGCGGCGCACAAAGGCGCCACCGCGATGTGCACGAGCCGGTCGAGGTGCTGGCTGCGTTCGGCGGTTTCGAAGTGGCGGTGATGGTGGGCGTGATCCTGATGGCGGCCAGCAAGCGCCACCTGCTCATGATCGACGGCGCGCCGGCCTGCGCCGCGCTGATGCTGGCGGCACGCATCGCGCAGCCGGTCACCGACTACTGCGTGTTCTGCCGCAGCCACGGCCACCGCGGTCTGGACCAGGCGCTCAACCTCTTCAGCGCGTCGGCGCTGCTGGAACTGGGCATGGAAAGCACCGACGGCACCGGCGCCACCCTGGCCTGGCCCCTGCTGCGCAGCGCAGCAGCGCTGCTCACCGAAGTGGCCGACGGTGAGGACCCCGGGCCGTCGAGGCCCGGCAGCCTGGCGGAGCCGTCTTTCGAAGCCCGGCCGGCGGCCTCGCCCTTCGGCCCTGCGCTGTACTAGGCGCCGGCTGGCGCCGCGCGCCCGTGGCGGGCCGCCGCCGCTCAGCGCTGCAGGTTGCCGGGGCGGCTGATGCCCGGCGCCTGCTGCTGGGGCAGCATGTCGGGCGGGGGCTGCATCTGGGGCGGCACCGCCGGCGGCGGCAAGGTCGGCAGGCCGGGTTGCGACTGCATCTGAAACTGCGATTGCGGCGGCGGCAGGGTGCCGGTGGCCGCCGCGGCCGGTGGCTCGATGCGCAGCGCAATCTGCGACGGCCCGTCGCGCGGGCCCAGCGACGCGCCGCGCGGTTGCACCGACTGCAGCACGGTCTGGCCATCGACCACGCTGCCGATGCGGAACGCCTTGGCCGGCTTGCCGTCCACCGCGATCAGCGCCACACCCTCGCGGGCCGCCTGCGGCGAGCGCGGGCTGACCACGCCCAGCAGGCTGAAGCGGGCATCGGCCGCGGGCGCGGCCTCTGCTGCAACCACCGCGGCGGGTGCGTCGGTGCCGAGCAGGCGGGTGAGGTCGCCGCGCAGCGCGTCGCTGCCGTCGGCCACCTGCACCTGGGGCGGCGCGGGCGGTGCCTGCACCAGCAGCTTGAGGCCCCAGAACAGCGCGCTGGCAGCCACGGCGGCCCAGACGAAGAACGTGATCCAGCGTGCAGACATGCGGCGATTATGATGGAAGCACCCCCTGCCTCCTGTGCCCCGCCGGGCCCGACGCCCCTGCCATGACCTCCGCCTCCATCATCCGTCGCCGCCCCGGCAGCCAGGGCTTCACGCTCATCGAACTGCTGGTGGTGCTGGTGATCATCGGCGTGCTCGGTGCGCTGATCGTGCCCAACCTCTTTTCGAGCCTGGACGACGCGCGGGCCACCGCGGCGCGCACCGACATCAACACGCTGACGCAGGCGCTCAAGCGCTACAAGCTCGACAACCAGCGCTACCCCACGTCGGAGCAGGGCCTGGACGCGCTGGTGCGGAAACCCACCGTGGGCGCCGTGCCGCCGAACTGGAAGCCCTACCTCGACAAGCTGCCGGCCGATCCCTGGACCCGGCCCTACCAGTACCTGAACCCCGGCGTGCGCGGCGAGATCGACGTCTTCAGCTTCGGTGCCGACGGCCAGCCGGGCGGCGAAGACAAGAATGCCGACATCGGCTCCTGGCAGTAACGGCCCCGGCGCGCACCGGGCACAGCCGCTGGCGCGCGGCGGTCCCCACCCGCGCCGCCAGCGCGGCTTCACGATGGTGGAGCTGCTGATCGTGATCGCGATCATCGCGGTCGCCGTGGGCCTGGTGGCGGTGGCCCTGCCCGACGGCGACGCGTCCCGGCTCGAGGAAGAAGGCGAACGCCTGACCGCGTTGCTGGAGATGGCGCGGGCCGAATCCCGCGTCACCGGCATGCCCGTGCAGTGGGTGCCGCGCGCGCCCGGTGAAGGCCTGGTGGACGCCACCGGCGCGCCGGTGCACTTTCGTTTCGTCGGTCTGTCGGCCGCGCTGGCGCCGCACAGCCGCTGGCTCGATGCGCGGGTGTCGGCCGAGGTCGTGGGCCGGCGCGCCGTGGTGCTGGGGCCGTCGGCGATCCTGCCGCCCCAGCGCATCGTGCTGAGGCTGGCCGAGCGGCGGCTGGAGCTGGCCACTGACGGCCTGGGCCCGTTTGCCGCCGTCACGGCCGAGCCGGCGCCCGCCGCGCGGTGAGATCCCGATGACGACCTGCTCTGCGCGCCGGCTGCCAGCGCGGCCCGGCCCTCGGATCGCCGGCCGCGGCTTCACGCTGCTCGAGGTGCTGGTGGCGCTGGCCGTCACCGCCATTGCGCTGACCGCCGGCCTGCGCGCCGCGGGCGTGCTGGTCGACAACGCCGACCGCCTGGCCAACGTGGTGGCCGCGCAGTGGTGTGCCGACAACCAGCTCACCGAGCTGCGCCTGCAGCGCCGCTTTCCCGGTGTTGGCGACACCGATTTCAGCTGCGAGCAGCTCGGCCGCACCTACAAGGGCACGCTGGTCACGCGGCCGACGCCGAACCCGGGCTTCCGGCGCGTCGACGCCGTCGTCGCCACCGAGGACGGGCTGCCGCTCGTCACGCTGTCCACCGTGCTGGGGCGCCAATGAACCGGCCTGGTGGTCTGCGCCAACGGGCAGCCCGCCGCCACGCGGGCTTCACGCTCGTCGAAGTGCTGGTGGCGCTGCTGCTGATGGCCATCCTGGCCGGTTTTGCCTGGCAGGGCCTGGACGCGGTGCTGCGCGCCCGCGAAGCCAGCCGGGAGTCGATCGACCGCACCACCCGCCTGGCCACGGTGCTGACGCAGTGGCAGCAGGACCTGCAGGCGGTGGTCGACACCGGCGTCGTGCCGGCGCTCACCTTCGACGGCCAGACGCTGCGCCTGACGCGGCGCGACGACGACGGCGTGGTGCTGGTGGCCTGGGCGGTGCGCGGCGGCAACTGGCAGCGCTGGGCCGGCGCCCCGGCCACCCGCAGCGCCGCGCTGCAGCAGACCTGGATGGCCAGCCAGCAATTCCTGGGCAACGAGCCCGGCCACCTCACCGTGGCCGAGGGCGCCACCGAATGGCAGATCTACTTCCACCGCGACAACGCCTGGACCAATGCGCAGTCCACCGGCAACCTGGTGACCGGGCTGCCGGGGTCCTCGGGCCCGCCGGGTCAGCAGGGCCAGCCGGGCCAAGCGGGCCAGCCGGGCGCGGGTGGTGCGCCGATCCCGGTGCTGCGGGTGCAACTGCCCAACGCGGTGCGCCTGGTGGTCACGCTGCCCGCCGGCCGCCTGACGCGTGACGTGGCGCTGGGCCCCACCGGCTCATGAGCTTCATGAGCGGCAACCGCACCCGTCGACACCCCGCGCGCGCGCAGCACGGCGCCGCGCTGCTGCTGGCGATGATCATCGTCGCGCTGGTGGCCACCGCCGCGGCGGGCATGGTGTGGCAGCAGACGCGGGCCGTCAGCGTGGAAGCCGCCCACCGCGCCCGGGAGGACGCGGCCTGGATCCTCAGCGGCGCGCTCGACTGGGCGCGCCTGATCCTGCGCGAGGACCAGCGCATCAACAATCAGCGCAACGCACCCTACGACTCGCTCGACGAGCCCTGGGCGCAGCCGCTGGCCGAAGCCCGGCTGTCCAGCTTCCTGGCCGCCGACAAGGACAACAACGCCGACGGCGGCCCCGAGGCCTTCATCTCCGGCGCGATCGAGGACGCGCAGTCGCGCTTCAACCTGCACGGGCTGGTCGACGGCGCCGGCAAGGTGGTGCCGCTGCAGCTGGCTGCGCTGCAGCGCCTGGCCGGGGCCGCGGGCGCACCCAGCGACCTGGCGGACCGCATCGCGCAGGTGTTCTTGGCTGCCGCCGCGCCGGGCAGCGAGGCCGCCGAGAACACGCCGATCCCGCTGCAGCGCCTGTCCGACCTGGCCTGGCACGGCATCGAGCCGGCCGCGCTGCAGCGGCTGGAACCCTATGTCGACCTGCTGCCCGCACCGACGCCGGTGAACCTGAACACCGCGCCGCGCGAGGTCATTGCAGCGGCCATCGAGGGCATCGACCTGGGCGTGGCGGAACGGCTCGTGCAGGCGCGCCAGCGCGAGCGTTTCTCGCGCCTGGAGGATCTCAAGACCCGGGCGCTGGTGCCGCCCGACACCGTGCTCGACGCTGCCCGTGTCAGCGTGAACAGCGCGTACTTCCTGGTCTCGGGCCGTTTGCGCCTGGAAGACCGGGTGCTCGAAGAGCGCTCGCTGCTGGTGCGGCGCGACAACCGCGTCGACGTGCTGCGCCGCGAGAAGCGCAGCTTCTCGGCGCCGCTGCGCTGACAGCGACAATGCACACTGCGCACCCAGCCCCGCCGCCTTCCTCCGCCGACCTCCCGCCCGCATCCCCGCCCACCGCATGTCCTTGCTCGCCATCCAACTGCCGCCGCGCGACCGCCTGGGCTCGCGGGCCATCCCGTCCGACGCCGCGGCCGGCCTGCGGTTGCCGGCCGAGTGGAACTACGTGTTCAGCGACGACGGTCGCAGCGCCACGCAGGTGGGCACGGCCGCCGCGGCGCTGCTGCCCAAGGCCGACCAGACCGTGCTCGTGCTGGGCGAGGCTGACGTCAGCTGGCACCGCATCGACATCCCGCGTGCGCCTGCAGCCCGGCTGCGCGCCGCACTCGCCGGCGTGATGGAGGAGGCGCTGCTCGACGACGACGACGCGCTGCACTTCGCGCTGGCCGCCGACGCCGCGCCCGGCCGCCCGGGCTGGATCGCGGTGACCGACGGCCGCCGCCTGCGCGCCGCGCTGGCGGCACTGGAATCCGCCGGCCGCAGCGTGGAGCGGGCGGTGCCGTCGATCTGGCCCGGTGCCGCGCGCGGGCACTTCCACACCGGCGGCGACGTCGAAGGCGCGACCATCGCCGAGGATGATTTCCCCTGGCTCAGCCTGGCCCAGGACAACGGCGTGCTCAACGTGCGCCTGGCCGGCGGCCTGGCCCGCACGCGGCTGCCGGCCGAGGGCTCGCCCGAGATCCGCTGGACCGCCAGCCCCGGCGCCGCCCAGGCCGCAGAAAAGCTGCTGGGCGTGACGGTGCCGCTGATGAACGAGCCGCAGCGGGTGATCGAGGCGGCGCTGGGCGGCGTCAACCTGCGGCAGTTCGACCTGGCTTCGCGACACCGCGGCACGCGCGCGCTCAGCGCCGGGCTGCGCCGCATCTTCACCGCCGAGTGGCGCCCGGTGCGCTACGGCCTGCTGGCGCTGGTGGCGCTGCAGCTGGTGGGCCTGAACGCCTACGCCTGGCAGCAGCGCCAGACGATCGAGGACAAACGCGCCGCGATGGCCAACCTGCTGCGGGCCGCGCACCCCGGCGTGCGCACCGTGCTGGACGCGCCGCTGCAGATGCAGCGAGAGACCGACCGGCTGCGGGCCGCCGCCGGCCGCGTGGGTGCCGGCGACCTGGAAACGCTGCTGGCCGCCGCCGCGGCGGCCTGGCCCGACGGCATGGGGCCGACACAGACGCTGCGCTTCGAGGCCGGCAGCCTGACGCTGGCCGCTGCGGGCTGGGGCGAACCGCAGGTGCAGCAGTTCCGCGAGCGCATCCGCGGCGCGGGTTACGGCGCCGAGTTTGCCGACGGCCGCGTCGTCGTCAGCCGTGCTGCGGCCCGGGGTGCGCTGTGAGCGCCGCGCCGCGCCCCTCGCCGCTGGCGCCGCTGCGCGCCTGGTGGCGAACGCTGGCCGAGCGCGAGCGCCGGCTGCTGTCGGCGGCCGCCGCCATCGTCGTCATCGGCCTCGTGTGGCTGGTGGCGGTGCAGCCCGCCTGGCGCACGCTGGCCCGCGCGCCCGAGCAGCTCGACACGCTGGAGCTGCAGCTGCAGACCATGCAGCGCCTGGCGGCCGAGGCGCAGCAGCTGCGCAGCGCGCCGCCGGTGGCGCCGGACCAGGCCGCCGCTGCCATCAAGTCGGCCACCGACCGGCTGGGCGACAAGGCCAAGCTCACGCTGCAAGGCGAGCGCGCCGTGCTCACGCTCAGCAACGTGGGCACCGGGGCGCTGCGTGACTGGCTGGCCGAGGCCCGCGCCGGCGCGCGGGCGCGGCCGATCGAGGCCAACCTGACGCGCGGTGCGCAGGGCTACAGCGGCACGCTCGTGCTGGCACTCGGGACCGCACCGTGAAGAAGCGCTGGTGGATGAGCGGCCTGCTGCTGGGCGCCCTGGGCGCGCTGGTGGCCTTTGCGCCGGCCGCCTGGCTGGCCGCCGCGGTCAACGACGCCAGCGGTCAGCGCCTGGTGATGGCCGACGCCCGTGGCACCGTGTGGCGCGGCAGTGCGGTGGTGGTGCTGACCGGCGGCGTCGGCAGCCGTGACGCCAGCGCGCTGCCGGGCCGTCTGCACTGGACGCTGGGCCTGGACGGCGCCGCGCTGGCGCTGCGCGCCCGCCAGGCCTGCTGCCTGCCCGACGGCATGACGCTGCGTGTGCAGCCCGGGCTGGGCCGCCTGCGCATCGAGCTGCCGGCCGCGGGCGGCAACCGGCTCGTGGGTCAGTGGCCTGCGGCCTGGCTGGCCGGGCTGGGCACGCCGTGGAACACGCTGCAGCCTTCGGGCACGCTGGCCCTGTCGAGCCCCGGTTTCGTGGCCGAGGCGGTGCAGGGCCGCTGGATCTTCAACGGCCGGGCCGACGTCGAGCTGCGCAGCCTGTCGAGCCGCCTGTCCACGCTGGACGTGCTGGGCAGCTACCGCCTGAGCCTGCAGGGCGACGGCCGCGGCGACACCGCACAACTGCAGCTCAGCACGACCGAAGGCGCCCTGCAACTGCTTGGCAGCGGCCAGTGGGCTGCGTCACGGCTTCGCTTCAACGGCCAGGCCAGCGCGGCGCCGGGCTCGGAAGCTGCCCTGGGCAACCTGCTCAACATCATTGGCCGGCGCCAGGGCGCGCTGTCCCTCATTTCGATCGGGTGATCATGAAGACAGCGTTTCTCCGCGGGTGCGCGCAGCGCAGCTTGGTGGCCCTGGTGGCGGCCACGATGGCCCTGCCGCCGGCGGCCCTGGCCCAGGGAACGGGGCCCCGATCCCGCGCACCGGTGACGGTGAACTTCGTCAATGCCGACGTCGAGGCCGTCACGCGGGCCTTCGCGGCGATGATCGACCGCGCCATCGTCGTCGACCCGCGCGTCAAGGGCACGATCACCGTCTACAGCGAGCAGCCGCAGACCGTGCGCGAGGCCTACGCGAGCTACCTGTCGGCGCTGCGCGGGCTGGGCTTTGCGGTGGTGGAGGCCGGTGGCCTGCTGAAGGTGGTGCCCGAGGCCGACGCCAAGCTGCAGGCCGGCACCGTGAGCGTGGGCGAGGTCGGCGTGCGCGGCGACCAGGTCATCACGCAGATCTTCCCGCTGCGCTACGAAAACCCCAACAACCTGGTGGCCGTGCTGCGGCCGCTGATCAGCGCCAACAACACGATCAACGCCAACCCGGGCAGCAACGCGCTGGTCATCACCGACTACGCCGAGAACCTGCAGCGCATCGCCAAGATCATCGCCGCGCTCGACGTCTCGCCGGGCACCGATGTCGAGATCATCCCGCTGCAGCACGCCGTGGCCGCCGACCTGGCGCCGCTGGTGCAGCGGCTCAGCGATGCCGGTGGCGGCGGCGTGCCCGGCGCGCCGCAGGTCGGTGGCGGCGCCGGCGGCGTGACGGTGGTGGCCGACTCGCGCGCCAACGCGCTGATCATCCGCGCGCCCAATGCCTCCAGGCTGGCCGCGCTGCGCAGCACCATCGCGCGGCTGGACCGGCCCAACAACCTCACCGGCGCCGGCGGCGGCATGTGGGTCGTGCACCTGAAGAACGCCGACGCGGCGCGCCTGGCCACCGTGGTGCGTGCCGCCTTCGGCAGCGTGGGCGGGGGTGCCGGCGGGCCCGGCGGCACGGGGGGCGGCGGGTCGCCTTCCACGCAGGCGCAGCCCATCACCGCACCGGGCGGCGGCGCGTCCCCGCAGGCCACCGCGGCCTTGCAGGGCGCGGGCCAGCCCACCACCGGCGGCTTCATCCAGGCCGACCCGGCGACCAACTCGCTCATCATCACCGCGCCCGAGCCGCTGTACCGCCAGGTGCGCGCGCTGATCGACCAGCTCGACACGCGCCGCGCGCAGGTCTACATCGAGAGCATGATCGTCGAGGTCGCGCCCACCGATTCGGCCGACTTCGGCTTCCAGTGGCAGGGCCTGCTGGGCAAGAGCGGCGACAAGTTCGGCGTCGTCACCGGCACCAACTTCGGCAGCAGCGGCCGGCCGAGCATCATCGACATCAACACCTCGGCGGCGCAGGGGCAGATCAACGTCGGCTCGGGCCTGAACATCGGCCTGCTGGCGGTGACCAACGGCGTCACCTCGCTGGCCGCCATCGCGCGGGCGCTGCAGACGCAGAGCGAGACCAACGTCATCAGCACCCCGAACCTGATCACGCTGGACAACGAAGAAGCCAAGATCGTGGTCGGCGAGAACGTGCCCTTCATCACCGGGCAGTTCACCAACACCGGCGGCGGCGCCACCACCAACCCGTTCCAGACCATCGAGCGCAAGGACGTCGGCATCACGCTGCGCATCCGGCCGCAGATCGGCGAGGGCGGCGCGGTGCGCATGACGATCTTCCAGGAGCAGAGCAGCGTCAAGGAAACCACCGCGGCCGGCACCACCAACGCCGGCCCGTCCACCACCAAGCGCTCGATCGAGAACACGGTGGTCGTGGACGACGGCGCCATCCTGGTGCTGGGCGGCCTGATCGAGGACCGCTTCGTCACCAACCGCAACAAGGTGCCGCTGCTGGGCGACATCCCGTTCCTGGGCGCGCTGTTCCGCAGTGAAAGCCGCGAGCGCCGCCGCACCAACCTGATCGTCTTCCTGCGCCCGATCGTGCTGCGCGACGCCGACAGCGCCAACCGCCTGTCGATGGACCGCTACGACCAGATCCGCGGCGAGCAGAGGGCCAACCAGCCCGCGCCCAGCGTGGTGATGCCGATCAACGAGTCGCCGGTGCTGCCGCCGCTGCGTGCGCCGTCGACGCCCGCCACCACGCCGCCGCCGCTGAACCCGCCGCCGGCCGAGGGCACGACCCCGCCGCTGAACCCGCCGGCCGAGGGCACGCCGGGCCAGCCGCCGGCCCCCTGACCGCCTGAACCCGGGGCACACCACCATGGCCACCCGTCACCTCCTGCCCTACGCCTTTGCCAAGGCCAACACGCTGCTGCTCGAAGACGACGGCGAGCAGCTGCTGCTGTGGGCCGGCGAAACCACGCCGGCCTCGGCGCTGGCCGAAGTCACGCGCCTGTTCGACGTGGCGCGCTTCGAGCACGAGGCCGTGTCCACGCTGGGCCAGCGCATCGCCGCGGCCTATGCCGGCGGCGAAAGCAGCGCCGCGGCGGTGATCGGCGAGGTGGAGAGCGGCGTCGACCTCAGCCGCATGATGCAGGAGCTGCCGGCGGTGGAAGACCTGCTGGAAGCCGCCGACGACGCGCCCATCATCCGCATGCTGAACGCGCTGCTGACGCAGGCCGCCAAGGACGGCGCGTCGGACATCCACATCGAGCCGTATGAACGCAGTTCCAGCGTGCGTTTCCGCGTCGACGGCACGCTGCGCGAGGTGGTGCAGCCCAACAAGGCTCTGCACGCCGCGATGATCAGCCGGCTGAAGATCATGGCCGAGCTCGACATCGCCGAGAAGCGCCTGCCGCAGGACGGCCGCATCAGCCTGCGCATCGGCGGCCGCGCGATCGACGTGCGTGTCAGCACGCTGCCCAGCAGCCACGGCGAGCGCGCGGTGCTGCGCCTGCTGGACAAGACCGAGAGCCGCTTCACGCTCGAAGGCCTGGGCATGGACGGTGAAGTTCTCAAGTCCTTCGCCAAGCTGATCCAGCAGCCGCACGGCATCGTGCTGGTCACCGGGCCCACCGGCTCGGGCAAGACGACCACGCTGTACGCGAGCCTGGGCCGCGTCGACACCGCCACCACCAACGTGCTGACGGTGGAAGACCCGGTGGAATACGAGCTGCCGGGCATCGGCCAGACGCAGGTCAACCCGAAGATCGAGCTGACCTTTGCCAAGGCGCTGCGCGCCATCCTGCGCCAGGACCCGGATGTCATCATGATCGGCGAGATCCGCGATTTCGAAACCGCGCAGATCGCCATCCAGGCCAGCCTGACCGGCCACCTGGTGCTCGCCACCGTGCACACCAACGACGCGGTGAGCAGCGTGACGCGGCTCATCGACATGGGCGTCGAGCCCTTCCTGCTGAGCAGCAGCCTGCTGGGCTCGCTGGCGCAGCGCCTGGTGCGCAAGCTGTGCCCGCAGTGCAAGACGCAGGATGCGCAGCGCCGCTGGCACCCGGTGGGCTGCGCGCATTGCAGCCAGACCGGCTACAAGGGCCGCACCGGCGTCTACGAGCTGATGGTGGCCGACGAGAAGGTGCGCTCGATGATCCACAACCGCGCCGCCGAGAGCCAGCTCTTCGTGGCCGCCGAGGCCGCGGGGCTGAAGTCGATGCGCGAGGATGGCGAGCGGCTGGTGACGGCCGGCATCACCTCGCTGGAAGAGGTCATCCGCGTCACGCGGGATTGATTGAACTGACGCGCGATGCCGGCCTACCGATTCGACGCCCTCGACGCCGCGGGCAAATCCGCCACCGGCCTGCTGGAGGCCGACAACGCCAAGGCCGCGCGTGCGCAGCTGCGCTCGCGCGAGCTGGTGCCGCTGTCGGTCACGCCGGTCACGGCGGCCACCACCGACGGCAGTGCGCCACGCTTCACGCGCCGCGTGTTCAGCGCCACAGGCCGCACCGTGTGGACGCGGCAGCTCGCCGGGCTGGTGGGCTCGGGTCTGCCGCTGGAGCGCGCGCTCACCGCGCTGGCCGATGAATCGGAAAGCGACCGCCAGCGCGAGCTGGTGGCGCACCTGAAGAGCGAGGTCAACGCCGGCAGCTCCTTCGCGCGTGCGCTCGGCACCGCGCCGAAGGAGTTCGACGACGTGTACCGCGCGGTGGTGGCCGCCGGCGAGCAGAGCGGCGCGCTGGGCCCGGTGCTGGAGCGCCTGGCCGACGACCAGGAGCAGCAGCAGGCGCTGCGCACCAAGGTGCTGGGCGCCATGCTCTACCCGACCATCGTGTCGATCGTGGCGCTGATCATCGTCATCGTGCTCGTCACCTGGGTCGTGCCGCAGATCGCCAACGCCTTCACCAGCAGCAAGCGCGCGCTGCCGTTCCTGACGGTGGCCATGCTGGCCATCAGTGCCTTCGTGCGGCAGTGGGGCTGGGCCGTGGCGCTGCTGGCGGCGGGTGGCGGCGTGATGTTCGTGCTGGCGCGGCGCGCCGAGGCCTTCCGCGAGCGCACCGACGCCGCGCTGCTGCGGCTGCCGCTGATCGGCCGCCTGGCGCGCGGCTACAACGCGGCGCGCTTCGGCGGCACGCTGGCCATGCTGGCGGGCGCGGGTGTGCCGATCCTGAAAGCCCTGCAGGCCGCGGCCGAGACACTCGGCAACCGTGCCATGCGCAACGACGCGCTGGACGCGCTGGCGCAGGTGCGTGAAGGCGCGCCGCTGGCATCCGCCTTGGCGGGCAAGAAGCGCTTCCCCGGCTTGCTGGCGATGTTCGCGCGGCTGGGTGAGCAGACCGGCCAGCTGCCGCTGATGCTGCAGCGTGCATCCAACCAGCTGTCGGCCGAGGTGCAGCGCCGGGCCATGGGCGCGGCGACGATCCTGGAGCCGCTGCTCATCGTGGGCATGGGCATCGTGGTCGTGCTGATCATGCTGGCGGTGCTGCTGCCGATCATCCAGCTCAACACCTGGGTGCGCTGAGCGCTTCGCCTGGCGCGGCGGGCTGACTCAGCCTGGCAGGTAGCCCGCGGCGATGGTCTGCAGGTGCGCCCGCGAGGCCTCGTCCAGGTGCGGCATCAGCAGCGCCAGCGCGTGGTAGCCGCCGCGGCCCATCGCGGCGGCGGCCGACTCGGGTTCCAGCGCCCGGCGCGGGTCGCGCACGTATTCGAAGCTCAGCCAGTAGGTCACCACCACCACCATGCTGGTGGCGGTGGGCGCGGCTTCGGCGCCGGTGATGCGCACCACGCCGTTGCGCGCCAGGCCGTCGAGCAGCGCATGCATCGCGCGGGCCTTGTTCTTCAGCACGAACTGGAAGTGCGTCTCGAGCCGGCGGTTCTTGCTGAGCAGGTCGTTCAGGTCGCGGTAGAGGAAGCGGTAGCCCCAGATCAGCTCGAACAGCATGTGCAGGAAGAGCCAGGCGTCCTCGACGTTTTCCACGCCATCGGCGGCCTGCAGGATCTCACCCAGCGCCTTTTCGTAGCGGTCGAAGAGCGTGTTGATCAGCTCGTCCTTGGCCGGGTAGTGGTAGTACAGGTTGCCGGGGCTGATGCCGAGCTCGGCGCTGATCAGCGTGGTGCTGACGTTGGGCTCGCCGAAGCGGTTGAACAGCTCGAGCGTCACCTCGAGGATGCGCTCGGCGGTGCGACGGGGTTTCTTGGGGGCGGTGGCCATGGCGGCCCATTCTGTCAGCGGCAAGGCGGGGGCGGGCTGCCTACAATCCCGCTCCCCCGCGCCAGAACATGCGTGCCAGCCGCTGGCGCGCCAGAACATGCCCGCCGTCCGCTTCGACAACATCAGCAAGGTCTACCCCGGCACCGCACGCGGAGGCCAAGGCGCGCTGAAGGCGCTGGACGGTGTCTCCTTCGACATCGAACAAGGCGAGTTCTTCGGCCTGCTGGGCCCCAACGGCGCCGGCAAGACCTCGCTGATCTCGATCCTGGCCGGCCTGTCGCGCGCCACCGGCGGCCACGCCACGGTGCTGGGCCACGACGTGGTGACCGACTACGCCGCCGCGCGCCAGCGCCTGGGCATCGTGCCGCAGGAACTGGTCTTCGACCCCTTCTTCAGCGTGCGCGAGACGCTGCGCATCCAGAGCGGCTACTTCGGCGTGAAGAACAACGACGCCTGGATCGACGAGCTGCTGGCCGAGCTGGGCCTGGCCGACAAGGCCGGCGCCAACATGCGGCAGCTGTCGGGCGGCATGAAGCGCCGCGTGCTGGTGGCGCAGGCGCTGGTGCACCGGCCGCCGGTGATCGTGCTGGACGAGCCCACCGCGGGCGTCGACGTGGAGCTGCGCCAGACGCTGTGGGCCTTTGTCTCGCGCCTGAACCGCGAAGGCCACACCGTGCTGCTGACCACGCACTACCTGGAAGAGGCCGAGGCCCTGTGCGGCCGCATCGCGATGCTGCAGAAGGGCAGGCTGAAGGCGCTGGACAAGACCTCCGCGCTGCTGGCCGGGCGCGCCAGCACGATGCTGCGCTTCAAGACCGATGCGGCGCTGCCGCCGGCCATCGCGGCGCAGGCGCGCATCACGGGGCGCATCGTGCAGGTCAAGGCGCACGACGCGGCCGAGGTCGAGGCGCTGCTGGCCACGTTGCGAGCCAGCGGCGTGAAGGTCGAGGACCTGGAAATCGGCCGCGCCGACCTGGAAGACGTGTTCCTGGAGATCATGCAGGGCGAACCCGCCGCGGCGGTGAAGGAGCCGGCATGACCGCGCTGCTGTCGGGCGCGGGCACGCTGTTCCGCAAGGAGATCCTGCGCTTCTGGAAGGTCGCCTTCCAGACCGTGGCCGCGCCGGTGCTGACGGCCATGATGTACCTGCTGATCTTCGGCCACGTGCTGGAAGACCACGTGGAAGCCTTCCCCGGCGTCGGCTACACCAGCTTCCTGATCCCGGGCCTGGTGATGATGAGCGTGCTGCAGAACAGCTTTGCCAACAGCAGCAGCTCGCTGATCCAGAGCAAGGTCACCGGCAACCTGGTGTTCCTGCTGGTCACGCCGCTGAGCCACTGGGCCTGGTTCACGGCCTACGTCGGCGCGTCCATCGTGCGCGGGCTGGCGGTCGGCACCGGCGTGCTGCTGGTCACGGTGTGGTTTGCGCCGCTGCGGCTGGCCGAGCCGTGGTGGATCATCACCTTTGCCGCCCTGGGCGCCGGCATGATGGGCTCGATGGGGCTGATCGCAGGCCTGTGGGCCGAGAAGTTCGACCAGCTCGCGGCCTTCCAGAACTTCGTGATCATGCCCATGACCTTTCTCTCGGGCGTGTTCTATTCGGTCCAGTCGCTGCCGCCCGCCTGGCAGGTGGTGAGCCACCTGAACCCGTTCTTCTACATGATCGACGGCTTCCGGCGCGGCTTCTTCGGCGTCAGCGATGCCTCGCCCTGGTTGAGCCTGGCGGTGGTGGGCGGGGCCTTCGGGTTGGTCGCGACGATCGCGCTGCGCCTGCTGGCCAGCGGCTACAAATTGCGCAGCTGAACGCGCGGGCCCGACTGCTGAGACAATGCGCGTCATGGCTGATCCCACCCCCACCGAAGTCCGCGACTACATCGCCGCCGGCATGACCTGCGAGCACGTCGAGGTCGAAGGCGACGGCCGCCATTTCTTCGCCACCATCGTGTCGGCCGAGTTCGAAGGCCTGCCGCGCGTGCGTCGCCACCAGCGCGTCTACACGGCCCTGGGCGATAGAATGCGCGAGCAGATTCACGCCCTTTCGATGAAGACGCTCACCCCCGCCGAACACACGGCTTCGCCTGCCGCTGCAGGCGGGTCGGCCCAGCACCACCACTGAGAGCCCCCTGCGGTGCACCGCGGGGGCCGCGGCGCGCCGCCCGTGCGGCCACCCTCGGTCTTCAGGCGTGTACCGGGCACACACACCCATGATCACGCTCGCACTGTCCAAGGGACGCATCTTCGACGACTCGCTGCCGCTGCTGCGCGCGGCCGGCATCGAGGTGCTGGAAGACCCCGAAAAGAGCCGCAAGCTCATCATCGGCACGACGCGTCCCGACGTGCGCGTGGTGCTGGTGCGCGCCTCCGACGTGCCCACCTACGTGCGCCACGGCGGCGCCGACCTGGGCGTGGCGGGCCTGGACGTGCTGCTGGAAGACCAGGCCGAGATCGGCGCGGCTTTCGGCGGCGGCGGCCTGTACCGGCCGCTGGACCTGAAGATCGCGCGCTGCCGCGTCAGCGTGGCCACGCGCGCCGACTTCGACTACGCCGCGGCCGTGAAGCAGGGCTCGCGCATCCGGGTGGCCACCAAGTACACGCACACCGCGCGCCAGCACTTCGCCACCAAGGGCGTGCACGTGGACCTGATCAAGCTCTACGGCAGCATGGAACTGGCGCCGCTGACGGGCCTGGCCGACGCCATCGTCGACCTGGTGTCCACCGGCAGCACGCTGAAGGCCAACCACCTGGTGGAGGTGGAGCAGATCATGGAGATCTCCTCGCGGCTGGTCGTCAACCCCGCAGCGCTGAAGCTCAAGCGCGAGCCGCTGCGCGCGCTGATCGACGCCTTCGAGGCGGCCGTGGGGGCGATGGCATGAGCGTGAACATCCGCCGCCTGGCCACGTCGGCAGAAGGCTTCGAGGCCGATTTCCAGCGCGTGCTGCACTGGTCGGCCGAGACCGACGCCGCGATCGAGGCCCGCGTGGCCGAGATCATTGCCGACGTGCGCGCCCGCGGCGACGCGGCGGTGCTGGAACTGACCGCGCGTTTCGACGGCGTGCAGGCCGCCGACATGGCTGCGCTGGAGATCGCCGCTGCCGAATTGCGCGCGGCCTTCGAGGCCATCACGCCCGCCCAGCGCCACGCGCTGCAGGCCGCCGCCGAGCGTGTGCGTGATTACCACCAGCGCCAGCTCGAGGCCAGCAGCCGCAGCTGGCAGTACCGCGACGCCGACGGCACGCTGCTGGGCCAGAAGGTCACGCCGCTGGACCGGGTGGGCATCTACGTGCCGGGCGGCAAGGCCGCCTACCCGAGCAGCGTGCTGATGAACGCCATTCCGGCGCAGGTGGCCGGTGTCGGCGAGATCGTCATGGTCGTGCCCACACCCAGGGGCGAGCGCAACGCGCTGGTGCTGGCCGCCGCCCACGTGGCGGGAGCCCACCGCGTGTTCACCATCGGCGGCGCGCAGGCCGTGGCCGCGCTGGCCTACGGCACTGCCACCGTGCCGCGTGTCGACAAGATCACCGGCCCGGGCAACGCCTATGTCGCCAGCGCCAAGCGGCGCGTGTTCGGCCAGGTCGGCATCGACATGATCGCGGGCCCGAGCGAGATCCTCGTGCTGGCCGACGGCAGCACGCCGCCCGACTGGGTGGCGATGGACCTGTTCAGCCAGGCCGAACACGACGAGCTGGCGCAGAGCATCCTGTTGTGCCCCGATGCCGCCTACATCGATGCGGTGCACGCGGCCATCGAGCGGCTGCTGCCGGAGATGCCGCGCCGCGACGTCATCCGCGCCAGCCTGGAAGGCCGCGGCGCGCTGATCCACACACGCAGCCTGGAAGAGGCGTGCGAGATCAGCAACCGCATCGCGCCAGAACACCTGGAAGTCAGCTCTGCCGAGCCCGGCCGCTGGGAGCCGCTGCTGAAGCACGCCGGCGCCATCTTCCTCGGCGCCTTCACCAGTGAAAGCCTGGGCGACTACTGCGCCGGCCCCAACCACGTGCTGCCCACCAGCGGCACCGCGCGCTTCAGCTCGCCGCTGGGCGTGTACGACTTCGTCAAGCGCAGCAGCCTGATCGAGGTGAGCGTTGCCGGCGCGCAGGTGCTGGGCCCGATCGCGGCCGAGCTGGCGTACGGCGAGGGCCTGCAGGCCCACGCGCGCGCCGCCGAGCTGCGGTTGAACGGGCAGGGCGCTGCGGTGCGCGCGCCGGTGGCCTTCAGCGTGCGGCCGGTGGACGCCGACAACCTGGACTCGGTGCTGAAGCTGCGCGTGGCCGCCGGCCAGACGCGCTTCGTCTCTCCAGTGGAGCGCTCGCTGGCCCAGGTGGCCTACGAGCCCGCCGGCCGCGCGGTGGCGATGTTCGACGGCGACGAGGCCGTGGGCATGATGCTGCTGTACGACGCGCGCCTGGACAAGGACAAGCCGGCGCAGCAGCTCTACGTCTGGCGCATCTTCGTCGACGCCCGCCACCAGCGCCGCGGTCTGGGTCGGCTGGCAATGAGCTGGGTGCTGGACGAGGCGCGGCAACTCGGCATGGCCGAGGTGGGCCTGTCTCACGTGAACTTGCCCGGCCACGCCGGCCCCTTTTACGAGAAGCTGGGCTTCGCCTACACCGGCGAGGTGGTGGACGGCGAACACAAGATGATCCTCAAGCTGGAGCCCGCCGCATGACGACCCTGAGCAGCCGCCTGAAGGCCACGATCCGCCAGGACGTGCAGGGCATGCACGCCTACGCCATCCAGCCCAGCGCCGGCCTGATCAAGCTCGACGCGATGGAAAACCCGTTCACGCTGCCGCCCGAGCTGCAGCGTGAACTGGGCGAACGCCTGGGCCGCGTGGCGATCAACCGCTACCCGGCGCAGTGCGTGGCCGATGTGGCCGCCGCGCTGGCGGCGCACATCGAGCTGCCCGCGGGTTGCCGGCTGATCGTCGGCAACGGCTCCGACGAGCTGATCGACATCCTCTCGGTCGCCTGCAACGTGCCCGGCGCCAGCATCCTGGCGCCGCTGCCCGGCTTCGTGATGTACGAGATGTCGGCGCGGCTGCGCGGCCTGCGGTTCGTGGGCGTGCCGCTGACGGCCGACTTCGCGCTGGACACCGACGCCATGCTGGCTGCCATCGAGCAGCACCGCCCGGCCATCACCTACATCGCCTACCCCAACAACCCCACGGCCAACCTGTTCGACGACGGGGCCATCGACCGCATCGTTGCGGCGGTGGGCGCGCAGCAGGGGCTGGTGGTCTTCGACGAGGCCTACCAGCCGTTCTCCAGCCGCAGCTGGCTGCAGCGCATGGCCGCGCACGAACACGTGCTGGTGCTGCGCACGCTCAGCAAGTTCGGCCTGGCCGGCGTGCGGCTGGGTTACCTGTGCGGCCCTGCAGAATTGATCGAGCAGATCGACAAGGTGCGCCCGCCCTACAACGTGAGCGCGCTCAACGCCGAGGCGGCGCTGTTTGCGTTGAATCATGCCGATGAATACAGCCGTCAGGCCGCGTTGCTCAAGTCGGAACGTGCGCGGCTGCAGGCCGCGCTGGCGGCCGTGCCCGGCGTGCACGCGTTCCCGAGCGAGGCCAACATGGTGCTCGTGCGGGTGCCCGACTCGCAGCGCGCCTTCAGCGGCATGAAGGCGCGTGGCGTGCTCGTGAAGCACATCGCCGGCCTGCACCCGCTGCTGACCAACTGCCTGCGCCTGACCGTGGGCACGCCGCAAGAAAACGACGCCATGATGGCGGCCCTGAAGGACAGCCTGTGAATCCCACCCCGAGCCGCGCGGCCGAAGTCCGCCGCGACACCAAAGAGACCCAGATCCGCGTGCGCGTGGACCTGGACGGCAGTGGCGCCGCCGAGCTGTCCACCGGCATCGGCTTCTTCGACCACATGCTCGACCAGATCGCCCGCCATGGCCTGATCGACCTGCAGGTGCAGGCGGTGGGCGACCTGCACATCGACGGCCACCACACGGTGGAGGACGTCGGCATCACGCTCGGCATGGCGGTGGCGCAGGCCATCGGCGACAAGAAGGGCATCACCCGTTACGGCCACAGCTACGTGCCGCTGGACGAGGCGCTGTCGCGCGTGGTGGTCGACTTCTCCGGGCGCCCGGGGCTGCACATGGACGTGCCCTTCAAGGCCGGCATGGTGGGTGCGTTCGACACGCAGCTGACCTACGAGTTCTTCCAGGGCTTCGTGAACCACGCGCTGTGCACGCTGCACATCGACAACCTCAAGGGCGACAACGCGCACCACCAGTGCGAGACCATCTTCAAGGCCTTTGCGCGCGCGCTGCGCATGGCGCTGACGCCCGACCCGCGCTCGGCCGGGGTGATCCCGTCCACCAAGGGCAGCTTGTAACGCCATGGGAACGGTCGCCGTCGTCGACTACGGCATGGGCAACCTGCGCTCGGTCTCGCAGGCGGTGATGCATGTTGCCGCGGGCAGCGGCGTCGACGTGGTCGTGACGCAGCGCCCGGAAGACGTCTTCGCCGCCGACCGCGTGGTGCTGCCCGGCCAGGGCGCGATGCGCGACTGCATGCGCGAACTGCTGAGCAGTGGCCTCAAGGACGCCGTGCTGCACGCCGCCGCCCACAAGCCGCTGATGGGCGTGTGCGTGGGCATGCAGATGCTGCTGGACCACAGCGAGGAGCAGGACACGCCGGGACTGGGCCTGATCCCGGGCCGCGTGAAGCGGTTCCAGCTCGAAGGCCGCATCCAGCCCGACGGCAGCCGCTACAAGGTGCCGCAGATGGGCTGGAACCGCGTCGAGCAGTCGCCGCACCCGCTGTGGGACGGCGTGGACGACGGCGCCTGGTTCTACTTCGTGCACAGTTTTTACGCCGAGCCCGGGCAGGCCGCGCACAGCGCCGGCCGCACCGACTACGGCGGTCGCTTTACCTGCGCGGTTGCGCGGGATAACATTTTCGCCACCCAATTCCACCCCGAGAAAAGCGCCGACCAGGGCCTGGCCGTCTACCGCAACTTCCTGCGCTGGAAGCCGTAGACGCCCCACCGCCGTCCATCCGCCTTTCTCGGCACCACCCCTTCCTCCACCACGCTCGACCCGAGCCATGCTGCTGATACCGGCCATCGACCTCAAGGACGGCAAGTGCGTCCGCCTGCAACAAGGCGACATGAACGTGTCCACCACCTTCGGCGAAGACCCGGCGGCCATGGCCCGCCGCTGGCTCGACGCCGGCGCGCGGCGGCTGCATCTCGTCGACCTCAACGGCGCCTTCGCGGGCAAGCCGGTCAACGAAGCCGCCATCAAGGCCATCCTGCGCGAGGTGGGCGACGAGATCCCGGTGCAGCTGGGCGGCGGCATCCGTGACCTGGACACGATCGAGCGCTACCTGGACGACGGCCTCAGCTTCGTGATCATCGGCACCGCCGCGGTCAAGAGCCCGGGCTTCCTGAAGGACGCCTGCAGCGCCTTCGGCGGCCACATCATCGTGGGCCTGGACGCCAAGGACGGCAAGGTCGCGACCGACGGCTGGAGCAAGCTCACCGGCCACGAGGTCATCGACCTGGCGAAGAAGTTCGAGGACTACGGCGTCGAAGGCGTGATCTACACCGACATCGGTCGCGACGGCATGCTCACCGGCATCAACATCGACGCCACTGTCAAGCTGGCGCGAGCGCTGACGATGCCGGTGTTTGCGTCGGGCGGGCTGTCCGACCTGGCCGACGTGGAGCGGCTGTGCGCGGTGGAGTCCGAAGGCATCGAGGGCGTGATCTGCGGCCGCAGCATCTACACCGGCGCGCTGGACTTCGCGGCCGCGCAACTGCGCGCCGACGAACTGGGTCAGGTGGTCTGACAGCAGGTTCAGGCGCCCTGTGGCGGTGGCCGCTGCAGGGCGCCCCTTCTCGCAGACCGTCAGGCCGCGTGGTCCCGGCGCCGCCGCGCCATCGAGCCCAACAGCGCCAGGCCGCCCAGCATCAGCGCGTAGGTCGCCGGCTCGGGCACGGGCTGCAGGAAGCCGCGGATCTCGCCGGTCGGGTAGGCGGTGCTGTGGATGTTGAAGTACGCCTGGCCCGAACCCACGCCGCCCAGGAGGGTGTCGAAGGCCGCGTCGGGCGATCCGCCGTTGGCCGCCAGGAACTCCGGGCTGTAGCTGGCCGATTGCGTCATGTCCAGCGTTTGGTCGTAGCTGCCATAGCGTGCATGGCGCGCGCCGGTCGGGAAGCCCGGCAGCGTGGGCAGCGCGGTGGCCGGGGGCGCAAGGCCGCTCAGCGCCGTGCTGGTGCAGCAGTGCACGTGGCCGACGGGCCAGTCGCCGGTCAGGTTGGCCCAGGTGGTCTGCAGCCGCATCGACGAAGCGGTGGTGTCGAAGGTCACGATGGCCGCACCGCCAGCGGGCGACGTGTTGGGCGGCTCCTCGGCGGAGCCGGACAACACGGTCGTGAAGACGAACTGCTGCGCGGCCGCAGGCAGAGCCAGGGCGCACAGCGCAGCCAGCGCGGCGCCGGAAAGGATGGGTTTCAGTGTCATGCCAATCTCCTTGACGGTTCATCAACACAGCGCCGGGCGCGCCAGCGCGGCTGCGGCAATGGATGCGCCTGTGGGCATCACCCGCGCGATACGGCACGCCGTTTGACGCTGGGCTTGCGACACCCGTCTAGCGCCTAAGATCGGCCCCCACCCGGACCTGCAGACCATGCTTGCCAAAAGAATCATTCCCTGCCTCGACGTCACCGGCGGCCGTGTCGTCAAGGGCGTCAACTTCACCCAGCTGCGCGACGCCGGCGACCCGGTGGAGATCGCGGCGCGGTACAACGAGCAGGGCGCCGACGAGCTGACCTTCCTCGACATCACCGCCACCAGCGACGAGCGCGACCTGATCCTGCACATCATCGAGGCCGTGGCCTCGCAGGTCTTCATCCCGCTCACCGTGGGCGGCGGTGTGCGCAGCGTGGCCGACGTGCGGCGGCTGCTGAATGCGGGCGCCGACAAGGTCAGCTTCAACTCGGCGGCCGTGGCGCGGCCCGAGGTCATCCGCGAGGCCAGCGACAAGTACGGCGCGCAGTGCATCGTGGTCGCCATCGACGCCAAGCGCCGTGCCGGCGACGACCTGGCCGCCAAGGGCCCGGGCTGGGACGTCTACACCCACGGCGGGCGCAAGAACACGCACCTGGACGCCGTGGCCTGGGCGCGCCAGATGGCCGAGCACGGCGCCGGCGAGATCCTGCTCACCAGCATGGACCGCGACGGCACCAAGAGCGGCTTCGATCTCGCGCTGACACGCGCGGTCTGCGACGCGGTGCCGGTGCCGGTGATCGCCAGCGGCGGCGTGGGTGCGCTGGAGCACCTGGCCGACGGCATCAAGCTCGGCGGCGCCGACGCCGTGCTGGCGGCCAGCATCTTCCACTACGGTGAATTCACGGTCGGTCAGGCCAAGGCGCTGATGGCGCAGCAAGGCATCACGGTGCGGCAATGAAAAACAAGCCCGAGGCGAAAGCCCGACCCCAGGCCCACGGCCGCGATCCCAAGTCGACCCGCCCCGTCATCAAGCCGGCCACGCACCACCCGGGCGAGGTGCGCCTGATCGGCGGCCAGTGGAAGCGCAGCAAGATCTCGGTGGCCGACCGCCCCGGCCTGCGCCCCACGCCCGACCGGGTGCGCGAGACGCTGTTCAACTGGCTGGGGCAGGAGCTGACCGGCTGGCGCGTGCTCGATGCCTTTGCCGGCACCGGCGCGCTCGGCTTCGAAGCCGCCTCGCGCGGCGCGGCCGAGGTGCTGCTGCTGGAGCGCGACACGCCGCTGATCGACAGCCTGCAGGCCGTCAAGGCGCGCCTGAAGGCCGACATGGTGCAGGTGCTGCGCGGCGACGCGTTGTCCTGGATGAGCCGGGCCGCGGCCGACCGCTTCGAGCTCGTGCTGCTGGACCCGCCCTTCGACAGCGGCCTGGCGCCCACGGCCGCCGCGGCCGCCGCCCGGCTCGTGGTGCCCGGCGGCTTTCTGTATGTGGAAAGTGGCGAAGCCCTGGCCGAACCGCCGCCGGGCCACGTGCTGCACCGCAGCCTGAAGGCAGGCGCGGTGCACGCGCAGCTGTGGCAAAAAGGCGATTGAGCGCGGCTACACTGCGGCCGCGTTTGGCCCCTGACATCAACGCCCAGCCCGGAGGAGAAGGCCGTGACCCTGAAAGCACCGCTGACCGCGATCTACCCCGGCACCTTCGACCCCATGACGCTGGGCCACGAAGACCTGATGCGCCGCGCCTCCAGGCTCTTCGACCGGCTGATCCTGGCCGTAGCCGCCGGCCACCACAAGCGCACGATGTTCACCATCGCCGAGCGGGTGGAGCTGGCGACCGAGATCGCCTCGCCCTACAAGAACGTCGAGGTCATGGCCTTCCGCGGCCTGCTGAGCGACTTCGTCGGGCAGATCGGCGGCAAGGTGGTGGTGCGCGGCCTGCGCGCGGTGAGCGACTTCGAATACGAGTTCCAGATGGCCGGCATGAACCGCCAGCTGATGCCCGAGGTGGAAACCGTCTTCATGACGCCGTCGGACCAGTACCAGTTCGTCAGCGGCACCTTCGTGCGCGAGATTGCCAGCCTCGGCGGTGATGTCTCCAAGTTCGTGGCACCCTCCGTGTTGCGGCGCTTGCGTGACCGCATCACCCAATCGGAGGCCTGAAGCCCATGGCACTGTGGATCACGGACGAATGCATCAACTGCGATGTCTGCGAGCCCGAGTGCCCGAACGAAGCCATTTACATGGGCGCGGAGATCTACGAGATCGACCCCCACAAGTGCACCGAGTGCGTGGGCCACTTCGACGAGCCGCAGTGCGTGCAGGTCTGCCCGGTGAGCTGCATCCCGGTCAACCCTTCGTACGTCGAGACGAAGGTTCAATTGCTCGCCAAGTATCAGCACCTTCAAGGCGGTGCGACGGCGGCACCGGCCGCGAGCCCGGCGCCTTCGGCCTGAGCGGCCCGCTGGCGCGCGGTTCTTGGGCCAGCCGGCTGCCGCGGATGCCGGCTGCAACCTGCGGCGACAGCAGTGCTTCGCGCATCTGGCGCTCACGCACCAGCCGGTCGACCAGCGCGGCGTCCTGACGGGCCTGCGCCCGGGCTTCGGCCACGTCGCCCGCAGGGCGTGCTGCGCTGGTCAGCTCCAGCGCACGGTCGTCCTTGCAGGGTGTGTCGGCGTAACTGCGACCGTCGTGGCCGCAGCGCCAGACACCCTGGGCCTGCACGGCCTGCGTGGACAGGCACAGCAGGCCCACGATCAGCGCTTGGTTCATGACGGCTCTCCAGGCTTGGGTTCATCGTCGGGGGAGGGGCCTTCGGCAGCGGGCTTGGCGGGTGGCCCATCGAGCTTCGGCCGCTCCTGCCGGGGCGGCTTGGGCCGCTGCTCGCCGGCGTGCACGAGAGCCAGCGCCTTGTCCATCTGGCCGGCGAGCATCGCGTCCACGGCCTTCAGCGACTGGTCGCTGGCCTTGTCGATGGCCAGCCGGTGCTCGGCCGACGGCTTCTTGAGCACGTAGTTCACCACCTCGGCCTTCACGCCCGGGTGGCCGATGCCCAGCCGCAGGCGCCAGAAATCCGGCGTGCCGAGCATCGCCTGGATGTCCTTCAGCCCGTTGTGGCCGCCGGTGCTGCCACCGAACTTGAGCTTGGCCAGGCCGGGCTGGATGTCGAGCTCGTCGTGCACCACCAGCACCTGGGCGGGCTCGATCTTGAAGAAGCGCGCGAGTGTGGCCACCGACACGCCCGAGCGGTTCATGAAGGTCATCGGCTCCAGCAGCCAGATCGGCCCCGCGGGCCGGTTGACCCGCGCCACCAGGCCCTGGTAGCTGCGCTCGGGCACCAGCTTCGCGCCCAGCTGCGACGCGAGGGCGTCGATCCACCAGAACCCCGCGTTGTGCCGCGTGGCGTCGTATTCAGGGCCGGGGTTGCCCAGGCCGACAAGGAGTCGAATCATGGGTGCAGATTATGGAAGCCGCGCCCATGAAGAAGCCCCACCGCAGTGGGGCCTGTCGAAGGGGGAGGAGCCGTGCTGGCCGACCTCACCCGTCGGGGTGTGGCGAACTTACTTGGCGTTCTGCTTTTCGCTCTTCTTGGCCTTGGGTTCCTTGCCCTTGGCGGCCACGACCGGCGCGACGACAACTTCTTCTTCGATCTTCGGCACCGTCACGGCCACGATCACCGGGTTCTGCGTGCCGCGCTTGACGGCCTTGATGCCCTCGGGCAGCGTCAGGTCGCTGGCGTGCAGGCTCTGGTTCTTGCTCAGGTTGCTGAGGTCGATGGTGACGAACTCGGGCAGCTGCGCGGCCAGGCATTCGATCTCCAGGTCCAGGCGCACGTGGCTGACCAGGCACTTGTCGGTCTTGACGGCCGGCGAGTTCTCTTCGCCGATGAAGTGCAACGGCACCTTCTTGCGGACCTTGGTCGTCTCGTCGACGCGCTGGAAGTCGATGTGCAGCACCACCGGCTTGTAGGCGTGCATCTGGAAGGCGCGCAGCAGGACCTTCTCGGTCTTGCCGCCCAGGTCCATCTCGAGGATGGAGCTGTGGAAGGCTTCCTTCTTCAGCGCGAAGAAGAGTGCGTTGTGATCGAGCTACCGTAGACGATGCCCGGCACCTTGGCGGCGTTGCGCAGGCGGCGGCTCGCTCCGGTCCCCTGCAGCGTACGCTCGTAGGCTGTGAATTTCATGATGACTCCGATGTGGATGAGGCGCCCGCGACCAGGCTGCCTCGGTAATGGCCCGAAGGGCCGCAAAAAGGAAAGGGCTCCGCAAGGAGCCCGCTCCCCGATCTAGAAATTGTTGTTCTGTTCCGCGAACAGCGACGTCACCGACTCGCCGTCGCTGATGCGGCGGATGGTCTCGGCAAACAGGAAGGCCACCGACAGCTGGCGGATCTTGCCGCAGGCCTTGGCCGCGTCCGAGAGCGGGATGGTGTTGGTGATGACGACCTCGTCGATCTGCGAGTTCTTGATGCGCTCGACCGCCGGGCCCGAAAACACCGGGTGTGTGCAGTAGGCGTACACGCTCTTGGCGCCGCGTTCCTTCAGCACCTCGGCCGCCTTCACCAGCGTGCCGGCGGTGTCGATCATGTCGTCCATGATCACGCAGTTGCGGCCTTCGATCTCGCCGATCACGTGCATCACTTCCGACACGTTGGCGGTGGGCCGGCGCTTGTCGATGATGGCCAGGTCGCAGCCCAGCTGCTTGGCCAGCGCGCGGGCGCGCACCACGCCGCCCACGTCGGGCGAAATCACCACGAGGTTCGGGTAGTTCTTGCTCTTCAGGTCGGACAGCAGCACGGGGCTGGCGTAGATGTTGTCGACCGGGATGTCGAAGAAGCCCTGGATCTGGTCGGCGTGCAGGTCCATGGTCAGCAGCCGTTCCACGCCCACGGTCTCGAGCATGTTGGCCACCACCTTGGCGCTGATCGGCACGCGCATGCTGCGCGGGCGGCGGTCTTGCCGCGCATAGCCGAAGTACGGGATGACGGCGGTGATGCGGCGCGCGCTGGCGCGCTTGAGGGCGTCCACCATGAACGCCAGTTCCATCAGGTATTCATTCGTGGGCGCGCAGGTGGGCTGCACCACGAAGACGTCGCGGGCGCGCACGTTCTGGTGGATCTCGACCGTGACCTCGCCGTCGGAGAAACGGCCCACGTCGGCCTGGCCGACTTCCACGCCCAGGTGGTTGGCGATCTCCTGCGCGAGCACCGGATTGGCGTTGCCGGTGAACAGCACGGTGTTGAACAGCACGGGTGGTCTCTCCGCAGGGCGCCCGTCAGAGGCCGACTCGTCGGGCCCGTGACGGGGCAGGTTGAAGCCAGGACCGAGGCCGGGCCTGTTGGCACCTGACGAGCTAGGACTCGAACCCTCGCATGTCGGAATCAAAATCCGATGCCTTGACCAACTTGGCGACTCCCCTACACAGGTTGCGGTTCATCACCGCCACCCAGAACCTTTGTCAGTCTGCAGCCCAGCCCACGAGGGGATGCGCTGACAGACCGCGGCACAACCGTCCCACCCAACCCGGCGGAAGTTCATCCGCCGGAAATGCCGCCAAGGGTGGGCCGGCCATTCCGTCTTTCGATCCATCCCCTTCAGTGACCGTGGCAAACACCGCGCTGCCGGAGCCCGTCATGCGGCTGTTGCCGTACCGGGCCTCGAGCCAGCGAGCAGCTTGCGCCACTTCAGGGCATCGGTCTTCGGCGGGGGGTTGCAGGTCGTTCTTGCCGAACCTTGCTTCCCACTCCACTGGCCAACCGGCGAACCCTGCGCTGTCAGAAACAGCACCACCGAAAGAGCCTGTGACTATAACAGTTTTGGTATCGCGGGCCAGCCGCGGATGCTCGAATATGTCTCGGGTGGCGATCGATGCGGGCGGTTTGACCACGGCGTAGCCCGTGGGCGGCAGCTGCATCGGCGTCAGTTGTTCGCCGATGCCCTGCACGAAGGCGTCGTGGCCACCCAGGAAAAACGGCACGTCGGCGCCCAGCGCCAGGCCGATCTGCGCCAGCCTCGCGCGCGGCCAGTTCAGGCCCCACAGGCGGTTCAGCGCCAGCAGCGTGGTGGCCGCGTCGGAGCTGCCGCCGCCCATGCCGGCGCCCCAGGGCACCTGCTTGTCGATCGAAATGTCGGCGCCGTGTGTGCAGCCGCTGGCCAGCTGCAGCGCGCGGGCTGCACGCAGGCACAGGTCGTCGGCGGGCAGCGCGGGGCCGAGGTCGTGGCGGTGCAGCTGGCCGTCGTTGCGCCGCTCCAGGTGCAGCGTGTCGGCCCAGTCGATCAGCACGAAGACCGACTCGAGCAGGTGGTAGCCGTCGGGTCGGCGGCCCACGATGTGCAGGAAGCGGTTGAGCTTGGCCGGGGCGGGCAGGTCGTAGAGGGCGCGCAGGGGCATGTCGGACGGGGTCTTGGGGCAACGCGCTGCAAGGCGCGGCCGGCGGTTCAGGGTTCGGGGCGGTCGAGTCTGACGCGCAGCTGCACCGCAGGCGGGGCCAGGCGCTGGGCGGTGATCCAACCCTCAGTCAGGCGTTCGGTCTGCACGCGCCAGCCGAGCTGCGCAAAACCGTCGGCCTGCGCCTGGTGCGGCGCCTCGGGCCAGGGCCGGCCGGCCAGCCAGTCGGGCAGGGCGGCCAGGGGCAGCGGCTCGCCGAGTGCCTGGCGCGCCAGGTCGTCGAGGCTGGCAAAGCGGCGTTCACCCTCGGTGTTGCGCAGCACGGCCTGGCCCGGAGCCCAGTTGGCCTCGGCCATCAACGTGCCCAGCGGCGAACTCAGGCGCAGTTCACCGCGCTCGCCGGCGCCGCGCAATTCGAACGCGGCGCTGACGCTCTGAGCCATGCGTTCCGGTGTCGCGTCCACCCGCAGGCTCAACCGGCCGCTGGTCCAGGGCAGTTCGCCCGGCCCGGGCGGGGGCGTGGTGGCGCAGCCGGCGGCCAGTACCACGGCCGCGGTGGCCAGCAGGGTGCGGATCACAGGTCGACGCGCAGACGGGCCAGCGTTTCGCGCAGCACGTCGTTGCCGGCGTCGCGGCCCCGGCTCTCGCGCCAGATGCGCCGGGCCTCGTCGCGCTGGCCCAGCGACCACAGCACCTCGCCCAGGTGCGCGCCGATCTCGGTGTCGGGCCGCGACGCGTAGGCCTGGCGCAGCAGGCGCAGCGCCTCTTCGCGGTTGCCCATGCGGTATTCGATCCAGCCCAGGCTGTCGGTGATGAAGGGGTCGCCGGGCGCGAGCTCCAGCGCGCGCTGCACCAGCTGGCGGGCTTCGGGCAGGCGCAGCTTGCGATCGGCCAGCGAATAGCCCAGCGCGTTGTGCGCGTGCGCGTTGTCGGGCTTGATCTCGATGACGCGGCGCAGCAGGCGTTCCATCTCGTCCAGGCGGTCGAGCTTCTCGGCCATCATGGCCTGCTCGTACAGCAGGTCGGCGTCGTCGTTGTAGCGCTGCGCGCCGGTGCCCAGCACCTCGAAGGCGTCCTTCCAGCGCTTGACCTCGCGCAGCACCGTCACTTCGGCCATCAACTTGGCGCGGGCGTCGTCGGGGCGGCGCTCCGGCACGCTGCGGATGAGCTCGCGTGCCTGTGTGATGCGGCCCTGCCGCGCCAGGATCGACGCGCGGCGAGACTGCACCTCCAGTGCGCGCTGCGGGTCTTCGATCTTCGTCAGCCAGCCCTCGGCAGCCTTGAAGTCGCCACGCTGCTCGGCCGACTGCGCCAGCATCAGCCAGGCCTGCACCAGGCCCTGGTCGGGCCGGGCGATGTCTTCGTCGTCGGCATCGGCATCGCCATCGGCTGCGCTGGCCGCCGGGGCGGGCGAGGCCGCGGCCGGCCGCTGGGCCAGTTCCACGTAACGCAGCAACGCGGCCTCGCCTTCCTTCGGGTGCTTCAGCTCCAGGTGCAGCGCGCCGAGCGAGAGGTAGGGCGGCGCCACGTCGGGCGCTGCGCGCGTGGCGGCCTCGAGCTGCGTGATGGCATCGGCGTAGCGCTGGCCGGCGGTCAGCACGCGCACGTAGGCCATGCGCAGCGCCAGTTCATGCCTGGGCTGCGCCAGGTACTGCTGCACCAGCGCCTCGGCCTGCGGGCGTTCGCGCATCAGCTCCAGCGCCAGCAGCGGCGGGCCGATGGCCTCGGGCTCGAGTGCAAAGGCCTCCTGCGCCAGGCCGAAGGCGCGCTCGGGCTGCTTGGCCTCGAGCCAGGCGCGGCCCAGCGCGACGCGGCTCTGGATGCGTGTGGCGGGGGCCTCGCGGTAGGGCTTGAGCACGTCTTCCATCAGGCCGGCAACGAGCGGCGGATCGTTGGCGCGCTGCAGAAAACGCGGCAGCGCGGCAATCAGGCCGCCACGGTCAGACGCTGGCGTCTGCTCGATCAGCGAGCGCAGGGGCTCGGTGACCTCCTGGGCCCGCCCCAGCACGAGCAGGATCTGCATCTGCAGCCGCAACGCATCGAGCGACTCGGGCCGCGCCAGGCGCCAGGCACGCGAGGCCGCGAGCGCCTGGTCGCCGGCGCGCGCCTGCAGCGCGATGTCGACCGCGCGGCGGAACAGCCCTTCGTCCTTGGTGCGGCGCGCGGCGTCGAGCAGCCAGTCGTAGGCGGTGCCCGCGTCGCCCTGCGTGAGCGCCATCTCGCCCAGCAGCAACTGATAGAACAGCCGGTCGTCCATCACCGAATTGGCCGGCGGCGGTGCGGGCTCTGCGACGGGGGCGGCGGGCGCGGGGGCCTGGGCGAAGCACCAGACCGGCGCTGCCAGCAGAGCGGCCTTCAAGGCGCCTAAGGAGGGGCGCCAGCGGCGGCGATCGGACATCGAGGCTCCCTGGGGACTGAAGTTCATTCTCACATAATGGATCAATGCCAGAACTCCCCGAGGTCGAGGTCACGCGAATGGGCATTGCCGCGCCTTTGCTGGGCGCGGACGTGCTGTCCCTGCGCCTGGGCAAGCCGCTGCGCTGGCCGCTGGGCCGGCCACTCGAAGGCCTGGCCGGCAGCCGCGTGGGGGCCATCACGCGGCGGGGCAAGTACCTGTGGTTGCCGCTGTTGCAGCCCGTCGCACCTGGGGTGCCCGTCGCTCCCGTCGACGACCCCGGCCACGGCGGCCTGCTGCTGCACCTGGGCATGTCGGGCTCGCTGGCGTTGTTGCAGCAGGCGCCGCCACCGGGGCCGCACGATCACTTCGATCTGGTCACGAACCGCGGCACGCTGCGCCTGAACGACCCGCGGCGCTTCGGCGCGGTGGTGTGGTCGCCTGCGCTGGACGAGGCGCCGGCCCGCACGCTGCTGGCCCGCCTGGGCGCGGAACCGTTCGACCCTGCGCTCACGCCGGAGCGCTTCCACGCCGCGCTGCAGGCGCGCCGCGCGCCGATCAAGGCGGTGCTGCTGGCGGGCGACGTGGTGGTGGGCGCCGGCAACATCTACGCCTGCGAAGCGCTGTTCCAGGCCGGCATCCACCCGGCCCTGCGTGCCGACGGCATCAGCCGGCCACGCGCCACGCGCCTGCTGGCCGCACTGCGCAGCACGCTGGGGCGCGCGCTGGAACTGGGTGGCTCCACGCTGCGCGACTTCAGCGACGTGCACGGCGCCAGCGGCGCCTACCAGGCCGAGGCGGCGGTCTATGGCCGGGCCGGCCTGGCCTGCGGCCGCTGCAGCGCGCTGGTGAAGCGGCGTGTGCAGGCGCAGCGTTCGACCTACTTCTGCGCCACTTGTCAGCGGCGGTAACGCCGCCCTGGGCCGTGACTTCCGCCTGATTCAGGCAGGGTGGCCTGCGCTAGCATGATTCGAGCGGATGTTCCGCCCCCTTCCCCATGCAAAGCTCGATCGCTCACAGCCTGGACGCGCTGGCCACCTGGCGCGCCGAACTCGACCGCCACGTGGCGCAGCTTGGCCGTGCGCTGGTGGAGCAGGACCTGCTCGACAGCACCGACGCCGCGCTGCTGGGCGCGCTGCGCGAGCGGCTGGCGTCCGAGAAGCTGGTGCTGGCCTTCGTGGCCGAGTTCTCGCGCGGCAAGTCGGAGCTGATCAACGCGATCTTCTTCGCCGACGCGGGCCGGCGTGTGCTGCCGGCGACCCCGGGCCGCACCACGATGTGCCCGGTGGAACTGCGCTACGAGGCCGACGCGCCGTCTCGCCTGTCGCTGCTGCCGGTGGAGACGCGCCTGGCCGGCCTGTCACTGGCCGAGCTGCGCCCGCGCGACGAACCCTGGCACCACGTGGCGCTGGACCCCAAGGATGCCCAGTCGCTGGTGCAGGCGCTGAGCGCCGTCACGCGCACGCAGCGTGTGCCCAAGGAACGTGCCGTCGCGCTGGGCTTCTGGGACGACTCCCAGCCCGACGACAACCCGCCGCTGGCCGACGACGGCAGCGTGGAGGTGCCCGCCTGGCGCCACGCGATCATCAATTACCCGCATCCGTTGCTCAAGCGCGGGCTGGTCGTCATCGACACGCCGGGGCTCAACGCCATCGGCGCCGAGCCCGAGCTCACGCTGGGGCTGCTGCCGTCGGCGCACGCGGTGGTGTTCGTGCTGGGCGCGGACACCGGCGTCACGCGCTCCGACATGAGCATCTGGCGCGACCACCTGGGCCAGGCCAGCCTGGAGCGCTTCGTCGTGCTGAACAAGATCGACGCGCTGATGGACCCGCTGGTGCCGGCGGCCGAAGTGCGGGCGCAGATCGAACTGCAGCGCCAGACCACGGCCGACACGCTGGGCGTGCCGCTGTCGCGGGTGTTTCCGTTGTCCGCCCGCGAGGCGCTGGCCGCGCGCGTGGACCTGGACCCCGAGCGCCTGGCCGCCAGCCGGCTGCCGCCGCTGGAAGACGCGCTGGTGGCCGAGCTGCTGCCGCGCCGGCAGGAGCTGCTCGTGCAGTCGGCCGTGGGCGTGGTGGAACAGCTGCGCCGGTCGGCCGGCCGCCGCCTGGCCGACCGCCGCCGCGGTCAGGCCGAACAACTGCTGGAACTTCGCGGCCTGCGCGGCAAGAGCGGCGCCAAGACGCGCCTGCTGATCGAGCGCGTGGATGTGGAGCAGGTCGATTTTGAACGCTGCACCGCCAAGCTGGGCGCGCTGCGCTCGGTGCAGGCGCGCATCCTCAAGGCGGTGCTGTCGCAGCTGTCGGCCGAGACGCTGCGCCGCGAGGTGGCGGCCATGCAGGCGGCAATGAGCGCGCGGCCCTTCAACCTGGGCGGCCGCGCGGCCTTCGACACGCTGATGCAGCGCATGCATGGCGCGCTCAACCAGGCGCAAAAGCAGTCCGAAGAAATGCGCCAGATGCTCGAAGGCAGCTTCCGGCAGCTCAACACCGAGTTCGGTTTTGCCTTTTCGCTGAATCCGTTGCCGCCGCTGGCGCCGTTCATCGAGGAGCTCGACCGCATCCAGCAGAACTACAGCCGCTACCTCGGCCTGGGCCAGGCGCTGCGCATGGCTGCGCCGGGCTTTGCCGAGCAGTTCCGCCGCATGCTGCTGAGCAAGCTGCGTGTGGTGTTCGAGAACGCCGCGGGCGAGATCGAGCTGTGGAGCAAGGCGGCGCAAGGCCAGGTCGAGATGCAGCTGCGCGAGCGGCGCCGCGTCTTCACGCGCCGCCGCGAGGCCCTGCAGCGCGTGCAGGCGGCCGCCGGCGACCTGGAGCAGCGCATCGCCGAGGTGCAGTCGCAGGACGACCACCTGGCCGACATGCTGGCAGGCCTGAACGCGGTCGCCGACGACGCGGTGGCCAGCGCGCGGCGCCTGGGCCACCAGCCCACCGTGACGCGGTTGTCGCTGGAGCTCGAGACGGCGCAGGACGCGGCTTGACCGGCCTGAGCCCGATGCGCCGCGGGTGCCGGCGATGAAGGGCCTGCCCGTGGCACCGAAGCCCGGTGCTGACTTTGCGGCGCGGGTGATGGCCTGGCAGCGCAGTCACGGCCGTCACGACCTGCCCTGGCAAGGCACGAAGGACCCCTACCGCGTGTGGCTGTCGGAGGTGATGCTGCAGCAGACGCAGGTCACGACCGTGCTCGACTACTACGCGCGCTTCCTGCAGCGTTTTCCCACCGTGGCCGACCTCGCCGCGGCGCCGCTGGACGACGTGTTTTCGCTCTGGAGCGGCCTGGGCTACTACAGCCGCGCCCGCAACCTGCACGCCTGTGCGCAGGCGGTGGTGGCGCAGCACGGCGGCGCGTTTCCGCGCACGGCCGAGGCGCTGGCCACCCTGCCCGGCATCGGCCGGTCCACGGCGGCCGCGATTGCGGCCTTCTGCTTCGGCGAGCGCGTGGCCATCCTCGACGGCAACGTCAAGCGTGTGCTCAGCCGCGTGCTCGGCTTCCAGGGCGACCTGGCCCGCTCGGCCCCGCAGGCCGAACTGTGGGCCGCGGCCCAGGCCCTTCTGCCGGCGAAGGGCGTGGACACCTACACGCAGGGCCTGATGGACCTGGGCGCGACGCTGTGCACCACGCGCCGCCCGGCCTGCGAGCGCTGCCCGGTGGCCGAGGGCTGCGTGGCGCGCGCCGAAGGCGAACCCGAGCGCTACCCCGTCAAATCACGCCGGCTGGTGCGCAAGCACCGCGAGCACGCGCTGCTGTGGCTGCAGCGCGGGCCGCAACTGTGGCTGGTGCAGCGGCCCGCCACGGGCGTGTGGGCGGGCTTGTGGACGCTGCCGGAGTACACATCCACCGGCGCGCTGGAGGCCGCCACGCACGGATGGCCCGGGCGGGGCGACTGGCTGCCGACGATCCAGCACGCGTTGACGCACTTCGACTGGACGCTGCATCCGCTGCGCTGGGCTTGGCCGACGCGCGGTGGCGAGCCCGAAGGCTTGCCCGAGGGCCGCTGGTTCAGTCTCGAAGATGCACTGGCCATGGGTCTGCCTGCCCCCATTCGCCGCCTGCTGGATCCGACCCGGCTTCCCGCCACGGAACCGGCTCTGCCGGGCCGTCGGCGGACGACCCCCTCGGGGGGGTGAGGGCCGCGGCTCCAAGCCGGCCTGCGCCGGCTTGGACGGCCCGAACGGCGCCGCCTCTGGCTGCGCGTGGAGCGCCAGCGAGCTCGGGGGCTAACCGAAAACCACCTTCTTGTCCCGCAGGTAGCCGTCCACCAGGCTCAGCCGGATCACCGGGTCGTCCAGCTCCATCAGCTTCTGGCGCGCCGGCAGCGGAATCGGCAGCAGCTCGCACCAGCGGTTGGCCACCCAGCCGGCGTCGTCCAGGCGGTAGGGCGCGGCAAAGGGCTCGGCGTCGCGCTCCTTGAGCTTGCGGATGGCGTCGGCCAGTGCCTGCACCGTCTGCAGCATGGCCGGGCCGGGCATGCGCAGCGGGTCGAGCGGCATCAGCGTGACGGGCGCCACCCACAGGCCGTTGTCTCTTTGCACGGGGGTGCCGGTGATGCGAAAGCGCTGCCCGCCGCGGCCGCGCACGGACAGCAGCCCGGCCTGCTCCGCGTCGACCTCGTCAATGTGGGCCAGCGTGCCCACGTCTTCCAGGGTCACGCTGGCGCGGCCCGAGTCGGCGCCTTCACGCAGGCACACCACGCCGAAGGGTTGCCGGGTGCGCATGCAGTCGGTGATGAGGTCGAGGTAGCGCGCCTCGAAGATGCGCAGCCCCAGCAGTGCATCGGGAAACAGCACCATGCGCAGCGGAAACAGCGGCAGCGGGTCGGGCAGCGGCGCTGCGGACTTGTCGGCGGTGCTCATCGAGAGGCGTCCGTTCAGCGCGCGTCCAGCTCGCGGTGGCGCACCAGCGTGGCGTACTGCCCCTCGAAGCGCCGCGCCAGCCATTCGACCGTGTACACCGACCGGTGCTGGCCGCCAGTGCAGCCGATGGCCACCGTGAGGTAGCTGCGCTGGTCGTCCTGGAACGCCGGCAGCCAGCGCTGCAGGAAGGCCTGGATCTGCGCCAGCATCTCGCCGGCCTCTGGCTGCGCTTCCAGGTAGGCGGCCACCGGCGCGTCGCGCCCGGTCAGCGGGCGCAGCTCGCGGATGTAGTACGGGTTGGGCAGCACGCGCATGTCGAACACGTAATCGGCATCCAGCGGCACGCCGTGCTTGAAGGCAAAGCTTTCGAACACCAGCGTCAGCGCCGCCTCGCGCGCGCCCACCAACGAGCGCACCCAGTTGCGCAGCAGCGCCGGGCGCAGCTGGCTGGTGTCGATCACGGTGGAGACCTCGCGCAGGTCGGACAGCAGCGCGCGCTCCAGCTCGATGGCCTCGATCAGCGCGCGTGCGTTGTCGCTTTCCGACGGCGCCGTCAGCGGGTGCGGCCGGCGGGTTTCGGAGAAGCGCCGCACCAGCGCGTCGGTGCTGGCGTCGAGAAAGATCGCATGCACACGCAGGCCTTCGCTGCGCAGCTGGTCGATCAACGGCACCAGGCCGGGCAGCGACGACGCGGTGCGCACGTCCACCGCCACTGCCACGCTGCGCGTGAAGCGCTCGTGTTCCAGGCGGATGAAGTCGCGCAGCAGCTCCGGGGGCAGGTTGTCGACGCAGAAGTAGCCCGCGTCCTCCAGCGCATGCAGCGCCACCGACTTGCCCGAGCCGGAGATGCCGGTGATCAGGATCACCTCGTCGCGCTGCTGCCGGTCGGACGGCGTGCGTTCGTTCACTGGCCTTGCCTCGTTTCCTGGCTCGTTGATCTCGGGCTCACTTGCCGGCCTTCACCGACGTGCCCAGCAGCGTCTGGGCATGGGCCATGCCCGACAGTTTTTCGCCGCCCAGCATGCGCGCGACCTCGGCCACGCGGGCCTCGCCGTCCACCGGCTGGATGTCGGACAGGGTCTGCTTGCCCTTGAGTGCCTTGCTGACCACGAAGTGCCCGTCGGCGCAGGCCGCCACCTGCGCCAGGTGCGTGACGGCCAGCACCTGCGCGCTGCGGCCCAGCTGCTTCATCAGGCGGCCCACGCTGTCGGCCACAGTGCCACCGACGCCGGCGTCGATCTCGTCGAAGATCAGCGTGGGCGTGGCCGGCGTGGCACCGGTCTTGCCCGCGCCTGCGCCGCCTGGGGCGCCCTGGGCACCCTGTGCGGTGGTCACGGCAATCGCCAGCGCCAGGCGCGAGAGTTCACCGCCCGAGGCCACCTTGGCCAGCGCGCGCGGCGTGCTGCCGGCATGCCCCGCCACGCGGAATTCGACCGTGTCCAGGCCGTGCGACTGCGGCTCGTCCAGCGGCAGCACCGCCACCTCGAAACGCCCGCCGGCCATGCCCAGCTGCTGCATGGCCCCCGTGACGGCCGTGCCGAGCTTGGGCGCGGCCGTCTTGCGCAGGCGCGAGATGCGCTCGGCCTCCTTGCGCCAGCGCGCCTGCGCGGCAGCGGCCTCGCGCTCCAGGCCTTCCAGGTCGGCCGCGGCGTCCAGCTGGCGCAGTTCGTCCTGCCAGCCCGACAACAGCGCGGGCAGCTCGGCCGGCGCGCGGCGGTAGCGGCGCGCCAGCGAGACCCAGCCGCCGATGCGGCCGTCGAGCTCGGCCAGCCGTTCGGGGTCGGGCTCGCGGTGGCCCAGGTAGCCGGCCAGCGTGTGTGCCGCGTCTTCGATCTGCGCCTGCGCGGCGCGCAACACGTCGGCCACGGCGCCGAGTTCGGCGTCGAAGCGCTGCACCTCGTCGAGCGCGGCGATGGCGCGCGAGGTCAGCGCGTCGGCGCTGGGCTCGGCGTCGGACAGCGCATCGAAGGCCGTGCGCGCGCCATCCAGCAGCGCCTGCCCGTGCGCCAGGCGCTGGTGTTCGGCGTTGAGCTGCTCCCATTCGCCGTCGGCCGGGTTGAGCTTGGCCAGCTCGCCGATCTGCCAGGCCAGGCGCTCGCGCTCGCGCTCCAGCGTGTCGCGCTGCGCACGGGCCTGCTCCAGCCGCGCCAGCACCGCGCGCCAGGCCTGCCAGGCGGCGGTGAGCGCGGCGGTGTCGGCGCCGGCCTGCGCATCCAGCAGCGCGCGCACCGCGGCGGGCCGGGTCAGGCTCTGCCAGGCGTGCTGGCCGTGGATGTCGACCAGGTGCTCGGCCGCGTCGCGCAGCTGCGCCACGGTGGCCGGGCTGCCGTTGATCCACGCGCGGCTCTTGCCCTGGGCGTCGACCGTGCGGCGCAGCAACAACGTGTCGTCGGCCTCGAAGCCGGCGTCGTCGAGCCAGGGCTTCAGCGAGGGCGGGGTGTCGAACTCGGCGCTGACCTCGGCGCGCGCAGCGCCTTCGCGCACCAGCGCGGCGTCGGCGCGGTTGCCCAGCGCCAGCTGCAGCGCGTCGATCAGGATCGACTTGCCGGCGCCGGTTTCGCCGGTCAGCACCGTGAAGCCGGCGCCGAAGTCGATTTCGAGTTGGGCGACGATGACCACGTCGCGCAGGGCCAGGCGCTTCAGCATCGCTTAGACCACACCTTCATACCAGCGCAGCTTGCGCCGCAGCGTGGCGTAGTAGCTCCAGCCGCGCGGGTGCAGGAACCGCACCTTGAAGGCCGAACGCCGCACGCGGACCTGGTCGCCCACCATCAGGCTCGCCAGGTTGTGCATGTCGAAGTTGGCCGACACGTCCTTGCCCGACACGATGCCGATGCGCACCTCGCCCGAATCGGGCAGCACGATGGGCCGGTTGCTGAGCGTGTGGCTGGCGATGGGCAGCACCACCCAGCCGCCGATGGCCGGGTGCAGGATCGGCCCGCCGGCGCTGAGCGCGTACGCGGTGCTGCCGGTGGGGGTGGCCACGATCAGGCCGTCGGCGCGCATGTTGGCGACGAAGTCGCCGTCCACGTCCACGCGCAGCTCCACCATGCTGGCGGTGGCCCCGCGGCTGACCACCACGTCGTTCAGCGACAGCCCCTCGAAGATCTTTTCACCGTCGCGCCACACGTCGCCTTCGAGCATGGAGCGGTTCTCTTCTTCGTAGTCGCCGGCGATCATCGGTGCCAGCGCGTCTCGGTAGTGCGTGACCGCGATGTCGGTAATGAAACCCAGGCGCCCCTGGTTGATGCCCACCAGCGGCATCTTCCAGCGCGCCAGCTCGCGCGCGATGCCGAGCATCGTGCCGTCGCCGCCCACCACCACGGCGAGGTCGCAGCGGCTGCCCATCTCGGCAGGGTCTAGCGCCTCGAAATCGGTCACGCCGGTGGCGGTGGCGGTCTCGCGCTCGAACGAAACCTCCAGGCCCTGGTCCATCAGGAAATGCGCGATCTCCTCCAGCATGGGACGAATGCCCCGCGCCTGGTACTTGCCGACGATCACCGCATGTCTGAAGCCTGCGCCCATGAAAATGATTACACCATAGCGGTATCAACCGAGAGCCAGCCTTCACCCTGCAACGGGCCCGCTCCCTACAATCAGTCACCATGCTTGACGACCGTGCCCGCACGCTGCTGAAGACGCTGGTCGAGCGCTACATCGCCGACGGCACCCCCGTGGGCTCGCGCACGCTGTCGCGCACCTCGGGGCTGGACCTGTCGCCGGCCACCATCCGCAACGTGATGGCCGACCTCGAGGAGCTGGGCCTGATCGCCAGCCCGCACACCAGCGCCGGCCGCATCCCTACCGCGCGCGGCTACCGGCTGTTCGTGGACACCATGCTCACGTCGCGCCCGCTCGACATGAGCCACATGCCCGCCGACGTGGCCGCCGCCGGCAGCGCCTTGCACCCCGACCAGCCGCACGCTGCTGTCCAGCCTGAGCAGCTTCGTGGGCGTGGTGACGGCGCCGCGCAAGGCCAGCGTCTTCCACCACATCGAGTTCCTGCGCCTGGGCGAGAAGCGCGTGCTGGTGATCCTGGTGGCACCCGACGGCGACGTGCAGAACCGCGTGATCTTCACCGTGCGCGACTACCAGCAGAGCGAACTGGTGGAGGCCACCAACTTCCTCAACGCCCACTACGCAGGCCTCACGATCGAGGAGGTGCGCGAACGCCTGAAGCACGAGATCGACGCGCTGCGCGGCGAGATTGCCACGCTGATGCAGGCCGCGGTGCAGGCCGGCACCGAGGTGCTGGCCGAGGCCACCGACAACGTGATCGTCAGCGGCGAGCGCAACCTGCTCACGGTGCAGGACTTCGGCAACGACATGTCGAGCCTGCGGCGCCTGTTCGACGTGTTCGAGCAGAAGACAGAGCTGATGCGCCTGCTCGACGTGAGCAGCCGCGCCGAGGGCGTGCGCATCTACATCGGCGGCGAGAGCCAGGTCGTGCCCTTCGAGGAGCTGAGCGTGGTCACCGCGCCTTACGTGGTGGACGGGCGCATCGTCGGCACGCTGGGTGTCATCGGCCCCACGCGCATGGCCTACGACCGCATGATCCAGATCGTGGACATCACCTCGCGGCTGGTGGGCAACGCGCTGTCGGGCAAGAACTGACCCGGGCGACCCGGCACCTAGAATCCGGCGGGTTGACGAAGGGCCGTTAGCTCAGTTGGTTAGAGCAGAGGACTCATAATCCTTAGGTCGTTGGTTCAAGTCCAACACGGCCTACCAGCCCCCTGTGCCCAGGGGACCGCCAACCTTCGCGATGCCGCCGTGTCAGGCTCGATGGGTTGGCTGAGGCGGGCGCCGGGGGCGCGGCCCACGGTGACGATGCACAGACCTCACAAGGCCAAGGCCCTTGATCTCTTCTGCGCGGAGGCCATGGCGGCGGACCGCGCCGTGGCGGCGCGAAGTGCGCACGCCGCCATTTCGGAACCTACCCTGGAAAAATATGGAAAAGCTTCTGGCGGGCGTCGGATCACTGCTTTACGGCATGCGGTTCACGATGCTCTTCTTCTATGTCGGGCTGGTGGCCATCATCTTTGGCATCCTGGGCAAGTTCCTGCTCGAGACCTACAAGCTGATGAACACCTTGCTGTTCGGCGACCTGGAGAAGATCGACCTGATCATCAAGGTGCTCGAGCTGGTGGACATGACCATGGTGGCCCAGCTGGTCTGGGTGGTGGCCCTGGCGGGTGTCTCGCTGTTCGTCACCACCGGGCACTTTGATTCGAAAGACATGAAAAAGCCCGACTGGCTGGATCATGTGAACACCTACAACCTGAAGCTGAAGCTGGCCTTTGCCATCATCTCCATCTCGGGCGTTCACGCGCTGAAGACCTATCTGAGCGGTGACCTGAGTCTGGAAAACATCCAGGTCATCACCATGGTGGCGGTGATCCACTTCACTTTTGTACTGTCTGCCATCGGCATATCCTTTGCCGAGCGACTCACCCGGGAAGGCAAATAAGCCGGGGTCTGCCGCCGAGTCGTGCCGTGCGCGACTCAGCCGTGCAGGCGCGAATGGCGCGGCACTGAGGCGAGCAGGAAATCCATCTGGTCGCTGACGATGCGCCGCCCGCGCAGGATCATGTCCTCGTGCAGGCTCGGCACGTAGGGCAGGTACAGCAGCGACATGCGGGCCTCCTCGGGCAGCCGGCTGCCCTTGTGCCCGTTGCAGGCCTTGCACGCGGTGATGCAGTTCATCCAGGTGTCCTGGCCGCCGCGTGAGACCGGCACGATGTGCTCGCGCGTCAGGTCGTCCAGGTGGAAATGGCCGCCGCAGTAGGCGCAGATCTGGCGGTCGCGCACGAAGAGCTTGGGGTTGCTCAGCGCCGGTGCCTGGCGCCAGGCCCGGCTGGGGATCGCGCCGCGCACCGCGACGATGGGGTGCACCTCGATGCGGCTCTGCAGGCCCGTGGCCCGCTGCCAACCGCCGCGCAGCACCTGGAAGGTGTCGCCCAGGGTCCAGGCAATCGCATCGCTGGCATAAAGCACGGCCGCCTCGCGCGCGCTGATCCACGCTTGAGGGCGGCCCGAGATATCGAGCTGCAGCACGTCCATGCGGCAAGAGTACCCGATCAGACCGTGGGGCTGAAAACTCGGGCCTTGTCGCCCTGGGCCGGGTACCAGGCCCGAATCGGGGCCCCGGAGCGCGGATCTAGGAACTTCACCCTAGAAAAAGTCACGCCCTGAAGGCGTTGGGTGCAATCGAAATCTGCAAAATAGAACGATCGTTCGATTTTCTGCAGACACCCCGTGACGACCCACTCCGACACCCGCGATCCCCCGGCCGACGCCGCCGTGCGCATGACGTCCAAGTCCCTGCACAAGGGCCAGCAGACGCGCGCCGCGATCCTGGACGCGGCGCTGGGCCTGGCTTCGCACATGGGGCTGGAAGGGCTGTCGATCGGCGCGCTGGCCGAGGTCACGCAGATGAGCAAGTCGGGCGTGTTTGCGCACTTCGGCTCGCGCGAGGAGCTGCAGATCTCGGTCATCCGCGAATACCACGCGCGCTTCGAGGAAGAGGTGTTCTTCCCCGCGGTGCGTGAGGCGCGTGGCCTGCCGCGGCTGCGCGCGCTGTTCGAGCGCTGGATCCGCCGTGTCTCGGTGGAACTGGACTCGGGCTGCATCTACATCAGCGGTGCGGTCGAGTTCGACGACCGGCCGGGCCCCGTGCGCGACGCGCTGGCCTCGATGGTGCGCGCCTGGCATGCGGCGCTGGAGCGTGCCATCCGCATCGGCATCGAGTGCGGCCACCTGCGCGCCGAGACCGATCCCACGCAGATGCTGTTCGAGCTGCACGGGCTGATCCTGGCGCTGCACCACGACGCGCGCTTCCTGCGCATCCCCGGCGCGCTGGACCGCGCGCGTGCCGGCTTCGAACGCACCCTGGCCTATTACAGCGAGCCGGCGCCCGCCGCGCCGGCTGCTGCGGCTGCCGAGGCCGCCTCGGCGGTGATGGCCGCGGCCGCCGGCCGCAAGCCCCGCCGCTGAACGTTCACCGACTTTTCCGATCCCCCGCTTTCAAGGAGTTCCCATGCCCCACTACACCCCGCCGCTGCGCGACATGCACTTCGTGATGCACGAGATGCTGAACGTGGCCGACGAGCTGAAGCTGATGCCGCGCCATGCCGAGGTCGACGCCGACACCATCAACGCGGTGCTGGAAGAAGGCGGCAAGTTCGCCGCCGAGGTGATCTTCCCGATCAACCTCAGCGGCGACCAGGAAGGCTGCACGCACGACAAGACCACACATGCCGTGCGCCCGCCCAAGGGTTTCAAGGAAGCCTACGCGCAGTACGTCGAAGGCGGCTGGCCCGCGATGGCGGCCGACCCCGAGTACGGCGGCCAGGGCCTGCCGATCGTGGTCAACCACTGCCTGTACGAGATGCTCAACAGCGCCAACCAGGCCTGGACCATGTACCCCGGGCTGTCGCACGCGGCCTACGAGTGCATCCGCGCGCACGGCACGGACACCCAGAAGTCCACCTTCCTGCCCAAGCTGACCAGCGGCGAATGGACCGGCACCATGTGCCTGACCGAACCGCACTGCGGCACCGACCTGGGCCTCTTGCGCACCAAGGCCGAACCGCAGGCCGACGGCACCTACAAGCTCACCGGCCAGAAAATCTTCATCAGCGCCGGTGAACACGACCTGGCCGACAACATCGTGCACCTCGTGCTGGCCCGCCTGCCCGACGCGCCCGAGGGCAGCAAGGGCATCAGCCTGTTCGCGGTGAGCAAGTTCCACGTCTCGGCCGACGGCGCGATCGGCGAGCGCAACGCGATCTTCTGCAACGCCATCGAGCACAAGATGGGCATCAACGGCAGCGCCACCTGCCAGATGATGCTGGACGGCGCCACCGGCACGCTGGTGGGCCAGCCGCACAAGGGCCTGAACGCGATGTTCGTGATGATGAACGCGGCGCGCCTGGGTGTGGGCAACCAGTCGGTGGGCCTGACCGAGGTGGCCTACCAGAACGCGGTGGCCTACGCGAAGGACCGCACCCAGATGCGCAGCCTGTCGGGACCGAAGATGCCCGCGCAGCCGGCCGACACCATCATCGTGCACCCCGACGTGCGCAAGATGCTGCTGACGGCGCGCGCCTACGCCGAGGGCGGCCGCGCACTCGGCATCTACACCGCGCTGCTGATCGACAAGGAGCTCGCCAGCGACGACGAGGACGAGCGCAAGGAAGCCGCCGACCTGGTGGCGCTGCTGACGCCCATCATCAAGGCCTTCCTGACCGACAACGCCTGGCTCGCCACCAGCCACTGCCTGCAGGTCTACGGCGGCCACGGCTACATCAAGGAATGGGGGATGGAGCAGTACGTGCGCGACTCCCGCATCAACATGATCTACGAGGGCACCAACACGATCCAGAGCCTGGACCTGCTGGGCCGCAAGATCCTGGGCGACAACGGTGCCAAGCTGAAGAAGTTCGGCCGCATCATCCAGGACTTCGTCGAGGAAGAAGGCACGAACGAGGCCATGCAGGAGTTCGTCAACCCGCTGGCCGAACTGGGCGACAAGGTCACCAAGCTGACCACCGAGCTCGGCATGAAGGCCTTCGGCAACGCCGACGAGGTGGGCGGCGCCGCGGTGGACTACCTGCGTGTGGTGGGCCACCTGACCTTTGCGTACTTCTTCGCCCGCATGGCCAAGATCGCGCTGGCCAAGCAGGACAGCGGCGACACGTTCTATGCCGCCAAGCTGCACACCGCGCGCTTCTACTTCGCCAAGCTGCTGCCCGAGACGGCTGGCCTCATCCGCACCGCGCGCAGCGGCGTGGCGCCGCTGATGGCGATGGACGAAGCGCTGTTCTGAGTTCCGCCATCCGCACCCAGGAGACAAGACCATGAAGACACTGATTGCCCTGTCCTTGCTGGCCTTTGCCGGCACCGCGTTCGCCCAGGCCACGCCGGTGGGCGTGTGGAAGACCATCGACGACAAGACCAAGAGCGAGCGCGCGCAGATCCGCATCAGCGAATCCGGCGGCGTGCTCACCGGCAAGATCGAGAAGCTGCTGGCGTCCGACGCCAAGGCCGACGCCGTGTGCGACAAGTGCGAGGACGACCGCAAGGACAGGCCCATTGTCGGCATGGAGGTGATGCGCGGCGTGAAGAAGGCCGCCGCCGACAACACCTGGGACGGCGGCACCATCCTCGATGCGGCCGACGGCAAGGTCTACAAGGTGCGCCTGCAGCCCGCCGACGGCGGCAAGAAACTCGACGTGCGCGGCTACGTGGGCATGCCCATGCTCGGCCGCACGCAGACCTGGATCCGTGTTGAATAAAGGAACCGCCATGAACCGATTTCCCGTTCGCAAGGTGGCCGTGCTCGGCGCCGGCGTGATGGGCGCGCAGATCGCCGCCCATCTGGTCAACTGCAAGGTGCCGGTGGTGCTGTTCGACCTGCCGGCCAAAGAGGGCCCGAAGAACGGCATCGTCACCAGGGCCGTCGACGGGCTGAAGAAGCTCAAGCCCGCGCCGCTGGGCGTGCCGGAAGACGCCGCGCTGATCCAGCAGGCCAACTACGAAGAGCACCTGGCGCTGCTGGGTGAGTGCGACTTGGTGATCGAGGCCATCGCCGAGCGCATGGACTGGAAGCTGGCGCTGTACGCGCAGATTGCGCCGGCGCTGGCGCCGCATGCCATCGTGGCCAGCAACACCAGCGGACTGTCGATCACGAAGCTCAGCGAGGCGCTGCCCGAGTCGATCAAGCCGCGCTTCTGCGGCATCCACTTCTTCAACCCGCCGCGCTACATGGCGCTGGTGGAGCTGATCAACACGCCGGCCACACAACCCGAGGTGCTGGACCAGCTGGAGGCCTTCGTCACCAGCGGCCTGGGCAAGGGTGTGGTGCGGGCCAAGGACACGCCCAACTTCATCGCCAACCGCGTGGGCATCGCCGGCATGCTGGCCACCATCCAGGAGGCCCAGAACTTCGGCCTGTCCTACGACGTGGTCGACGACCTCACCGGCAAGAAGATGGGCCGCGCCAGCAGCGGCACCTTCCGCACCGCGGACGTGGTGGGCCTGGACACCATGGCGCACGTCATCAAGACGCTGCAGGACAACCTGGCCGACGACCCGTTCTTCCCGAGCTACGCCACACCGCCGGTGCTGGCCGCGCTGATCGGGCAGGGCGCGTTGGGCCAGAAGACCGGCGCCGGTTTCTACAAGAAGGTCGGCAAGGACATCCTGCGCCTGGACCCCGCCAAGCAGGACTACGTGCCAGCGGGCGGCAAGGCCGAGGCCATCGTCGAGCGCATCCTGAAGAAGCCCGCCGCCGAGCGGCTGAAGCTGCTGCGCGAGAGCAGCAATCCGCAGGCTCAGTTCCTGTGGGCCATCCTGCGCGATGCGTTCCACTACGCCGCGGTGCACCTGGGCGATATCGCCGACAGCGCGCGCGACGTGGACTTGGCGATGCGCTGGGGCTTCGGCATGAAGCAGGGCCCGTTCGAGCTGTGGCAGGACGCCGGCTGGCAGCAGGTGGCCGGCTGGGTCAAGGACGACATCGACGCCGGCAAGGCGCTCAGCAAGGCGCCGCTGCCCGCGTGGGTGTTCGACGGTCGCACCGGTGTGCACACGCCCGAAGGCTCCTGGAGCCCGTCGCGCCAGGCCTACGTGCCGCGCAGCAACCTGCCCGTCTACGCGCGCCAGCACTTCCCCGAGGCCGTGCTGGGCTCGGGCGCCATCGACCCGCTGAAGAGCGGCACCGAGCTCTTCAAGAACGACGAGATGCGGCTGTGGACGCTGGACGGCGAGGTGCTGATCGCCAGCATCACCTGCAAGCTGCACCTCATCGGCACCGGCGTGGTGGAGGGCCTGGCCAAGGCGGTGGAGCTGGCCGAGGCGTCGTACAAGGGCGTGGTGATCTGGTCGCCGGACGACGTGTTCAGTGCCGGCGCCAACCTCGAGAGCCTGATGCCGGTATTCATGAAGCAGGGCAGCAAGGGCATCAAGCCGGTGGTCAAGCAGTTGCAGGACACGATGCTGCGCATGCGCTACGCGCAGGTGCCGGTGGTGGCCGCGATGCGCGGCATCGCGCTCGGCGGCGGCTGCGAGATCGCGCTGTACTGCGCGCGCCGCGTGGCCGCGATGGAAACGTACGTGGGCCTGGTGGAAGTGGGTGTGGGCCTGATCCCCGCCGGCGGCGGCCTGGCCTACGCGGCGCGCCGCGCGGCCGAGATGGCGGGTGCGGCCAACGCCAACGCCGACATCATGAAGTTCGCCACCGACGCCTTCACGAACGCCGCCATGGCCAAGGTGGGCACGAGTGCCATCGAGAGCCGCAAGCTCGGCTACCTGCAGGACGGCGACATCGTCGTGCCGCACAAGGACGAGCTGCTCTTCGTGGCGCTGACGCAAGCCAAGGCCATGGCCGACAGCGGCTGGCGGCCGCCCGCGAAGGCGCTGTTCCCGGTGGCCGGCCGCAACGCCATCGCCACCATCAAGGGCCAGCTGGCCAACATGCGCGACGGCGGTTTCGTCAGCGCGCACGACTTCCACGTCAGCACGCTGATCGCCGAGGTCATCTGCGGCGGTGATGTCGACGCCGGCAGCCTGGTGACCGAGGAGTACCTGATGACGCTGGAGCGCGACCGCTTCTGCGGCCTGCTGGATCACCCCAAGAGCCAGGAACGGATCATGGGCATGCTGCAAACGGGCAAGCCCGTGCGCAACTGAGCGAGGAACACATCATGAGCAGACAAGTTCAAGACGCCTACATCGTCGCCGCCACGCGCACGCCCATCGGCAAGAGCGGCCGCGGCTACTTCCGCAACACGCGGCCCGACGACCTGCTGGTGGCCGCCGTGAAGAGCGCGCTGGCCCAGGTGCCCAGTCTCGACCCCAAGGCCATTGAGGACGCCATCATCGGCTGCAGCTTCCCCGAGGGCGAGCAGGGCATGAACATGGCCCGCGTGGCGATGGTGTCACCGTCAACCGCTTCTGCGCCAGCGGCCTGACCGCGCTGCAGATGGCGGCCGACCGCATCCGCGTCGGCGAGGCCGACGTGATGATCGCCGGCGGCGCCGAAAGCATGAGCCTGGTGCCGATGGGCGGCAACAAGCCGTCGTTCAACCCGGAGGTGTTTGCGCGCGACGAAAACGTCGGCATCGCCTATGGCATGGGCCTGACCGCCGAGAAGGTGGCCACGCAGTGGAAGGTCAGCCGCGAAGACCAGGACGCGTTTGCGCTGGCCTCGCACCAGAAGGCGCTGAAGGCTTTTGCCCAGGGTGGCTTCACGGCCGAGATGACGCCGATCCAGGTGATCGACCGCTTCCCGAACCTGGCCACCGGCGAGGTGAGCACGAAGACACGCACCGTGAGCCTGGACGAAGGCGCGCGGCCCGACACCTCGCTCGAGGGCCTGGCCAAGCTGCGCCCGGTGTTCGCCGCCAAGGGCAGCGTGACCGCCGGCAACAGCTCGCAGACGAGCGACGGCGCGGGGGCCTTGATCCTGGCCAGCGAAACTGCGATCAAGCGCTACGACCTCAAGCCGCTGGCCCGCTTCGTCAGCTACGCCGCGCGCGGCGTGGCGCCCGAGGTCATGGGCATCGGCCCGATCGAGGCCATTCCCGCGGCGCTGAAGTACGCCGGGCTCACGCTCGACGACATGGGCTGGATCGAGCTCAACGAGGCCTTCGCCGCGCAGGCGCTGGCCGTCATCCGCACCGTGGGCCTGAACCCCGACCGCGTGAACCCGATGGGCGGCGCCATCGCGCTGGGCCACCCGCTGGGCGCCACCGGCGCCATCCGCGCGGCCACGGTGGTGCACGCGCTGCACCGCCAGCAGCTGAAATACGGCATGGTCACGATGTGCGTCGGCATGGGCCAGGGCGCTGCTGGCATCATCGAACGCGTTTGAAGGAGACCACCGCATGAGCATCAAGACCGCCACCCTCCACGGCGTGGCCACCATCGAGATCGCGCGCCCCGAGAAGAAGAACGCGCTCACGGTCGCCATGTACCAGGCGATGAGCGACGCGTTGCACAAGGCCAAGGCCGACCCGGCCGTGCGCGCGGTGCTGATCACCGGCCAGCCGGGCATCTTCACCAGCGGCAACGACATCGAGGACTTCATGACCCGCGGCACCGGCGGTGGCAGCGATGCGATGGAGTCGCCGGTCTTCCAGTTCATGCGCGCGCTGCTGGAGTGCGACAAGCCGGTGATCGCCGCCGTCACCGGTGCGGCCATCGGCATCGGCACCACGCTGCTGCTGCACTGCGACTTCGTCTACGTGTCGGACGAGGCCCGGCTGGCGATGCCCTTCGTGGCGCTGGGCCTGGTGCCCGAGTTTGCGTCCAGCCTGGTGGTGCCGCAGCTGATGGGCCACCGCCGCGCGGCCGAGAAGCTGCTGATGGGCGACCCCTTCACGCCCGAGCAGGCGGTGGAGTGCGGCATCGCCAACGCGGTGCTGCCGGCAGGCGAGGTGGTGAACCACGCGCGGCGCATCGCCGAGCGCTTCAACAGCCTGCCGCCCGGCGCCGTGCGCGAGGCCAAGCAGCTGATGCGCGGGCCGCAGCACGAAGCCGTGCTGGCCACCATCGCCAAGGAAGGTGCGCTGTTTGCTCAGCGGCTGAAGAGCCCCGAGGCCATGGAAGCCTTCCAGGCCTTCTTCCAGAAGCGCAAGCCCGATTTTTCGAAGTTCTGAGGCCACCGCCGCCGCTGCCATGTCCCTGACCGCGAAACTCGTGCTCAGCCCGGTCCTGGTGGCGCAGGCCATCGCCACGCGCGCCCGCCTGCCGCGCCTGCCCGAGCCCGAAGGTGATCGCCACGGCGTGGCTGGCCGCGGCCGGCCGCTGCGGCTGTTGATCGCCGGCGACTCCTCGGCCGCCGGGGTGGGCGTGGGTCACCAGCAGGACGCGCTGGCCCAGCGCCTGGCCAAGGCCGTGGCCGAGGCGGCCTCGGCCCGTGTGCACTGGCAGCTGCGCGCCCGCTCGGGCCTGACCACCGCGCAGACACTGGCCCTGCTGATCGACCAGGGCCACAGCCCCGCCGACGTGGCCGTGGTGGTGACCGGCGTCAACGACGTCATCGACCAGATCCCGTCGCGCCGCGCCGTCGCTGCGCGCGAGGCGCTGGCCAACTGGCTGCGCAACGGCCACGGCGTGCAGCACGTGGTGTTTGCGCCGCTGCCGCCGATCCATCATTTTCCGGGCCTGCCGCAGCCGCTGCGCTGGGTGGCCGGCAGCGACGCGCGCCGCCACAACCGCGCGCTGCACGCCTGGACCGCCACGCGCCACGACATCAGCAGCGTCGAGATGGAAATGCCGCTGAACCGCGGTGTGATGGCCAGCGACGGCTTCCACCCCGGCGAGCCGGTCTACCGCTACTGCGCCAATGCCATCGCGCAGCACATCGCCACGCAGGTGTGGCCCCACCTTCATCACCCGGCACGCCCATGACCCGCACCCTGCAAGGCAAGACCCTCCTCATCACCGGCGCCAGCCGCGGCATCGGCCTGTCGATCGCCAAGCGCGCAGCGGCCGACGGCGCCAACCTGGTGCTGATCGCCAAGACCGTGGAGCCCAACCCCAAGTTGCCGGGCACACTGGCCGCCGCGGTGGCCGAGTGCGAGGCCGCGGGTGGCCAGGCGCTGGCGGTGCAGACCGACATCCGCGACGAAAACGCCGTGGCCGCGGCCGTGGCGGCGGCGGTCAAGCGCTTCGGCGGCATCGACATCCTCGTCAACAACGCCAGCGCGATCAGCCTCACGCCGACGCACATGACGCCGATGAAACGCTTCGACCTGATGTTCGGCGTCAACGTGCGCGGCACCTTCGCCTGCACGCAGGCCTGCCTGGCCGAGCTGACCAAGAGCGCCAAGGCCGGCCGCAACCCGCACGTGCTGAACATGAGCCCGCCACTCAGCATGAAGGAGCACTGGTTCAAGGGCCACGTGGCCTACACCATGGCCAAGTACGGCATGAGCCAGTGCACGCTGGGCCACGCCGGTGAATTCCGCCCGCTGGGCATCGCGGTCAACAGCCTGTGGCCGCGCACCGCCATCGCCACCGCGGCGCTGCAGATGATCCCGGGCGTGGACATCAACATGTGCCGCACGCCCGAGATCCTGTCCGATGCGGCGCACTTCATCCTGACCAGCGAATCGAAGACGACCACCGGCAACTTCTTCATCGACGACGAGCTGCTGGCGCTGCACGGCGTGACCGATCTGGAGAAGTATTCGGTGGTGCCCGGCACGAAGAACTTCATCCCGGACTTTTTTGTCGATTGATACGGCCCGATACGCAGGGCGGGGCCGCGGCGCCCGATCCGCCGCTAGAGTGGCGGTTTGCCAGGAGTGCCTGATCTCCTGCTGACCTTCCGCGCCCACCCATGACCGAACCCGCGGCCACCCTCCAGGTGGCGCCCCCAGCCCAGCCAGCGATGGCGGTGCTGCTTCCGTCGTCAGACGACGTCCGTGCGTTTGTCGCGTTGCCGGTCTTTCACGAGATGGATGCGCTGCTCGCTGCCGCGCCGTCGCCGATGGGCCTGTACCTGAAGGGCTGGCCTGCAGCGCAGGCGGCCCAGGCGCTGAGCCGCTGGCGCGCTTCGGCACATTGGTACCGCCCCGCGTACGTGGACCCGGCCGACCCGGTGCCACCGGGTGCCGATGGCGCGGCCCCGCTCGATCAGGCCGTGCAGGCTTGCCTGCAGGCCGAGGGCGTGCGGCGCAGCGTGGCCCTCGACCCCGCGTCGCTGCATTTCGACGAACGCCTGTTGTATTACCTGTACCTGCGTGAACCGCAGGAGCTGCTGCCGGTGCTGGACCGCCACAGCAAGTACCTCTACCGCTACCCCCAGGCCGAAGCCGCTGGCGTGGCCGAAGAAGACGCCGGCCCCTGGCTGGGCGCCATCGTGCGGCGCCAGCTGATGGAGCCCGGCCAGCTGGTGGACCGCACGCGGCACTGCAGGCGCTGCCAGGCCGCGCACCTGCACTTCATCGACGTCTGCCCGCAGTGCTCCAGCCTGGAGATCGGGCGCGGTGCGTCGTTGCATTGCTTCACCTGCGGCCACGTCGCGGTGGAGTCCGACTTCCGCAGCGAAGGCACGCTCGGCTGCCCGCAGTGCAAGACACGGCTGCGCCACATCGGCGTCGACTACGACCGCCCGCTCACCCGCTACGGCTGCGGCAGCTGCCACCACGCCTTCATCGAGGCCGTGGTGCGCGCACGCTGCCTGGAGTGCGGCCACACCACCACGCCCGACGACCTGGACACGCGCGAGATCACCACGCTGCGGCTCACGCAGCAGGGCCGCAGCGCGCTGCGCGCCGGCCAGATCAGCGAGTCCTTCGCGGCGCTGGACTCGGCCAACTACGTGCGGCCCGGGCAGTTCCAGAAGATGCTCGACTGGGCGCTGGCGACGCAGGCGCGTTTCAAGGACCGCTTCGTGTTCAGCCTGGTGCTGGTGGAGTTCCTGAACGCCGACGAGGTGATCGCCGCGCTGGGCGCGTCGCGCACCTACCTGATGCTGGACGAGCTGGCGCGGCGCCTGCGCGAGACGCTGCGCGGCACCGACCTCACCACGCGCACCGGCGAATCGCTGCTGTGGGTCTTCCTGCCCTATTCGTCGGGCAGCGGCTTCGTCGCCCGCGTGCAGGCCCTGCTGGACGAAGCGCTGCCGCGCGACGCGCCGATGCGGCTGCAGGCGCGCTACGCCCACATCGAAGCGCCGCAGCAGGTGCGCCCGGCAGAACAGGCCGGCGCGCTGATGGCGCGCCTGCAGGCCGCGCCGCAGGACTGACGCACGATGACGGACCAGGTGCTGTGGACGCTGCAGACAATGATCTCGGCGGCCCACGAGGCCAGCTGGGTCGAGCTGGCGCTGAAGTTCTTTCCGTTCGTGCTGCTGCTGGAGCTGCCGCTGTTCGTGCTGGTGGTGCTGGGCCTGGTGCGCTACGGGCTGCTGGAGCACCGGCCCAACCACCAGCGTGAGCACTTCCCCAGCGTCAGCTGCATCATCACCTGCTACGCCGAGGGCGAGGCGGTGCGCAAGACCATCCAGACGCTGGCCTGGCAGGAGTACCCGGGCTCGATCCAGATCATCCCCATCATCGACGGCGCGCTGGCCAACGAGGCCACGCACGCCGCGGCCCGCGCCGTGGCCGCCGAGATCGGCACGCTGCCGCGGCGCGAGGTGATGGTGGTGCCCAAGTGGCAGCGCGGCGGTCGCGTCAGCGCGCTCAACACCGGCCTGGCCTTCGCCACCGGCGAGGTGGTGATGGCGCTGGACGGCGACACCTCGTTCGACAACGACATGGTGCTGCAGGCCACGCGCCACTTCGACGACCCCGACGTCGTGGGCGTGGCCGGCTGCCTGCGTGTGCGCAACGCCGGCCTGGGCCTGGCGACGCGGCTGCAGGCGCTGGAGTACATGCTGGCCATCAGCGGCGCGCGCACCGCGCTGTCGCAGTTCAACCTGGTCAACAACATCTCGGGCGCCTTCGGCGTGTTCCGCGCCGCCTTCATCCGCCACCTGGGCGGCTGGGACGCCGGCACCGCGGAAGACCTGGACATGACGCTGCGCATCAAGCAGTACTTCGGCCGCCACCCGGGCCTGCGCATCGTCTTCGACCCGCACGCCGTGGGCCACACCGACGCGCCCGACAGCTTCACCGGCTTCTTCCGCCAGCGGCTGCGCTGGGAGGGCGACCTGTTCTACATCTTCGTGCGCAAGTTCCGCTACAACCTGCGGCCGCGGCTGATGGGCTGGCGCAACTTCATCGGCATCGCGGTCACCGGCCTGCTGCTGCAGCTGCTGATGCCGTTTGCCATCCTCGTCTACACCGTGCTGATGCTCGTGGTGCTGCCGGTGGGCGTGGTGCTGGGGCTGGCGCTGCTGATCTACGGCGTCTACCTGGCGGCCACGCTGCTGCTCTTCGGGCTGTACCTGGTGGCGGTGTCCGAGCGCCCGCGCCAGGACCTGGCCTTCCTGCCCTGGCTGCCGCTGATGCCGGTGTTCGGCTTCTTCGCGCGGCTGCACAGCGCCTACGCGATCCTGTCCGAGGTGGTGCTGAAGTCGCACCTCGATTCCGCAATGGCGCCCTGGTGGGTGCTGCGCAAGACCAAGTTCTGATGGCCTGGCATCGATCGATCCGGCCGGGCCTGCGGCGTGCGGCGTCGGGGCTGCTGGCAGCGATGCTGGTGCTGGCGCTGCACGGCGTGGGGGCGCAGCCGCTGCCGCAGTTGCAGGCAGCGGCCGAGGGCTCGGCGCTGGGCGTGCAGGCCAGCGTCATCGACGCCGAGATCGCACTGCAGCGCCTGGAAGCCGCGCGGGCGCAACAAGGCGCCCGGGCCTTCGCGGGCGCCACGCTGGGCGCCAACCGCGAGCCCGTCACCGACACGCTGAACCGCCGCTACAACCGCCTGGGCGCCACCGCGGGCCTGCGCTGGCCATTGCTGGGCGGCGCCGAGGCCGCGGCCCGCGCGGTGGACGATGCCGCCTTTGCCGTGGCCGCCGAGCCCTGGCGCCAGCAGCTGGTGCTGGGCGAGCTGCACCGCGAGCTGCGCGAGGCCTACCTCAGCCACCTGCGCGCCGGCCAGCGCGCGGCGCTGCTCGAGCGCTTCCTGGCGCTGGAGGCGCAGGCGCAGCCGGTGCTGGCCGGGCGCACGCGCGGCGGCCTGCTGCTGGAGGCCGACCGTCGCGCCTTCGAGTCGATGTTCTTCACCGCGCGGCTGGAGCTGGAGCGCCAGCACGTGGCACAGGCCGACGCGCTGGCCGCGCTGCGCCTGCTGACGCGCCTGCCGCTGCCCACGCTGGCGCCGGCGGAGCCGCCCGAAGCCACCGCCTGCCTGGACGAGCCCGCGCTGCTGCAGCGCGCGGCCCGGCGCCCGGCCGTGGCGCTGGCGCAGCTGGGCGTGGACTCGCGCGAGCGCCAGCTGGCGCAGGCGCGCTGGACCGGCGTGGAGGCCGGCCTCACGGTGCAGCAGTCGCTGTCGCGCGACCTGGGTGGGCAGGCCGGGTACGGCACGCAGGTGGGTGTGGATGTGACGGTGCCGCTGGACTGGCGCCGCTGGCGCGACAGCCAGCGCAGCGAGCTGCGCCTGCGCGTGCGCCAGGCCCAGCTGGTGCTGCAGCAGCGCCAGGACGAGGACACGGCGGCCGTGCAGCGCCAGTTGCGCCAGCAGGCGCTGCGCGAGACCGACCGCGGCAACGCGCTGCAGCGCGCGGACGCAGCGCTGGAAGCCGACCGCGTGGCCGGCCTGCGCGGCGCGGCGCTGGATGGCGACGTGTTCGAGCGTGCGCTGAAGGTGCGCTACGAGCTGCTGCTCAACGCCCTGGCCGCCAGCGAGGCCCGGCAGCGCCTGGACGCCGCGCGCGGCGAGGTGCTGGCCCTGGCCGCGGGCGCCGAGTGCGCGCCGCTCGTGGCCGAGCCCGGCCTGCCGGCCGCGTGGCTGGAGGCGATGGCAGCCAGCCTGCCGCTGCCGCCGCAGCCGGTCCCATCGGGCACCGCGCCCGCGGCCAGCCCGGCGGCCGCGGCCTCCGCCGCCAGGCCCGCGGCCGGGATCACCTGGCGCCCGCAGGCCTGGTTCGCCTGGCGTGCCGACACCGCGCTGGCGGCGGCCGAACGCCAGCCCCCCGCACCTGGCGAGCGCCTGCTGCTCTCGTTCAGCGGGTCCGAGATCGAACGCCTGGCCGCCGAGCCCGCCGCGGCGCAGGCGCTGCAGGAGCGGCTGGCCGGCGTGCGCGCACGCGGCTGGATGATCGACCTGCTGCTGGGCGACCCCGGCTTCGTGCTGCCCGAGGGCCGGGCGCAGCTGCTGCGCCTGCTGGACACGATGGCGCGTTTTGATTTCGACGGCCTCAACCTCGACCTGGAGCGCAGCCAGCTGCCGCCGGCGCAGCAGGCCGGCTGGTGGCCGGCCACGCTGGCCACGCTGCGCGCTGTCAGCCACCACACGCGCTGGCCGCTGACGCTGACCACGCACCACCGGGAATTCGAGCGTCGCAGCGCCGGGCGCGAGCTGCGCGCCGCGGGCGTGACGGCGGCGATGCCCATGGTCTACATCGCCGACGTGGCGCGCGCGGCCACCGTCTCGGCGCGGCTGCTGGCCGCGCACCCGCAGCTGAAGATCACCGTGGCGCAAAGCGCCGAACCCGAGCTCACCGCCGCCGAAAGCAGCCATGCGCTCGGCCGCCAGGTGGCGCTGCAGCGCTGGCAGGCACTGGCCGCACGGCTGTCGCGCCACGCCAACTTTGCCGGCGTCGCCGTGCAGTCCTGGGACACGTTTGCGGAGATGCCCCCTTGAAGATCCAGTTCGACCGCCCGCCGGCCGCCGGGGCCGACTCGCAGGGGCTGGCCGTGCGCTATGCCGCCGCCCGCCGCCAGGTGCCGCGCTGGCGCTGGTACCTGCTGCTGGCCATCGTCGTCGGCCCGATCCTGTTCTTCGCTGGCCGCCTGGCGCTGGCGCTGCTGTGGGACACCGTGCCGGCGGTGGTGGTGCTGCCGCAGCTCACGCTGCGGGCCGGTGCAGCCGGCGTGGTGGACCAGGTGCCCGCCGAAGGCGCCACCGTCACCGAGGGCCTGCAGCTGCTGACGCTGGCGCGGCCGTCACCCGCTGCACCTTCGCCGGCCGCGCCTGCAGCACGCGGCGCCGAGGGCGCGGCACTGCTCAACGCGGTGGACCAGCGCGCCGCGGGTCAGCGCATCGACGCCGCGCAGGCTGCGCTGGCGCTGGGCCAGCAGGTGCAGCAGTGGCGCCAGCAGCGGCTGGCGGCGGTCGAGGCGCTGCGCAGCCAGGGCGCGGCCACCACCGCCGAGCGTGACGCGGCCCACGCGGCCCTGGTGGCGGCCCAGGCCGACCTGATCCGTGCCCGCGCCGACCTGGCCGGGGCGCAGATGTCGCTGGCGCGCGCCCGTGCCGAGCAGACCGCGGCCGGCCTGGCAGCGCCCGCGCTGCCCGTGCAGGCCACCTTGCCGGCGCCCGAGGCCGTCGGCCCGCGCGCGCCATTCGACGGCACGGTGACGCAGGTGCTGGTGAAGCGGCGCGAATGGGTGGCCGCCGACACCGAGGTGCTCGTGGTGCAGGGCCGCGCCGCGCCGGTGGTGCGTGCCTTCGTCGCGCCCGACCGCGGTGAACACGCGCAGCGCGGCGCCCGGGCCACGCTGGTGTTCCCCGATCGCAGCACGATCGAAGGCACCGTGACCGAGATCGACACCGCGATCGGCCGGCTGCCCAGCGAGCGCACGGGCCTGCTGTCGCCGCGTAGCCAGACGCTGGTGGTGACGCTGAAGCTCGACGGCGAAGTGCCCGCGCGCTGGCGCATCCACAACCTGCCGGTGGACGCGCGCTTCCCGCGCTTCTGAAACAGCGGCGCGGCAAGCGCGTGCCGCGGCGCTACTCCAGCCGCACGCCGCGCCAGCGCAGCAGCGCCCAGCACAGCCCCAGGCCGAGCGCGGCCGACAGGAACGAGCCCGCGATCACGTAGGCCCCGGGCGGCGCGCCCACGCGCCAGCCGTTGAACGCACAGGCCGCCGCGGCGGCCAGGGCCGCGGCGCCCAGCATCAGCACCGGGCGGATGGCCCTCACCCAGGTGTCGTAGGTGCCGGCGCCGTGCTCGCTGTCGACGTGTTTGCGCAGCGGGCCGAAATCAAAGGGATGGCCGCGCATCCAGAGCGGCTGCACCGCAAAAAACACCAGCGGCAGCGCCAGCTCGACCCAGATCGTGTCGTCGGGCGCGTGCGCCGCGGCGGCGTCCCCGCCCGCCACGCGCCAGCCGATCAGCGCCGCGCCGGTCAGCAGCAGCGTCCACATGCCGCGCGCCACCTTGGTGGGTTCTGCCATGGTCGTGTTCCTTTCAGCGTGCGGCCACGGGCAGGGGCCGCGGCTGGCCCTGGCCGTCGATGGCCACGTAGGTCAGGTCGGCCTCGGTCACCTTGACGATCTGCAGGTCGGCCGGGTTGCGTTCGGCATACACCTCCACGTGCACGCCGACGCTGGTGGTGCCGATGCGCGTGACACGCGCGTAGAAGCTCAGCAGGTCACCCAGGCTCACCGGCTGCTTGAAGACGAACTGGTTCACCGCCACGGTGGCGATGCGCCCCTTGGCGATGCGGCTGGGCAGCACGGCGCCGGCCAGGTCCACCTGCGCCATGATCCAGCCGCCGAAGATGTCGCCGTTGGCGTTGACGTCGGCCGGCAGCGGGATCACGCGCAGCACCAGCTGCGAGCCGTCGGGCAGGCTCGGCGGGGCGAGGATGGGGCTGGGCAGTGGGGCTTGCATCGATGGAGTCCTCGTCGGTGGCAGGCGGGCATGAAAGCGAGAGCGGACAATGGCGCCATGCCCCCGCACAGCACTGTATCCGCACCCGTTTCCACGCCGTCCAACGCACCTGCCGCACCGCGCTCCGACTGGGGCACGCTGGCCAAGCTGCTGCCTTACCTGTGGCGCTACCGCTGGCGCGTCGGCATCGCGCTGAGTTTCCTGCTGGCCGCCAAGGCGGCCAACGTCTCGGTGCCGGTGCTGCTGAAGTACCTCATCGACTCGCTGACCCTCAAGCCCGGCGACCCGGCCGCCGTGCTGGTGGTGCCGGTGGCGCTGCTGGTGGGCTACGGGCTGCTGCGGCTGAGCACATCGCTGTTCACCGAGCTGCGTGAGCTGATCTTCGCCAAGGCGACCGAGGGCACCGCGCGCAGCATCAGCCTGCAGGTGTTCCGCCACCTGCACGCGCTGAGCCTGCGCTTCCACCTCGAGCGGCAGACCGGCGGCATGACACGCGACATCGAGCGCGGCACACGCGCGGTGCACTCGCTCATCAGCTATTCGCTCTACAGCATCTTCCCCACCATCGTGGAGGTGGTGATGGTGCTGACGCTGCTGGCCTGGAAGTTCGACGCCGCCTTTGCCTGGATCACGGTGGCCGCGCTGGTGCTCTACATCACCTTCACGATCACCGTCACCGAGTGGCGCACGCAGTTCCGCAAGGAGATGAACGAGCTCGACAGCAAGGCGCACACCCGCGCCATCGACTCGCTGCTGAACTACGAGACCGTCAAGTACTTCAACAACGAGGACTTCGAGGCCAGGCGCTACGACGAGAACCTGGAGAAGCTGCGCCGCGCCGCGCTGAAGAGCCAGAGCACGCTGAGCCTGCTCAACACCGGGCAGCAGCTGATCATCGCCAGCGCGCTGATCGCGATGCTGTGGCGCGCCACGCAGTGGGTGACCTGGTGATGGTCAACGCCTTCATGATCCAGCTCTACATCCCGCTCAACTTCCTGGGCGTGATGTACCGCGAGATCAAGCAGTCGCTCACCGACCTGGACAAGATGTTCGGGCTGATGGAAAAACACCGCGAGGTGGACGACGCGCCCGGCGCGCTGCCGCTGCAGGTCAGCGCCGGCGCCGTGCGCTTCGAGCACGTGGGCTTTGCCTACGACCCGGCGCGGCCGATCCTGCACGACCTGAGCTTCGAGATCCCGGCCGGCAAGACGGTGGCGGTGGTGGGCCCCAGCGGCGCGGGCAAGAGCACGCTGGCGCGGCTGCTGTACCGCTTCTACGACGTGGGCTCGGGGCGCATCACGATCGACGGGCAGGACATCCGGCAGGTCACGCAGTCCAGCCTGCGCCAGGCCATCGGCATCGTGCCGCAGGACACCGTGCTGTTCAATGACACGGTCGAATACAACATCGCCTACGGCCGCCCCGGCGCCACGCGCGACGAGGTGGAAAACGCCGCCCGCGCCGCGCACATCCACAGCTTCATCGCGGCCACGCCCAAGGGCTACGACACGATGGTGGGCGAGCGCGGCCTCAAGCTCAGCGGCGGCGAGAAGCAGCGCGTGGCGATCGCACGCACGCTGCTGAAGAACCCGCCGGTGCTGATCTTCGACGAGGCCACCTCGGCGCTGGACAGCGCCAACGAACGTGCCATCCAGGCCGAGCTGCGTGCGGTGAGCCAGGGCAAGACGGCGCTGGTCATCGCGCACCGGCTGAGCACGGTGGTGGACGCGCACGAGATCGTGGTGCTGGAGGCCGGCCGCGTGGTGGAGCGCGGCCCGCACGCCGAGCTGATGGCGCGCGGCGGGCGTTACGCCGAGATGTGGCGGCTGCAGCAGAGCGGGCAGGACCTGTAGCGCGGCCCGCGCGGCCGGTGCCGCACGGCACGCGCCGCGTCAGTTCAGCGCCACCACCCGGTCACCCTCGCCCGGCACGCAGCCGTCGGCCAGCGCCTGCCAGCCCCGGCGCACCACCACGTGTTCGGTGGTGTGGCAGAACTCCAGCCGCTCGGCGCCAGGCACCTGGGCACGCACGAAGGTCTCGATCGACGCGGGCATGCTGACCACGAAGCGTGCCCGGGCGAGCTCTTCCTCCGGATGGTGCACGAGGTGCAGCCAGGGGCTGAACGCGGTGAGTCCCATCAGCGGCCGCCAGTGCATCGGGAACACCGTGGCTTCGTAGCCCTGCGCGCGCAACCAGCCTTGCGCGGTGGCCCGCGCCGACGCGTCGGCGGCCAGCGCTGCGGGCATCAGCAGTTGCTCGGGCGCCGGCGCAGCAGCACCCCAGGCCAGCGCCAGCAGTTCGATCAGCCACTGGTTGCAGTTCTGGAACTCCAGGCTCCACGCGTAGGCGTTGGCGCTGTAGTTCGGGCTCAGCAGCGACAGCGCCTGGCGGTTGTCCAGCGCCACCGGCTCCAGCGCCGCGGCGGCTTCGGTCGGCAGCGTCACGACCGAGATGTAGCCCAGCGCCGGGTCTTCGGTGCCCAGCAGAAACGCCGACAGTCCCTGGTCGAAGAGCCGCGGCAGCGACTCGTCGCAGGCAAAGTACAGCTGCCGCACCGACCAGCGCGTGTCGGCGCTGGCGCGCAGGCTCAGGCCGGCGTGCGAGTAGCGCTGGTCGAAGAGCCGCAGGTTCAGGCCCGAACGCGCGATGAGCGCGGCGCGTGTGCCGCTGCGCTCCAGCTCGTCCTTGATGACGGCGCTGACGCGCAGCATCTTGTCCTGCTGTGCGGCCGACAGCGCCGGCGGTGCGTCGCAGTAGCGCAGCGTGCCGGCCCGCGCCGGCGCGGCGCTCACCGCCATGCCCAGCAGCAGCCCTGCGGCGTAGCCCAGGGCACCCAGCGCACAGCGGGCCAGCCGCCCGGGCTGGCGCTCGGCCATCGTGCGGCCTTACAGCGTGACCGCGCGGGTGCGCAGCTCCTGGTGCCAGTCGTCGCTGAGCACCAGGAAGAAGGCTTCGCGCGTGGCCGCGGCGGCAAACTCCACGCCGTAGTCGCGTGCCTTGGCGGTGACCACGCCACCGGCGGCCAGGCGGCCCTGCTCGGCGGCCTCGTGCGGCACGTAGAGGAAGAACTCATCGGCGCCGTTCACGGCCTTCAGCGTCAGGCGCGTCTTGCCCGGCTGGGCTTCGGCGGCGGCCATCTCGGTGATGCGGTAGTCGCCGGCCGCGACCTTGTTGTCCTTGGTGGAGCTGGCGCTGGACTTCTCCACCGACGTGGACAGGCTGCCCACCGAGGCCGACGAGCCTTCCGACGACGCCGACGAGGCCGAGCTGGCGGCCAGCGCCGGCACGGCGGCGATGCTGGAGAGCACGGCGAGTGAGATCAGGACTTGCTGCATGCGGCTCATGAAGAGACTCCTTGGTGTGGGGTTGTTGCCATCCTATCGGGCAAAAGGTGGCGTGGGGCGGCGCGATGTGCGTCCATGTGCAAAGCGGCCGGCACGCAGCGCTTCAGGGGCTGCACCGAGGTGCCGGCCTGGGGCCCGCCGATACACTGCGCCGCCATGGAAACCAAGTGGCTGGAAGACTTCGTGAGCCTGGCCGAGACGCGCAGCTTCTCGCGCTCTGCGCAGCTGCGACACGTCACGCAGCCGGCGTTCTCGCGCCGCATCCAGGCGCTGGAAGCCTGGGCCGGCATCGACCTCGTCGACCGCTCGGCCTACCCCACGCGCCTCACGCCGGCCGGCGAGACGCTGCTCGCCCAGGCGCTGGAGGTGCTGGACGCGCTGCAGGCCACGCGCAACATGATGCGCAGCCACCAGGCGGCCGGGCAGGACATGATCGAGTTCGCGGTGCCACACACGCTGGCCTTCACCTTCTTCCCGCACTGGCTGATGGGCCTGGGCTCGGACCTGCGGCAGCGCTTCGGCCCCGTGAAGACACGCCTGACCGCGCTGAACGTGCACGATGCGGTGATGCGCCTGACCGAAGGCGGCTGCGACCTGCTCATCGCCTACCACCACGCCAGCCAGCCGCTGCAGCTCAGCGCCGACCGCTACGAGATGCTGCACCTGTCCACCGAGACGCTGGCCGCCTACGCCAAGGCCGGGCCCGACGGGCAGCCGCTGTTCCGCCTGCCGGGCCACGCCGGCTCGCGGGTGCCGTTTCTCAGCTACGCCTCGGGCGCCTACATGGCGCGCATGGTCGACGTGATCCTGAAGCAGGCCGGTGAGCCGCTGTTCCTGGAGCCCATCTACGAAACCGACATGGCCGAGGGCCTGAAGGCCATGGCGCTGGAAGGGCACGGCCTGGCCTTCCTGCCGCACAGCAGCGTGCGCAAGGAGCTGAAGGCGCGGCGGCTCGTGGCTGCCGGCGGCAGCCCGGCGCTGGAGCTGACCATGGAAGTGCGCATCTACCGCGAACGCCCCGAAGTGGCGCGCCACGTCAAGCCCGCGGTGCAGGCCTTGTGGGATTACCTGGGAGCACAGGGGGAACCCTAGGTTCGCATGCCGTCTGGGCATGACCCCTGCGTCAAAAGGCATTGGCCGCGCCGCGAACCCACGCTTACATTCCGCGCCCATGCCGTTGCAGGGCATGCCAGGGCTGGCCTGGCATGGTCCCTGCGTCTGCCTCGCCTGCCCGAGCAGGTGTGCCTCGGGGGAGTCTGCGGTCGCGGGCTTCCTCTCGTGTCGCCGCGGCCACCGGCTTTCTAGAATCGCCGAGCCCGTCTGTCTTTATCCGTTGTCGATCCAAGGAGTCCTGTTCCATGAAGAAGTCGCTGCTCACCCTGGCCGCCCTCGCGTTGCTGGCCACGGGCGCCGCCCAGGCCGACACGCTGGCCAAGATCAAGGAAAACAAGTCCGCCACGATGGGGGTGCGTGAATCCTCGGGCGCACTGAGCTACACGCTGGGCGACGGCAAGTACGCCGGTTTCCACGTCGAGGTCTGCACCCGCGTGCTGGCCGACGTGCAGAAGAAGCTGGGCCTGGCGCAGATGGACATCAAGTACCAGCCGGTGACGTCGCAGAACCGCATCCCGCTGGTGCAGAACGGCACCGTCGACATCGAGTGCGGCAGCACCACCAACAACGCCACGCGCCAGAAGGACGTGGCCTTTGCGGTGACCACTTTCGTCGAAGAGGTGCGCATCGCCACCAAGACGGCCTCGGGCATCACCAGCATTGCGCAGCTCAACGGCAAGAACGTGGCCACCACCACCGGCACCACCTCGGTCCAGCTGCTGCGCCGCCACGAGCGCGGCGCCGGTGTCGACTTCAAGGAAGTCTTCGGCAAGGACCACGCCGACAGCTTCCTGCTGCTGGAGACCGGCCGTGCCGACGCCTTCGTGATGGACGGCCAGATCCTGGCCGGCAACATCGCACGCAGCAAGGCCCCGGCCGACTACCGCATCGTCGGTGAGGTGCTGTCGGTGGAGCCCATCGCCATCATGATCCGCAAGGACGACCCGGCCTTCAAGAAGGCGGTCGACGACAGCATCATCGCGATGATCAAGTCGGGCGACATGGCCAAGACCTACGACAAGTGGTTCACGCAGCCGATCCCGCCGACCAACACGCGCGTCGGCCTGCCCGCCAGCGAGGCGACCAAGGCCGCCTGGGCGAACCCGAACGACAAGCCCGTTGAAGACTACATGAAGAAGTAAAGCCGCAACGGGGCCGGCGGCGCACTGCCGCAGGCCCCGTTCGTGATGCGACAGGTTGCAAGAGGGGGGCCGCGTGGCCACATGGGATTGGCAGGTCTTCTGCAAGGAGACCACGACGGGTGACGTGGTGGCCAGCTGCTTCGGCAGTGGCGGCGACATCACCTACCTCGACTGGTTGATCTCGGCCTGGGGCTGGACGCTCAGCGTCGCGGTGCTGGCGCTGGTGGTGGCGGTGCTGGTGGGCTCGCTGATGGGCATTCTTCGCACCGTGCCCGACAAGCGGCTCGTGTTCCTGGGCAACGCCTGGACCGAAATCTTCCGCAACGTGCCGCTGCTGGTGCAGATCTTCCTCTGGTACCACGTGCTGCCGTCGCTGATCAAGCCGCTGCAGGCGTTCCCGAGCTTCGTGCTGGTGGTGTTTGCGCTGGGCTTCTTCACCAGTGCGCGCATCTCCGAGCAGGTCAAGGCCGGCATCCAGAGCCTGCCCAAGGGCCAGCGCTATGCAGGCCTGGCGGTGGGCCTGACGCTGCCGCAGACCTACCGCTACGTGCTGCTGCCGATGGCCTTTCGCATCGTCATCCCGCCGCTCACCAGCGAGAGCATGAACATCATCAAGAACTCGTCGGTGGCCTTTGCGGTGAGCATTGCCGAGCTGACGATGTTCGCCATGCAGGCGGGCGAGGAGACCTCGCGCAACATCGAGATGTACCTGGCCGTCACGGCGATGTATTTCATCTCGGCCTTCACGATCAACCGGCTCGCACTCGTGGTGGAAAACCGCGTTCGCGTGCCCGGCATGATCGGCAGCAAGTGAGGAGCGCGGGATGAATCTCGACTTCTCCTTCCTGAACTGGGCCGTCGTCTCCAGCTTCGTGCTCAAGGGCCTGGTCTTCAGCTTCCAGCTGACGATCATCGCGATGATCGGCGGCATCATCCTGGGCACCGCGCTGGCGCTGATGCGCCTGTCGGGCAAGCCCTGGCTGGCGGTGCCGGCGGCCGCCTACGTCAACACCATGCGCAGCATCCCGCTGGTGATGGTGATCCTGTGGTTCTTCCTGCTGATCCCGCTGCTCACCGGCCGCCCGCTGGGCGCCGAGGTGTCGGCCATGATCACCTTCACGCTGTTCGAGGCCGCCTACTTCAGCGAGATCATGCGCGCCGGCATCCAGAGCGTGCCCAAGGGGCAGGTGCACGCCGGCCAGGCGGTGGGCATGAACTACTCGCAGACGATGCAGCTGATCGTGCTGCCGCAGGCCTTCCGCAACATGCTGCCGGTGCTGCTGACGCAGACCATCATCCTGTTCCAGGACACCTCGCTGGTCTATGCCATCGGCGCCTACGACCTGCTCAAGGGCTTCGAGATCGCGGGCAAGAACTTCAACCGGCCGGTGGAGACCTACCTGGTCGCCGCGGTCGTCTACTTCATCATCTGTTTCAGCCTGAGCATGCTGGTCCGCCGGCTGCAGCAGCGCATTGCCATCATCCGATAGGTCAACGCCATGATCGACATCAAGAACGTCAGCAAGTGGTACGGCAGCTTCCAGGTGCTGACCGACTGCACCACCGCCATCAAGAAGGGCGAGGTCGTCGTGGTCTGCGGGCCCTCGGGCAGCGGCAAGAGCACGCTGATCAAGACCGTCAATGCGCTGGAGCCCTTCCAGAAGGGCGACATCACGGTCGACGGCATCAGCATCAGCGACCCCAAGACCGACCTGCCCAAGCTGCGCAGCCGCGTCGGCATGGTGTTCCAGCACTTCGAGCTGTTTCCTCACCTGAGCGTCACCGAGAACCTGACGCTGGCGCAGATCAAGGTGCTGGGCCGCAGCCAGGACGAGGCCAAGGCGCGTGGCCTGAAGATGCTGGACCGCGTGGGCCTGATGGTGCACAAGGACAAGTTCCCGGGCCAGCTGTCGGGCGGCCAGCAGCAGCGCGTGGCGATTGCGCGCGCGCTCAGCATGGACCCGATCGTGATGCTGTTCGACGAGCCCACCAGCGCGCTCGACCCCGAGATGGTGGGCGAGGTGCTCGACGTGATGGTGCAGCTGGCGCTGGAAGGCATGACGATGATGGTCGTCACGCACGAGATGGGCTTTGCGCGCAAGGTCAGCCACCGCGTCATCTTCATGGACGCCGGCAAGATCGTCGAGGACTGCAAGAAGGAAGAGTTCTTCGACAGCCCCGAGAAGCGCACGCCGCGGGCCCGAGAATTCTTGTCGAAGATCCTGCAGCATTAGGCCGCCACCGGCCAGCGGCGACAATCGCCCGCATGACCGACACCCTCACGCTCCGCCGCCCCGACGACTGGCACCTGCACCTGCGCGACGGCGCCGCGCTGGCCGCGGTGCTGCCGGCCACGGCGGCGCAGTTTGCGCGCGCCATCGTCATGCCCAACCTGCGCCCGCCGGTGACCACGGCCGCGGCTGCCCTGGCGTACCGCGACCGCATCCTGGCGGCGCGCCCGGCCGACGGCCCGGGCCGCGATTTCCAGCCGCTGATGACGATGTACCTGACCGACAACACGCCGCCGGACGAGATCCGCCGCGCGCGTGAGGCCGGCGTGGTCGCGCTCAAGCTTTACCCGGCCGGCGCCACCACCAACAGCGACGCCGGCGTCACCGACATCCGCAAGACCCGCGCGACGCTGGAAGCCATGCAGCGCGAAGGCCTGCTGCTGCTGGTGCACGGCGAAGTGACCGACCCCGACATCGACATCTTCGACCGCGAGGCCGTGTTCATCGACCGCGTGATGCAGCCGCTGCGCCGCGACCTGCCCGAGCTGAAGGTGGTCTTCGAGCACATCACCACCGCCGACGCCGCACAGTACGTGGCCAGCGCCGGCAAGCACACAGCGGCCACCATCACCGCGCACCACCTGCTCTACAACCGCAACGCGCTGTTCATCGGCGGGCTGCGACCGCACTACTACTGCCTGCCGGTGCTGAAGAAGGAGCAGCACCGCGTGGCGCTGGTGCAGGCGGCCACCTCCGGCAGCGCACAGTTCTTCCTGGGCACCGACAGCGCGCCGCACGCCGCGGCGCTGAAGGAGCAGAGCGTGTGCGGTGCCGGTTGCTACACCGCGCCAGCCGCGCTGGAGCTGTACGCCGAGGCCTTCGAGGCCGCCGGCGCGCTCGACAAGCTGGAGGGCTTTGCCAGCCAGCACGGCCCGGCCTTCTACGGCCTGCCGCTGAACGAGGGCACGGTGACCCTGCGCCGCACCCCCTGGACCCTGCCCGAGACGCTGCCCTTCGGCGATGCGCTCATCAAGCCGCTGTGTGCCGGCGAGACCCTGAACTGGAAGCTGCAATGAATGCCGACCGCGTGATGCTGCTGATCGACGCCGACAACGTGTCGGTCGACGTGATGGAACAGGCCGTGCGCCTGCTGCTCAACCAGCACGGCGGCCTGCACGTGCGCCGCGCCTACTGCACGGCCGAAAGTGCGGTGGCCAACCAGAGCGCCTTCAAGCGGCTGGGGATCAAGCCGATGGTCAACCTGGCCGCCGGCAAGAACAGCACCGACATCGCGATGGCGGTGGATGCCATCGACCTGGTGCTGTCGGAGCGCCCCGACGTGGTGGTCATTGCCAGCAGCGACAGCGACTTCGCGCCGCTGGTGCAGCGCCTGCGCGAGAAGGGCTGCGTGGTGCGCGGCATCGGGCAGAAGGGCAAGGTCGGCGACGAGACGCAGGACGTGTACGACGACTTCACGGTGCTCGAGCACCGCAAGGGCGCGCCGGCCCTGGGCAACGAAAGGCCGGCGCGCAAGACGGCGGGCAAGACCACGCGCAGTGTGGGCACACGTTCAGCCGGTGGCCGGGCTTCCGGCCGGTCTGCGGCAGGCCAGGCCCGGGGTGGGGCCACGACGGCGGTCGGTGCCGCGCAGGCCGCATCGACGGGCGCGTCCCGCGGCGGCGCCGCCGCGCCGGTGAGCCTGCCCGCCCCGGCCCCGGCCCCTGCTCCGAGCACCGCGCTGGCACCGATGCCCGAGCCCGTCGCCACCGTCAGCGACCTGCCTGTGGCCGCTGGGGCTGCCGTGGCCGATGCGGCCGCCGGCAGCGCGCCCGCAGCCGCGGCGGCACGCAAACCCGCGGCCAAGCGCGCGGCCAAGACGGCGGCGAAGACGGTGGCCAAGGCGCCGGCGGCCAAGAAGGCGCCGGCCGCGAAGAAGGCTGCAGCCAAGACGGCGGCCGTGAAGGCGCCGCGCAAGTCGGCGTCCCGCAAGACCGCCGCCGCGGCCGAGGCCGAGCCGGTGGCCGCGCCTGCACCTGCGCCGGTGGCGCCGCCGGCGCCCGCGCCTGCTGCCGCCCCGGCGCCCAAGCCCGGCCCGGCATCGGCCAAGGCGGAACAGCCCCGCGGCAACGGCCGGCCCGGCGACGGCCAGCGCGGCGGCGCCTCGGTGCAGGCGGTGCTGAACTGCCTGCCCGAACTGGCGGCCGGTCAGGGCCTGGCGCTCAACGTGGCTGTGCAGCGCCTGCGCGAGGCGCAGCTGCTGGGCAAGAACAGCTCGTCGCTGAAGCTCTTTGCGCAGCTGGGCGATGCCTTCGAGCTGCTGCCCGCGGGCAAGCCCACGCAGGTGCGCCTGCGCCGCTGAGCGGGCCCCAAGCCCCTACCCATGCCGGGCCTGCTTGAAACGCGGGCCGGCACCCTAACATCTCGCCTGCAACCGATTTGCCGCGGCACAGGAGGCCGTCAACGCCATGAAACGCATTGCGCTATTTGTCATCACCAACCTGGCCGTCATGCTGGTGCTGGGGCTGGCCGCCAGCTTGCTGGGCGTCAACCGCTTCCTGACGGCCAACGGGCTGAACCTGCCGATGCTGCTGGGCTTTGCGGCCCTGATGGGCTTCGGCGGCGCGATCATCTCGCTGCTGATCAGCAAGCCGATGGCCAAGTGGTCCACCAAGGCCCAGATCATCAACGACAGCGCCGACCCCACGCACCGCTGGATCGTCGGCACGGTCGAGCGCTTTGCGCAGAAGGCCGGCATCGGCATGCCCGAAGTCGCCATCTACGACGGCGAGCCGAATGCGTTCGCCACCGGTGCGTTCAAGAACTCGGCGATGGTCGCCGTGTCCACCGGGCTGCTGCACAGCATGAGCCGTGACGAGGTCGAGGCCGTGATCGGCCACGAGGTCGCACACGTGGCCAACGGCGACATGATCACGATGGCGCTGATCCAGGGCGTGATGAACACCTTCGTCGTGTTCCTGTCGCGCGTGATCGGCTACTTCGTCGACAAGGTGATCCTGAAGAACGACCGCGACGGCGTGGGCATCGGCTACTACGTCACCACCATCGTGCTGGACATCGTGCTGGGCATGCTGGCCGCGGTGATCGTGGCCTGGTTCTCGCGGCAGCGCGAGTACCGCGCCGACGCCGGTGCCGCCGACCTGATGGGCCGCAAGCAGCCGATGATCAACGCGCTGGCGCGCCTGGGCGGCATGGACCCCGGCCAGCTGCCGCAGAACGTGGCCACGATGGGCATCAACGGCCGGCCGAGCGGGCTGATGGCACTGTTCAGCAGCCACCCGCCGATTGAAGACCGCATCCGCGTGCTGCAGCAGCGGCAAGGTTGATCGACGGCTGAACGAAAAAGGGGCCTGGCAGCGATGCCAGGCCCCCTTTTGTTTGGCACGTGCGGAAGGCCACTCAGCCCTTGCTCTTGGGCACGCGCCCCATCAGGTAGAACTCCTCGTTGGGCCGCATGCCGGTCAGGTTGGCCATGCGGTTGCTCAGGCCGAAGAAGGCCGTGATGGCGCCGATGTCCCAGGCGTCCTCGTCGCTGAAACCGTGCTCGCGCAGCGCGGCGAAGTCGGCGTCGTCCACGGTGTGCGACGCGGTGCAGACCTTCATCGCGAAGTCGAGCATGGCCTTCTGGCGCGGCGTGATGTCGGCCTTGCGGTGGTTCACGGCCACCTGGTCGGCCACCAGCGGCTTCTTCTCGTAGATGCGCAGGATCGCGCCGTGCGCCACCACGCAGTACAGGCACTGGTTGGCGGCCGAGGTGGCGACGATGATCATCTCGCGCTCGCCCTTGCTGAGGCCGCCGGTGTCCTTCAGCAGCAGCGCGTCGTGATACGCCATGAAGGCGCGCCACTCGGCCGGCCGGTGCGCCAGTGCCAGGAAGACATTCGGCACGAAGCCGGCCTTCTGCTGCACCTCGAGGATGCGCGTGCGCAGGTCGTCGGGCAGGTCGCTCAGCTCGGGCACGGGGTAGCGCGAAATCGGGGTTGTCGGCAGGTTCATCGGGTCGTCTCCTTGGATGGCGGCCCGGCAAGGGGCCCGGCTGGGCGGGTGATGCGCATCATGATCCGCGGAACTGCATCGCATGCAGCCGTGCGTACAAGCCCCCGGCGGCCAGCAACTCGGCCGGCGTGCCCTGTTCGACCATGCGGCCCGCGTCCATGGCCACCACGCGGTCGGCCTTTTCGATGGTGGACAGGCGGTGCGCGATGACCAGCGTGGTGCGGCCCTGCATCAGGCGGTCGAGCGCGTCCTGCACCGCGCGTTCGGACTCGCTGTCCAGCGCCGAGGTCGCTTCGTCGAGGATCAGCACCGGCGCGTCCTTGGCAATGGCGCGGGCGATCGCCAGCCGTTGCCGCTGCCCGCCCGAGAGCTGGCTGCCGTTGTGGCCGATGGGCGTGTCCAGCCCTTGCGGCAGGCCGTCGGCAAAGTCCAGCAGGTGCGCGGCCTTCAGCGCCGCGCGCACCTGCTCGGTGGACATGTCGGCGCCCAGCGAGACGTTGGCCGCCAGCGTGTCGTTGAACAGCACCACGTCCTGGCTGACCAGCGCAAACTGCCGGCGCAGCGCCTTCACGTCCCAGTCGCGCAGCGGCACGCCGTCGAGCGTGATGCGGCCCTGCGTGGGCTCCAGGAAGCGCGGCAGCAGGTTGGCCAGCGTCGTCTTGCCGGCGCCCGAGGGCCCCACCAGCGCCACCGTCTCGCCGGCGCGCAGCTGCAGCGTCAGGTCGTCCACCGCGGGTGCGTTGTCGGGGCCGTAGCGCAGGCTCACGGATTCGAAGGCGATGTCGCCGCGCCCGCGGCCGCCCGCGGCCGCGCCCAGGTGCGTGCCGCCGGTCTCGGCCGGGTTGTTGTCGATGAGGTCCAGCCCGCGCTCGACCGCGGCCAGGCCGCGTGTCAGCGGCGCCATCACGTCCGACAGGTGCTTGACCGGTGCGATCAGCTGCAGCAGCGCCATCACGAAGGCCACGAAGCTGCCCACCGTGGCGCCGCTGCTGCCGCTTTGCCACAGCGCGATGGTGATCACGCCCGACAGCGCGCAGGCCGCCAGCATCTGCGTCACCGGCGTCATCGTGGCGCCAGCGACCATGGCCTTCATCATCAGCCGGCGCACGGTGTCGGCACGCTGGAAGAAGCGCTGGCCCTGCTGCGGCTCGGCGCCGTGCAGGCGCACGATGCGCCAGGCCAGCACGTTCTCTTCCACCACGTAGGCGAGCTCATCGGTGGCCTTCTGGCCCTCCACCGTGAGCCGGTGCAGGCGTTTGCCCAGCGCGCGCATCACCAGGCCGACGGCCGGGAACAGCAGCGCCACCACCAGCGTCAGCTGCCAGTTCAGCCACAGCAGGTAGCCCAGCAGCGCCACCACGGTCAGCGAGTCGCGCACCAGCGTCAGCAGGCAGCCCACCAGCGTGGTGACGCCGCCCTGGGCCTCGTAGACCAGCGTGTTGGTCATGCCGCTGGCGGTGTGGCGCGTGTACAGCGCCGGCGGGCTGGCCAGCAGCCGCGCAAAGAGCTGCTCGCGCAGCATCAGCACCGCACGGTGCGCGGCCCAGGCCAGGCCGTACTGCGCGACGAAGCCCGCCAGGCTGCGCACCGCGAAGAGCCCGATGATGGCCACCGGCACGGCCCACAGCGGCAGCTCGCCGCGCGTGAAGCCCTGGTCGAGCAGCCGGTTCATCAGCGCCGGGATCATCGGCTCGGTGAGGGCCATCACCACCGCTGCGCCCAGCGCCGCCAGCAGCCCGAGCCGGCTCGGTCGGATGTAGGGCGCGAGCCGGGCAAAGCGCTGCAGGAGTGTGGGCATGGAGGCGGGGGAGCGGCGGACGCCGGTCGGGGAAGGCGATGGATTATCGGCGCCGCGCCGGGGCCTTGCGGCAGGCCCGAAGGGCCATGGAGGGGCTGCCTACAATGCCCCGAGACCCGGATCACCCACGGAGAACCCCGATCGATGCCGACAGCGCCCACCCCCGATGACCGTGTGACGCGCTGGCCGCGCCGCCATTGGCTGGCAGCCGCCGCCTCGTCCTTGATGAGCCTGCCCGCCTGGGCGCAGGTGCGTGTCGAGATCACCGGCGTGGGTGCCACGCAGATCCCGGTGGCGATGGGCGCGTTCCGGGACGAGGGCGCCTCGGGCGTGGCGGTGTCGGCCGTCATCAAGGCCGACCTCGAGCGCAGCGGCGCCTTCCGCATGATCGACGCGGAAGCGGGCCTGGACGAACGCAGCCTCGTCGACCTGGTTGCCTGGCGCGGCCGTGGCGCCGACGCGCTGGTGGCGGGCTCGGTCACACGGCTGGCCGATGGCCGCTTCGACGTGCGCTACAAGCTCTGGGACGCCGTGCGCGGCACCGAGCTGCTGGGCCAGAGCAAGGTGGTGCCGGCGGCCGACCTGCGGCTGGCTGCGCACCGCGTGGCCGACGAGATCCACCTCAAGCTGACCGGCGAGCCCGGCGTGTTTGCCACGCGCATCGCCTACGTGCTGCGCACCGGCAAGCGCTTCTCGCTGCACGTCACCGACCCCGACGGCGAGGGCGGGCAGGTGGCGCTGGCGAGCCCCGAGCCGATCATCTCGCCGGCCTGGTCGCCCGATGGCCGGCGGCTCGCCTACGTGTCCTTCGAGCGCCAGAAGGCCGAAGTCTGGGTGCAGGACCTGGTCAGCGGCACCCGACGCATGCTGGCGGGGTTCAAGGGCTCCAACAGCGCGCCGGCCTGGTCGCCCGACGGCAAGCGGCTGGTTGTCACGCTGTCGCAGGACGGGCCGGCGCAGCTGTACCTGCTGTCGGCCGACGGCGGCACGCCCACGCGCCTGACGCGCAGCGGCGCCATCGACACCGAGGGTGTCTTCGGCCCGGATGGCCGGCAGGTCTACTTCGTCAGCGACCGTGGCGGCGGTCCGCAGATCTACCGCGTGGGCGTGGACGGCGGCGCGGTCGAGCGTGTCAGCTTCAACGGCGACTACAACATCAGCCCCGCGCTCAGCCCCGACGGCAAGCTGCTGGCCTACATCACGCGCCAGGGTTCGGCGTTCCGCCTGATGCTGCTCGACCTGGGCAGCGGAACCGTGACGCCGCTGACCGACTCACAGGACGACGAGAGCCCGAGCTTCGCGCCCAACGGTCGGCTCATCGTCTACGCCACGCGGGCCCGGGGCGGGGACGTGTTGATGACCACCACGCTCGATGGCAAGATCAAGACGAGGCTGCTCAGCAGCGGCGCCGACATGCGCGAACCCGCCTGGGGCCCCTTCGGCCGCTGAGACGAGGTCAGACCCGGGGGCCGTCGGACGGACCCTGTTCACCCACTTTGTTGGAGATGCCATGAAGAAGATGTCGAGCCCCGTCGTGCTGGCGGTTGCTGCTGCGATCGCGTTGCTGGCCAGTTGTGCGTCGCCGAGCAAGATCACCACGCCCTCGGCCACGGCAGCGATCGACACGCGTTCGCCAGGCGCCGGGCCCGGCGGCAGCGCCGCGGCGGGCACCACGGCCGGGGTCACGCCGCAGTCGGGGGTGTCCACGGTCAACCTCGGGCCGGCGGGTGCCGGCGGCGCAGCCGGTGGTGCGGCGCTGCTGGCGGCGCCCTCGCAGCGCATCGTCTACTTCGACTTCGACAGCTTCGCGATCAAGGACGAGTACAAGGGCCTGCTCGACAGCCACGCCAAGGTGCTGGCGCGCGAAGGCGGCAGGCGCCTCGTGATCGAGGGCCATACCGACGACCGCGGTGGCCGTGAATACAACCTGGCGCTGGGCCAGAAGCGCGCCGAGTCGGTGGTCAAGTCGCTGTCGCTGCTGGGCGTGCCCGAGCGCCAGCTCGAGGCCGTGAGCTTTGGCGAAGAGCGCCCCGCCGCCACGGGCAACGACGAATCGGCCTGGTCCCGCAACCGCCGGGCCGAGCTGAAGGACCGCTGAGATGCAGCTGCGATCCTGGCCGGCCGCCGCCGGCATGCTGCTCGTGCTGGGCACCGGCGGGGCCCACGCGGGCCTGTTCGACGACGAAGAGGCGCGCAAGGCGATCGTCGAGCTGCGCGCTCGCATCGGCACGCTCGAAGCGCAGGGCACGGCGGGCAAGGCCGATCTGGCCGCCGCCACGGCGCAGAACGTGCAGCTGACCGAACAACTGGCCGCGCTGCGCCGCAGCCTGCTGGACCTGAACAACCAGCTCGAGGCCCTGCGCGGCGACGTCGCCAAGCTGCGCGGCAGCGACGAGCAGATGCTGCGCGAGATCGCCGAGGTGCAGCGCCGACAGCGCGACGTGGGCCAGGCGATCGATGACCGGCTGCGCAAGATGGAGCCGGTGAAAGTGACGCTGGACGGCCGCGAGTTCATGGCCGAGCCCGACGAAAAACGCGCCTACGACGATGCCTTCGCGGCCATCCGCGGCGGTGAATTCGACAAGGCCGTGACGCTGCTGGGCAACTTCCAGCGCCGCTACCCGTCCAGCGGCTACAGCGACGCGGTGCGCTTCTGGCTGGGCAATTCGCAGTACGGCCGGCGCGACTACAAGGAAGCCATCGCCACCTTCCGCGCCTTCGTGGCCGCCGCGCCCGACCACCCGCGCGCGCCCGAGGCGCTGCTGGCCCTGGCCAACAGCCAGGCCGAGATGAAGGACCCGCGCGGTGCACGCAAGACCATCGACGACCTGATGAAGGCCTACCCGCAATCCGAAGCCGCGCAGGCCGGCAAGGAACGGCTCGCGTCGATCAAGTAGCGCGGCGGCGCGCCGGCTGCCGGCGCGCTTGACCCGGCCGGGCGCTCTGCCGCTTGGCGCCTCCCCGGGTGGCAGCCCGGCCGAGCCGGCACAATCGAGCCCATGCAGGAATCCGATCTCCCCGGGCTCGTGGCCCAGGTGCTGGCCGCCGCGTTTGCGCTGGCCGTCGTCTTTGGCGCCATCGCGCAGCGCACGCACTTCTGCACCATGGGTGCCGTGGCCGACATCGTCAACATGGGCGACTGGACGCGCATGCGCATGTGGCTGATGGCCATGGGCGTGGCGATGGTCGGCTTCAACGTCATGGTGTCGCTGGGCTGGGTGCAGGCCGGGCAGAGCGTGTATGCCGGGCCGCGGCTGATCTGGCTCAGCAACCTGCTGGGCGGGCTGCTCTTCGGCTTCGGCATGGTGCTGGCCTCGGGCTGCGGCAACAAGACGCTGGTGCGCATCGGCGCCGGCAGCCTGAAGAGCGTGGTGGTGTTCTTCGTGCTGGCCGTGGCGGCCTACGCCACGCTGCGCGGCATCACCGCGGTGGCGCGCGTGGCCACCGTCGACACGGTCGCCGTGGCCCTGCCGGCTGGGCAGGACCTGCCGTCGCTGCTGGCGCAGGCCACCGGCATGGCCAAGGAGCGGCTGGCGCTGGTACTGGGGCTCGTGATCGGGCTCGGGCTGGTGGGCTTTGCGCTGGCCCGGCCCGAAGGGCGCAGCGGTGAATCGCTGCTGGCCGGGCTGGGCCTGGGCGCGGTGATCGTCGGCGCTTGGTGGGTGTCGGGCCGGCTCGGCCATGTCGCCGAGCACCCGGTGACGCTGGAAGAGGTGTTCCTGGCCACCAACACGCAGCGCATGGAGTCCTTCAGCTTCGTGGCGCCGATGGCCTACACGGTGGACTGGCTGATCCTGTTCAGCGACAAGAGCAAGGTGCTCACGGTGGGCATCGTCACCACCGTCGGCGTGGTGGCCGGTTCGGCGCTGATGGCCTTGCTGGACCGCAGCTTCCGCTGGGAAGGCTTCGGCGGCACCGAGGACACGGCCAATCACGTGGTGGGTGCCGTGCTGATGGGCGTGGGCGGTGTCACGGCCATGGGCTGCACGGTGGGCCAGGGGCTCAGCGGGGTGTCCACGCTGGCACTGGGCAGCTTCATCGCGCTGGCCGGCATCATCGCCGGTGCGGTGCTGGCACTGCGCTACCAGATGTGGCGCCTGGATCGCCTCGTTTGAACGTCCCCGCCGTGCCAGCGCTGGCCCCGGATCGAGCCCCTGATCTCGTCACCGAGGACCCCGACCTCGAGCGCCGCTTCGGTGGCCTGCGGCGGCTTTACGGCGACCTGGGCTACGCCCGCGTCCGCCAGGCCCGCGTGGCGGTGGTGGGCCTGGGTGGCGTGGGCTCCTGGGCGGCCGAAGCGCTGGCGCGCAGCGGCGTGGCCCGGCTGGTGCTGCTGGACCTGGATCACGTGGCCGAATCCAACATCAACCGCCAGGTGCAGGCCCTGGGCTGCACCGTCGGCATGGCCAAGGTGCAGGCGCTGCGCCAGCGTTTTGCCGACATCCACCCGGGCTGCGAGCTGATCGGCGTGGAGGAGTTCGTCACCGCCGACAACTGGCCCGCGCTGCTGCCGGCCGAGGTGGACGCGGTCATCGATGCCTGCGACCAGTCGTCCGCCAAGACCGCGCTGGCGGCCTGGAGCCTGCAGACCGGCGTGCCGCTGGTCTGCGTGGGCGCGGCCGGCGGCAAGCGCCTGGCGCAGCGTGTGGAGGTCGAGGACCTTGCCGACACCACGCACGACCCGCTGCTGGCCGGCCTGCGCCAGCGCCTGCGCAAGGCGGGCCACGCGCCGCGCACCGGGCGCATCGGGGTGCGCTGCGTGTTCTCACGCGAGAGCGTCGCGCCGCCGGCCGATGCCTGCAGCCTGCAGGACGCCGCGGCCGGGGACGGCACACTCAACTGCCACGGCTACGGCTCCAGCGTCACGGTGACGGCCACCTTCGGGCTGGTGGCCGCCGGCGAGGTGCTGGCGCTGTTGCAGGCCACCCGCGGTGTGGAAAAGGCGTCTGCTTCGGATGGGTCGTTAGCTCAGTCGGTAGAGCAGCGGACTTTTAATCCGTTGGTCGCGTGTTCGAGTCACGCACGACCCACCACGCGACAGCCGGGTATTCAGATTCCGAATACACGGCGCGCGCAAGTTCCAGGGCTCTTAGCTCAGTTGGTAGAGCAGCGGACTCTTAATCCGTAGGTCGCGTGTTCGAGTCACGCAGGGCCCACCAAAATCTCGATGGATCGACGGCTTGCAGCGACACCGCTGCAAGCCGTTTTTTCATCCACGCTCCTCGCACGACACTCGTGGCCATGAACCAGACCGCGCAGGCGTCCTCCAAAGCACCCCCCGCGGCCACCGACGAGACGAGCTGCAAGGCTTGCCCGCTGCGGCCGCTGAAGCTGTTCCTCGAGCCGACCGGCGATGAGCTCGAGCTGGTGCAGTCCCTCAAGCGGCGTGAACAGCGTCTGGGTGTCGGCGAGACGCTGATCCACGAAGGCCAGACCGATGCCCCGCTGTACACGCTGCTGCACGGCTGGGCCTTCCGCTTCAAGACGCTGAGCGACGGGCGCCGGCAGATCCTCAGCTTCCTGCTCGCCGGTGATTTCGTCGGCGTGCAGCAGAAGATGGGCGATGCCGCGGCGCATGGCGTCGAGACACTCACCGACGCGCAGTTCTGCGTCTTCCATCGCGACGCCTTGTGGGAACTGCACCGCCGCAGCCCGGTGATGGGCTTCAACGTCACCTGGCTCACCGCACACGAGGAGTCGATGGTCGACGACACGCTGCTCTCGGTGGGGCGCCGCAGTGCCGAGGAGCGCATCGCCTCGATGCTGATCCTGCTCTTCAAGCGCGCCGGCGCGCTGCAGGCCGACGCCGGCAGCGGCGGCGTTGTTTTTCCGCTCACGCAGCAGCACATCGCCGACGCACTGGGGCTGTCGCTGGTGCACACCAACAAGACCCTCCGCAAGCTCGAGCGGCGGGGCCTGCACCGCATCGCCGACGGGCGTCTGTACCTGCGCGACGTCAAGGCGATGGCCCGGCTGGCCGACCTGTACGGCGACGGTCGCCCGCCCCCGCGCCCGCTGGTCTGAGGGCCGGCGGCAGCCCGTGGCTGCCGGTTTGCACACTGTGTCTTTCGACGTAATGCGCCAGTTCGCTGCCACCTAGATTCCCTCTCGTCGACCCCCGGGTCATCCACGAGAGAGCCTGTTGTGAGCGCATCCTGCACACCCGTCCGGAACAACCAGCTGCTGGCCTCGCTGCCGCCCGAGGTCGCCGAGGTCGTGGTGTCGCACCTCGAGCCCGTGGACCTGGTGGCGGGCGAATCGCTGTATGCGGCGGGCACGGTGCTGGGTCATGTGTACTTCCCGATCACCGCGGTCGTCTCGCTGATCTCGCCGCTGCTCGATGGCGCCCGCACGGAGGTGGCCGTGGTGGGCCGCGAGGGCGTGGTGGGTGTGTGCGCGTTCATGGGGGGCGGCCAGGCGCTGAGCAGCGCCGTGGTGCAGCACCCGGGCCAGGCCTGGCGCATGGGCGCGCGCCCCATCGCCGACCTGGCGCGCAACCACGAGGCGGTGATGCAGCAGCTGCTGCGCTACACCCAGGCACTCTTCACGCACATGGCACAGAGCTCGGCCTGCAACCGGCACCACGCGCTGGGCCCGCAACTGTGCCGCTGGCTGCTGCAGCACCTGGACCGGCAGGCCGGTGACGAGTTGCTGATCACGCACGAGCGCATCGCCGGCATGCTGGGCGTGCGCCGCGAAGGAATCACGAGCGCGGCCGTCCGGCTGCAGCGCGAGGGGGTCATCCGTTATGGGCGCGGGCGCATCCAGGTGGTGGATCGGCGCGGGCTCGAAGCCCGCAGCTGCGAGTGCTACAGCGTCGTGCACCAGGCCTACGAACGATTGCGCAGCAACTCGACGATGTGGCCCCGGCCGCAGGCGGCGCGGCCTGCGGCGCCCGAACGCGGGGCCGGCATGGCTCGGTCGTTCTGAGGGGCCGAGGCGCGGGCGTCGGCCGCGGCACACGCGGGCCGCGTCGGCCTACACGAACCACCGCTGCACGTCGACCGACGAGCGCAGCCCGACATCGTGTGCCTGCTGCGTCAGCCACCGGTCCGCGCGCTCGCGACCCTGATCGCGCAGCTTCTCCAGGAACGGTGCATGCGCCAGGGCCTTGGTGTCGGTGCCTTCCAGCAGCGCGAGGTCGCTGACGTCGATCATGTGCACACGCAGCGAGCGCAGCTTCGCATCGAGCGAGCCTGCGGTGCTGGAGGCCCGCGCCGAGAACTCGGCAGCCCGCGCCAGCGACTGCATCTCGCGCATCAGGGTGGCGTTGAACGACAGCTCGGTGATGCGGTCGTCGATCTCCTTCACGCTGCGGGGCGCCGCCTCGCGATGCAGCGGGCTCAGCAGCACCAGCAGCACGTCGGCCGTGTCGCAGTCGTAGAAGAGCGGGAACACCGCGGGGTTGGCGGAGTAGCCGCCATCCCAGTAGGCGTCCCCGTCGATGTCGACCGGGTGATGGATGCGGGGCAGACACGTCGACGCCATCAGCATGTCGACCGTCATCTCGTGCTCGCGGAAGATTCGCAGCTTGCCGGTGCTGGCCTGCGTGGCGGCCACGAACAGCTTGAAGGGACAGCGCCCGCGGACGGCGTCGAAGTCCACCTGCCGCGCCAGCAGGTCCCGCAACGGGTGCAAGCCGAGCGGGTTGATCTGGGCGGGTGAGAACAGGCCGGCCCAGCTTGCGAACAGCTTGCTCGTGGGCGACAGCGCGATGGCGTCGCCTTCGCCCTGCACCACCATGCCGGGCGGCATGAGCTTGCCGGCGTCGGACCAGAAGGTGTTCAGCGCTGCCCGGGCGCCGGCGGCGCCGCCCTTGATCCAGCCGTCGGCCAGCACCACGGCATTGATCGCGCCGGCGCTGCTGCCGCTGAGGCCGTCGAACGACAGATGGGCATCGTCGTCGAGCAAGCGGTCCAGCACGCCCCAGGTGAAGGCGCCATGGGAGCCCCCGCCTTGCAGGGCGAGGCTGAGGCGACGGGGGGTTTGTTGGGCCGCGGCGGCGGCGACGGGGGTCGTCGGGCGGCTGACGGGGGCCACGCTTTGATGGGCTTCCATGTGGGGATCCTCCTCTGGGTGGCAGGCGCACGACCGGCTTGTGGCGCGATTTGGTGCAGTGCAGCAAATGTACGCGGATCAAGGGTTTGTACGGATGCCTCCGGCCCTGCCGGCGCAGGGGTCGGGGCTGACCCGGCGCACGGTCCGGGATTGTTTCGGACCCCGATTCAAGGGCCGGTGGGGACCTGCGCGGCGCGCCGGGTTCCAATACGTCGATGGACACCCCGCAAGACACCGAGCGCCGCCTGACCGAGCTCGAGATCAAGGCCAGCTTCACCGAAGACACGCTCGACCGCCTGAACGAGGTGGTGGTGCGCCAGCAGCGCCAGATCGAGCTGCTGCAGCGCGAGCTGGCCGATCTGCTGCGGCAGCGGCAGGCCGGCGATGTGCCGGCCCCGCGCAGCCTGCGCGACGAGCTGCCGCCGCATTACTGAACCCGGGGCGAGCCCTTGCTGACCGCCGGTTGCCCGCCCGATCAGCGCCCGTTCAGCGGCCGTCCACCACACGCCCGTCGATGACCGCGATGGTGTGGTCGCATCGTGCCGCGAGCTCGGGGTTGTGGGTCACGAAGAGCACGCTGGTGCGGTGCACGCGGTTGACCTCGCGCAGCAGCGTGAACACCGTGTCGGCGCTCGTCGTGTCGAGGTTGCCGGTGGGCTCGTCGGCCAGCAGCAACGCCGGGTTCATGGCCAGTGCGCGCGCCACCGCCACGCGCTGCTGCTGGCCGCCCGACAGCTGCGCCGCCGGCCGGTCGCGCCAGCGCGTGAGGCCCACGCTGTCGATCAGCGCCGCGGCGCGTTCGGCCATCGTGGCGTTGGGGAAGCCGGCATCGCCCAGCATCGGCAGCATCACGTTTTCCAGTGCGGTGAAGGCGCCCAGCAGGTGGTGGTGCTGGAAGACGAAGCCGATGGTCTGGCCGCGCAGCCGCGTGAGGCCGTGGTCGTCGAGCGCGGTGGTCTCCTGGCCGGCCAGCATCAGCGTGCCGGTGGTGGGCCGGTCGAGCAGGCCCACGATGTTGAGCAGCGTGCTCTTGCCCGAGCCCGAGGGCCCGACCACGGCGCAGAACTCGCCGCGCTGCAGCGTGAGGTCGATGCCGTGCAGCACCTCGGTCTCGTTCGGCTGGCCGAGGTTGTAGGACTTGCGCACGCCGCGCAGCACCAGCAGCGGCGCGGCGTCTGCGGTCTCGGTGTCGATGTCGGCAGCTGTCGGGGTGTCAGCCACGGATCGCCACCACGGGATCGAGCCGCGCCGCGCGCAGCGCCGGGGCAAAGGCCGCCACCAGGCCGGTCACGGTGGCCAGCGCCAGCGCGGTGGCAAAGAGCGACGGCTCCAGGCTCACCGGGAACAGCGGCGTGCCGTCGGCATTGCGCATCACACGTTGCCACACCAGCAGCCCGCTGGCGCCCAGCGCCGAGCCCACCACTGCGCCACCCAGGCCCAGCAGACCGCCCTGGATCAGGAACAGCCGCAGCACCTGCCGCCGCGTCACGCCCATCGCGCGCAGGATGCCGATCTCGCGCGAGCGCTGCACCACCGACACCACCAGCACGCTGGCGATGCCCATCGCAACAGACAGCGCCACGAAGGCCCGGATCAGCGTGTTGGAGCTTTGCTGCGCGTTCACCGCGACGAAGAACTCGGCGTTGGTCTTGATCCAGCTGTCGGCCTGCACGCCGGTGTCGGCGGTGATGCGCGTGGCCACGCGCTCGGCGGCGTACGGGTCGTCCACGGTCACGTCGAGCGCGGTCACGCCGCCGGGCAGGCCCAGCAGGCTCTGCGCGGTGCGCAGCGCCATGTAGACGGTGCGGTTGTTGGCGGCCTTGTTGCCCAGGTCGAAGATGCCGCCGATGACCAGCGTGAGGTCGGCGCCGCTGGCGGCGGTGACACGCAGCTTGTCGCCGACCCGCACGCCCAGGTCGGCCGCGAGCTCGGTGCCCACCAGCAGGTCGGTGCTGCTCAGGCGTGCATGGCCGGCCACCAGCTTGTCGTTCACCGCCACGATGCGGAAGTAGGACGCCGGCTCCACGCCCACCGCGTTGATGGCGCGGCTGGCGTCACCGCGCACCACCAGCGCCGATCCGGTGACCACCGGCGACACCACCACCACCTGCGGCAGCGCACGGATCTGCAGCGCCAGCGCCTGCCACTGGTCGATGCTCTTCAGCCGCTGCAGCGGCGCCTGCACGATGGCGCCGGGGACGGCCGGGCCGTCGCCGCGCAAGGGGCGCACCACCTCCTTGGGCGGCAGCAGCTGTACGTGCGGCTGGCCGGTGAGCGCGCGCCGCACGAAGTTGGCCTGCAGGCCGGCCAGCAGCGCCGACATGAACACGATCACCGCCACGCCGATGGCCACGCCGCCGATGATGAACATCGTCTGCGTGCGGCCTTCGCGCAGGAAGCGCAGCGCCACGATCCATTCAAACGGCTGCCAGCGCGGCAGCCGGGGCAGCGGCACGTCGCCCGCCGCCACCTCATCGGGTGGTGCGCCTGGCGCCGATGCGGTGCCGCTCATGTCAAGGCACCGGCACCGCGCGCAGGCGCTGGCCGGCCATCACGGCCGGCGTCGAAGCCGGCACGATCTGCTCGCCGGCGCGCAGGCCTTGCAGCACCTCCACCCAGCCGTTGCTGCGCAGGCCGGTCTGCACCGCCTGGCGTTGCGTGCGGCCGTCGTGCAGCTTCAGCACCCAGGGCTCGGCGGTGTCGGCGTCGCGCAGCGCCTGCGTGGGCAGCAGCACGGCCTGGGTGCGACGGGCGACTTCGATGTCCACCGACACCGTCATGTCCTGCTTCAGCGTGGGCGGCGGCTGCGGCACGCGCAGTTTCACGGCCACGGCGCCGCGCTGCGCGTCGACGCTGGGATGGATGAACACGAGCTCGGCGGCAAAGCGCTCGGCCGCGTAGGCGTCGGCTGAGGCCAGCGCACGCTGGCCCGGGCGGAGCAGGTGCAGGTTGCGCTCGTCGATCTGCACCACGATCTGGGTCTCGCCGGCCGGCGACAGCACCAGCAGCACCTTGCCGGGCTGCACCACGTCGCCCGGCTCCACCAGGCGGCTGATGACGGTGCCGGCCACCGGCGCGCGCACGGTGGTGTAGGCCAGCCGCGCCTGCGCGGCCTGTGCGCCGGCTTCGGCCTGCGCCAGCGTGGCCTGGGCGACGGCGGTGTCGCTGCCGGCCGGGCCGGCGCTGTCCCGCTGCGCCTGGGCGGTTTGTGTGCGTGAGCGCGCGACCTGTTCCGCACGCTGCGCCTCGTCCAGCGCGGCCTGGCCGACGAAGCCCTGGGCCAGCAGCTCGCGGCTGCGTGCCAGCGCCTTGGCCGCGGCATCGTGGTTGGCCTGGGCTTCGCGCAGCGCCTGCTCGGCACCCGGGGCCTGCACCTCCCGCAGCTGGCGCAACCGGGCGCGCGCCTGTTGCGCGGCCAGCACGGCCTGCGTGGCCGCGGCCTGCCATTCGCCCGCTTCCAGCTCGATGAGCGCTGCACCGGCCGCCACCGCCTGGCCCTCGGCCACCGGCACCCGGCGCACGGTGCCGGTGATCTGCACGCCCACGTCCACGCGGTGCGGTGTCTCGACGCGGCCGCTGGCCACCACCGACTGCACGAAGTCGCGCTGCACGACAGTCAGCACCGCCACCTCGGGGCCCAGCAGGAGGCGCGGGCCGGCCAGCAGCGCGGTGATCATCAAGGCGGCCAGCAGCAACAGCTTGCCGCCATGGCGGCGGCCGAAGGCGAGGGCGGTGTTCAGTGCGGGCGGGACAGGCATCGGCGGCGCGGCGGATCACGCCACGGGCCGTGGCGACACCATCTTCACCGGGCCGGCGCCACGACGGGTTGACAGGGGTCATGGTGCCGCGCCAAAGGCATCGGGGCTCCCCGTGGGGAGCCCCGATGCAGGGCGCGGCGAGCGCCCGAGGGATCACGAGGCCGCGTCAGTTCTGGCAGTACACCGGCGTGCTGGTGGTGGGCCGGGTGGGCTCGAGATCGTTGTACGTCCCCAGGCGGCGAACCGTGACGTTGCACTGCGCGTCGACGTCCAGCGCAAACAGCAGCCACACCCGCGTGCTGGCCACTTCACCGCTGGCCGGTGGCGTGAACAGCTCGGCGGCCCGTCCCGGCACGTTGAGTTCGACCCGTGCGCTGGCCTCGGCGATCGGCCCGCTGCCGTAGCCCGAGTAGTTGCGCACGAAGTACGTGTAGGTGCCCACCATCAGGCGGCTGATGGTCACCACCTCGGGGCCGTAGCTGCTGGTGTCGTCGACGTCCAGGTTGGCAAAGGGCGCGGCAACCAGGCTGCCACGGCTGCTGTAGTAGACCTGGGCGCCGCTCGGGGCGTTGAGGTACGAGTCCAGGTCGGACGGCCGGGCGCCCCAGGTCAGCTTCATCGTCAGGCCCGCACCGGCCTGACCCAGCGTCAAGCACTCGGTGAGGGTGCTGTCGGCGCCACTGCCGTTGAACCGCAAGGTGTTGGACAGGCGCGTGCCCGACTGAGCCACCAGCGTGGCCGCGCTGCTGATGCGCAGCGGGATGGTGAAGCTGCCAGCGCTGTCGGAGGTGGCGCTGCTGGTGCCGGAATAGTCCACGCCGTCGCTGTAGATGCGGGCACCGGCCACGCGCTGGCCGGTGGCATCGGCCACGCAGCCGGTGATGCGCACCGTGTTCATCACCTGATCGGCGTTCCAGGTGCTGAAGTGGGTGACGGTGCCCTGGTAGTAGCGGTTGGGCGCGGTGCCCATCAGCGAGGCCGTGCCCTCCTGCACCCAGCGGCCGCTGGCGTTGTCGAAGTAGAACAGCGGGATCGTGGCCGGCACCGTGCTGCTGCGCGTGGCCACCGGGATGCGCACCGTGGCCGTCTGGCCGGCGCGCAGGTTCAACGCCGCACCCGCGCTGTCGCTCAGCGTGACGTTGAGCGCGCCGAAGCTTTCGATCGGCACCGCGGAGCCCGCCACCTGCGTGGTGAAGTCGCCCGGCATCACGCTGCTGTCGCTGGCAGGGTCGATGGGTGTCATGCGCACGCGCATGGTGCCTGTGGGCAGGGTGCCGTCGGCGCGCTGCACACCGTTGGCAGGCAGATCGACCTGCGCCGGGCTGCCGGCCAGGGTGACCGCACCGCCGCTGCTGATCGTGACGTCGGTGGTGCTGCCCACGCGCACCATGCGGGCCTGCACGTCGGTGGAACTGCCGGCCGTCACCGAAGCAATGCGCGCGGTCTCGGCGTGGGTGGGGGCGGAGAACATCACGGTCACCCGCGCGGCGGGAGTGACACCGCTCAGCAGGAAGGCGCCGGTGCTGTCGGTGACGGTGCTCAGGCCCGCGGCGGTGACGGTGGCGCCGCCGACGCCGAGACCGGTGGCTGCGTCGACGGCGCGGCCGGTCAGGGCCGTGATCGTGGGCACCACGACGGTGGCGGTGGCGACGGCGCAGTTGCTCGGCAGCACCGTCTGGCAGATGCGGTAGCCCAGCGCGTAGCTGCCCGGTGCGGCGCCGGTGGCGACACTGACGAGCCCGGCGGCCGACAGGCTCAAGCCCGTGGGCAGCGACACGGTGGCAGTGGCGGTGATGCGCGCCGCGGAGGCGGGAGCGCCGCCGAAGGTGTCGTTGGCCAGCACGTCGCCGCTCTGGCCTGCGGCCAGGTTGAAGGTGTCGGCGGCAGCCACGATGGCCGGGGTCGGGATCGTGATCTGCGCCGACGCGGTGCCGCAGTTGGCGGTGCTGGCGGCCTCGCACAGCCGGTAGGTCAGGCTCAGCACGCCGGGCACGGCGGTGGCAGCCACGCCGACGACGCCGTTGTCGACGGTCACCCCGGCGGGCAGCGCACCCGAGGTCAGCGTGAAGACGACGTTGCCGCCGGGACCCGCGGTGGCCGCGGCGCCGCCGAGGCGGTCGTTGGCCAGCAGCTGCGCGGTCTGCCCGACGTCGACCGAGAAGGTGTCGGCCGCGACCGCGACCGTGACGGGCGTGACGGCAGGGGGCGCGGTGTCGTCACCGCCGCCGCCACCGCAGGCGCCGAGCAGCGCAGCCAGGCACAAGGCCCCGGCCAAGCGCGCGGCGAACGCCGGGCGCGGGTGAAGCGTGGTGCCGGGGGCGCCTGAGGCGACGGCGGTGAGGGACGTGGCGGGGTCTGCGCCCCGGGGCGGTTTCGATCGCAAGAGTGTTGTCCTTCGGTGATGCCCGGGCCGCCATGGCCCGGGCCCCCGGCACCGAGCCGCGAAAGAGGCTTGATCGGCGAGGGGGGATTCGAAAGATGCTAACCCTCCGAAGGTCGGGCGCCTATCCTGCGAACAGAGGAGCCCGGCTCGGGGCCCGGCGGTCATCGCCAGGCCCGCGGGTCGGTATGAAGCCGACCCGCAAGGGCCTCACAGCGCCTGCGGTTCCGCCATCTCCGACGTCGGCGGCTCGGCCGCGTTCATGGCCAGCGGCTCGGCCGATTCGCTGGCCGGCAGCGAGGCCGCGAACTGCGTCCATGCCGCGACCGACACCGTGGCGGAGGTCGGCACCTCCAGCGTCACTGCGGTGCTGTCCTGCGGCTCGTCGTCGTCGCTGCCGCAGGCCGCCAGCAGCGTGGCGGTGGCCGCAATCGCCAGCATGTCCAGCGCGGTGCGCAGGGGGGCGTGCTTGAAGGAGGTCTTCATCGGAGCGTCCTGCTTCAACGGCTGCCCGGCAGCGGCGTGTTGAGGTACGGGAAGGCCGGCAGCAGCGGCACCACGGCCTGGTCCACCGCGTCGTGCAGGCTGAACGCGGTGTTGCCCAGCGGCACCTTGCCCGGGTTGCACTCGGCCCCGAAACCCAGCGCGTTGGTGTTGCCGTTGGCCATGCACAGGCCGCCCATCACCGCCACCAGCGAGATGTCGACCACGTCGTCCTTGGGACGGCGGCCGTTGGGATAACCCGCGTTGTCGCTGCCGCCGGCCAGGATGTTGCCGACGATGCCCAGGCGGTTCTGTTGCGCGAAGGGCACCGGGGCGATGGCGGTGTTCAGGCGCAGCATCTCCGAGGCCACCACGTTGGCGGGTTTGTTGACGCCGGCGATGCCGGTCAGGAAGGTGGTGACGAGGTCGGTGCGCGGGTAGTTGGTGGGCGCGATGCCGGGCAGGGCGAGCGCGATCTCCAGCAGCTTGGGCAGCGTGGGGTGCGTCACGTAGTCGGCAAACTGACCGTCGGCACGTGGCGCGCTGCCGTTGAACTTGTCCTTGTCCTTGAGGCCGATGACGACCTCGTTGACCAGCGGCATGCCCAGGCGTGACACCTGCACCCAGGCACCGCCCGGCTTCTCCGACGCGTGGTGGCCCGAGGCGGGGCTGGGGTTCAGCAGTCGGGCCTGGCGCAGGCTGGCGGTGGTCCAGCCGCCGATGACGTCGTCACCCTGCTCGGAGCTCTTCAGGCAGCTCCGGTGGACTTCGATCGCCAGCGTGGTGACGTTCTTGTTGCCGATGGTGTTGGGCACCGCGTTGATCAGCGCCGGGTTGGTGATCACGGCCACGGGCGCGTTGACGAGGTCGAAGATGGTGCCCAGGTTCACCGCAAACGGGTCCTGCCGCTGGCCCACGAACACCTTGGCCGGCATGGCGCAGCCCGGGATGCTGGTGGTGTAGATGTGGCGGCCCGCGTAGTCGGCGTAGTTGGGCAGCGTCTTCACGCCGAAGTTGTCCACCGGCTTCGTGAAGGTGGCGGCGCCGCCGGTGGCATGGGTCACGGCAGCGGCCTGGCCGCCGCGGCGGTCGCCGCGCACCACGGTCAGGCTGAAGCTCTCCGACAGGTTGAGCGTGGCGTCGCCGGGGTTGATCACCTGGCCGGCCTGCACCAGCGGGATCGCCACCATCTTGTCGCCCACCGGCAGCGCCACACCGGCGCCGTTGGCCGCCAGCTTGTTGCTGAAGCGGAACTGGAAGCTGATGTCCTCGCGCGCGTCGCCGTTGTTGTCGACGTGGATCTCGTAGAGCGCGTTCGGGTCCATCGAGAAGTAGTTGGGACCGCCGTACGCGTCCTGCAGCGGCTGGTAGTTGGCCAGCAGCGTGACGTAGCCGTCGCGGCCGGGTTCGTAGCTGCGGAACATGTAGAAGTCGGTGGCGTCGACCTTGGGCGTGCTCGTGATGAACGGCGCCTCGCGGTGGCTGGAGGCCTGGGCCAGGCCGGCGGCGGCCAGCAGGGCGGCGGCCGCCAGGGGCAGCAGCTGGAAGTGGAGTCGGGTCATGGGATAGGTCTCCTGTCGGGTGGCGGTGGGGGCTGGCGGCATGGCCAGCGACAGGGCATACGGCGCCCGCCGTGCCGCGGATGCGCGGGCAACGCCGTGCCGATGCCGGCGCAGGGGCTTGCATCCACCGGCCGGCGGCCTGCGTAGGCGCGCGCCGTGCAGCTGCGCCCCGGCCTGGCCCCGCCGTCAGCATGCGCAACGCCCGGCCGCTAAACTGAGGGTCTTCCATGACCCGGCCCTGCGCACTGCGCGCTGCGCCCACGCTGCCGCCATGAGCTCCCTGCCTCCCGCTTCGACACCGACCCCGGCCTACGACCCCAGCGCCAAGCAGAAGTCGCAGGCCAAGACGTCGCGCATTCCCATCAAGGTGGTGGCGGCCGAGGTGCTGAAGAAGCCCGAGTGGATCCGCGTCAAGGCCGGCAGCCCGAGCACGCGCTTCTACGAGATCAAGCAGATCCTGCGCGAGCACAAGCTGCACACGGTGTGCGAGGAAGCCAGCTGCCCGAACATCGGCGAGTGCTTCGGCAAGGGCACGGCCACGTTCATGATCATGGGCGACAAGTGCACGCGCCGCTGCCCGTTCTGCGACGTGGGCCACGGCCGGCCCGACCCGCTGGACGCCGAGGAACCCGCCAACCTGGCCAAGACCATCGCGGCGCTGAAGCTCAAGTACGTGGTGATCACCAGCGTCGACCGCGACGACCTGCGCGACGGCGGGGCTGGCCACTTCGTCGAGTGCATCCGCCAGACGCGCGCGCTGTCACCGGCCACGCGCATCGAGATCCTGGTGCCCGACTTCCGCGGCCGCGACGACCGCGCGCTCGGCATCCTGCGCGAGGCCCCGCCCGACGTGATGAACCACAACCTCGAGACCATCCCGCGCCTGTACAAGGAAGCGAGGCCGGGGTCGGATTACCAGTTCTCCTTGAGCCTGCTGAAGAAGTTCAAGGAGCAGGTTCCCGGCGTGCCCACCAAGAGCGGCCTGATGGTCGGGCTGGGCGAGACCGACGACGAGATCCTGCAGGCGATGCGCGACATGCGTGCGCACGACATCGACATGCTCACCATCGGCCAGTACCTGGCGCCGAGCGGCCACCACCTGCCGGTGCGCCGCTACGTGCACCCGGACACCTTCAAGATGTTCGAGCGCGAAGCCGCGGCGATGGGATTCACGCACGCGGCGGTGGGGGCGATGGTGCGCAGCAGTTATCACGCGGATCAGCAGGCGCACGCGGCGGGGGTGGCTGACACGCTGGGCTGAAATGCCACGCGGCCCCGAAGGGCCGCGCGGACCGCCAGCTGGCACGACGGTAATCGTCCTGGCCCTGGGTCGTGTGCTGATCTCGAAGCCGGAATCGATGCCGGCAAAGGTTTGCCGAGCTACTGGCGCCAGCAGGCTGCGATGGCGGCATTGACATCGGCAAAGGCCGACGCATCGAAGGTGCCGGCGGCGATCGATCGCACACCGAGATGGTTGATCGTGAAGTTGCCGCAGCGGTCGGTGGCCATCGAGCCGGTGCGGGTTGCCGTGATGGTGTAGGACTGGGCTGCTACCGCACTGAGGCGGGCGGTGTAGGTGGCCGCGCCTTCGATGGGGACTTGCGGAAACCGCTGGGCAAACAGCCCGGCGGCTCCGTCGGTGGCCGTCCCGCCACTGTTGGTGTTGTAGCGGAAGTTCTCGCTGTAGAACCGCTCCATCCACTGGTGAGCACCGAGCAGTTCAGCCGTGGCCTGCGCCCGGCGTCCTTTGGCGATGTGCTCCCGGTAGGACGGATAAGCCACGGAAGCCAGGATTGCGACGATCGCCACCGTGATCATCACTTCGATCAGGGTGAAGCCACGCGCGCTGGCACCGCGCCCCGAAGCCGCCGAACGTGCGGACCGCGATCTCGTTTGCACGGGTGTGTTCATGGCTGGTGGAGGCCCCTTGGTCAGTTGAGTGTGCGCAGCCCGGGGATCTCACGCCACTGGAAGCGGGCGTTGGACTGGCGGAAGCAGAGCGACTTGTCGGTGGCCTGGCCTACCAGGCGCAAGGCGGCGGTGCCGTCCGGGCAGACCGGGGGCCCGGGCACGTTGGAACCTGCTGTCGGCGGCAGCGTGCGATTGGTGGCATCGTTGACCACACGAACTCGCTGATCGGCGATGTCGATGCCAGCCACGTTCACGAAGACGCCAGTGCTGATCTCGAACTGTCCCAACGCCGCGCTGCTGGGGGCACCCGACAGGGGATCGATCAGAAGGAAGCTGGCGACCGGCGTTCCGGAGCACTGATTGGTGGCGGCCGACCGCACGGTCGTGATGGCCACGTTCCTGGCGCTGACGCCCAGGTTGGACAACACCATCTCCGAACTGCCCGGGCTGCCCGGCAGATTGAAGTACCACCCATCGCGCGCGGTGGCGGCCACCGCATTGAGGTAGTCGATGCCCCCCGTGGTGGCCACGGTGATCTGGCCGTTCGACTGACGTGTGAAGCTTCTCGCTTCCAGCGTCGTCGTGCCGCGCGGCAGCGCACGCGTCCCCGAAGCAAAGGCCGGGCGATCCCAGATGCCGTAGAAGCGCTGCGTGCGCGTGGTTTGCGGGAAGTCGCCCTGCAGCACCGACAGGCCGGTCGCGAAGGTCACCAAGACGCCGCCAAAGGGCGGAAAGCTGAACTGCGGCGCACCCGTGATGGGCAGGCGCGTCGTGCCGTCGCTGGACGTCGCCACGTAGAGTGGGGTGGGAACCGAGCTGGCCGCGTAGGCCGAAGTCCAGGCAGACGGCGTGGCCGAACTCAGGTTGATCTTCCACAGGTTGCCCCGCAGGTCGCCCGCGTACGCGGTATCGACCAGACCGTCGTTGTTGGTGTCGACGAGGGTCGGCGTCGACAGGCCGTTGCCACCTCCCGCCGGGGAGTCGAGAACGATCTTGTGATACCTGCCCGTCCAGCTGCCGGTGTTGCTGGGGCCCGCCATCGGCAGGATGAACAGCGCGGCCCGTCCGTTGCTGGACCCATAGCCGTTGCCGAAGACGGCAGCGAACTGGCCGTTCTGCAGCTTGACGATCGGCGTTGGCTGGCCCGTACCGGGCTCGATGGCGATGTCACTGAGGATGTGGCCCAGGTCGCTGTCGTCGTTGGCGGTGAACTGCCAGCGGAACACGGCCGCCGGGTTGGTCCCCGTGGCCGCCGCAGCCAAGGTGCCGACGTTGGTGCCGTCGAGCGCAAAAATGCCCTTGCCGCCACGACCCAGGGTGCCGAACACCAGCGTCCGCCAGTCGCGCGTGGTGCTGATGCCGGCATTCAGGTCCACGTCGGCGCTGAAGGGGCTTCCATCGACCAGGGCTCGAACCGACGTGGCCGTGGGCAGCTCATTGAGCCGCGGTGCCAGCGCTTCCGGTACGTAGGACATGACCGGGCTGCCGTTGTCGGCGTTGAACGCGTGCAACATGCCATCGCCAGCGCCGGCCCACAAGAGCTTCTGCCGCGTCCGGTTGGCGGCAGCGAAGGCCGCATAGCCGGGATGCAGGCTGTCCACGAACCGGGCCGATGGGCGATCCTGCATCCAGGGCGATGCATTGACGATCGGCCCCATGATGTTGCCGCCGGGATCCCGGTTGCGGATGCCGTTGGCACCTTCGACAGTGCGGTCGCCGCGCACGAACCGCACGATGCGTTCCGCCTGGGCGACGTCGACCGCATTGGTGCCGCCCGTGATGAGGTTGCGGTAGGCGGTCCGGGCATTGATCGTGTTCCAGTCGAACGAGATGCCGAGGTTCTGGTCGTTGGTGATGATCTGCCGGGTGCTGACCGCCGCGGCGCCGAGTTGGCTGCCGACGTTCCAGCTTTCGACCGTGGCGAAGTCGCCCGTGGTGTTGCTGACCGCATAGGCCTGGATGTTTCCGTTGAGGCGCGTTGAATCAAAGCTGGCGACGTACTTGTAGCTGCCGCGAGTCAACTGCGGCGCGGAAATGGCCGGTGAGGCATTGTTGGCCACGACCGCGGCATTGAAGACACGGCGCAGGGCCTGTTCCAGCTGGTCCGGGTTGAACACCTCGTAGAAGTTGTCCGGCACGCCGTCGGCGACGGCCGCACCGCTGAGGTTGTTGATCGAATCCCACAGCGGCCCTGCGCCCGGCGCAGCAGCGGGCACGCCCGTGGCCGTGCGGAAGCCGCCCCATTTGGCCGCGTACCAAAGGGGGTCCTGCAGCGCCTGCCCGGCGGTGCCGGCCATCGTGTACGTTGCGGTGGTCGCGGGCTGATTGACACCGCAGTTCTGGCAGCCGCCGGACAGGTTCAGGTTCGTGCGCAGTCCATCGGACTGGGTCACCGGCAGATTCGTCGGATCGGTGAAGCTGAAACCGAGGATCCCGGAATGGAAGTGCACGCCGTCCCGATCGGTCCCTGAAACGGTGTAGCCGAAGCCTTGCGGATTGGCGGTGGCCGCGGCAAAGGTTTGCGTGGTGACGGACAAGGTGTTGCCGTTCAAGGACCAGGTCAGGATGCCCGATGCGTCCTGGTCGTAGTCGCCGCCTTGTTCGGAGTCTTCCCAGACAACCAGGTAGCGGCCGCTGGTGGGCGTCTGCTCGATCACCCGAAAGTCCACCAGCGTGCCGGCGCCAACGCCCCCACCCGGCAGCTGCAGCCGGTAGGACGGTTGAATCACGGCCGTGCGCGGGTTGGCGCCGGTCGTCTTGACCGTGATCCGCGGTACCCCGGGCGCCAGGGCCACGGCATAGCTGCGGACACGGAAGGCCTTGAGCGCGTCGTCGCCCGTGAGCGTGTTCGGGACAGGGCGCACCGGATTCGTGTTGGCCCAGAACGCCGCACCGGCCAGCGTGTACGAACCCTGGTAGGCGGGAGCCACCGGGCAGATGCCGTCCGCATCCGACAGATTGCCGATGGTCTTGGCGGTGCAGGCCCTGTCCGTGGATGCCGCGGTTCGGCCGACGAAGCGGGCCGTGCCGCGCAAGCCTTCGCCATCGCCCACGGCATCGACATAGCTGTTCAAGGTTCCGGCAGCGCCGAGCGTGCCAAAAGGAACGACTGTGTCCCGATCGTAAGAGGTCACGCTCGCGTTGACGTTGATGACGTTGATCGGCCTGCACTGCGGCGCGCCGAAGACCGAATCGACCGTGGCGCCTCTGGTGAACGGATCGACCCAGGCCGAAACCGTCAGTCCCATCTCGGCGCCCTTCGCGTCCGCGCCGCTGCCGTAGGCGGTGGCGGGGCCTGTCGTGGACGATGCCGTGCCCCGGAGGTAGCGAAGGACCTCGATGAACATCTCGCCGATCGGGTTGCCCCAGCTGGTGCACTGGTTGTCGGCGAGGCCCGTCAGCTGGAACGTGCAGTTGCCATCGCCTGCATACGTGCCCTGGTTGTAGCCGTACCCATACACCTTCAGTGCGCTCAGGTTGCTGACGATGCCGGCTGCGCCGGTGAAGGTGCCATTCGTTGAGGCATTGACTTCATTGCGGAACGATGACGCGTTCTTGCGCAGCACCCCGCCAGAGATGTTGTTCGAGAACGAGCCGGTGATGAGCCCGAACTCTGCGAGATCCGTCTCGCCGTATTCCTGGAGCAGGCCGATCGGCTTGAGGTTGCCGCTGGGATAGGTACGGCATCGTTCGGCGCCGACCAGGGCGCTGTTGCAGGCTTCCACCCGGACGATGAAGTCCCCGGTACCGCCCGCAGGCAGGGCTCTGGTCGCCCGTGACGGGAAGCCGGCTGAAGCCGCTAGGCCGGTGATGGCCAGGGAGTTCCCGTTGCCGCCGCCGGCGGCGGCCCAGATCGCGTTTTCCTCGGACCAGATGCATTGCCGTCTCTCATGTGCATTCCAGAGCGAAAAATTGCCGGAGGCGACGCGCAGCAAGGGCGGGTTGGTGTTCGTGTGCGAGAGCGTGGTGGTGCCTCCCAGGGTGGCATTGCACATGGTCAGTTCGGTCACGGCGAACGGCGTGATGCTGCTGATGTCCGGGCGGTCGGCCGTGGCCACGGTGCCGTTGGCGTAATACTTGGCGAACGAGTGGGCGTCCATGGGCAAGGACGCACGTTCCAGAACCGTCAGCGCCGCGTCGTCCGTGGATCGATTGCCGCCGTAGAGGACCTTTCTGAGCACGTCCATGCGCGTCATGGTGGCCCAGTTCAGGAAGTTGCCATGCCAGGCGGTGCTACAGGTGTTCGTTGTACTCACCGCGACACTGGGGGCAAACCGGCTGTCGGCCGCGCTGTAGGTGTAGCACTTGGTGGTATCGAAGTAGCCCGAGTAGCGGACGGTGTGCAGGTAGGTCCCGTCCGGGCTGCCGTCGTTGTTGTAGTCCGAGAACTCGTTGTAGGCGCGGTAGAAGAGCTGATGGTCCTTGGACATGTTCAGCATGACCAAAGGCAGGGCCGGCGTCGACAGGATGTTCGGTGGGATGGGGTTGATCGGCGTGTGCGTCAAGGCCGTCGGCACGGCCGCCATGCTCAGCGAGTTGAACCACAGGGCACTGATCAGTACCGAGACGATGGCGCGTCGAGTTGTTGTCTTCATTCCATGTTTCCTTCTGCGCGCAACGGCATGACGTCGGTTCTCACTGAACGGTAAAAGGCTGGAAGTAGCTCTGGAGCACCACCTGGGTCTGCTCCTGTGCGCCGAAGCCGCGCGCCGTGATCCGGAAGAACGTCAATCGTCCGCTCGCGCGGTTGACGATTTCGATCAGGTACTCGGGCTGCCGCGCCACACCGGCAATGGCCGGTGCGCCCGTGAAGGTACCCAGGGGCACGCCACCGTTGAACGTGCAACTGGCCGACGCTCCGCGCGGCTTGCTGGCGAATGCGTTGTTCCAGCGGTTCGTGTAGGCGCCGGCGTCTGGCCACCACGATTCCGGGTTGGTGCCCGTGGACCAGTTGGATTGCACGAAGGCGGTCTCTGGCGTGTCGCACTGGCCCGCCGTGCATGCGTCGGTGAAGGCCGAGAAGTTGGCCACCACCGGGCGCACGGCAGTCCGATCGCACAACCTGCCTGGGGGCAGTTCACCGTCGGCCAGCAACAGGTCGCGCTCGGCATCGCGCAGAGCCGACTCGGCAGCCTGACGCGCGCGCTCCGAATCCAGCTGATTGCGAGAGATGCTCTCACCCATGGTCGCATAGCGCGCGGAGAAAATGGTGAGCCCCGCAATGGCAAGCAACATCATCAGCACGATCAACATCGACAGGCCGCGCTGGGCCCGACGATGGGAAGGTTTCATGCAAAGGTTCATGAGTCTTTTGGCTCAGTAGGTGTAGGTCTGGCGATTCCGGAGGCCGAACACCTGCACGTAGGTCTTCCGCAGACTGAGATCGTTGGCTGGCTGGTCGACGAGCGCACCGTTGCAGCCTTCGTAGCGCAGCACGCCAGCGCCGGGACTGGTGGCCACGGCCGACTGGAACGTGCGGCCGATCACGCACACCCGCACGGCCACGACGCGTGCCCAGGGTGCGGTGGGCTTGCCGTTGATCACGAGGGACCCCAGCGCCGTCACTTGAGGTGCCGTGTAGAAGGCGACCGGCAGTTCCGAGTCGTCGGCGTAGACGCCGTAGGTCAACTGCAGGTCGTCGATGCCGCTGACCACGGAAGCGAAGACGTCGCTGCCAGCGCCGTTGCCGTTGCAGGCCAGGCTGCGCACCTGAACCGTGCGTCCGTCGATCGATGCGCTCTCGGCTGTGGTGAGCTGGTAGTGGTTGGCGACGAACAAGGGCTGGGCTGGCGGCTGGTTGGCACCGCCGCCGCCCACCCGAGGGACGTTGACGGTGGCTGCAGCGACGTCGTTACCCTGGCAATCTGCACGCTGCCCGACGGAGGTGCCAAAGGCGTCCGACGTGAAGTAACCGATCACCAGAGCGTCCGACGCACCTGCCGTGGAGGCACCACAGGTCCCGGTGCTGGGTACGAAGTCGGCGCCATCGCACCCGAACAGGCCCGATGCATAAGCCGGGCGGCCGGTGATGTCGGCGTAGCCATTGAGCACGTTGGACACATCCGCGCTTTCGAATCGCACGGCCGGGTAGAAGCCCGCATTCATCAACTCACGACCGATGAGCTTCAAGGCAAAGGCCCCGGATTCGTGCGCGGCGCTGGCTTCGTCCAGTGCCCGCTGCGTGGCCCGCGTGCTGAGGTAGATGAGCGTGGCCGCCAGCACGACGACCATGCTGAGGACGATGGACACCATCAGCTCGACGAGCGTCAGGCCTCGGCTGGTGCGCCGCCTGGCCATCAAGCCCCGCTTCAGTCGGGTTTGCTGCAAGGTCCGCTCCTTCATGGCACGAACGACGCGTTGGAGCAGCGAACGCCGGGTGTGCCGGTGGCACCCACCAGCCCTGCCGGGCAACAGTTGATCTGCGCCGGGCCGGTCATGGCGGCCGTGCAGACGGCCTCGCTCGCCAGGTTCACGGTCGCGCCCGAGGGGTCGATGTTCTGCTTGTCGAACCAGGCGATCGTGGCGTTGATGCCGGTGGCTCGGTTGCCGGTCAGAAAGACGGCGCCTTGCGGAAACATGCGGCGCACTTCGGTGCGCCAGATCAGCAGGTCGTAGGCCGCGCGTTGCGCCGCCGTGCAGGCTGTCGCGGCCAGCGAGCAGTCCGTCGTGATGGCCAGCGCGTTCGCCTGCTGGTCTGCCCAGCTCTCTGTCACGGCATACAGAGACGCCGACGTGGCCGAGCCCGCCGAGGCAAACGCGAGCCCTGTCTGCGTCTGGTTGGCGCGCATGCGATCGGCGATGTCGCTGAATTGCACCGATGCGGCGCCACGTGCCCAGGAGTTGACCTTGAGCTTGGCCGTCGCGGCCTGCAACCCGGCAATGCCCAGGAGACCAAAGGCCGCAATGAGGATGGCGATGAGCACCTCGATCATTGCAAAGCCCGTCTGTCGGGTCCGCGCTGCGGGTGAGGTCGCGAGGAGCTCCGCCGCAGGCCTGCGCGCTTCGAAGTGCTTCATGGGCAGGTCCCTTGATAGGCGACCAGATGGGTCCGGCCGACTGTGCTGACGCAGATGCCTCGATTCGAAGTCCGCCCGGTGCCGGTGCTGAGGTACTCGAGATCGAAGCGGCCTGCGTCTCCGGGGCGCGGCGTTCCCAGGGGGGAAATCACCAAGCGGTCCGGGTTGGTGGCGTTCGACGCCAGCGTGAAGGCGGCGTTGAAGGGGCCGGCCGATCCGATCTGGTCGTTGGCCGCCGGCGTGTCGAGCGTGGCCGAGCAGGTCGGGTTGACGAAGGTGATCCAGCCCTGGCCCCAGCCGCCTGCTGCGCTGCAACTGCCTGGCGCCGTGGCGACGTTGGCGCGACACATGGTGACGCACACATTGCGGTTGACCGCGACGCTGCGCGCCTGCATCACGCTGGCCGTGAACTCGTTCGAAATGGCATTGCTGCGGTTGCGGATCACAAGATCCGAGAACGACGGCGCAGCGAGGCTGCCCAGGACGGCCAGCACCGCCACCGTGATCATCGCTTCGATCAGCGTGAAGCCGGCCTCGGCAGGCCGGCGCCGCACCGCACGGTGCGAACGAGCAGGCCAGGGCTTGCAATGAAACATCAGGACCTCGGCAGTGAAGGGCTGGGCCGCGCGCGGCATGGACAGGAAACGCGCACCCGTTGCCGGGGACCACGCTTCCTTCCGCACTATCGGCCACCGGGCAGGGCACTTGAGAAACCGCCGGTAACAGTTCATGTCCGCCGCGCGCTTGCAGTGCATGGAGTGCAAGCGCCACCCGCCGCCGAAGCCGCATCCAGCCGCGGGCTAAAGTCTATGCATCGACCTTCACCGGGAAGCTCCATGAACACGCCACAACGCCACGTATTTCATGCGTTTCTTCGCGCCATGCCCAAGGCCGAGCTGCACATCCACATCGAGGGCTCGCTCGAGCCTGAGCTGATCTTCGCGCTGGCCCGCCGCAACGGGGTGACCCTGTCCCACGCCGACGTGGAGGCGCTGCGCAGCGCCTACGCCTTCACCGACCTGCAGAGCTTCCTCGACGTCTACTACGCCGGTGCCAGCGTGCTGCTGCACGAACAGGACTTCTTCGACATGGCCTGGGCCTACTTCCTGCGCGCGCAAGCCGACGGCGTGGTGCATGCCGAGCTGTTCTTCGACCCGCAGACGCACACCGACCGCGGCGTGCCGATGGCCACCGTGATCCACGGCCTGGCACGCGCCTGCCGGCAGGCACGCAGTGAGCTGGGCATCAGTGCCGCACTGATCCTGTGCTTTCTGCGTCACCTCAGCGAGGAGGCGGCCTTCGCCACACTGGAGCAGGCGCTGCCCTACCGCGAACACCTGGTCGGCGTGGGGCTGGACAGCAGCGAGCGCGGCCACCCGCCGGAGAAGTTCGCGCGGGTCTTCGCGCGCTGCCGTGAGCTGGGCTTGCGCGCCGTGGCGCATGCCGGCGAGGAGGGGCCGCCCGCCTACATCTGGAGCGCACTCGACGTGCTCGAGGTGGAGCGCATCGATCACGGCGTGCGCTGCCTCGAAGACCCGGCGCTGGTGCAGCGGCTGGCCGCCGAGCGCATGCCGCTGACGGTGTGCCCGCTGTCCAACGTGAAACTGTGTGTCTTCGACAAGCTGGACCAGCACAACCTGCCGGCCCTGATGGACGCCGGTCTGTGCGTCACGATCAACAGCGACGACCCGGCCTACTTCGGTGGGTATTTGTTGCAGAACTTCACCGAAACCTTCGACGCCTTGCCACAGTGGGGCTGGCGCGAGGCCTACATGCTGGCGCGCAACAGCCTCGAGGCCAGCTTTGCACCGGCCGACGACAAGCTGCGCTGGATCGCGTTGCTGGACCGCCGCTTCGCCGAGGCCGCGCCGGCGGCCTGATTCGTCGGGCGCCGCGGCGGCTGAGGTCCGCCGCGCGGCCCGATCAGGCCGTCACCGTCGGACCGCGCGCCCCGGCAGCCGCCTTGCGCCCCATCTTCACCAGCAGGCTCAGCAGCACGCCGGCCAGCACCGCCAGGCCCGCGCCGATCGCCCAGATCACCCACACCACCACCTGCCCGGCGCCACCGGCCCAGCCCAGCAGCGTGCGCAATAGGTCCATCGTGGACACCAGCAGCGTCTGCCAGCCAGGGAACCAGGCGTCCAGCCACGGGCCGAACGGCACCTGCGCCACCAGCGGCTTCAGATCCCCGACCCAGTTGGGGTCCAGGCCCAGCAGGGCCGCCAAGCCCCAGGCGGTCAGCGTCCACAGGGCCAGGCCCAGGGCGACGACGATCCAGATGGCAATGTGCATGGTGTGCTTTCTCGGGTGATTGGCGCGCACTGTAGGGCGCCGCCGAAGCCCGCACGCGGGGCGGTGGCGTGCCCGCAGCACGGCGCCTTGACCCTGCGCCCGGCGCGCCGGTGCCTCAGGCCAGCGCCTGCGCCAGCGGCCCGGCCTGCGGGCCGAAGGCGTAGGCGTCCATGCCCAGGTCGCCGAAGGTCTGGCTCGCGTGGATGCGCCGGCCCGCTGCCTCACCGTCTGCAAGGCCTGCGCCGGCGGCCACGTAGAAGGGGAGCAGGTGCTCGTCGGTGGGGTGCATCAGCGCCGCGTGCGGCGCCTGCTGGCGGTAGTCGAGCAGCGGCGCCCAGTCGCCCGCTGCGGTGTGCTCGGCAAACCAGTCGCGGAAGGCCGTGCTCTCGGGCGTGGCCGGGCGGTCCGGCGGGTGCAGGCCGCCGCCGGCAAACACCCGCTGCAGGTTGTGCGTGATGCTGCCGCTGCCGATGATCAGCACGCCTTCGTCCGCCAGCGGCGCCAGGGCCCGGCCCAGCTCGAACAGCCGCGCCGGCGGCCAGCCGGGCGGCCAGGCCAGCGGCAGCACCGGCACGTCGGCCTCGGGGAACACGAAGCGCAGCGGCGTCCAGATGCCGTGGTCCAGGCCGCCCTCGGCCACGCGGTGCACCGGCAGGCCGGCGGCGCCCAGCAGCGCCGCCACGCGCTCGGCCAGCGCCGGGGCGCCGGGCACGTCGTAGCGCAGCGTGTAGAGCTTCGGGTCGAAGCCGCCGAAGTCGTACACCGCCTCGTGGCGTGGTGCGGCCAGCAGCACCGGCTCGCGCGTGAGGCTGTGCGCCGAGACCGCCAGCACCGCCCGGGGCGTGCCGAAGCGCGTGCGCAGCACCGGGCCCAGCCGCTGCATGAAGGCGCCGGCCTCGCGCGGCTCCAGGGCCGTCATCGGCGAGCCATGCGACAGGAAGAGGGTGGGGAAGGGGCTGTCCATGCGGGCATTGGAGCACCCGGCCCGCGCTGCAACGTTCAGCGCCGCTGCACGGTCAATTCAGGGCGCTGCGAGGGGCCGGGCGCCCTTGGGCTATGGTGCGCGCCATGAGTGAATCGCCAGCGTCGTCCCTGACCCCTTCACGGGCTGCGGCCCCGTCCCCGTCGCGGCCGCCTTCGGTGCGTGCGCTGGCCTGGCGCCAGACACTGCGCGATTTCCGCGCCGGCGAGCTGCGCCTGCTGGCGGTGGCCGTGATGCTGGCGGTGGCCGCGCTCACCGCGGTGGGCTTCTTCGCCGACCGCCTGAACACCGGCCTGCAGCGCGACGCGCGCCAGTTGCTGGGCGGCGACGCCGTGGTCGGCAGCGACCGCCCGGCACCGCCCGAGCTGGCGGCCAAGGCGCGCGAGCTCGGCCTGCGCGTGAGCAGCAGCGTGGCCTTCCCGAGCATGGGTCGGGCGCCCGACGCCCAGGGCGGTGCCTCGCGCCTGGTGGCCGTCAAGGCCGTGGCCCCGGCCTACCCGCTGCGCGGCCGGCTGCAGCTGCGTGATGCGCCGGGCGCCCCGGTGCAGACGGTGGCAGCTGCGCCCGCGCCCGGCACCGTGTGGGTGGATGAATCGCTGCTGGACGCGCTGCAGCTGAAGGTGGGCGACCCGCTGCTGCTGGGCGACGCGACGCTGAAGATTGCACGGCTCATCGTCGTCGAGCCCGACCGCGGCGCCGGTTTCTCCACCTTCTCGCCGCGTGTCATGCTGGCCGAGGCCGACCTGCCCGCCACGGGCCTGGTGCAGCCGGCCAGCCGCGTGGGCTACCGCCTGGCGGTGGCCGCACCCGACGGCTTGAGCGTGGCCCGCGGCGACGCGCTGGTGCGCAGCTTCGTCGAATGGACCGAATCGCAGATCCAGGGCGTGCCCTTGCGCGGCCTGCGCGTGGAGTCGCTGCAGAGCGGCCAGCCGCAGATGCGCCAGACGCTGGACCGCGCCGAGAAGTTCCTCAACCTCGTGGCGCTGCTGGCCGCGCTGCTGGCCGCCGTGGCCGTGGGCATCGCGGCGCGCGACTTTGCGCAGCGCCACCTGGACGACTGCGCCATGCTGCGTGTGCTCGGGCTGAGCCAGCGCCGCATTGCCGGCGCCTACACGCTGGAATTCGGCCTGGTGGGGCTGCTCGCCAGCAGCGCCGGCGTGCTGATCGGGCTGGCGGTGCACTTCGTCTTCGTCTGGCTGCTGGCCGGGCTGGTGGACGCGCAGCTGCCGCCGCCCGGCCCCTGGCCCGCGCTGATGGGCGTGGGCGTGGGCATGACGCTGCTGCTGGGCTTCGGCCTGCCGCCGGTGCTGCAGCTGGCGCGGGTGCCGCCGCTGCGCGTGATCCGGCGCGACGTGGGCAGCCTCAAGGCGAGTTCGCTGGGTGTGCTGCTGGCGGGCATCGGCGGCTTCGTGGGCCTCTTGATGGCGGTGTCGTCCGACCTGAAGCTGGGCGCCATCGCGGTGGGCGGCTTTGCGGTGGCGGTGGCGGTGTTTGCGCTGCTGTCGTGGGCGGCGGTGATGGCGCTGAAGCGCGCGGTGCCGGAAAGCCGCGCGCCGCGCTGGCTGGTGCTGGCCACGCGGCAGATCGCGGCGCGGCCGGCCTTTGCGGTGCTGCAGGTCAGCGCGCTGGCGGTGGGACTGCTGGCGCTGATGCTGCTGGTGCTGCTGCGCACCGACCTCATCAGCAGCTGGCGCCAGGCCACGCCGCCCGACGCGCCCAACCGCTTCGTCATCAACCTGCAGCCCGAGCAGGGCGAGCCCTTCAAGGCGCGGCTGGCCGAGGCCGGCATCACGCGCTACGACTGGTACCCGATGATCCGCGGGCGCCTCGTGGCCATCAACGGCCAGGACGTCAACGCGTCCAGCTTCTCCGGCGACCGCGCCAGCCGGCTGGTCGAGCGCGAGTTCAACCTGAGCCACAGCGCCGATCCGCCCGACCACAACCCCATCGTCGCCGGCCGCTGGACGCCCGACGAGGCCGGCGGCTTGTCGGTGGAAGACGGCCTGGCGGCCGAGCTCGGCCTGAAGCTCGGCGACACGCTGCGCTTCGACATCGCCGGGCAGCTGCAGGAGGCGCGCATCACCTCGCTGCGCAAGGTGGACTGGGGCTCGATGCGCGTCAACTTCTTCGTGCTCTTTCCGCGTGCGCAGATGCCCGAGCTGCCCATCACCTACATCAGCGCCTTCCGCGCGCCGCCGCCGGTGGCCGGCGCGCCGAGCTTCGACAACCGGCTGAGCCGCGACTTTCCCAACATCACCAACATCGACGTGTCGGCCAGCATCGGGCAGGTGCAGCGTGTGCTGGACCAGGTGATCCGCGCGGTGGAGTTTTTGTTCGGCTTCACGTTGCTGGCCGGGCTGGTGGTGCTGTTTTCGGCCATCACCGCCACCCGCGACGCGCGTTCGCGCGAGTTCGCGATCATGCGCGCCATGGGTGCCAGCAGCCGGCTGCTGGGCCAGGTGCAGCGGGCCGAGCTGCTGGGTGTGGGCGCGCTGGCCGGGTTGCTGGCGTCCATCGCCGCGGTGGCGGTGGGCTGGCTGCTGGCGCGCTATGCCTTCGAGTTCACCTGGAACCCGTCACCCTGGGTGCCCTTGGTGGGCACCGCGGCTGGCGCGCTGCTGGCGCTGGCGGCGGGCTGGTGGGGCCTGCGCGAGGTGCTGCGCCGGCCGGTGCTGGAGACGCTGCGCCGCGCCGGCGCGGTTTAGGGCGCTGAAGCCGGGGCCGCAGCGGCGGCCCCCGGGTTCAGAACGATTCCCAGTCGTCGCCGGCCGACGTCACCGCGACCTTGGGGGCGCTGGGTGCGGACGGGGCCGGCAGGGCGGCCACGGCGGGCTGCGGCTTCGGCGCGGGCCGTGCAGCCGCCGCGGCGGCCGGCCGCGGCTTGGCCGCTGCGGCGGGGCGCGGTGCAGCAGCGGGCTCGGCGGCGGTCGCAGGCCGCTGCAGCGGGGCTGCCGTGCCGGCGCCGAGCTGGAAGCGGCTGACCACCTGCGCCAGCAGGGCCGCCTGCTGGCGCAGACTTTCCGCGGCGGCGGTCGACTCTTCCACCAGCGCCGCGTTCTGCTGCGTCATGCCGTCCAGGTCGTTCACCGCGCCGTTGACCTGCGCGATGCCGGTGCTCTGCTCGCCGGCGGCGGCGCTGATCTCGCCGATGATGTCGCTGACGCGCTGCACGCTGGCCACGATCTCGTCCATCGTGCTGCCGGCATCGGCCACCAGCCGCGTGCCGGTCTCGACACGCTCCACGCTGGCGCCGATCAGCGTCTTGATCTCGCGCGCGGCGGTGGCGCTGCGCTGCGCCAGGCTGCGCACTTCGGACGCCACCACCGCGAAGCCGCGGCCCTGTTCACCGGCACGGGCCGCTTCCACCGCGGCGTTCAACGCCAGGATGTTGGTCTGGAACGCGATGCCGTCGATGGTGCCGATGATGTCGGCGATCTTCTTGCTGCTGGTGTTGATCTCGTCCATCGTGCTGACCACCTGGGCCACCACGGCCCCGCCGCGCTGCGCCACGCTGCTGGCCGAGGCCGCCAGCTGGTTGGCGGTGCGGGCCGAGTCGGCGGTCTGGCGCACGGTGCCGGTGAGCTCTTCCATCGAGCTCGCGGTCTGCTGCAGCGAGCCTGCGGCTTGCTCGGTGCGCTGGTTCAGGTCGACGTTGCCCGCGGCGATCTCCTGCGTGGCGTGGCCGATCTGGTCGCTGGCCTCGCGCACGGTGTGCATCGAGCCGCGCAGCTGGGTGGCCATGCGGCCCAGCGTGCGCACGAGGTCGCCGATCTCGTCCCTGGAGTCGCTGCTGGCCGTGACCGACAGGTCGCCGGCGGCCACCGCATCGCTCAGCGCCCCGGCCTGCGCCAGCTCGCGCACCACGCGGCGCTGGATGCGCCAGGCCATCAGCAGCGCGCCGGCCGTGGCGAGCAGCATCAAGCCGCCCAGCACCAGCGCCAGGCGGTCGGCGCGCGCCTCGGCCGCTTCGGCCTGGCTGGCCTGCAGCGCGTCCTTGCGAGCCACCAGCGCCTGCAGGCCGTCGCTCACGGCCTTGAAGCTTTCTTCGGCCGCACGCATGGCGCCGATGCCCACGTTGGGGTCCATGCCGCTGAGGTCGATGGCCTTGTCGCATCGCGCCAGGTACTGCTGCAGCGGCGGCAGCACGGCGGCGGCCAGGCGGGTGATGTCGGCGTCATGGCCGTTCTGGGCTGGCACCTGCTCCACCACCTGCTTCACGGCAGCCACCTGGCGCGCCAGGTCGGCGCGCACGGCCTTGACCTTGTCTTCTTCCATCGACGCGATGAGCGCCAGCGTGCGGAACACCTCCGCCCGCAGCGACGACAGCTGCTCCTGCGACTGCGCCAGTGTCTTGAGCTGCGCGACCTCGGCGCCGTGGTCCAGCCGCGCCTGGTGCGCGGCCGACTGCGTGAACGTGCCGTAGAGCACGCCCGAGGTCAGGGCCACGGCCGCGGTGAGCAGCGGTGCGGCCAGCAGTTTGGCGCCGATTTTCATGCTTGAAGCTTTCGCAAGAGGGGCGCTGAGGGCGCAGGGAAGCGGGTCAGGGCCTGGGCTTCAGGGGTACACGCCGCCGCACACCGCGGCCTCGCCCAGCTTCTCGCAGTACATGACCTTGGGCTCGACCTTCTTGCTCACCGGGTTGGTGAACTTGTAGTCCTGCCAGAAGCCCGTGGGCTTGCTCTTGGCGAGCGTGACGCGCTCCTTGATGAAGTACTTGCCGTCCACGTCGGTCAGGTCGATCAGGTCGCGGCCGATCTGCTTGGGGTTGGCACCGTGCGCCAGGCATTTGCCGTCGAGGCCGTAGACCACGAGGTAGAGGTCGCGATCGATGAACTGGCCGGCCTTGTTGCTGATCTCGGCATAGCCCTTCTCGGCGCCCTGCGCCTTGATGAAGGCCACGCCCTTCTTGACCATCGCAACGGCTTCTGCCTTGGTGGCCGAGTCGGCGCCGAACGCGGGCCCGGCCAGGGCCAGCGTGAGGCCGATCGACAGGGCCAGGGCCGGGACGGTGCGTGCAGTGAGGAAACGGGTCATGGGGATGGCTCCGGAGGTCGTGTGGTGGGTGGGGTGGTGCAGCCAGCGACCTGGAGTGCCGCGCTGTACCACGGTATCGGCCGCGGGAGTCGGCCACTTGAGAAGACAGGCCTGGACGCGGGGCCGTCCGTCGGAACCTGCACACCACGGCAAAAGGCCCGCCGAGGCGGGCCTTTTGCTGCACCCGGGCGCACGGCGCCGGGTGGTGAGCGTGTGCACTCAGTCGCTGATCAACCCCATGTCGGCGCTGCTCATCAGGCCTTCGATGTCCATCAGGATCAGCATGCGCTCGGACTCGCCGTTCTTGATGGTGCCGATGCCGGTGATGAAGTTGGCGTCGACCGAGGAGTTCAGTTCGGGCGAGGGCTTGATGTGGTCCTTGCCCAGTTCCAGCACGTCGGAGACCGAGTCGACCACCGCGCCCACCACCCGGCCGCGCACGTTGAGCACGACGACGACCGTGAAGGTGTTGTACTCGGCCGTGTCGCAACCCAGCTTCAGGCGCAGGTCGATGATCGGCACGATGACGCCGCGCAGGTTGACCACGCCCTTGATGAAGGCGGGTGCATTGGCGATGCGGGTGGGCTGCTCGTAGGAGCGGATCTCCTGCACGCGCAGGATGTCGATGCCGTATTCCTCGGCTCCGAGCCTGAAGGTCAGGAACTCGCCGCCCTGGGCGTTGCGGGCGGCGGCCGCACCGGCAGCAGCGTGGCCGGCGGGGGCCATCGCGCGTTCAGCGTCGTGGCGGGCAACCGGGGGGGTGTCGGCGATCATCTCCATGGCGATTCCTTGGATGTGTGAGCAGGGGTTGCAGGGGTTGTCGGCAGCTTGCCGGGTTTCTGAAGAGCGATGTGGAGCGCGGTCTGTGTCGCGGCGGTGTGGTGCCGGGCGTTCAGAAGGTCTCCCAGTCGGAATCGTTGCCGCTGGCCACCGGGGCTGACGTGGCCTGGCGGGGCGCCGGGGCCGGGGTCTGCGGGCTGGCGGCGGCGGGACGGGCCGGCGCTGCAGCGCCCTTGGCCTCGGCGACCGGGGCGGTCTTGGCGGCACGTGCCGGTGCTGCCGGCGTACGGGCCCGCTGGATGGTGGCCTGCGCCACGGTGCGCGCCGTCACGGGGCTGGGGGTGCGCGCGGCCGGGGCGGCGGGCGCGGCGCCCGATGCAGCGTCGCCGAGCCGGAAGGTCGACACCGCGTGCGCGAGCTGCCGCGACTGTTCCTTCAGCGACTCGGCGGCGGCGGCGCTTTCCTCCACCAGCGCGGCGTTCTGCTGCGTCATCTGGTCGAGTTGCGTCACGGCGCCGTTGATCTGCACGATGCCGGTGCTCTGCTCGGCAGCGGCGGCGCTGATCTCGCCGATGATGTCGCTGACGCGCTGCACGCTGGCGACGATCTCGCCCATCGTATTGTGTCGACCTTCTCGACGCTGGCGCCGATGAGGGTCTTGATCTCGCGCGCGGCCTCGGCGCTGCGCTGCGCCAGGCTGCGCACTTCACTGGCCACCACCGCGAAGCCGCGGCCCTGCTCGCCGGCACGGGCCGCTTCCACCGCGGCGTTCAGCGCCAGGATGTTGGTCTGGAACGCGATGCCGTCGATGGTGCCGATGATGTCGGCGATCTTCTTGCTGCTGGCGTTGATCTCGTCCATGGTGCTGACCACCTGGGCCACCACCGAGCCGCCGCGCGCGGCCACCTCGCTGGCCGAGCTGGCCAGCTGGTTGGCGGTGCGCGCCGAGTCGGCGGTCTGGTTGACGGTGGCGGTCAGCTGCGACATGGAGCCGGCGGCCTGCTGCAGGTTGCTCGCGGTCTGTTCGGTGCGGTGGCTCAGGTCGGCGTTGCCGGTGGCGATCTCCTGCGCCGCGACCGAGACGCCGTCGGCGCCGCCACGGATCGAGCCCAGCGCCTGGCGCAGCGACAGCTGCAGCGTCTGCAGCGCGTGCAGCACCTGGGTGGCGTCGGAGTTGCCGTGCACCGGCACGTCGACGCCGAGGTCGCCGCTGGCAATGCGGTTGGCGTGCGAGACGCAGTCGGCGACGAACCGCCGCAGCACCGCGGCGCTGCTGGCCAGCGTCACGACGGCCAGCGCCGTGAACGCGAGGCTGCTGCCGATGATCGCGCCTTGCGACCAGCCGGCCGACAGGCCGCCGATGACGCAGGCCTGGCCCGCGGCAAGGCCGCTGAAGACCAGCGCGATGCGCTGTTGGGAGGAAAGGCTTGAGAGCATGGTGGGGGTTCCGGGGTGGGTTCGGTCGACTGGGGGTCAGGCCGGCTTGAGGGCCGCATGCAGGTGGAAGGCACCCACCGCCACGCTCAGGCGCTGCGCCTGGCCTTGCAGGCTCTCGGCGGCGGCGGCGCTTTCTTCCACCAGCGCGGCGTTCTGCTGCGTCATCTGGTCGAGCTGCGTCACGGCACCATTGACCTGCCCGATGCCGGCGCTCTGCTCGCCGGTGGCGGTGCTGATCTCGCCGATCATGTCGTTGACACGGCGCACGCTGGCGACGATCTCGTTCATCGTGCTGCTGTCGACCTTCTCGACGCTGGCGCCGATGAGGGTCTTGATCTCGCGCGCGGCCTCGGCGCTGCGCTGCGCCAGGCTGCGCACTTCACTGGCCACGACCGCGAAGCCGCGGCCCTGTTCACCGGCGCGGGCCGCTTCCACCGCGGCATTCAACGCGAGGATGTTGGTCTGGAACGCGATGCCGTCGATGGTGCCGATGATGTCGGCGATCTTCTTGCTGCTGGCATTGATCTCGTCCATGGTGCTGACCACCTGGGCCACCACCGAGCCGCCGCGCGCGGCCACCTCGCTGGCCGAGCTGGCCAGTTGGGCGGCGGTGCGGGCCGACGCGGCAGTCTGGTTGACCGTGCTGGTGAGCTCTTCCATCGAGCTGGCCGTCTGCTGCAGCGAGCTGGCGGCCTGTTCGGTGCGCTGGCTCAGGTCGGTGTTGCCGGTGGTGATCTCCGAGGCCGCGCCACTGATGGAGTCGGCGCTGCCGCGCACCTGCAGAAGCGCCTGCTCCACCTGCCGCAGCGAGCTCAGCAGGTTCTGTGTCACCGGGGACAAGGCGGGCAGGTGGGCCGCACCAAAGTCCACCGAGCCGTCGGCGCGCTGCAGGCGGATGGCCACCTGGGCCAGTTCTTCGCCGGCCAGGAAGTCGCTGCGGGCGCGTTGCGCCAGCAGGATCAGCAGCCCGGCCTCGACCACCACGTAGGCCGCGTGCTCCAGCACCCGGAAGAAGCCCGGCTCGGTGAAGCACACCGGACCCCAGCCCCATTGCTGCATGTAGTTGAAGCTCAGGTGGTGCACGGCAATGGTGGCCGCGGCGGCCACCACCGGCAGCCAGTGGCGGTAGACCACGGTGCAGGCCAGGAATGCGAAGACCGCGAAGTGCGCCTCCGGGCGACCGCGCGCCACGTGAATGACGAGCGCCACCATCATCATGCCCAGCACGGGCAGGCCGATCTGGCTCAGCCGTGCGCCGCCGCTGCTCAGCGCCACTGCGGCCGAGAGTCCGACCATGATGGCGCCCACGATCAGGGCCTGCGTCATGCCGTCGTAGGCGGCGCCGTAGCCAATGGCAGCGAGCCACAGCGCAACAATCGCGCTCAGCATGGATTTGTCGTTGGCGTGCATAGGAGGGCGGCCTGTAGGAGATTGGTGGAGGGCAGGGCGTCCGGCCTCAGGCCGTTGCCCCGTTGGTGAGGCGGAATGTGGAAACCACGCGGCCCAGCCGCTCGGCCTGCTCGCGCAGGCTCTCGGCGGCAGCGGCCGACTGCTCCACGAGCGCGGCGTTCTGCTGCGTCATGCCGTCCAGGTCGGCCACGGCGCTGTTGACCTGGCCGATGCCGCTGCTCTGCTCGCCAGCGGCGGTGCTGATCTCGGCAATGATGTCGCTGACCCGCTGCACGCTGGCCACGATCTCGTCCATCGTGCTGCCGGCGTCGGCCACGAGGCGGCTGCCGGTGTCCACGCGTTCGACGCTGGCGCCGATGAGCGTCTTGATCTCGCGCGCCGCGGAGGCGCTGCGCTGCGCCAGGCTGCGCACTTCACTGGCCACGACCGCGAAGCCGCGGCCCTGCTCGCCGGCCCGTGCCGCTTCCACCGCGGCATTCAGCGCCAGGATGTTGGTCTGGAAGGCGATGCCGTCGATGGTGCCGATGATGTCGGCGATCTTGCGCGAGCTGGTGTTGATGTCGTTCATGGTGCTGACCACCTGCGACACGACGCTGCCGCCGCGCTGCGCCACCTCGGCGGCCGAGGCCGCGAGCTGGCTGGCCTGGCGCGCGGAGTCGGCGCTGTGGCGCACGGTGCCGGTGAGCTGCTCCATGCTGCTGGCCGTCTGCTGCAGCGAGCCGGCGGCCTGTTCGGTGCGGTGGCTCAAGTCGACGTTGCCGGTGGCCACCTCGGCGCTGGCGTTGCGGATGCTCACCGACGACTCGTGCACCTGCCCCACCACGCTGCGCAGGCTGTCCTGCATGCGCGTCAGCGCCTGCAGCAGCATTGCCGACTCGTCCTTGCCCTCGACGCGGATCGGGCGGGTCAGGTCGCCGGCGGCGATCGCCTCGGCCACCTGCGCCGCATAGCCGATCGGGCTCGTGATGCTGTGCGAGTTGAGCAGCGTCAGCGGCACCACCACCACCACCACCAGCGTCACGGTGCCGGCAAAGGCGATCAGCACCGCCAGCATGGTGTCGTTGAAGGCCTTCTGGGTCGCCTGGACCTCGGCGTTCACGAGCTGCGCGATGCGGTCGATGTTGGCCTCGACCACCGCCACCTCTTCCTTGGCCTTGGCCATCATGCGGTCGGCGACGCGGGCGTTGTCGTAGGCGCCGTTCTGGATGTTGCTCAGCACGCTCTCGGAGCGCTTGGCGTAGGCCGCGAGCTTCTCGATGGACTCGCGGGCCACCGCGTTGTCCTCGTCTTCGGTGCCTTCCAGCATGGAGGCCAGCACGAGGCGCGTGGCCTCGAGCTCCTTGGTCCAGGCCTCGCGGTGCTTGAGCACGGCGACGCCGTCTTCATAGTCGATGACCATCTGCTTCTCGAGCAGGCGCACCTTCGACAGGTGGTCGCGCATCGTGGCGATGGCGCCGATCTCGCTGACTGACTGGTCCATGAACGCCTGGTTCAGGCCCTTGATCTTCAGGCCCGCCACCACACCCACCACCCCCACCAGCGCAAACATCGCCAGCACCATCGCAGCGGCGCATTGCATGCGCGTGCGGATCGAAAAGCTGCGCATCAGCGCCAGCGTGTGTGTCATCGTCGTCCCTAAGAGAGAAGTTGGGGGGAAGGTGCTCAGGACGAGTGCAGGGAACAGGACAAGTCGAGGGCAGGGTCAGCGGCAGGGTCGATGCCGGTCAGTTCACGGGTCAGTGGCGCGAGCGGCGGATCAGCGAGCCCACGTCCAGGATCAGCGCGACGCGGCCGTCGCCCATGATCGTGGCGCCGGAGACGTCGTCCACCTTGCGGTAGTTGCTCTCCAGGTTCTTCACCACCACCTGCTGCTGGCCGAGCAGTTCGTCCACCAGCAGCGCCACGCGGCCGCCTTCGGCCTCGACCACGACCATGATGTTGCTGACATGCTCGAAGTCGAAGCGAGGCACGTTGAAGACACGCTCCAGGTCGACGACCGGCATGTACTCGTCGCGCACCTCCACCACGCGGCCGGTGCCGCCGATGGTCTTGATCATCCCGGGCTGCACCTGGAAGGACTCGATCACGCTGCTCAGCGGCAGCAGGTAGCACTCCTCGCCCACACCCACGCTCATGCCGTCCATGATGGCCAGCGTCAGCGGCAGGCGCACACGCACCGTCATGCCGTAGCCTTCGGCGGAGTCGATCTCCACCGTGCCGCCGAGTGCGGTGATGTTCTTCTTGACCACGTCCATGCCGACACCGCGGCCGGACACGTCGGTGACCTGGTCGGCGGTGCTGAAGCCGGGCGCGAAGATGAGGCTGTAGACCTCGGAGTCGGTCATCGTGTCCGAGACCTCCAGCCCGCGCTCGCGCGCCTTGCTCAGCAGCTTGTTGCGGTTCAGGCCCTTGCCGTCGTCACGCACCTCGATGACGATGCTGCCGCCCTGATGGCTGGCGATCAGCGTGATCGTGCCGTGCTCGGGCTTGCCCTTGGCCATGCGCTCGGCCGGCATCTCGATGCCGTGGTCGCAGCTGTTGCGCACCAGGTGCGTCAGCGGGTCGGTGATCTTCTCCACCAGGCCCTTGTCGAGCTCGGTGGCCTCGCCCACCTGCACCAGCTCGACCTTCTTGCCGAGCTTGCCGGCGAGGTCGCGCAGCATGCGCGGGAAGCGGTTGAACACCAGCGACATCGGGATCATGCGGATGCCCATCACGGCCTCCTGCAGATCGCGGGTGTTGCGTTCCAGGTCGGCCAGGCCGCTGCTCAGCTGCTGGTGCAGCGCCGGGTCCACGTCCTTGCTGTTCTGCGCCAGCATGGCCTGCGTGATGACGAGCTCGCCCACCAGGTTGATGAGCTGGTCGACCTTGTCGACGCTGACACGCAGCGTGCTCGATTCGGCGGCCGCCACGGCCTTCTCGGGTCGGGCCGCCACCGGCACGGGCTTGGCCGCCACGGCCTGACTGGCCTCGGACGCGGCGCGGGCTGCACCACCGTCGCTGCCGTTCGGCGCACCGGGCGCGTTGTCGAAGAAGCCGTAGCCGAGTTCTGCACCACCGGCCACCGGCTCGGGCGCGCCCGGGTTGCCGGGGTGGAAGCCGTAGCCGTCGCCCAGCGGCGCCAGGCGCACGTGTTCACGGGCGACGTGGAAGCCGAAGAGGTCGATGAGGTCGTTGTCCGACGAGCTCGTGATGACCTTGAAGCGGCGCATGCCGTCGGCGTCGCGGCCGGCGTCCAGCGGCTCGATGGTGCCGAGGTTGGTGATCTCCTTGAACAGGTCCACCAGGCTCTCGGCCACCGACGGGTCGGGCAGCGGGCCCACCGTGAGCTCCAGCGCGCGCGTGCCGTTGGCGACCGGCGCCGGTGCGGGTGCAGCGGGTGCGGCCACCGGTGCGGGCGTGGCGCGGCCCACCGGGGCCGGCGCGGCCTGGCCGTCGACCAGCGCGCGGATCGAGTTCAGCAGATCGCTCGTGTCCACCGGCGCAGCACCGCTGCCCTGGTGGCGGCCGAGCTGCGCCTTCAGCGCGTCGCCCGAGGCCAGCAGCACGTCGACCATGGCCGCGTTGGGCATCAGCTCGCGGCGACGCAGCTTGTCCAGCAGCGTCTCCATCTGGTGCGTGAGCTCGGCCACGTCGCTGAAGCCGAAGGTGGCTGCGCCACCCTTGACCGAGTGCGCGCAGCGGAAGATGGCGTTGAGCTCTTCCTCGTCGGCGCGCTCGATGTCGAGGTTGAGCAGCATCTGCTCCATCGTCTCGAGGTTCTCGCCGGCTTCCTCGAAGAAGACCTGGTAGAACTGGCTGAGGTCGATGCCGGCGGACAAGTTCCCGCTGTCGTTGGTGGTTTCACCCATGGGTATCTCCTGCTTCTGGTGGCGGGTTGGCGGCGGTCAACGGATGACTTTGCCGATCACTTCCACCAGCTTGGCGGGATCGAATGGCTTCACCAGCCAGCCCGTGGCACCGGCGGCGCGGCCGGCCTGCTTCATCTGGTCGCTGCTCTCGGTGGTCAGGCGTGCTCTTGAACTTGGGGTTCTCGCGCAGCTTCTTGGTCAGGCTGATGCCGTCCATGCGCGGCATGTTCTGGTCGGTCAGCACGAGGTTGAAGTCGCGGCTGTTGGCCTTCTCGAAGGCGTCCTGGCCGTCCACCGCCTCGACGACGTTGAAGCCCGCGTTCTTGAGCGTGAAGGAAACCATCTGGCGCATGGAGGCGCTGTCGTCAACGGCAAGGATCGAGTGCATGGGGGGTCTCTCCGGAAATCTCTGGGGGGTGTGCGGTGTGGGGCGGGGCGGCGCGGTGGGTCAGAAGAGCTCGACGCTGCCGGCGTCCATCTCGTCCTGGGTCACCGGGTTGGGCCGCAGCGGCCCCTCTTCGATGACGGCCTCGCCGTCTTCGTCGTCCCCCATGGTCTGGCTGGCCAGGCGGTCGGCGCAGTTGCGCAGGCGCCGGCTGGTGTGCTCCACCAGCTGCGAGGCCATGTCCTGGAACTGCATCGCCGTGATGGCGCCGGCCATGTGTTCCATGGCCTTGTGCAGCTGCGGCAGGTCGGCCTCGGGCTCCGTGGCGGCGCTGTGCAGCAGCGTGCGCAGCTCGCCGCTGGCGCCGTAGAAGTGGCCCATCAGCGAGTCGCAGGCGTCGCTCAGCAGCCGTTGCAGGCGTTCGAGGTCGTGGCTGGCCACCATCAGGTGGTCCTGGAGGTCGGCCGCCGCCAGCAACGACATCGGGCTGCCGTGGGGCGACGGGGAATCTTCCTGAGCGAGCATCCGTTCTCCAGGGACGTGGTGTGTTCAAGGGGTTCGCAGCCGGGCCGGCTCTCCGCGAGGAGGCTGCCGGCGGCAGGGCCATGCGACATGTCTTCCACCGCATTTTCGGCAGGGGGGGTGCCGACATTGAGGGGAAGATGGGTCGGATTGCCCGCCATTTCGCGTCACAACCGCACGGGGTACCGACAGCCTGGCCGGCTTTGCGATACTGGCCGCCATGAATGGCAGCGCCCGCCCGGCGGTGCGCAGCATCCGGCTGTTGCACCTGGAAGACTCCGAACTCGACCACGCCCTGGTCCTGGCCCACCTGCGCCGCAGCGCGTTGGACGTCTCGGAATGCCGCATCGAGACCCGCGCCGAGTTCCAGGCCGCGCTGGCGCAGACCTGGGACCTGGTGATTTCCGACTACCACCTGCCCGGCTTTTCCGGCCTCGAGGCGCTGCAGATGCTGGGCGCGCGCACGCAGGCCGGCGGCGACCCGGTGCCCTTCATCCTGGTGTCCGGCCAGATCGGCGAGGACACCGCGGTGGAGGCCATGCGCAACGGCGCCGCCGACTACCTGCTGAAGAACAACCTGTCGCGCCTGGCCGTGGCGGTGGAGCACGCCATCGTGGCGGCCGAGACGCACCGCGCCCGCCTCGCCGCCGACGCCGAGCTGCAGGTCAGCCGCCGCCGCCTGTCGGAGCTGGCGCAGCACCTGCAGACCAGCGTGGAGTCCGAGCGCTCGGCAATCGCGCGCGAGATCCACGACGACGTCGGCGGCTCGCTGACGGCGCTGAAGTTCGAGCTGGACTGGATCCGCCGCCACGCCACCGTGCCCGCGGTGCAGCAGCGCGCGGTGTCGGCGCTGGAGACCGTGACGCACGCCATCGAGGCCAGCCAGCGCATCATGCAGAACCTGCGCCCGGCGATCCTGGAGCAGGGCCTGGTGGCCGCGCTGCAGTGGATGACCAGCCGCTTCGAGAAGCGCACCGGCGTGCAGTGCGAGTTCCGCTTCGGCGATGCGGTGCAGCTCGATGGCCTGGCGCTGCCGGCGGGCGTGCCGCTGGTGGCCTACCGCACGGCACAGGAGGCGCTGACCAATGTCAGCAAGCACGCGCAGGCGAGCCGGGTGGTGGTGGACCTGTCGCTGACCGGCGGCGTGCTCAGCCTCGAGGTCAGCGACAACGGCCGCGGCCTGGGCCAGACCGACCTGGCCAAGACGCGCAGCTTCGGCATCCGGGGCCTGCATGAACGCGCCAGCACCGTGGGCGGCTGGGTCGATCTGAGCAGCGGCGCCGCCGGCACCTCGCTGATCCTGTCGGTGCCGCTGGGCGGCGACTTTTCGTCCGCCGGCGCCCCCGGGCAGCCGGTGCGGCCGGCCGACGACCCGGAAACCGCCGAGTGGACCACCCATTGAGAGCTCCATGATCGAAGTCATCCTCTGCGACGACCACGCGCTGATCCGCCGCGGCATCCGCGACACGCTGTCCGACGCACCCGACATCCAGGTCGTGGGCGAAGCCGGCGACTACGGCGAGCTGCGCGCGCTGTTCCGCACGCTCAGCACGCCCGAGAGCGGCAAGACCGTGCCCTGCGACGTGCTGGTGCTCGACATCAACCTGCCCGGCCGCAGCGGCCTGGACGCGCTGCATGCGCTGAAGGACGAGGGTTCGCCGATCAAGGTGCTGGTGGTCAGCATGTACCCCGAGGACCAGTACGCGATCCGCGCGCTGCGCGCCGGCGCCTTCGGCTACGTCAACAAGGGCGGCGACCCGCAGCTGCTGGTGCAGGCCGTGCGCACGGTGTCGCAGGGCCGCAAGTACGTCACGCCCGAGATCGCGCAGATGCTGGTGGAGAGCCTCACCGCGCCCAGCACCGAGCTGGCGCACAACAAGCTGAGCGACCGCGAGCTGCAGACGCTGGTGATGATCGCGTCGGGCAAGCGGCTGGCCGACATCGCGCAAGACCTGATGCTGAGCCCGAAGACCGTCTCGGTGTACCGCGCCCGCGTGCTCGAGAAGCTGCAGCTGGCCAACAACTCCGAGCTCACGGTGTACGCCATCCGCAACGGGCTGGTCGGCCAGTGACCGGGGCGCGTTGAAGGGCGCGGCATGAACCCGGGCGCGCCGCCGCCGCCGCTGCAGGACCCGCAGGCCATGCGCCGGGCCGGGCGCGAACTGCTCTCGCTGGCGCTGATGGACGCACGCAACCACCTGCTGCTGCGGCTGGCGCAGGACGAATCGCCGCCCGCGCTGCGCCAGGCCCTGCGCGCCGGGGCCTGGCAGGAGCACTGGATCTCCTGCCACGTGCAGCGCGGCCGTGGCGAGGGCTGCGACGCCACCGGCGTGCGGCTGGCCGGCATCGAGCCCGCGCTCGTGCGCTGGCTGCACCCCGAGGGCGAGCCGCCCACGCCCGAGCAGGCGCGCACCTACCTGGCCGAGACGCTGGACGTCACGCTCGACCTGCTCGGCGCCACTCCCGACGACGACACCGCGCTGCACTTCTACCGCCAGGCGCTGCTGCACGAAGACCGGCTGTGCGAGTCGCTCGACGAGCGGCTGCGCACCGGCACGCCACCGGCCCGCGCGCCGCGCCCGCCGCTGCTGATGCCGGCGCAGCGCTGGCTGCTCGGCTCGCCCCGCGGCGGCGGCCTGGTGCCGGCCAACGAGCGCTGGGCGCACGAGGTGGCGGTGCCGGAGTTCGAGATCGACGCGCAGCCCGTGAACTGGGGCCAGTTCGTCGAATTTGCCGAGGACGGCGGCTACGACCGCGCCGAGCTGTGGTCGGCCGCCGGCTGGGCCTGGGCGCAGGCCCAGGGTCGCCGCGCGCCGGCCTTCGTGGAGCAGCTGCGCGGCGGCGTGGTGGTGCAGCGCGGCCACGGCCCCGCGGCCGGGCTGCACCGGGCCGCAGCCACGCAGCCGGTGATGCACATCAGCCGCTTCGAGGCGCAGGCCTGGTGCGCCTGGGCCGGTCGCCGCCTGCCGACCGAGCCCGAATGGGAGCTGGCCGCGGCCACCGCCGCCAGCCGCGGCTTCGTGTGGGGCGACGTGTTCGAGTGGGTCGCCGGCAGCGCCCGCGCCTGGCCCGAGGCGCCGCCCGCGGCCCCGGGCTGCCTGGACGCCCTGCCGGCCCGCCCCGCCGGCGTGCTGCGCGGCGCTTCGTTCGCCACCCGCGCGCGCTGGCGGCATGCCAAGGCCCGCCGGTACGCCGTGCCGGAAGCCGATACCATGGTCTGTGGCTTTCGCAGCTGCGCCCCGTGATCCGTGTCCCGAGACCGAAGAGACTTCCCCATGCCCCAACTCGACTTCACCCTGAACGGACGCGCCGTGAGCGTGCCCGCTGAGCCCGCCACGCTGCTGGTCGACCTGCTGCGCGGCCCCCTGGGCCTGACCGGCACGCACCAGGGCTGCGACACCGCGCAATGCGGCTGCTGCACCGTGCTGCTGGACGGCGAATCGGTCAAGGCCTGCAGCCTGCTGGCGGTGCAGGCGCAGGGCCGCAGCGTCACCACCGTGGAAGGTCTTGCCAAGGCCGACGGCACGCTGCACCCCGTGCAGGAGGCCTTCATCGCCTGCCACGGCCTGCAATGCGGCTTCTGCACCAGCGGCATGATGATGAGCGCCACCTGCCTGCTGCAGAAGAACACGCAGCCCAGCGAAGCGCAGATCGAGGCCGCACTCGAAGGCAACATCTGCCGCTGCACCGGCTACGTCAACATCGTGGCCGCCGTGAAGCAGGCTGCGGTGGTGATGCACGGGGGTGCACGGTGAGCGCGGGCCTGGAAGCCGCCCGCTTCGGCAGCGGCGCCGCGGTGCGGCGCGTGGAAGACCCGGCGCTGGTGCGCGGCCAGGGTCGCTACACCGACGACGTCACCTTGCCCGGGCAGGCCCACCTGGCCTTCGTGCGCTCCGACCGCGCGCACGCGCGCATCGTCGGCATCGACACCGCCGCCGCGGCCGCGATGCCCGGCGTGCTGGCCGTGTGGACCGGCGCCGACCTGGTGGCCGCGGGCGTCAAGCCCATCCCCGGCGCGCCCAACTTCAAGCGGCCCGACGGCGTGCCCTTTGCGACGCCGCCCAAACGCGCGCTGGCCTATGAGCGCGTGCGCTTCGTGGGCGAGGCTGTGGTGGCCATCGTGGCCGAATCGCGCGATGCGGCGCGCGGCGCGATCAACGCCGTGGTGGTGGACTACGAAGACCTGCCGGCCGTCAGCGACGCGCTGCGCGCCACCGCGCCCGGCGCGCCCGCGCTGTGCGCCGAGGCGCCCGACAACGTCTGCGCCGAGATGCGCCATGGCGACGCCGCCAAGGCCGCGGCCGCGTTTGCAGCGGCCGCGCACACGGTGGCGCTGGACCTCGTGAACCAGCGCGTGGCGCCGGTCACGATGGAGCCGCGCAGCGTGCTGGCCTACATGGACGCCGAGTCCGGCGCCGAGCGCCTGACGCTGCGCATGAGCAGCCAGATGCCCAGCGGCGTGCGCAATTCGCTGGCCGACCTGATCCCCGGCCGCACGCAGGCCAACGTGCGCGTGGTGGTGGGCGACGTGGGCGGCGGCTTCGGCATGAAGACCGGCATCTACACCGAGGACATCGCGGTCGCCTGGGCCGCGCTGCAGCTGGGCCGGCCGGTCAAGTGGCAGGCCGAGCGCGTGGAGGAATTCCTGAGCGCGGTGCACGGCCGCGGCCAGCACAGCCACGCCGAGCTGGCGCTCGATGCACAGGGCAAGGTGCTGGCGCTGCGTGTGCGCACGCTGGCCAACGTGGGCGCGTACCCCAGCGCCACGTCGGTGGCGATCCCGCTGCTGATCGGGCCCTGGGTCAGCACCAGCATCTACGACATCCCCTGCGTCAGCCTGCAGCTCACCGCGGTGCTGACCAACAACGCGGCCACCGGGGCCTACCGCGGCGCGGGCCGGCCCGAGGCGATCTACATCATCGAGCGGCTGATGGACGCCGCGGCCCGCGAGATGGGGCTGGACGGCGCCGAACTGCGCCGCCGCAACATGATCCGGCCCGAGCAGTTCCCGTACACCAACCCGATGGCGCAGGTCTACGACAGCGGCGCCTTCGAGAAGATCCTGGACCAGGGCCTGGCGCTGGCCGACTGGGGCGGCTTCGAGGCCCGCCAGGCGGCGTCCCAGGCGCGCGGCAAGCTGCGCGGCCGCGGCATCGCGACCTTCCTGGAATGGACCGGCGGCAACGCGCTGGAAGAGAGCGTGCGCGTCGACGTCACCGCCGACGGCTTCATCGAGCTGACCAGCGCCACCATGGCCATGGGCCAGGGCATCGCCACCAGCTACGTGCAGCTGGCGCACGACGTCTTCGGCGTGCCGCTGGAGAAGATCCGCGTGCTGCAGGGCGACACCGACCGCGCCAACGGCTTCGGCAGCGCGGGCAGCCGCTCGCTCTTCACGGGCGGCGCCGCGGTGCGCGTGGCGAGCGAGCGCACGCTGGACGAGGGCAGGAAGCTCGCGGGCGACGCGCTCGAAGCCCCCGCCACCGACATCGAATACACCGCCGGCCGCTTCACGGTGGCCGGCACCGACCTGTCCATCGGCCTCTTCGAGCTGGCGCAGCGCCAGGCGGGCGGCCGCCTGGTGGTCAGCGCCAGCGCCAAGGCCGGCGCGCCGAGCTGGCCCAACGGCTGCCACGTGGCCGAGGTGGAGATCGACCCCGACACCGGCGACGTGCAGGTGGTGGCCTACGCCAGCGTCAACGACATCGGGCGCGTGGTCAGCCCGGTCATCGTGCAGGGCCAAGTGGAAGGCGGCGCGGTGCAGGGCATCGGCCAGGCGCTGTGCGAGCAGATCGTCTACGACGCCGACAGCGCGCAGATGCTGTCGGCCAGCTTCATGGACTACGCGGTGCCGCGCGTGGACGGCTTCAAGGCCTTCAGGACCGCCTTCGACCAGAGCGTGCCCTGCCTGACCAACACGCTGGGCGCCAAGGGCGTGGGCGAGCTGGGCACCATCGGCGCCACGCCGGCGGTGGTCAACGCGGTGGTGGATGCCGTGGCCCGCAGCGGCGCCGGCCGCCGTGCCGAGGCGATGCAGATGCCGCTGACGGCCGAGGTGGTGTGGCGCGGCCTGCGCGGGCAGTTCCCGGCGCCGCTGCAGCTGCCGGCCTGACGCGGCGGCGCCGGGTGCCGGCGGCCGCGATTCAGCGGCCGGAGGTGGCCGTGCCGTCGGGTGCCGTCTCGGTCTCCGTGGGCCCGATTTCCACGTCGACCGGCGGTGACTGCGTGGCGAGCCAGCCGCGCTCGATGGCGTCGAACTCCTCGGCCGAGCCTTCGCTGATCTCGACCGGGGCGTCCAGGTCCAGGTCGATCCGCGTGGCGCAGGCCCGCTGGACCGGCAGCGCGGTGGTCTGCCAGTCCGGCGTGGTTTCTTCGTTGTCGCCGTCGGCGCCCCGGTCCTCGCGCACGCTGGCCGTGACCTGCAGCACCGTGAGCCGCTGCGACAGCAGGCTGAGGCGGCGCGACGGCTCCTCGCTGGCCAGCATCTGCGCCTGGATCTGCGCCTTGTGCAGCACGCGGCTGTCCATCGCGGCCACGCCGCGCCAGCCCTTGCGGCCCAGCACGTCGTGCACCAGCACGAGGTGGCGCATGACGGCCGTGGTGTGCTGGTTGTCGTGTTCCAGCAGGCGCGTGCGCAACTCCGCGCGCAGCGCGCTCAGGTCGTCGGCCTCCAGCACCGCGGCCGGGCGGCGCCGGTCCACCAGCGTCAGGTGCAGCTTGGAGCCGCGCCGTTCCAGCACCAGCGGCCGGCCGAGCAGCCCCTTCACCCAACGCAGGCTGCCGGTGCTGCCGCGCGGGGCTCGGCGGTCCACGCGGGTCTTCTTGCGGCCTGGATCGCTGGGGTTCTGGCTCATGGGGATGCTCTTTCGAAAGCTCCCCACGGTATCGGCCCGACACGGCCTGACTTGAGCCGGCTACCGGGCCTGCCGGGGCCGGGGGGCAGGGGCGGCGTGCACCACGGTCAGCGTCCGGCCAGCACCTGCGCCAGCTGCTGCAGGCTCTGCAGGTTGTGCGCCGGCAGGAACTGGTCCACGTTCGGCAGCATCGCCTTGATGCCCGCGGCGCGCGGCTGGAACTGGTCGAAGCGCAGCAGCGGGTTCAGCCAGATCAGCTTGCGGCAGCTCTTGTGCAGGCGCTCCATCTCGAAGCGCAGGTGTTCGCAGCGCGGGTCGTCGGGCGTGCCGTGTTCCAGGCCGTCGCTGATCAGCAGCACGGTGGCGCGGCCGCTGAGCGTGCGGCGCGCCCAGCGCTGGTTGAAGTCGTGCAGGCAGGCGGTGATGCGCGTGCCGCCCGACCAGTCCTTCACCTCGCGCATCACGCGGCCGATCGCGATGTCGGGGTCTTTCTGGCGCAGCGCGCGCGTGGTGCGTGTCAGGCGTGTGCCGAAGACGAAGCTTTCCACGCGCGCATCGGCGTGGCCGAGCGCGTGCGTGAAGTGCAGCAGCATGCGCGAGTAGCGGCTCATGCTGCCCGAGATGTCGGCCAGCACCACCAGCGGGGCCGGCTTCTCGCGCGGGCGGCGCCAGCGCATCTGCCAGAGCTCGCCGCCGCCGCGTGCCAGCGCCTGCAGCGTGGCGCGGCCGTCGATGCGGGCGTGGCTGCCCGCGCCCGGCGCACGCTCGCTGCGGCGCGTGAAGAGGGGCTCGAACAGCGGCGCCATCTGGCGCAGCAGGCGCTGGGCCTGGCGCCATTCGTCGGCGGTCATGGTGTCGAAGTCGGCCTTCTGCAGCAGCTCGCGTTCGTTCCAGGTGAGCGTGGCGTCGACGTCGATGTTCTCGGGCGGCGGCGGCTGCGGCGCGTTCGGCTGGTGCGGGAAGAGGGCCTCGCCCAGGCGGCGGTTCTCTGGCACCGGCGCCTGCTCGGTCTTGGCTTCCACGCGCGGCAGCAGCATGGCCATCATGCGGCCGGCCAGGTCGGGGTCGCGCCAGTAGAGGTAGAAGGCCTGCTCGAAGAGCTCGCGGTGCTCGGCGCGGTCGACGAAACAGGCGGCCAGCGTGTCGTGGAAGTCGCGCTTGCTCTCCAGCGGCCCCGCCACCTGCAGCGCCGTCAGCGCGAGCTGGATGCGGTCGGTCGGCACCGGCATGCCGGCCTGGCGCAGCACGCGGCCGAAGTGCATGACGTTGTCGGCCAGATGGCCGGGCAGCTGACTGGCTTGCGGGGCGCGGATCACGGCAGCTGCCCCCGCTCAACGGCCCGTTTCGCTGTCTTGGCGGATCTGCTCCAGCAGCCGCGCGGCTTCGGAACCCTGCACCTTGGCGATGTCGTCCTGGTACTTCAGCAGCACGCCCAGCGTGTGGTTGACGGTTTCCGGGTCCAGCACCAGCGCGTCCAGCTCCATCAGCGCGCGGGTCCAGTCGATGGTCTCGGCGATGCCGGGCAGCTTGTACAGCTCCAGCGCGCGCAGCTTCTGCACGAAGGCCACGATCTGTGCCGACAGCTTCTGCGGCGCGCCCGGCACACGCCGCTCGACGATGGCCTTCTCGCGCGCCGCGTCGGGGAAGTCCACCCAGTGGTACAGGCAGCGGCGCTTCACCGCGTCGTGGATCTCGCGTGTGCGGTTGCTGGTGAGGATCACGATCGGCGGCTGCAGCGCCTTCACGGTGCCGTACTCGGGGATCGTGATCTGGAAGTCGCTCAGCACCTCCAGTAGGAAAGCCTCGAAGGGCTCGTCGGCGCGGTCGAGCTCGTCGATGAGCAGCACCGGTGGCACGGGTTGCGCGGGGTCGATGGCCTGCAGCAGCGCGCGCTTGATCAGGAAGCGGTCGGAGAACAGCTCCTGCGACAGCGCCTCGCGGCCCTTGCCTTCGGATTCGCCGAGGCGGATCTCGAGCATCTGGCGCGCGTAGTTCCATTCGTACGCGGCGCCGGCCAGGTCCAGGCCCTCGTGGCACTGCAGGCGGATCAGCGGCCGGCCCAGCATGGCGGCCAGCGTCTTGGCGATTTCGGTCTTGCCGGTACCGGGCTCGCCTTCCAGGAACAGCGGGCGCTGCAGCTTCAGCGCCAGGTAGACGGTGGTGGCGAGTGCGCGCTCGGGCACGTAGTCGTGCGCGAGCAGGCGCGCGGCGGTGTCGTCGATGCTGGTGGGTAAGGTCGTGTTCACGCCGTCATTCTCGGGCTGGGCAAAAGAAAACGCCGCACGGGGGCCGTGCGGCGTGGTGCTTGCAGGCAGTGCGTGCAGGCCGCTGCGTGCGTGCGATCAGCCGACCGCGCGCGCCGCCAGCACCGGGATCAGCGCGGCGCGGTACTCGGCCGAGCCGTGCAGGTCGCTGTTGAGCTCGCCCGCGTCCACAGTGGCGCCGGCCAGCGCGGACGCCGACCAGTGGGTGGCCAGCTTCGCTTCCAGGCCCGAGGCGCGGAACACGCCGTTGGCACCGGCGCCGGTGACCGCCACGCGCACGCCCGCCGGGCCCTTGCTGACGAACACGCCCACGAGGCTGAAGCGGCTGGCCGGCTGCTTGAACTTCTGCCACGCGGCCTTCTCGGGCACCGGGAAGCTGACCGACGTGATGATCTCGCCGTCCTGCAGCGCCGTGGTGTACAGGCCCTGGAAGAAGTCCTCGGCGCTCAGGCTGCGCTGGTTGGTCTTGACCGTGGCGCCCAGGCCCAGCACGGCGGCGGGGTAGCAGGCCGCCGGGTCGTTGTTGGCCAGGCTGCCGCCGAGGGTGCCCCGGTTGCGCACCTGGCGGTCGCCGATGTGGGCGGCCAGGTCGGCCAGCGCGGGAATCGCCGCCTGGACTTCCTTGCTCGCGGCCACCGCGGCGTGCGTGGTGCCGGCGCCGATGGTGACGGTGCCACCGGCGACCGTGATGCCCTGCAGCTCGGCGATGGCGGAGATGTCCACCACCGTGCTGGGCGCGATGAGGCCGAGCTTCATCGACTGCAGCAGCGTCTGGCCGCCGGCGATCAGCTTGGCGTCTTCCTGCATCGCGGCGCGTGATGCATCGGCCACCGAGGCGGCGTTGTTGTAGGCAAAGGCTTGCATGGGTTGTGCTCCTGGCGGCTCAGCGTTGAGCCTGGATGGTCTTCCACACATTGTGCGGGCTGGCGGGCATGGGCATGTCCTTGACGCCCAGCGCATGGCACACGGCGTTGATCAGCGCCGGCGGGCTGCCGATGGCGCCGGCCTCGCCGCAGCCCTTCACGCCCAGCGGGTTGTGCGTGCAGGGCGTGCCCTTCACGGTCTCCACCACCAGGTGCGGGATGTCGTCGGCGCGCGGCATCGCGTAGTCCATGTAGCTGCCGGTGAGCAGCTGGCCGCTGTCTTCGTCGTAGACGCAGTTTTCCATCAGCGCCTGGCCCAGGCCCTGGGCGATGCCGCCGTGCACCTGGCCCTCGACGATCATCGGGTTGATGACGTTGCCGAAGTCGTCGCAGGCGGTGAAGCGGTCGACCTTGACCACGCCGGTGAGCGGGTCGACCTCCACCTCGCAGATGTAGGTGCCGGCGGGGTAGGTGAAGTTGCTCGGGTCGTAGAACGCGTTTTCGTTCAGCCCCGGCTCCAGCTTGTCGTGCGGGAAGTTGTGCGGCACGTAGGCGGTGAGGCTGACGCTGGCGAACGGCACGCTCTTGTCGGTGCCCTCGACCTTGAACACGCCGTTCTCGAACACCACGTCGGTGTCGGCCGCCTCCATCAGGTGGGCCGCGATCTTCTTGCCCTTGGCGATGACCTTGTCGAGTGCCTTCACGATGGCGGTGCCGCCCACCGCCAGCGAGCGGCTGCCGTAGGTGCCCATGCCGAACAGGATCTTGCCGGTGTCGCCGTGCTGGATGTCGATGTCCTCCAGCGGGATGCCCAGTTTGTCGGCCACCACCTGCGCAAACGTCGTCTCGTGGCCCTGGCCGTGGCTGTGGCTGCCGGTGAAGACCGTGACCTTGCCGGTGGGGTGCACACGCACCTCGCCGGCCTCGAACAGGCCGGCGCGCGCGCCGAGCGCGCCCGCCACGGCCGACGGGGCGATGCCGCAGGCCTCGATGTAGGCGCTGTAGCCGATGCCGCGCTTCAGGCCCTTGGCGGCCGACGCGGCCTTGCGGCCCTCGAAGCCGGCCACGTCGGCCAGCTCGATGGCGCGGTTCAGCGTGGCGTCGTAGTCGCCGATGTCGTACGTCAGGCCCACCGGCGTGGCGTACGGGAAGGTGCGGATGAAGTTGCGGCGGCGCAGCTCGGCCGGGTCCAGGCCGAGTTCACGCGCGGCGGTCTCCACCATGCGTTCCACCGTGTAGGTGGCTTCCGGACGGCCGGCGCCACGGTAGGCATCCACCGGGCTCGTGTTGGTGAAGACCGAGGTCACCGTGCACACGATCTTCGGCGTGGCGTACTGCCCGGCCAGCAGCGTGGCGTACAGGATGGTCGGCACGCACGAGGCAAAGGTGCTGAGGTAGGCGCCCAGGTTGGCCGTGGTGTCGACCTTGAAGCCGAGGAACTTGCCGTCCTTGTCCATCGCCAGCTGCGCGGTGGTGAGGTGGTCGCGGCCGTGGGCGTCGGACAGGAAGGCTTCGGAGCGGTCGGCGGTCCACTTGATCGGGCGCTTGACGTGTTTGCTGGCGTAGACCAGCGCGGTCTCTTCGCCGTACAGGAAGATCTTGCTGCCGAAGCCGCCGCCGACGTCGGGCGCGATGACGCGCATCTTGTGCTCGGGGATGCCCAGCACGAAGGCGCACATCAGGAGCCGCTCGACGTGCGGGTTCTGGCTGCTGACGTACAGCGTGTAGCTGTCGTCGGCCGGGCTGTAGATGGCGTTGGCGCCGCGCGTTTCCATCGCGTTGGGCACCAGGCGGTTGTTGCGGAAGGTCAGCGTGGTGACGTGGGCCGCGCCCTTGAAGGCTTCCTCGGTGCCGGCGGCGTCGCCGATCTGCCACTGGTAGCAGCGGTTGTCGGGCGCCTCGTCGTGCACGCTGGCGCCGGTCTTGGTGATGTGGGCGATGTCGATGACCGCGGGCAGCACCTCGTAGTCGACCTCGATCAGCTGCGCCGCGGCCTTGGCCTGCTCCAGCGTCTCGGCCACCACCAGCGCCACGCGGTCGCCCACGTAGCGCACCTTGCCGTCGGCGATGACCGGGTGCTTGGGCTCCTTCATCGGCGAGCCGTCGATGCTGTTGATGAGCCAGCCGCAGGGCAGTCCGCCCACGGCCTTGAAGTGATCGCCGGTGAAGACACCCAGCACGCCCTCGGCGGCGGCCGCGGCGCTGGTGTCCAGCGACTTGATCTTCGCGTGTGCGTGCGGGCTGCGCAGGAAGTAGGCGTAGGTCTGGCCGTGCAGGTGGATGTCGTCGGTGTACTGGCCGACGCCGGTGAGGAAGCGCTGGTCTTCGCGCCGGGTGACGCTCTGGCCGATGAAACCTTGTCGTGCGTTCATGGGTGGGTGCTCCTCAAGCCTTCATGGCCGTTGCGCCTTGCGCGACGGCCTTGACGATGTTCTGGTAGCCGGTGCAGCGGCACATGTTGCCTTCCAGGCCTTCGCGGATCTTGGCTTCGCTGCTGCAGTCGTGGTTCTGCACCAGGTCGACCGCGCTCATCACCATGCCCGGGGTGCAGAAGCCGCACTGCAGGCCGTGGCACTGGTTGAAGGCGGTCTGCATCGGGTGCAGGGAGCCGTCGGCGTTGGCCAGGCCCTCGATGGTGGTGACCGAGTGCCCCGCGGCCGACGCGGCCAGCATCGAGCAGCTCTTCATGGCCTTGCCGTCCACGTGCACGGTGCAGGCGCCGCACTGGCCGGTGTCGCAGCCCACGTGGGTGCCGGTCAGGCGCAGGTGCTCGCGGATGAACTCGGACAGCAGCGTGGCGGGCGGGACCTCGCGCGAGACGCTTTTGCCGTTGACGGTGAGCTTGATCAGGGCCATGGGGGCTTGTCTCCTGGGGGTTGTGGGTGCAGCGGCGGGGCTGCAAGACGGCTTCGGGGCGCCCGTGCTCCAGCACCCGCTCCCCGGCTTCTGCGCGGCAGCATAGGCTTCTGCGCCGCCTGTGCATCAGGGAAACCGAGAGGGCCGCCCGCCGCCGCGGCTTTGCGCCGCCGCCGCCGCTCAGGCCGACGCCGCGCTGCGCTGCAGCCGCCGGTACAGCAGCCCGCGCGACACCCCCAGCACCCGTGCGGCCTTGGCCACGTTGCCCTGGCACTGGCGCAGCGTGTCCAGCACGAGCTGGTCGCTCAGCGCGCGCAGCGACGCGGCCGCCGCCGGGCGCGGCAGGGCTTGGGCCGCCGGGGCTGCGGGCGCGGCCGCCAGCATCCACAGCCGCAGCCCGCTGGGCAGGCGGTGGGTTTGCGGCGCAGCGGCCGTGCGCAGGCGCTGCAGCTGCGGCAGGCTCATGCCGAGCAGCGTGCCGATGTCCTGCGGCGCGCCCTCGGCTGGCGCCTGCAGCAGGCGCAGCGCGGCGGCGTTGAGGCCGTTGATGCGGCCGTCCTCGGCCACCGAGACGCGGCCTTCCAGCGGCGTGCCCAGCAGCGCCGGGCTGGCCTGGAAGCACAGCACCAGGTCGCCTTGCGACTGCGCCTCGAGCAGGCGGTTTTCGATGCCCGCCACGCACAGCCGCACCAGCGCCAGCGCGTCGAAGGCGAAGGGCGCGCCCTGCAGCGACACGTCCAGCACTGCCACCACGCGGCCCTGGCGGTCACGCACCGGCGCGGCGGCGCAGTACAGCGACTGCAGCACGCCGAAGAAGTGCTCGCCGCCGGCCACGCCGCAGTCCACCCCGGTGCTGACCGTGATGCCCGGCGCCGTGCTGCCGAAGTTGGGTTCGCCCACGTAGACACCCACGCGGCCGATGGTGTCCAGCAGCGCGCCGGCGCCGCTGCCGGCCGGCGTGGCGCGCAGCACGATGCCCTCGCGGTCGGTCAGGATGGTCTTGCAGCCGGTGCCCGCGAGCATGGCGTCCAGCTGATCCAGCTCGGGCGCGGCGGTCTGCAGCAGCGGCTGCGCACGTTCCAGCACGGCCTTGCTGCGGGCGCGCGTGACGGGCTCGAACTCGGGCCGCTGCTGCGGCTGCAGGCCGGCGCCCAGGCAGCGTGTCCAGCTCTGGATCACGGCCTCGGCCACCATGCCGGTGGGGCGCTGGCCCTGCTCGAAGAAGCGCTCGCGCGCGAGCTGGGTGCGCTGGGCCGGGGTGTTGAAGAAGGGGCCGGCGGCGGCGGGCCGCGGGGCGGTGTGCAGGCTCAAGATCGGGCTTTCGCAGCGGCGGCCGGCGGGGCGCGGAAGTGTCCCGTTCCGGAACACCGGGCCGCGCCCAGGCCGCAGAGCGCGCAGCATACGGCGGCGCGCGGGGCCGCAGGGCGGCTCGCCACCCCGGGCGAACCCGCGGTGGCGGCACTGCGCCCGGTGTCTTCGCCGGCGCCAGCCGAGCCGTGCCGCCGTCAGCGGTAGACGTTCACCCAGGGCACCGCGCGCGGCGTTTCGGACTCGATCCACACCGCCGCCGCCTGCCCGTCGGCCCCCACCGCCAGCGCGCCGGCGCCGATGACGCTGCCCACCCCGGTGGCGGTCTCGATGACGCCGGCTGCTCCCAACGCGCCCGTGGCGGGCCAGCGCGCCGAGAGCATGCGCCGCGGGTTGCCGGTGTCGCTGAAGACCAGCGTGACGTGGCCGGCGGCGTCGCGACCGATGCGGGTGCCGAAGCCGCCGCCCACCAGGAAGGGCTCGGTCCACACGCCGGCCGCCGTGCCGCGCGTGGCGCGGATCGAGTTGCCGCTGACGGCGTCCCAGGCCACCACGGCCGTGCCGTCGGGCCCCAGCACCACGCGGGCGGCGTCGCCGTTGGGGCCCAGGAATTCCGGGCTCGCCCACCCGGTGGCCGGCGTGTAGCGCGCGACGAAGACGTTGCTCGGCACCGACGGCAGCTGGCGAAAGGCCACCAGCGCGACGCCCGCGTCGTTGATGGCCACGCCACCGACGGTGGTGGCCGTGGTCGGCGTGCCGCCGCTCACCAGGCGCTGCGCGCCGGTCCAGCCCACGCCGCGGCGCAGCACGTTGGCCGCGGCCACCTGGCCGGCGGCGGTGTCGGTCGTCCAGCCCACGACCACGTCGCCGGCCGGGCTGGCGCCGACGTGGATGGGCAGGCCCGTGCCGTTGGCGCCGCTGCCGGCCGTGAAGTCGATGTCGAGCGGCGGCGTCCAGGGCTGGCCGGGCACGAGACGGCTGGTGACGATGCGCCGCGTGGCGATGTTGTTCGGGAAGAAGACGGTGTCGTTCTGCTGCCAGGCGGCCGTGGCCGTGCCCTGCTCGTCGATCGCCAGCGCCGGCAGTTCCGCCTGGCCGCCGTCTTCGCTCTCCAGCAGCACCGGCGTGCTCCAGGCGCCCGTGGTGCCCTGGCGGCTGCCCCACACGCTCTGCCGGTTGTTGCTGAGCGACGTGAACACCACGACCGCGTTGCCGGCCGCGTCCATGGCCACGGCGTGGCCCATCGTGGCGCCGGTCGTCGAGCTGACGGCCGCCACGGTCACCGCGGCCGACCAGCCCAGGCCCGGCGTGTGGCGGCTGGCGCGCAGCTGCCTGGCGGCGTTGTCGTCGGTGTCCAGCCAGACCGCCACGAACTGACCGGCCGCGCCGGCCGCCACTGCCGCGTGGCTGGCCACGAAGGCGTCGGCGCTGCGCAGCGCCTGGGCCGTCTGCCACGCGGCGCCGACCGGGGCCGCGCTGACCGTCAGCAGGGCCGCGTCACTGGTGGCGCTGCCGGTGGTGTTGCCGAGCTGCGCCCGGTAGCGCTTGCCGCTGTCGGCCACCACGGTGGCCGGCGTGGTGTAGCTGGGCGCGGTGGCGCCGACGATGTTGGCCCAGGTGCTGCCGCCGTCCGTCGACAGCTGCCACTGCACCGCGGGCACCGGCACGCCGCTGCCGGCGACGACGAAGGTGGCCGCGGCGGGCGCCGTGACGGTCTGGTTGACGGGCTGCGTGGTGACCGCCGGCGCCTGCGGCGCGGGCGTCACGGTCAGGCGGGCGGCGCTGCTGGTGGCCGTGCCGCCGCTGTTGCTGGCCACCACGCGCAAGCGCTGGCCGTCGTCGGCCACGGTGGTGATGCCGGTGGTGTAGGTGCTGGCGGTGGCGCCGGCGATGTCGCTCCAGGTGGCGCCGCCGTCCACCGAGCGCTGCCACTGCAGCCCCGGCGCCGGCGAGCCGCTGGCCACCGCCGTGAAGGCCGCGGTGCTGCCGGCCGTGACCGCGCGGTCGGACGGCGGCGTGGTGATGGCGGCCGCGGCCGGCATCGCGCTCACCGTCAGCCGCGCGGCCGCGCTGGTCACGCTGCCGGCGCTGTTGGAGACGGTGACACGGTACAGCTCGCCGTCCATGGCCAGCGTGGTGGCGGCCGTGGTGTGGGTTGCCGACGTCGCGCCGGCCACGGCGGCCCAGCTCGCGCCCTGGTCCGTGGAGCGTTGCCACTGGTAGCCGGGGCTCGTGCCGCTGGCGGTGACGCTGAAGCTGGCCGTGGCCGGCATCACCACGGCCTGCGCGGCCGGCTGCACCGTCAGCACGGGCGCCAGCACCGCGGCCGTGACGACCAGGCGCACGGCCGAACTGGTGACGCGCACCCCCGCGGCCGACAGCACCACGCGGTAGCGCGTGCCGTCGTCGGCCAGCGTGGTGGCCGGCGTGACCAGCCGGTCGCCGGTGGCGCCGGCGATGTCGGACCAAGTCGTGCCGCCGTCACTGCTGCGCTGCCACTGGTAGGTGATGTCGGTGCCGCTGGCCTGCACCGACAGCGTGGCCGTGGACCCGGCGGTGACCGAGGTGTCCGCGGGCTGCACCGTGATCTGCGGCGGCGCTGGGTCGTCGTCACCGCCGCAGGCGCTGCCCAGTGCCACGCACAGGGCTAGCACCATCCACAGGAGAAGCCGCGACCACGGGCTCGCAAGAGTCGAGGGGGCTGGGTGCATCGTGACGTCCTCCAGGGGCGCCCGCCGGTGGCGGGTCTGGAGCACGTTGTAGGCGCCCGGGCGTTAGCGACGCGTTAGCGGCGCGTCTTCGATGCCGCCCCGCCCGGTGCCACCCCGGCCTCAGGAATTGGCGCGCACTTCCTCGATCGTCGTCACCCCTGCCAGCACCTTCTCGATGCCGTCCTGGCGCAGCGTGCGCATGCCGTCGCCCAGCGCGTGGCGCTGCAGCTCGTCGGCACGCTGGCCGGTCTGGATCAGGTGGCGCAGCCCGCGCGTGACCATCATCAGCTCGTGGATGCCGGCGCGGCCGCGGAAGCCGGTGCCGCCGCAGTGGTCGCAGCCCACGCTCGCGTAGAGCGTGAGTCGGCCCTCGGTGCCGAAGCGCTGGCGCCAGTCGGCCAGCACCTCGTTGGCGTCGGGCGGGTTGGTGGCCTCGGTCATCACGTGCATGTGGTCGTGCAGCAGCTCTTCTTCTTCCTCGGCACTGGCGGTGCGCGCCACGCGGCACTGGTGGCACAGGCGGCGCACCAGGCGCTGCGCCAGCACGCCGAGCAGCGCGTCGGCAAAGTTGAAGGGGTCCATGCCCATGTCCAGCAGCCGCGTGATGGTCTCGGGCGCGCTGTTGGTGTGCAGCGTGCTGAGCAGCAGGTGGCCGGTCAGGCTGGCCTCGATGGCGACCTGCGCGGTCTCCTGGTCGCGGATCTCGCCGACCATGATGACGTCGGGATCGGCGCGCAGGAAGGCGCGCAGCGCCTTGGCAAAGGTCCACTCGATGCGCGGGTTGACCTGCACCTGGCGCAGGCCCGCCTGGGTGATCTCCACCGGGTCCTCGGCGGTCCAGATCTTGCGCTCGGGCGTGTTGATGCTGCCCATCAGCGAGTGCAGCGTCGTCGTCTTGCCGCTGCCGGTGGGCCCCACGCACAGCAGCATGCCGTAGGGGCGCGCGGCGGCGGCCTTCAGGCGTTCCAGGTTGGCCGGGCTCATGCCAAGGTTGTCCAGCGGGATCGGCTTGCTCGACTGCAGCAGCCGCATCACCGCGTCTTCCAGGTTGCCGGCGGTCGGAATGGTGGCCACGCGCAGCTCGAGCTTCACGCCCTGCACGAACTTGCTGAAGTTGATCTTGCCGTCCTGCGGCTTGCGGCGCTCGGAGATGTCCAGGTCGCACATGATCTTGATGCGCGCGATCAAGGCGCTGCGGTAGCTCGGCGGCAGCTCCAGGTACGGCCGCATCTGGCCGTCCTTGCGGAAGCGGATGCGCACCTTCTCGCGGCCCGCCGGGCATTCGACGTGGATGTCGGACACACCCTGCGAATGGGCCTCCAGGATCATGCTGTTGATCAGCCGCACGAGCGAGTTGTCGCTCTGCTCGATGGGCGCCACGTCGTCGTCGTCGCGCGTGTCGCCGCGCTCCATCGTGGCCAGCAGCTTGCTCGCATCGCCGAGCTCGAACTCGGCCGCGCTGCCGGCGACGTCGGCCGGGCGCAGCGTGGGGTTGGTGACGCCGAGCTTTTCGTAGGCGCGGTCGATCACGCCCTGCAGCACGCCGGCGCGCACGAGCACCGGCACCACCTTGCACTGCGCCGCAAACTCCACCTCGTCGAGCTTGCTGCGGTTGGACGGGTCTTCCACCGCGGCCACCAGGCGGCCGCCGCGCATCATCAGCGGCAGCGCGGGCACGCGCGAGGCCACGGCGTAGGGCAGGCGGGCCACGGCGTCCACGTCCACCGGGTACTGCAGCACGTCCACCAGCGGGTAGCCCATCTTGCGGGCCAGCGCGGTCTGCAAGTCGGTGCGTGTCACCAGGCCGCGCCGCACCAGCAGCTCGCCCAGCGGCACGCCGCGGTCCAGGCGCTGCTGCTGCAGCGCGTCTTCCAGCTGCACCTCGGTGATGTAGCCCAGCGCGGTGAGCGCCTCGCCGATGCGCACCATGGGCATGCGCGACTGCTGCTCGATGGCGTCCACCAGCTCTTCGGGCGTGATGATCTGGCGCACCACCAGCATGTCGCCCAGCTTCTGCTGGCGCAGCGCCTGCTGCTCGGCCAGCGCTTCGCGGATCTGCTCCGGCGAGGCCGAGCGCTGGGCCACCAGCGCCTCGCCCAGGCGCAGGCCGACCTCGGCGTCGTCGTAGGCGGTGCGCGGCACGAACCAGCGCCGCAGGCTGCCGACGGCGTCGATCTGCTCGAAGAGGAACAGGCCCGCCGGGGTCTCTTGATGGCCCACGGTGTCGCCCTGCCACAGGCTGCCGTCGCGCCAGGTCACGGTGAAGGGCAGCGCGGGGCGCTCGGCCACGAGGTCGCCGTCGTTGTCGGCCGGCGCCAGCGCCAGCAGCGGCTCGGTCAGGCACAGGCGCCTGAACTGGTCGGTGCGCAGCAGCATGGGCTTGCGCTGCGGCGGCATCAGCAGGTGCAGCACGCCGGTGTCGGGCGAAAACAGCGCCAGCTGGCCCTTCAGCGCGTGGCCGTTGAGGCCCTCCACGGCGCACATCGGCGGCACCGCGGGCGCCGACGGGGCCGGGTAGCCGGCGAGGTCGGGCGTCGGCCACGCGTAGGCCTCGCCGTGCGTGGGCAGCAGCTGGAGCGGGGGCAGGGAGAGGTCGGACATGGCGGGCATCCTGGAACCACGGAAAGGCCGCGGCGCAGGCACGGGGCGCGTGCTCGCTGCCATGCTAGACGGATGGATGGTTCGCGAGGCCGCGAACAGCCGGGTCTTCGGGCGCCAGATCGGTGCGCCGGGGCGCGCTGCGCCCGCCTCCCGGCGGTCGCGCTGCGCGGTGGCGGACGGGCCTGGCCGCATCGGCGGCAGGCCCGTCCGCGGCAGGGCACGAGGCCCTGCACCAGGCTTACTTGCGGTAGGCGTCGACCAGTTGCTTGCCTTCGGGGCCGGCCTTGTCGAGCCATTCCTTGAGCATGGTCTCGCCGACCTTGGCCATGTCGGCCTTGAGCGGCGCGCTGGGCGGCAGGATGTTCATGCCGGCGCCCTTGAGCTTGTCGAGCGTCTCGCCGTTGGCCTTCTTGCTGGCGGCCAGGCCGCGCGCTTCGGCGTCGGCCGCGGCCTTGAGCACGGCGGCCTTGCTCGGCGCGTCGAGCGCGTCGAAGGCGCCCTTGTTGACCAGCACCACGTTCTTCGGCAGCCAGGCCTGCGTGTCGTACCAGTACTTGATGTGCTCGTAGGTCTTGCTGTCCCAGCCGGTGGAGCCGCTGGACATGTAGGACTCGACCACGCCGGTAGCCAGCGCCGCCGACAGCTCGGCCGCCTGCACCGTGACGGGCTGCGCGCCCACCAGCTCGGCGATGCGAGCCGTCTGCGGGTTGTAGGCGCGCCACTTCACGCCTTTCAGGTCGGCCGCGGTGTTGACCGGCTTCTTGGCGTAGATGCCCTGCGGCGGCCACGGCACCGCGTACAGCGCCATCAGGCCCTGCTCGGCGAGCTTCTTGTCGAAGAACGGCCGCTGCGCCTTCCAGAGCTTGACCGACTCGTCGTAGCTGTCGGCCAGGAAGGGCAGCGCGTCGGCGCCGAACAGCGGCCACTCGTTGCTGAAGTTGCTGATCAGCACCTCGCCGATCGGCGCCTGCCCGCCCTGCACCGCGCGCTTGATCTCGGTCGCCTTGAACAGCGAGCCGTTGGCGTGCACCGTGATCTTGAGCTTGCCGGCGGTGGCCTTGTCGACGTCGTTGGCGAAGTCGGTCAGGTTGACGGTGTGGAAGTTGGTGGCCGGGTAGGCGGCCGGCAGGTCCCATTTGGTCTGGGCCTGGGCGGTGGCGGACACCAGCGCGGTGGCGGCCAGCAGCAGGGGGCGGGACATTCGCATGCGTTTTCCTCGGAGTGGGTCGTGGGTGCAACGGGCTAGCATAGGCCGTGCCCGTGCCGTCCCGGCTCGGGGGCTTCCCGCAAACGATGGCGCCGCCATGCCCACGCTCGGCCTGCTGATGCTGCACACCCGCTTTCCGCGGCCGCCGGGCGACGTGGGGCACCCCGAGACCTTCGCGTTCCCGGTGCTGCGGCGCGTGGTGACGGGCGCCACGCCGGAACGGGTGGTGCGCGGTCGCGACCCGGCGGCGCTGCAGCCCTTCGTCGACACCGCGCGGGCGCTGGTGGCCGAGGGCTGCGACGCCATCGCCACCAGCTGCGGCTTCCTGGCGCTGTGGCAGCGCGAGCTGCAGGCCGCGCTGCCGGTGCCGGTGTGGACATCGAGCCTGCTGCAGCTGGCCGACCGGCCGGGGCGGCGCTGCGGCGTGATCACCATCGAGGCCGCGTCGCTGACGCCGGCGCACCTGTTGGCCGTGGGCGCCGACCCGGCCACGCCGGTGGAGGGCATCGAGCCGGGGTCGCCGCTGCATCGCACGCTGCTGCAGGACCTGGCCACACTGGACGAAGTCGATGCGCAGCGGCAGGTGCTGGCCGCCGCGGCGCGGTTGCGCGCCCGCCATCCCGATATCGACACCCTGGTGCTGGAGTGCACCAACCTGCCGCCCTACGCCAAGGCGCTGCGCGCCGCCACCGGCCTGCCGGTGCTGGACGTGGTGACGCTGCTGCACACACGCATGGCGCGGCTGGCGCCCGGAGCGCCATGAACCTGCGCTTCGTCGAGGCCTTCTACTGGGCGGTGACGCTGAAGAGCGTGACGCGGGCGTCGGAGAAGCTCTTCATCACGCAGTCGGCGCTGTCCAGCCGCATCGCGGCGCTGGAAACCGAGCTCGGCGCGCTGCTGCTGGACCGCCGCGACAAGCAGTTCCGCCTGACCACCGCCGGCGCACGCTTCCACCGCCACGCCGAGCGGCTGCTCAACCTGCAGCGCGAGATCAAGGCCGAGTTCGGCAGCGGCGCCGAGCGGCCGATGCAGCTGCGCATCGGCGTCATCGAGTCGGTGCTGCACAGCTGGCTGATCGAGTGGGTGCAGGCGCTGCGCCAGGCCCACCCGGCGCTGGAGCTGGCGCTGACGGTGGAGACCACGCCGGTGCTGCTGGACCAGATGAAACGCGGCACCGCCGACCTCATCCTGGCCGCACTGCCGGCCGACGGCGACAGCGTGCGCACGCGCGCGCTGTCGCCGATGCCGATGGTCTTCGTCGGCAGCCAGGCGCGCCACGGCCGGCACCGCTTCACGCTGCCGCAGATCACCGCGCAGGACGAGCTGCTGACCTTCCAGCGCGGCAGCCAGCCGCACGTGTCGCTGCTGGACCTGTGCCGCAAGCACGGCGTGGACTCACCGCGTGTGCACACGATCTCGTCGATCTCGGCGATGGTGCAGCTGGTGGAGCAGGGCTTCGGCGTGGCCACGCTGCCGCAGGCCGCGGTGGCGCGCTTGAAGGACCAGCGGCCGCTGGTGGCGCTGCGCTGCGATGCGGCGCTGACGCCGCTGCCCATCCACCTGAGCTGGCGCGACGACCCGGCGGCCTCGGCGGCCGGGCAGGTGGTGGACTCGGTGCTGGCCTTCAACCGCCAGGCCGCCGCGCCGGCCCGGCGGGCGCGCGGCGCGACCAGGGCCTGAAGGCGGGCAACGGGCCGACTTCCGGGCTTGCGGGTCTGAGCCCGAGGCCGGCCTCCGACGCCCGCAGCGGCAGCGGTGCGTTCATGGCTTTGCCGGGCAGCGTGGGGCAGCGCCGCGTGCTGCGGCCTATGCTGCGCGGCTTCGCCTTCAGAAAGCCACGCCCATGTCCGATCTTGCCGACTTCCTCATCACCCGCAAGTGGCCCGCGCAACACCCCGAGCGGCTGCAGCTGTACTCGCTGCCCACGCCCAACGGCGTGAAGGTGTCGATCATGCTGGAGGAGATCGGGTTGCCCTACGAGGCCCACCGCGTGGCCTTCGACCGGAACGATCAGACGAGCCCCGAATTCCTGTCGCTGAACCCGAACAACAAGATCCCGGCGATCCTCGACCCGCAGGGCCCGGGCGGCCGGCCGCTGGCGCTGTTCGAGAGCGGCGCGATCCTCGTCTACCTGGCCGAGAAGACCGGCCAGCTGCTGCCCGCCGACCCGGCCGCGCGCTACACCGTGCTGCAGTGGCTGATGTTCCAGATGGGCGGTGTCGGGCCGATGTTCGGCCAGCTCGGCTTCTTCCACAAGTTCGCCGGCAAGGACTGGGACGACAAGCGCCCGCGCGACCGCTACGCGGCCGAATCGGCGCGGCTGCTGGGCGTGCTGGAGCAGCAGCTGGACCGCCACGCCTGGGTGGCCGGCGCCGACTACAGCATCGCCGACATCGCGATCTGGCCCTGGGTGCGCAACCTGGTGGGCTTCTACGGCGCGGGCGAGCTCGTCGGCATCAAGCGCTTCCCGCGGGTGCAGCAGGCCATCGAGCGCTTCGTCGCGCGGCCGGCCGTGGCGCGCGGGCTGACGATCCCGGCGGCCTGACCGGCGCGCGGCGTCATCGGAAAAATCGATGACGCCATAGAACGATTTTCTGTTGGCGCAGCAGCGCCACCGGCTTCCAGAATCGCGGCCATTCCTGCATCACAGGGCATTGGCAGCGCGATGAACCGCATCCCCACCCACGGCAAAGCCGATCCGGCCTGGACCCCGGCGCAACTGCGCGCCGCCTGCCGCAGCGGCGCCTTCGGCGGCCACACCAGCGGCCTGGCCCGGCGCCACGTGCAGGGCAACGTGGTGATCCTGCCGCAGGCGCTGGCCGCCGACTTCCTGCTGTTCTGCCAGCGCAACCCCAAGCCCTGCCCGCTGCTGGCCGTGAGCGAACCGGGCGACCCGGCGCTGCCCACGCTGGGCGCCGGCATCGACATGCGCAGCGACCTGCCGCGCTACCGCGTCTGGCGCCACGGCGTGCCGGTGGCCGAGCCGGGCGACATCGCCGATCTCTGGCAGGACGACTTCGTGAGCTTCGTGCTCGGCTGCAGCTTCAGCTTCGAGCAGGCGCTGATGGACGAGGGCATCCGCCTGCGGCATGTGGAGCAGGGCCGCAACGTGGCGATGTTCCGCACCAACCTTGCCACCGTGCCCGCCGGCCCTTTTGGCGGGCCGCTGGTGGTGACGATGCGCCCGCTGGGCGCGGCCGATGCCATCCGCGCGGTGCAGATCACGTCGCGCTACCCGGCCGTGCACGGCGCGCCGGTGCACCTGGGCGACCCCTCCCTGATCGGCATTGCCGACCTGTCCAAGCCCGACTACGGCGACGCCGTGGACGTGCTGTCGGGTGAGGTGCCCGTGTTCTGGGCCTGCGGCGTCACGCCGCAGGCCGCGCTGGTGCAGGCCGCACCGCCGCTGGCCATCACGCACGCCCCCGGCGCGATGCTGGTGACGGACCTGCTCAACCACCAACTCGCTGCGTTCTGAAGGAGTGTCCCGATGATCAAGAAGCTCGCCCTCGCCCTCGTGGCCGCCGCTGTCGCGGCCGGCTCTTCCGCCCAGGCCCCGGTGAAGTGGGACCTGCCCTCAGGCTACGGCGCCAACACCTTCCAGGTGCAGAACCTGCAGGCCTTTGCCGACGACGTGGACAAGGCCACCAGCGGCCGCCTCAAGGTCACCGTGCACGCCAACGCGTCGCTCTTCAAGGCCAACGAGATCAAGCGCGCGGTGCAGGGCGGGCAGGCACCGGTGGGCGAGTTCATCGTCTCCGGCGCGGCCAACGAGAACCCGATCTTCGGCCTGGACGCCATCCCCTTCCTGGCCACCGGCTACGCCGACGCGCGCCGGCTGCACCTGGCGTCCAGGCCGGCGCTGGAGCGCACGCTGGCGGCGCAGGGCCTGAAGCTGCTCTACGCCGTGCCCTGGCCGCCGCAGAGCCTGTACTCCGCCAAGCCGGTGCAGACGCTGGCCGACCTGAAGGGCACGCGCATGCGCGCCTACAACCCGGCCACCAGCCGCATTGCCGACCTGGTGGGCGCGAGCCCGGTGACGGTGCAGCTGGCCGAGCTGCCGGCCGCGCTGGCCACCGGCGCCGTCAACAACTTCCTCACCAGCAGCGCCAGCGGCGTGGACAGCAAGCTGCACGAGCACGTGAAGTTCTTCTACGCCGTGGCCGCCTGGCTGCCGCGCAACGCGGTGATCGTGAACCAGAAGGCCTTCGACGCGCTGGACCGCCCCACGCAGGACGCGGTGCTGAAGGCCGCCGCCGATGCCGAGGCGCGCGGCTGGCGCACCAGCGAGCAGAAGGACGCCGAGTACTTGGCGGAGCTGGCCGCGCGCGGCATGAAGATCGATGCCCGCGCCGACGCGTTGAAGGCCGAGCTGAAGGCCGTGGGCGAGCGCATGACGGCCGACTGGCTGGCCACCGCCGGGCCCGAGGGACGGGCCGTCATCGACGCCTACCGCAAGTAGTATCGACCTCCCTTTGCTGAAGGCCCCGCGCATGCGCCGCTTCCTGGACACCCTCTACCGCGCCGCCGGCGCCCTGGCCGCGCTGTGCGTGCTGGCCATCTTCGTGCTGATGATCTACGCCTCGGCGGGTCGCAGCTTCGGCTGGCGCGTGGGCATCGTCAACGACCTCGTGGCCTGGCTGTGCGCCGCGGCGGCCTTTCTGGCCATGGCCACGGCCTTCCGCAACGGCGACTTCGTGCGCGTCACGCTGCTGATCGACGCGCTGTCGCCGCGGCTGCGGCGCGGCTTCGAGATCGTCTCGCTGTTCATCGCGGCGCTGGCCATCGGCTACCTGGCCTTCTGGGCCGCGCGCTTCACCTACGAAAGCTGGCAGTTCAACGACATGGCCGGCGGGTTGCTGGTGGTGCCGATGTGGGTGCCGCAGATGAGCTTCGTGGTCGGGGCAGCGCTCTTCTTCGTGGCCGTGGTGGACGAGCTGGTGTGCGTGCTGCGCGGCGCGCGGCCGACCTACGTCCGGCTGGTGGAAGAGCGGCACGCCCGCGGCGACTTTTCGGAAGACCTTTGATGCACCCGTACCCCGCTCCCACCCGCACCCTCAAGCCGGAGTTCGCATGGATCTGATCTGGCTGGGCGGCTTCCTGCTCATCGTGATGCTGTTCTTCCTGGCCGGCGGCGTGTGGATCGCCATGACGCTGGCCATCGTCGGCTGGATCGGCCAGGCCTTCTTCACCACCACGCTGCCGGGCAAGAACCTGTTCTCGGCGTTCTGGGAAAGCAGCGCCAGCTGGGAGCTGGCGGCGCTGCCGCTGTTCATCTGGATGGGCGAGATCCTGTTCCGCACCAAGCTGTCGGAACAGATGTTCGCCGGCCTGGCGCCGTGGCTGGAGCGCGTGCCGGGCCGGCTGATGCACACCACCATCCTGGGCTGCGGCGTGTTCGGCTCGGTGTCCGGCTCGTCGGCCGCCACCTGCGCGACGATTGCCAAGGTGGCGCTGCCCGAGCTCAAGCGGCGCGGCTACGACGAGCAGATGGCCATCGGCTCGCTGGCCACCGCCGGCACGCTGGGCATCCTGATCCCGCCGTCGATCACCATGGTGGTGTATGCCGTGGCGGCCGACGCGTCGATCATCCGCATCTTCCTGGCCGGCTTCATCCCCGGCTTCCTGCTGATGCTGCTGTTCTCGGGCTACATCGCCTGGTGGTCGCTGCGCCACCCCGACCGCGTGCCGGCGGCGTCTGAACGCCTGAGCTTTGCCGAGAAGATGCGCCGCTCGGGCAACCTGATCCCTTGCACGCTGCTGATCGTCTTCATCGTCTGGGTGCTGGTGGCAGGCTGGGCCACGGCCACCGAGTGCGCCGCCTTCGGCGTGCTGGGTGCGCTGGTCATCGCAGCCAGTGGCCGCATGCTGACCTGGCGCAACTTCTGGGACGGGCTGATGGGCGCCACGCGCGTCAGCTGCATGATCATGTTCATCCTGGCCGGTGCGGCCTTCCTGACCAAGACCATGGCCTTCACCGGCATCCCGCGCGAGTTGGCGGACTGGGTCGACGCGATGAACCTGTCGCCCTACGCGCTGATCGCGGTGCTGGCGGTGGTGTACCTGATCCTGGGCACCGCGCTGGACGGCATCTCGATGATCGTGCTGACCAGCGCCGTGGTGCTGCCGATGATCCAGAAGGCCGGTTTCGACCTGGTGTGGTTCGGCATCTTCATCGTGCTGCTGGTGGAGATTGCCGAGGTCACACCGCCGGTGGGCTTCAACCTCTTCGTGCTGCAGAACATGACCGGCAAGGACAGCAACACCATCGCGCGCGCTGCGCTGCCGTTCTTCGGCTGCCTGGTGCTGTGCATCGTGCTGGTCACCGTCTTTCCGCAGATCGTCACCTGGCTGCCCGACACGCTGATGGGCGTCGCCAAGTAAGGACTCTTCTTCATGACCGCTACCCTCCGACGCTGGCAGTTCTGGATCGACCGTGGCGGCACCTTCACCGACATCGTGGGCCGCGCCCCGGGCGGTGAACTGCACACGCTGAAGCTGCTGAGCGAGAACCCCGAGCAGTACGCCGACGCGGCGGTGGAGGGCATCCGCCGCCTGCTCGGCCTGCCCGCCGGCGCGCCGATCACGCCCGAGCTGGTGGACTGCGTGAAGATGGGCACCACAGTGGCCACCAATGCGCTGCTGGAACGCAAGGGCGACCGCACGCTGCTCGTCACCACGCAGGGCTTCCGCGACGCTCTGCGCATCGCCTACCAGGCGCGACCGCGGCTCTTCGACCGCCACATCGTGCTGCCCGAGATGCTGTACGAGCGCGTGATCGAGGCGCAGGAGCGGGTGGCCGCGCAGGGCGAGGTGCTGCAGCCGCTGGACGAGGCGCATTTGCGTGAACGCCTCTGGGCCGCGTACGACGCCGGCATCCGCGCCTGCGCCATCGTCTTCATGCACGGCTACCGCTACACCGCGCACGAGGCCGCGGCGGCGCGCATCGCACGCGAGCTGGGCTTCACGCAGGTCAGCGCCAGCCACGAGGTCAGCCCGCTGATGAAGCTGGTGTCGCGCGGCGACACGACCGTGGTGGACGCGTACCTGTCGCCCATCCTGCGCCGCTACGTCGAGCAGGTGGCCGCGCAGATGCCCGGCGTGCGCCTCTTCTTCATGCAGAGCAGCGGCGGCCTGACCGAGGCGCACCGCTTCCAGGGCAAGGACGCCATCCTCTCGGGCCCGGCCGGCGGCATCGTCGGGATGGTGCGCACGGCGGTGGCCGGCGGCCACGCCAAGGTCATCGGCTTCGACATGGGCGGCACCAGCACCGACGTGAGTCATTACGCGGGTGCCTTCGAGCGGGCCTTCGAAACCCAGGTGGCGGGCGTGCGCATGCGCGCGCCGATGATGAGCATCCACACGGTGGCCGCTGGCGGCGGCAGTCTGCTGCAGTTCGACGGCGCGCGGCTGCGCGTGGGGCCCGAGAGCGCGGGCGCCAATCCGGGCCCAGCCAGCTATCGCCGCGGCGGGCCGCTGGCCACGACCGATGCCAACGTGCTGCTGGGCAAGATCCAGCCGGCGTACTTTCCCAAGGTGTTCGGGCCACGCGCAGACGAGGCGCTGGACCGCGACGGCGTGGCCACGCAGTTCACAACGTTGGCTGAACAGGTGCAGGAGCGCACCGGCCGCACGGCCACGGCCGAGTCGCTGGCCGAGGGCTTCCTGCAGATCGCCGTGCAGAACATGGCCAATGCCATCAAGCGCATCAGCGTGGCGCGCGGCTACGACGTCACGCAGTACACGCTGCAGTGTTTCGGCGGCGCCGGCGGGCAGCACGCCTGCCTGGTGGCCGATGCGTTGGGCATGAGCCGCGTCTTCGTGCACCCGCTGGCCGGTGTGCTGTCGGCCTACGGCATGGGCCTGGCCGACCAGATCGCGATGCGCGAGGCCAGCATCGAGCTGCCGCTGGACGAAGCCGGCCTGGCCGCCGCCCAGCAGCGCCTGGCCACGCTGGGCGAGGCCGCGCGCGACGAGGTGGCCGCGCAGGGCGTGGCGCTGGACGCCATCACGCTGCGCCGCCACGTGCACGTGCGCTACCAGGGCACCGACACCGCGCTCGTCGTGCCGTGCGACGACATGGCGCAGATCCGCCGCGACTTCGAGGCCGGCTACCGCCAGCGCTTCGCCTTCCTGATGCCGGGCCGCCTGCTGGTGATCGAGGCCGCGTCGGTGGAGGCCGTGGGTGCCGGCGAGCGCTTCGACACCGCCGCCGCCGGCCAGGAACCGCCGGCCTACGCGCCGCAGCCCGATGCCACCGTGCGCATGCACAGCGGCGGCTGGCTCGATGCAGGCCTGTTCGTGCGCGAAAGCCTGCGCGCCGGCGCCACCATCGCCGGTCCGGCCATCGTGGCCGAGAAGAACGCCACCACGGTGGTGGAACCCGGCTGGCAGGCCGTGCTGACGGCCGCCGGCCCCATCGAGCTGCGCCGCACGCCATCGGCACCGACGCCGACCCGGTGATGCTGGAGGTCTTCAACAACCTCTTCATGAACATCGCCGAGCAGATGGGCCTGCGGCTGCAGAACACGGCCTACAGCGTCAACATCAAGGAGCGGCTGGACTTTTCCTGCGCGCTCTTCAACGCCGCCGGCGAGCTGATCGCCAACGCGCCGCACATGCCGGTCCACCTGGGCAGCATGAGCGAGTCGATCAAGACCGTGATCGAGCGCAACCCGCAGATGCTGGACGGCGACGTGTACGTGCTGAACGACCCGTACCACGGCGGCACGCACCTGCCCGACGTGACGGTGGTGACGCCGGTGTACCTGGAGACGAGCGACACCCAGCCGTCGTTCTATGTCGCCAGCCGCGGCCACCACGCCGACATCGGCGGCAGCACGCCGGGCAGCATGCCGCCGTTCAGCACCACGATCGATGAAGAGGGCGTGCTGTTCGACAACTTCCTGCTCGTGCGCGGCGGCCAGATGCGCGAGGCGGCGCTGCTGTCCGCGCTGCAGTCCGGCAGCTACCCGGCGCGCAACCCGCAGCAGACGATTGCCGATCTGCGCGCGCAGATCGCCGCCAACCAGAAGGGCGTGGAAGAGCTGATCGCCATGGTGGCGCAGTTCGGCCGCGGCACGGTGGCCGCCTACATGAAACACGTGCAGGACAACGCCGAGGAGTCGGTGCGCCGCGTCATCACCGCGCTGAAGGACGGCGCGTACACCTTGCCGCTGGACAACGGCGCGCAGATCAGCGTCAAGGTCACGGTGCATGCGCAGCAGCGCGAGGCCACGATCGACTTCACCGGCACCAGCGCGCAGCTGCCCAACAACTTCAATGCGCCCAAGGCGGTGACGATGGCGGCGGTGCTGTATGTCTTCCGCACGCTGGTGGACGACGACATCCCGCTCAACGCCGGCTGCCTGAAGCCGCTGCACGTGATCGTGCCGCCCGGCTGCATGCTGAACCCGAACCCGCCGGCCGCGGTGGTGGCCGGCAACGTGGAGACCAGCACCTGCGTCACCAACGCGCTGTACGGCGCCCTGGGCGTGATGGCCGCGGGCCAGTGCACGATGAACAACTTCACCTTCGGCAACGAGACGCACCAGTACTACGAAACGATCAGCGGCGGCAGCGGCGCCGGCCCGGGCTTCAACGGCACGTCGGTCGTGCAGACCCACATGACCAACTCGCGCCTGACCGACCCCGAGGTGCTGGAGTTCCGCTTCCCGGTGCGGCTGGACAGCTACGCCATCCGCGCCGGCAGCGGCGGCCAAGGTCAGTGGCGGGGCGGTGACGGCGGCGTGCGGCGCGTGCGTTTCCTGGAGCGCATGACCGCCAGCATCCTGAGCAACGGCCGCACCGTGCCGGCCTTCGGCATGGCCGGCGGGCAGCCGGGCGCGCTGGGCATCAACCGCGTGGAGCGGGCCGACGGCCGGGTCGAGGCGCTGGCCCACATCGGCAGCGCGGCCATGGAGCCGGGCGACGTGTTCGTGATCGAGACGCCGGGTGGTGGCGGCTATGGCGCGGCCTGAGGCGGCGCGGCCTGCGCGCCGCGCGCCACGCTGCATCCTGCTCACCGGCTTCGAGCCCTTCGGCGGCGATGCGGTCAACCCGTCGGAGCAGGTCGCGATGGCGCTGCACGGCCAGCGCCTCGACGGCGTGCCGGTGCAGGCGCTGCGGCTGCCCTGTGTCTTCGGCGACGCGCTGGACGTGCTGTCGGCCGCGCTGCAGCAGCACCGGCCGCAGCTGGTGCTGGCGCTGGGCCTGGCCGCCAACCGGCACGAGCTCTCGCTGGAGCGCGTGGCGATCAACGTCGACGACGCGCGCATCGCCGACAACGCCGGCGCGCAGCCGGTCGACCGGCCCGTGATCGACGGCGGCCCTGCCGCCTACTTCAGCAGCCTGCCGATCAAGGCCATGGTGGCCGCGGTGCAACAGGCCGGCGTGCCCGCGGCGGTGTCGCAGAGCGCCGGCACCTTCGTCTGCAACCACGTCTTCTACGGGCTGATGCACCAGCTGCGCCGCCGCCGCGGCGTGCGCGGCGGCTTCATGCACCTGCCGCTGCTGCCGGCGCAGGCCGCCACCGGCTTCCCGGGCCTGGCGCTGGACGTCCAGGTGCAGGGCGTGCGGCTGGCGCTGCAGGCTGCACTGCAGACCCGGGCCGACCTGTCGCTGGCGGGTGGCGCCGTCTCATGAGAGGCCTGCTGCTGGCGGGGTTGCAGGTCGGCGGCCGCTGCCGTGCGCGCTGACGGCGCGACACCGGTCCCGCGCGTACCCCCATGCTCGACCGCCGCCTCACGGTCCTGATCCGCCCGGCGCTGCAGGCGCTGGCGCGGCGCCTGGTGGACGCCGGTGTGGGCGCCGACGCCATCACCTGGGCGGGTTTTGCGCTCGGCCTGGCGGGTGCCGGCTGCATCGCGCTGGGCCTGCCGCTGGCCGGCCTGGCCTTCATCGTGCTGAGCCGCCTGCTCGACGGCCTGGACGGTGCGGTCGCCCGCCTCACGCAGCCCACCGACCGCGGCGCCTTTCTCGACATCACACTCGACTTCCTCTTCTACGCCAGCATCCCGCTGGCCTTTGCCGTGGCCGACCCTGCGGCCAATGCCTTGCCCGCGGCGGTGCTGCTGGCGGCCTTCATCGGCACCGGCTCCAGCTTCCTGGCCTTCGCGGTGCTGGCCGAGCGGCGCGGGCTGGCCAGCACCGCCTACCCGCACAAGGGCCTGTACTACCTGGGTGGCCTGACCGAAGCCAGCGAGACGCTGATCTGCTTCGTGCTGATGGCGCTGTGGCCGGCTCAGTTTGCGGCTTTCGCCTACGGCTTTGCGGTGCTCTGCGGGCTGACCATCGTGGGCCGCCTGGCGGCCGGCTGGCGGGCACTTCGGGTGTAAGGTGCGCGGCGTCGTGCGCCGACTCACGGCCCGCAAGGAGGACCCGCTTGAACAAGAAGAAGCTGCTGCTGGTGCTGGCACTGTTGGCCGCGCTGGTGGCGTTTTTTGCTTTCGACCTGGGGCGCTTTCTCACGCTGGACTACGTCAAGGGCGCGCAGGCCGACTTTGCCGCGCTGTACGCGGCGCAGCCGCTGACGGTGGTGGCGGCGTTCTTCGCAGCCTACGTGGCGGTGACGGCGGTGTCGCTGCCGGGTGCGGCGATCCTCACGCTGCTGGCCGGCGCGGTGTTCGGGCTGTTGTGGGGCACGCTGATCGTGTCCTTCGCCTCCAGCCTGGGCGCCACGCTGGCCATGCTGTCGGCCCGCTACCTGCTGCGTGACGGCGTCAAGGCGCGCTTCGGCGCGCGCCTCGCCGACATCGACAAGGGCGTCGCACGCGAAGGTGCTTTCTACCTCTTCACGCTGCGCTTGGTGCCGGTGTTCCCGTTCTTCGTCATCAACCTGCTGATGGGGCTGACGACGATGAAGGCCGCCACCTTCTACGGCGTCAGTCAGCTCGGCATGCTGGCCGGCACGGTGGTCTATGTGTATGCGGGCACGCAGCTGGCAGAGATCCGCTCGCTGAAGGGCATCGTCAGTCCGGGCGTGGCGCTGGCGCTGGTGCTGCTGGGGCTGTTTCCGCTGCTGGCCAAGAAGATCGTCGATACCGTCAAGGCGCGGCGTGTCTATGCGAAGTGGGCCCACCGCAAGCCGCGTTCGTACGACCGCAACATGGTCGTCATCGGCGCCGGGGCCGCGGGCCTGGTGACGAGCTACATCGCGGCCGCCGTCAAGGCCAAGGTGACGCTGGTCGAAAGCCACAAGATGGGCGGCGACTGCCTCAACTATGGCTGCGTGCCCAGCAAGGCGCTGATCCGCAGCGCCACGCTGGCGCGGCAGATCCGCCACAGCGCGCACTACGGCATCCAGGGCGCCCATTGCCAGATCGACTTCGCGCAGGTCATGGACCGCATCGCGCACGTGGTCAAGGAGATCGAGCCCAACGATTCGGTGGAGCGCTACACCGGCCTGGGCGTGGACGTGCAGACCGGCACCGCGAAGATCCTCGACCCCTGGCATGTGCAGATCACCGCGGAAGACGGCCGCGTGCAGGTGCTCAGCACACGCAGCATCGTCATCGCCACCGGCGCGCGGCCCTTTGTGCCGCCGTTGCCGGGGCTGGACGACGTGGGCTATCTCACCAGCGACACCTTGTGGGGCCTGCGTGAACAGCCGAAGCGCCTGGTGGTGCTGGGCGGCGGCCCCATCGGCTGTGAGCTGTCGCAGGCCTTCGCGCGGCTCGGTTCGCAGGTGACGCAGATCGAGATGGGGCCGCGCCTGATGAGCCGCGAAGACGAGGACGTCTCCGCCTTCGCGAAGCAGGCGCTGCAGGCCGACGGTGTGCAGGTGCTCACGGGGCACAAGGCGCTGCGCTGCGAGAAGCTGGGCGACGAGAAGTTCATCGTCGTCGAGGCCGGCGGCGCACAGCAGCGCATCGGCTTCGACGTGCTGCTGTGCGCCGTGGGCCGCGTGGCGCGGCTGCAGGGTTTCGGGCTCGAGGAGCTGGGCATCCCGGTGCAGCGCACGGTGCAGACCGACGAGTACCTGCAGACGATCTACCCCAACATCCTGGCCGCCGGCGACGTGGCCGGACCGTTCCAGTTCACGCACACGGCGTCGCACCAGGCCTGGTACGCCGCGGTGAACGGCCTCTTCGGCACCTTCAAGAAGTTCAAGGCCGACTACCGTGTGATCCCGTGGGCCACCTTCATCGACCCCGAGGTCGCGCGCGTGGGCCTGAACGAACAGGAGGCGCGCGAGCAGGGCGTGGCCTTCGAGCTCACGCGCTACGGCATCGACGAGCTCGACCGCGCCATCGCCGACGGCGCCGCGCAGGGCTGGGTGAAGGTGCTGACGGTGCCGGGCAAGGACACCATCCTGGGCGTCACCATCGTCGGCGCGCACGCCGGCGACCTGCTGGCCGAATACGTGCTGGCCATGAAACACGGGCTGGGGCTGAACAAGATCCTCGGCACCATCCACACCTATCCCACGATGGCCGAAGCCAACAAGTACGCCGCCGGCGCCTGGAAGCGGGCGCACCAGCCGCACACGCTGCTGCGCTGGGTGGAGAGGTTCCATGCCTGGCAGCGCGGCTAGCCGGTGGCTGGCAGCGGCCGCGCTGGCGCTGCCGATCGCGGCCGTGGCGCAGGCACCGCTGCCGTCCACCCCGGCGCTCGCGCCCCTGGTGCAGGGCGGCGCGCTGCAGCCGCCCTGGCGCGTGGTGACGCTGCCGCAGCAGACGCTGCCGGTCACGCGCTACACAGGCGAGACCGTGGACGGCCGCGACGCGCTGCGCATCGAGGCACGCGGCAGCTACGGCAACCTCGTGCACGAGCTGCAGCCCGGCGAGACGCCGAAGACGCTGCGCTGGGCCTGGCGGCTGACGCAGCCCAACCCCGCCATCGACCTGCGCACCAAGGCCGGCGACGACGTGCCGGTGCGTGTGTGCGCCAGTTTCGACCTGCCGCTGGAGAGAGTGCCCTTCGTCGAGCGGCAACTGCTGCGCCTGGCCCGCGCCAAGACCGGCGAGCCGCTGCCCGCGGCCACGCTGTGCTGGGTGTGGGGCCACGCCGAGGCCCCCGGTGCGTTGCTGCCCAACGCCTACACGCGCCGCGTGCGGTACATCGTGCTGCGCAACGCGCAGCACGCGGCCGGCCGCTGGTTCGAGGAGAGCCGCGACATCGCTGCCGACTTCCAGCGCGCCTTCGGCGACGAGAGCACCACGCTGCCGCCGCTCACCGCGCTGATCGTGGCCGGCGACGCCGACAACACCGGGGGCGTGTCCATTGCCCATGTCAACGGGCTGCGTGCGGAGCCATGAGGCAGACTCTGGCCGCATGAGCAAGAGACTCCTGCTGCTGGGCGGCGGCCATGCGCACGTGCGCGTGCTGCAGGCCCTGGCCCGCGAGCCGATCGCCGGCGCCGAGGTGGCGCTGGTGACGCCGTTTCCGCGCCAGCTGTATTCGGGCATGGTGCCGGGCCTGGTGGCCGGCCATTACGCGCTGGAGGACTGCGGCATCGCGCTGGCTCCGCTGGCCCAGGCGGCCGGCGTGCGCTTCGTCGAAGGCGCGGCGGCGCATCTGGACACCGCGGCGCGCTGCGTCACCCTGGCCGATGGCCGCGTGGCCGAATACGACCTGCTGTCTATCGACACCGGCGCCGTGATGGACCGCGACCGCCTGCCCGGTGGCCGCGAGCACGGCCTCTTCGTGCGGCCCATCGAGCACTTCGTGCGCCTGCTCGACGGCCTGTGGGCGCTGGCTGCGCAGCGGGTGCTCGACGTCGTGGTGGTGGGCGGCGGCGCGGCCGGCGTGGAGCTGGCGATGGCGCTGCAGCACCGGCTCGCCGGCCCGCAGGCCGGCGGCGACGGGCGCGCGCGTGTGGCGCTGGTCACCGGCGGCGCGGAGCCGCTGGCCGGCTACGCGCCGGGCGTGGTGCGGCGCGCGGCCGCGGCGCTGGCACGGCGACGCATCACGGTGCTGCGCGAGGCCTGCGTGGCACTGGAGCCCGGCGCGGTGGTGCTGGGCAACGGCGCGCGCGTGGCCTGCGACGTGCCGGTGCTGGCCACCGGCGCCCAGGCCCCGGCCTGGCTGGCCAGCAGCGGCCTGCGGCTGGACGCCAACGGCTTCATCGTCACCGGCGCCACGCTGCAGAGTGCCTCGCACCCCGAGGTGTTTGCGGTGGGCGACGTGGCCACGCGCGCCGACGCGCCGCACGCGCGCAGCGGCGTGCACGCGGTGCGCGCCGGGCCGCCGCTGCTGCTGAACCTGCGGCGCTGCGTGGGCGGCGGTGCGCTGCAGCCGCACCGGCCGCAGGCCCGCACGCTCAACCTCATCTCGTGCGGCAACCAGGACGCCATCGTGTCCTGGGGCGCGCTGGCGGCGCAGGGCCGCTGGGCCTGGTGGTGGAAGGACCGCATCGACCGGGGCTTCGTGGCGCGGTATGCGCAGCCGGCGCCGGTGGCCGATGCATCGTCGGCAGCGGTACCCGCTGCGTCAACCGCAGCAGCCCCGGTCACTCGTTCGGACGAAACGAGATGATCAGCTTGGCCGGCACGCGACCGTCGATGTCGCGCGGCATGGCCTGGGTCTTGTCGATGGCGCGCAGCACGGCCTCGTCCCAGTCGCTGTTGCCGCTGCTGCGGCTGAGCCGGCGCGAGATGATGCTGCCGCCCGGTGCCGAGGTCACCTCGACCTCGGCCGCCGTGGTGGTGGCCATGTTGCCGGTGAACACGATGTTGGGCCGCACGGCGGCCTTCACCTTGCCGCCGTAGCTGGCCGAGGGCGCGGCGGTCTGCGCTGCGGTGCCGGTGGACGCGGTCTGTCCCGCGCTGCCGCCGGCCTGGCCCATCATGCGGCGCAGGTTCTCCTCGCGCTGGCGTGCCAGGCGCTCGTCGTCGGCCTTCTCGCGCGCCAGCCGTTCTGCATCGCGTTTCTTGCGGTCGGCTTCGGCCTGCGCCTGCTTGTCCTTGGCCGCCTGTTCGGCGGCCTTCTTGCGATCGGCCTCGGCCTGTTGTGCGGCCTTCTCGCGCGCCCGCTTGTCGGCCAGATCGGCGGCGGCCTGCTCGGCCTTCTTGCGATCGGCCTCGAGCTTGCGGCGGCGCTCCTGCTCGAGCGCGATGTCGGCCTCGCGCGGGGGCGGCGGCTCGGCCTGCGCCGCAGGCGGCGGCGGCGGTGCAGGCACCGGGGCGGGCGGTGGTGGGGGCGATGGCGCCACTTCGGGCGGAGGCGGCGCGGCGGTCTGCGGCACGGCGGCCCAGAGCTCGGCACTCACCACCTCGGGCTCGCGGGCGCGCCAGTCCACGCCCACGGTCAGCGCGGTGATCAGGCCCAGGTGCACCAGCACCGCCATCACCGCGCCCGGGGCGTGGCCGCCGGGCGCTTGCGGCAACAGCGCGTCGTTCTTCAGCGTGGCGGTGTTCACGGCGGGCCGGGGCAGCGCAGTGTCAGGGCGCACCCTGCTTGACCGACAGGCCCACGCGGCGCACGCCGGCGCGCTGCAGCGTGTCCATCACGCGCACCACGCTCTCGTAGCGCACCGTCTTGTCGGCACTGATGACCACCGGCACCTCGGCGTTGCCGGCCTGCGCGGTCTTCACACGCGCCGCCAGCTGGCCGATCAGCACCGCCTGGGCGTCGCTGCCGTCGACCTTCAGGCGCAGCTTCTCGTCGCTGCCGACGATGACCTCCAGCACGCTCTGCGGCCGCTGCGCGCTCTTGCCCACCGAGGGCAGGTCGACGACGCCGGTGGTGATGAGCGGTGCGGTGACCATGAAGATGATCAGCAGCACCAGCATGACGTCGATGAACGGGACCATGTTGATCTCGTTCATCGAGCGGCGACCGCGGTGGCCGCGGGAGGACAGCGCGGGCACGTCAGCAGCTCCTGTGGCGATCAAGCTTCCCGCCGCGGAACCGGCTTCGCCGGGCCGCTGGCGGACGGCCTCGCGGCTTGCAGGCCGCAAGGCGCTCGTCAGCCACTCGCCAGCGCGCAGGCGCTGGCTCGGCGCAGACTCGCCCCCCTCGGGGGGTAGCGAGCGATCGCGAGCTTGGGGGCATCATGTCTTCAGCGCGTGGCGGCCTGGCCGGCGTAGGAGGTGGTGGCGCCCGACACGCCGGCCTGCCCGGCGTTGCGCTGCAGGATGTTGGAGAACTCCTCGATGAAGGTCTCCATCTGCGTGGCGATGCGGTCGATGTCGCGCGCGAAGCGGTTGTAGGCCACCACCGCGGGAATGGCGGCGAAGAGGCCGATGGCGGTGGCCACCAGCGCCTCGGCGATGCCCGGCGCCACGGTGGCCAGCGTCACCTGCGTCATGTTCGACAGGCCCACGAAGGCATGCATGATCCCCCACACCGTGCCGAACAGGCCCACGTAGGGGCTCACCGACGCCACGCTGGCGAGGAAGCTCAGGTTGCTCTCGACCACGTCGAGCTCGCGCTGGAAGCTCGCGCGCATGGCGCGGCGCGCGCCGTCGAGCTGCGCGCCGGCGTCCAGGCGCTTTTCGCGCAGTTTCAGGAATTCGCGCATGCCGCTGGCGAAGATGCGCTCCAGCGGTGCGCTCTGCGTCTTCTGGCCCACCGCGGTGTTGAGGTCGGTGAGGCTGCGGCCGGACCAGAACTCGCGTTCGAAGTCGTCGTTGTGGCTGCGCACGCGGCGCAGGCCGAAGACCTTGCCGAAGATCACGGTCCAGCTGGCCAGCGACGTGAGCATCAGCCCCGCCATCACCAGTTGCACGACGAGGCTGGCCTGCAGGATGAGCGCAGTGATCGAGAGGTCTTGTGTCATGGGAGTGTGTGGAGGACTTCGATCGGAATGCGGCGCGGCCGGAAGGTTCCGTGATCGACGCAGCCGATGCGGATCTCGCCTTCGGCCAGCAGCAGCTCGGCCGCCCCGTCGGTGCGCCAGGCCTGCTGCACGATCGTCATCGACGCGGTGCCGCGCTGCTGCAGCTGCACCGTGACGCTCAACTCGTCGTCCAGCCGCGCCGGCGCGCGGTAGCGCACGCGGGTGTCGGTGACGATGAAGATCGCGCCCGTGGCGTCGCGCAGTGCCTGCTGGCCCACGCCCAGCGCACGCAGCCACTCGGTGCGCGCGCGTTCGAAGAACTTCAGGTAGTTGGCGTAGAAGACCACGCCGCCGGCGTCGGTGTCTTCCCAGTACACCCGCACGCGGTGCCTGAACGGCGGGGGTGTGTGGTCGGGTGCAGGCGGCGTCATGGGCGCGGGCGATTATGCCGGCGCACCCCCGCCAGACCTCAAGGCATCACCTTTCGATACACCGGGCCCCACAGCGGGTGGCCGGCCTCGGAGCGGTTCAGCGCAAAGGCCGGATCGGCCTCGCGCGCGGCGCGGAACGCGGCCTCGCACTCGGCCAGGCGCTCGCTGGTGCAGGTGATGAAGGCCAGCAGCTTGTGCGCGCTGGCGCGGTCTCTCGGGCTCGCCAGGCCCGCGCCCAGGGCCTTGCGCAGCGCGGCTTCGGCCAGCGGGTACTGGCCGTCGTCGTAGGCGCGGATGCCTTCGATCAGCGCGCGCTCGCCGCTGCGTTCCATCAGCTCGGCGAGGCCGACGGCCGGTGCCGGCGGCGGCGCCGTGGCGCAGGCACCGAGCAGGGCCAGCAGCGGCACCAGCGCCAGCAGGCGCGGGGAGCTCGGGGCGCGGGGGCTTGTGTGGGTCGTCATGGCGTGAAGCGGTGGCGCACGGTGACCGGCAGGTCGGCCTTCACCTGCACGGTGGTGGTGAAGGGCGGGAAGTCGGCGTTGCGCACGGTGATGGTGTGCGTGCCCTCGGGCAGTGTCAGCCGGGTCAGCGGCGGCGCGGTGCCGGCGGGCGTGCCGTCCACCTCGACCTGGCCCCAGGGGCTGATGGCCAGTTGCAGCGTGCCGGTGACCACCGCGGCCGCGGGTGCCGCGGCGCCTTCGCGTGCGGTGGCAGGGCGGGGTGCGGGCCTGGGGCGCGGTGCGGCCGGCGTCCGGGCCACGGGCTGCGGGCTCGTGGTCGGTGCAACTTGTGCGACCGGCGCGGCCGCAGGCGGTGCCTCGGCCAGCGGTGTGACCGGTGCTGCAGCCTCGACGAGGCCAGCGCCGGCGGCCGACCCGGCCAGTGCCGGCACCAGCGGTGCCGAAGCCACGGGCGCCACGGCGGCTGGCGCCTCTTGCGCTGCCGCCACCGGCGCCTCGGCCGCCACCGTCGGCGGGTTCACCTCGGGTGCCGGCGCCGGCGAGCCGAGGCCCAGCGTGCCCAGCAGCACCAGCCCGGCCGCGCTGGCGAGCACCAGGCCGGCCCAGGCGGCCGTCTGCCAGCGCGGCGGTGCAGCGCGCCGCGGCCGCGCCCCGCGCCCGGGCTGCTCCAGCGGCGAGGCTTCGGCGGCCGCGGCGCGGGCGAGTTCGGCGCTGCTGGCGGTGTGCCGGTCGCTCCAGCGGCGCAGCTCGGCCGACATCGCCGTTGCAGTGGCATAACGCTGCGAGGCCTCGCGCGCCATCGCCTTGGCCGCGATGTCGGCCAGCGCCTGCGGCACGCCCGGCCGCACCTCGTGCGCCGGGGCCGGGTGGTTGTTGAGCACGGCGCTGGTGATCTGCTCGACCGAGTCGCCGGTGTAGGCGCGGCGGCCGGCCAGCAGCTCGTAGAACACGACGCCGAGTGCGTGGATGTCGGTGCGCGCATCCACCGTGCCGCCCTGCAGCTGCTCGGGGGCCAGGTAATGCGGCGAGCCGGCCACCAGGCCGTCCAGCAGCGCCAGCGCGGAGCTGTGGGCCACGCGTGCAATGCCGAAATCCAGCACCTTGGGCTTGTCGCGGCGGCACAGGAAGATGTTGGCCGGCTTGATGTCGCAGTGCACGACGCCGCGGGCATGCGCGTAGGCCAGCGCGTCGGCCACGCGGCGCACCAGCTGCGCGGCCTGCGCTGCCGAGGGCTGCCAGCCGGCGGCCAGCGCCTGGCGCAGGTCGCGGCCGTGCAGGCGCTCCATCGCGATGTAGACACCGTGCGTCGACAGGCCGGCGTCGTGGATGGTGACGATGTGCGGGTGGCTCAGGCCGGCGGCCGCACGGGCTTCGTTCAGGAACAGCCCGTTCAGCGACGCGCGCTCGGCCTGGTCGATGTCGAACTGCAGCGTCTTCACCGCCACCGTGCGCGACAGCATCGGGTCCCAGGCCTCGTGCACCTGACCCAGGCCGCCCTGGCCCAGCGGCCCCTTCAAGGCATAACGGCCGATGTGCGACAGCGTGGGGCTGTGCTCGACGGCGGCATCGGCGGCGCCGGGCTGGCTGTCGAGCAGGCCGGAGTCGGGGCCCGCGGGCTGCGAGTCGAGCGGCGGGTTGGAGTCGACCGGCGCCTCGAGCGCCCGCGAGCCGGCGGCCATGTCCGCAGGCAACGTGGCCACGGTGGCAGCAAAGTCGGTGATCGCGGCGTCGGCGGGGCCACGCCGTTGGAAGAGGTTGTAGCCCACGGTAAGACAGCTTACGCGCTGGCCCGCCGGCGGGCGCCGCAAAAAGCGTGGCTTTTCCGGTGGGTTAACGCGCGGTCACCGCTGTTTCGCCACGCGCCAGTTCGCGCTGCAGGCGCTGCAGCGCGGCCTGCAGCTGCGGCAGGCTGCTCGCGAAGGACAGCCGCACGAAACGGTCGGCCCACGCCGGGCCGAAGTCGAGCCCGGGCGTCAGCGCCACGTGGGCGCGGTGCATCATGGTCTGGCAGAAATCCCAGCTGCTGCTGGCGTGGGCCGTGCAGTCGAACCAGACGTAGAAGGCCCCGTCGGGCGCCACCGGCACCGGCAGGCCCATGGCCTCGAGCCCGGCCACGACGAAGTCGCGCCGCGCCTGCAGCTCGGTGCGGCGGCGCTCGTATTCGGTGATGGACGCGGGCTCGAAGCAGGCCAGCGCCGCATGCTGCGCCAGCGTGCTGGCGCAGATGTAGAGGTTTTGCGCGAGTTTTTCCACCGGTGCCACCAGCTCGGGCGGCAGCACCAGCCAGCCCAGCCGCCAGCCGGTCATGCCGAAGTACTTGCTGAAGCTGTTGATGCTGATGACGTCGTCGCCCAGCGCCAGCGCGCTCTGCCCGTAGGCGGCGTCGTAGCTCAGGCCGAGGTAGATCTCGTCGACCAGCGTGACGCCGCCGCGTGCCCGCACGGCCTGCACGATGGCCGCCATCTCGGCCGGCGCGATGGAGGTGCCGGTGGGGTTGCTGGGCGACGCCAGCAGCACGCCGCGTGTGCCCGGCCCCCAGTGCGCTGCCACGTCGGCGGCGCTGGGCTGGAAGCGCGTGGCCGGTGTCGTGGGCAGCAGCCTGGGCGTGGCGCCCACGGCGGCCACGAAGTGGCGGTTGCAGGGGTAGCTCGGGTCGGGCATCAGCACGTCGTCGCCGGGCTCGAAGAGCGCCAGGCAGGCCAGCTGCAGCGCACCGGATGCCCCCGCGGTGACGACGATGCGCCCCGGGTCCACCGCCAGCCCGAAATGGCTGCCGTACCAGGCCGCGATGCGCTCGCGCAGCGCTGGCAGCCCGGTGGCCTGCGTGTAGGCCGTCTGGCCCTGCGCCAGGCAGTGCCCGGCGGCGGCCAGCACCGCCGGTGCGGCGCCGAAATCGGGCTCGCCGATGTTCAGGTAGATCATCGGCTCGCCGCCCTGGGCGGGGTCGCAGGCCGGGCTGCGCGCGATGTCGCCGGCCGCCTTGGCCAGTTCCATCACGTAGAAGGGCTGGATCTGCGCCAGCCGGCTTGCGGTGCGGATCACGTCAGGCCGGAGCAGGCGCCGCGGCTCAGCGCCGCGGGCCGCGCGCGGCCTGGGCTTCGTCGGGCCGCAGGTCGCCGGCGCATTTGTCGAGCACGCCATTGACGTACTTGTGGCCGTCGGTGCCGCCGAAGGACTTGGTCAGCTCCACCGCCTCGTTGATGGCCACGCGGTAGGGCACGTCCAGGCAGTGCATCAGCTCGTAGCAGCCGATCATCAGGGCGGCGTGTTCCACAGGCGACAGCATCGAGGTCTTGCGGTCGACGTGGCGGGCCAGCACGGCGTCCAGCGCCGCGGCCTGCTCCACGCCGCCGTGCAGCAGCGCGTCGAAGTGGGCGCGGTCGCACTTGGCAAAGCCTTCCAGCTCGGCCAGGTGGGTGACGATGACGGCCACCTCCTCGCCCGACAGCAGCCACTGGTACAGGCCCTGCAAGGCAAATTCACGCGAACGGCGGCGTGCCGACCGCGGGGGCGCGCGCTTGGCGGTGGCGGCGTCGGTGGCGGGTTTGTCGCTCAAGACAGGTCTTCCAGCAAGTTGGCCATCTCCACGGCCACGCGGGCCGCGTCGCGGCCCTTGTCCTCGGCACGGGCCCAGGCCTGGGCTTCGTTCTCGACCGTGAGGATCGCGTTGGCGATGGGGATCGGGTGGTCGAGCGAGACCCGGGTGACGCCGGCGCCGCTTTCGTTGGCCACCAGCTCGAAGTGGTAGGTTTCGCCGCGGATGATGCAGCCCAGCGCGATCAGCGCGTCGTAGTCGCCGGTGTCGGCCATCGCCTTCAGCGCGACCGGGATCTCCAGCGCGCCGGGCACGGTGACGTGCTTGATGTCGTTGGCGTGCACGTCCAGCCGTTCCAGCTCGGCCAGGCAGGCCTGGGCCAGCTTCGCGGTGATGGCGTCGTTGAAGCGCGCGCGCACGATGCCGATGCGCAGGCTCTCGCCGATCAGCTCGGCGCCGTCGCCCTGGTCAGCGCCCTGCATGAGGGACCTTCGGTTCGGTGTGTGTGGTCACGGGCGGCTTTCAGGTGGGGGCGGCTTGGAAGCCGGTGACTTCGAGCCCGTAGCCCACCATGCTGGGCATGCGGCGCGGGCTGCCGAGCAGGCGCATGCGGCGCACGCCGAGCTCGCGCAGGATCTGGGCGCCGACGCCGTAGGTGCGCAGGTCCATCTGCGCGCGGGCGGGTGGTGCCGACGGGCTGAGGGTCAGCTGGGGCAGCAGCGCCGCGGCGTCACCGCTGCAGTTCAGCAGCACGGCCACGCCGCAGGGCCCGCTGCGCAGCGTCGACAGCGCGGCGCCCAGCGGCCAGGAGTGGCCGGCGCCGCGGGCATCCAGCAGGTCCATCGCGGTGAAGGGCTCGTGCACCCGCACGGCCACTTCGTCGTGCTCGCTCCACTGGCCGTGTTTCAGCGCCAGGTGCACGCCGCCGCTCTTGTCGCGGAACGCGGTGCACTCGAAGTCGCCCTGCGGGGTGCTCAGCGTGCGCGAGCCGGCGCGTTCGATCAGCGATTCGTTGCGGCTGCGGTAGCCGATGAGGTCGGCGATGGTGCCGATCTTCAGGCCGTGCTCGCGGCCGAAGACCTCGAGGTCGGGCAGGCGGGCCATCGTCCCGTCGTCCTTCATCACCTCGCAGATCACCGCCGCGGGCAGCAGGCCGGCCATGCCGGCGAGGTCGCAGCCGGCTTCGGTGTGGCCGGCGCGCATCAGCACGCCGCCGTCCTGCGCCTGCAGCGGGAAGATGTGGCCGGGCTGCACCAGGTCGGACGGCTTGGCATCGCGCGCCACCGCGGCCTGCACGGTGCGCGCGCGGTCGGCGGCGCTGATGCCGGTGGTAACGCCGGTGGCGGCCTCGATCGACACTGTGAAGGCCGTGCCGTGTTTGGTGCCGTTGCGGCTGGCCATGGGCGGCAGCTGCAGGCGTTCGCAGCGTTCGCGCGTCAGCGTCAGGCAGATCAGGCCGCGTGCGTGGCGGGCCATGAAGTTGATGGCCTCGGGCGTGACGTGTTCGGCGGCGATCACCAGATCGCCTTCGTTTTCGCGGTCCTCTTCGTCGACCAGGATCACCATGCGGCCGGCGGCCAGCTCGGCCACGAGCTCGGGAACGGGGGAAATGGGCATCGGCCGATTGTAGGCGGGGCGGCCCCGCACGCCGGGGCGTGGGGCGAGCCCGCGGCGGCTGCAGGACGGCGCGTGCCGTCGTTCAGGGCCTGGGCAGCGTCAGCGCACGCAGCCGCAGATCGGCGCCCACCGGCACGGCGTCGAGCCACTGCAGCGGCAGGCCCTGCGCCAGCGTCTCCAGCGGCCCGAACGTGGCCATCGGCCGGCCCGGGCCGAGCAGCGTGGGCGCCAGGTACAGCAGCAGTTCGTCCACCAGGCCGGCCTGCAGCAGCGCGCCGTTGACCGTGGCGCCGGCCTCCACGTGCAGCTCGTTCAAGCCGCGCGCAGCCAGCGCCTGCATCAGCGCGGGCAGGTCGACGCGGCCCTGCGCTGCGGGCACGTGCAGGATGTCGGCACCGCGCTCGGCCAGTGTGCGGGCCGTTTCGCCTTCCTCCAGCCCGCACACCAGCGTGCGGCCCGGCGGGTCGAGCAGGCGCGCCGTGGGCGGCAGCCTGAAGTGCGAATCGAGCACCACGCGCAGCGGTTGCGCGGGCGTGGGCACCAGCCGCACGTCGAGCCGCGGGTCGTCGGCCAGCACGGTGCCGATGCCGGTGAGCACGGCGCTGGCGCGACGCCGCCAGGCGTGGCCGTCGCGCCGGGCCTCGGCGCCGGTGATCCACTGGCTGGCACCGTTGTGCAGCGCCGTGGCGCCGTCAAGCGACGCGGCGATCTTCAGCCGCACGTACGGCCGGCCGCGCTGCACGCGCGACAGGAAGCCGATGTTCATGTACGCCGCCGCGTGCTGCAGCGCCGCGTCGGCCATCACGACCTCGATGCCCGCCGCGCGCAGGCGGGCGATGCCGGCCCCGTTGACCTGCGGAAAAGGATCGGCCAGCGCCACCACGACGCGCGCCAGGCCGGCGGCGATCAGCGCGTCGCAGCACGGCGGCGTGCGGCCGTGGTGCGCGCAGGGCTCGAGCGTGACCCAGGCGGTGGCGCCGCGCAGGTCGTGCCCGGCTGCGGCCGCATCGCGCAGCGCCATGGCCTCGGCGTGCGGACCACCGGCCTGCTGCGTGGCGCCACGGCCGAAGATGCGGCCGTCCTCGCTGCCGATGATGCAGCCCACGCGGGGGTTGGGTTCGGTGAGACCGAAGGAGCCCTCGGCCAGGGCCAGCGCCTCGTGCAGGCGCTGCACGTCGAGCGGCTGCAGCGAGGAGGCGGGGGTGTCCGTCACGGCGCGCATTGTTGCCCAGCGCAGCCCAGCAGGGCCGGCGGGCGTTTCAGCCCTCGGGCTGGTGGCGCCGTGTGTCGCCGTCGATCAGTGGCGTGCTGCTGTCGTCGGTGGGGCAGGTGTAGGCCAGCACACCGTTGCCCGCCGGGATGACCAGGAAGTTCTGGTTGATCAGCGAGCGGCCCACGGCGACGAACTCGAGCGGGTGCGCGCCGTTGCCGGCTGCCGGGGTGTCGTCCGTGGCGTCGGGTGTGTAGCGGCAGACCCGGACCTTGGTGGCCGTGCTGTCGCTGGCCGAGGCCGCCAGGCTCAGGCCGGTGAGGCGGGACTTGCCGGTCCAGGTGTAGACCTGCACCTGCCCGGTTGCCGCCACCAGCGGCACGGCGCAGTAGTAGGGCACGGCGGAGCTGCCGATCGCCGGGCCCATGACGCAGTCGACGGTGAGTGCGGTGGGCTGGGTGAGGACGACCTCGACATCCACGCCCGAGATCACGGTGCCGCTGGGCAACTCGGCCTGCAGGCTCAGCTGGGCCTGCGGGTTGAATGACGCTTGCACGAGCGTGCTGTTTGCAAACTGCACGTAGCCGCTGAGCAGGGTCGAAATCGCCACGCTGCAGGTGCCGGCCACCGGGCAGAACTGCGTTACCAGCCCGGTGTTGTTGTCGAAGGTGAAGGTGGCCGTGGTGCCGGACGGCGTGAAGGTGCTGGTGCCGCCCCGATCCGACTGCGCCACGGCGCTTTGCGGGATGTTGGGGTTGCGGCCCCGCGGTCGTTGCGGGGCCGAGCGGTTGCTGGGCAGCCCCAGCGACGCCGGGAGTTCGGGTGCGACCTCGGCAATCACCGAGCGCAGCACCACCGAGCGCTCGTCGGCCGCCACGCTGGCGTCGCCGGTGCGGTCGTACCAGCCCACGCGCACCGAGACGGTCTTCATGCGCGGCGCGCTGGCGGCGGGCGCCGGCGCGGTGACGCTGCGGCTGAACGTGGTGTTGGCAAACCCGGCCGCCGTGGGCACGGCCGAAGCCGCGGTCGAGACGATCTTGGCGTAGTCGTGCTCGCCCGTGGGTGCGCCGGTCAGCACGCCGAAGCTGCGCAGCCGTTCCATCTCTTCCTGCGCCAGGCGCACGGCTTCGGAGCGTTGCTTGGAGAGATCGCCGCTGCCACGCAGCGCGGCCTGCATGCCGACCACGCCCAGCAGCCCGATGGCCATCACGGCCAGCGCGACCAGGGCCTCGATCAGAGACACGCCGCGGTTCTGACGAAAGGGGCTCATTGGAAGTCCTGCCAGGAACCGTTGACGCGGACGAAGCTGCCGGTGTTCCAGCGCACCAGCCGCAGCACGTCGGCGTTGTAGACGATGGTGGTGCCGCCGGTGCCGGAGATCGTGTTCTCGGCGACGGCGGCGCCGTTGATGCGGCCGCCGGCGCCCTCGGTGACCCAGTTGTCGACCCGTGTGTAGACGAGTCCGTGCACGGTGATGGGCGACGGGTTCGACTTGATGCTGCCCTCCACCACCAGCAGCACCGGGTTCGCCGGTGAGCCGATGACGGTGGTGGCGTTGCCGACCAGATCGCCATCGACCCAGATCGGGCGCCAGGGATTCAGGCTGGCGACGTCGCTGATCACCGAAGCCAGGCAGCCGGTCACCGGGCAGGGCGCCGTCACCAGCGCCGCCTGCTGGTCGCGGAACGTGGCCGGCCGCATGCCGAAGAAGGCGACGAACATGCGGTCGCTGCTGGTGAACACGGGCGAGCTGGCCGACAGCGTGGACGCCGGCAGGCCGAAGGCGGCCATGTCGTTCTGGATGATGGCGTTCGATGCCGCTGCCGCCGGGGTGCCGGCCGGTGTCACGACGCTGACGTTGCTGACGCTGCCGCCGGCGTGCACGGCCAGACCGGTGGTCGCGTCGGCATTGGCCGCGGTCAGCCCGGAGCCGGTGACGCTGATGCTGCCGCGTGCCGTCAGGGCAGCGTTGGGCAGGCTGAGCGGTTCGATCGCCTGGCCCACCGCATTGAGAGTGATGGACGGGCTGGCCAGGCCGCCGGCCAGCGCCACCAGCGATGTGATCACGGCGCGGCCTTCGCTGGCGGCACCCAGGCCGGTGAAGGTGAGGCAGGGGTCGGCACCCGCGGCATCGGCGCGTGTACAGCCCACCACTTGCACCCGCACCACGCGCGGCTGGCGCGCCACCAGCGGATTGCCGGGGTGCACGAAGCTCTGCTGGAACCGAACCCTGAAGGCCGGGAAGATGCCGGCGGCCGTGGGCGCCACGAGCGCGGGCGCGCCGCCGGCGGTGCCGCACAGGCAGTCCCAGCCGCCGCTGCTGTTGAACACGCAGCCGACGCTCAGTTCGGTGGTGGCTGCCGAGAGCTTGGGCTTGATGCGGCCGGTGGCGTCGACATCGAGGTAACGTTCGCGGAACGACGTGTCGGTGAGGTTGGTGCTGGCCTCGCACAGGCCGTTGATGCGGCCCGTGTTGAGCATCGAGATCGTCCATTCCAGCCCGGCTTCAGCGGCTTCGAGCGCCTGCGTCGAGCGGTACTGGTTGGCCGAGGTGCGCTGCTCGAACACCAGGTTGCGGCTGGTGTAGGCCGCGACCATCGAGACGATGAAGAACAGCACCATCACCACCAGCAGCGTGGCCGCGCCTGCCTGGTGCCGCTGGGCCGGAGGGCCGGATGGCCGCGCGCTGGAGCCGTTCATGAGGGGCAGATGTCGTTGGTGGCGGCGTTGAAGAACTGCACCTGATCGGCGCGCACGCGCACCCGCGAGCGCATCTCGCGCTTCACGCGCGCGTCGGTGCGGGCCTCGGCCTGGATCACGATCTCGACGTCACGCACGCGCACCGGCGGCCAGCAGTCCGTGGTGCCGTCGGTGCACAGGGCGGGGCAGGGCAGGGTGATCGAGGTCGCCGTCGCCGGCAGGATGCTGACGCTGAAGGCGGTCACCTTCATGACGTTGACGTCGGTGAGGTCCTGCGTGGTGCCGGGCAGCGTGGTCCTGATCACGCCTGGCGGGCTGACCAGCTCGAAGCCGAAGCTCGGCGAGGCCTGCTGATCCGTGGTGTAGTTGAAATTCACCCGGTTGCCGGGCGAGGTGAGGTCGGGCGCCCAGTCGTTGTGCTCGACCTTGATGATGGTCGGCACGCTGCCCACCGCGGAATCGAGCGTGTCCAGGCTGCCCGGTGGCGGCCCGGTCTTCTCTTCGGTGAGCCGGCCATGACGCCGGAGTTCACGGGCGATGATGTCGGAGGTGGCGCGCAGATCCTGCTGGAGCTGTGTCTCGAGCATCAGGCGCCGGTTGTCGGTGAGCTGCGTGGCGGCCACCATGGCCGACGCGGCGACGATGATCAGGCCGATGGCCACGCCGACCATCAGCTCGACGAGCGACAGACCGGCCTGGTGGCGGCTGGTGTGCCGGCGTGCTGGCCGCCCTGCGAGCGGCCGTGTCTGCTGCATCAGGTGCATGCCGGCCCCTGCAGCGGTGAACCGGCCGGAACGCACTGCGAGACCCGGCCCGACAGCTCGACCTCGGCCTGCAGGGCCCGGGCTCCGCCATCGAGCCGCGTGGCGACCAGGAACGACGTGGGTGTCGCCCCCTCGGCAAAGATCAGCAGCAAGGTGCCGCCCGTGCGGGGGTCGAAGGTGAACAGCGGCACGGGGGCGTCGAGGGAAATGCGCTCCGAATCGGGTGCGATCACGGTCTTGATCTCCACCGTGTCGCCCGGCGCGGCGGTGCAGCGCGATCCGGCCGGGGCGGTGCAGTCGCAGGGCGATGTGCTGTCGCTGTTCGTGCGCGAGTACAGGATGTAGCAGGTCATCCCGGTGCCGGTCTGGAACCGCGCCTGCACGAAGGTGCCGCGGCTCACGGCCTCGCTGCGCGCGTAGTGCAGGTCCGTGATCAGCTGGCTGTGCACGGCGCGCAGGCGCTGCACGCGAAGGTAGTCGCCGAACGCCGGGCCGGCCAGCGCCAGGATGATGGCCACCACGGCCACCGCGACCAGCAGCTCGATCAGCGTGAAGGCGGCCATGCGCCGCGGCGGGCGGTTCATGGTGGTCGTCATCGCGCCCAGCAGGCCTGGGACGCCGTGAAGGTGAACGTGCTGCAGTCCTTGCAGCCGGCGTAGGTGATGGCGCCGCCGTCGACCCTCACCGCCATCTTGGCGCACTGGCCGTCGTTGCGCTGAGAAGAAGCGCTGCCGTCGGCCGCGGCCACGTAGCCGGTGGCGGTGTTCGAGGTGACCGACAGCGTGTAGTAGCCGCCCGGCCCTGTCGGGCTGCCGACGTTCAGTCCCGCGCTGCTCAGGTCCGCGCTGTAGGTGGCGTTGTTGCTGCGCCAGCGCTCCTGCGCCTGCTGGATCGCCGACAGCGCGGCGGTGGCCTCGCTGCGCCGGCCCTTGCGGATCGAATCCATGAAGCTCGGCAGGGCGACGGCGAGCAGGATGCCCACCACCACGACGGCGATCATCAGCTCGACCAGCGTGAAGCCAGCCGTTCGGCTGGGTGGAGAGGCGGAGACATGCATCATGTGTGACGGATTGTCTTGGGCGGTCTGGGCACAGTCACCCGCAGCGGCTGCCGTTTGTCCGCTGTCGGCGACCGCCGGTCCTGAAGTCCCTCAAGCATGGGGTGCCGCGGGCCTGCACTCAGCAGGCCGGGTAGCCGCGCAGGGCCGCGTCCGGCGAGCAGGCACGCACCCGCCCCATGATGTTGACCACCTGATGGATCGCCGGGCCGCTCCGCAGCTGGAACCGCATCGTGCCGGTGGGCGTGACGGTGCCGCGGTCGGCATCGAACAGCATCGAGGTGGGCGCCGTGGCCAGGCGCACCGGGCCGGTGGACTCGAAGCCGACGCTGCGCAACGGTTGCGCGGCGCCGCTGCAGGTGGCCTGGCCGGTCGCGCTGCAGCTGCAGGCCCCGGCGCTGCCGGTGTGCACCACGTAGCAGCTGCCGCCGGCCGGCTGCTGCACGCTCAGACGCACGGGCGCGCCGTGGGCCACCGCCAGGCTGCGGGCCAGGCGCAGGTCGGTGGCCATCTGGAAGGCAGCGCCTTCGAGGTGGCGCAGCTGGCGGGCCTGCTGGAAGGCTGGCAGCGCCGAGCCCAGTATGACGGCCGTGACGGCCAGCACCATCAGGCTCTCGACCATCGTCAGGCCGTGCTGCAAGGCCCGGGTGCGGCGGGCGACGGGGGCGTGGGTCGGGTGGCGCATGGTGCGGCTCCAGCAGGTGATCGGGTGCTGGTCACTGTAGGAATGCCGTGCCGCCGGCGCGCCCCCAAGAGGTGGGCCTGCAAGCCGGCACCGTGGAGGGCCCCCGAGCTGCATCCCCCGGCGGAGGGGGCATGGGTTCCCTCCGGGCCTGTCATGCCGCGCAAGCCGCGGCTGCGGGTCGCCGGCTAGATGTCGCGGATCAGCTGCCGGAACGCATCCACGTCCTCGAACTCGCGGTACACCGACGCAAAGCGCACGTAGGCCACCTTGTCGATGCGCTTGAGCTCGCGCATCACGAGCTCGCCCAGCCGTGCGCTGGGCAGCTCCTTGGCGCCGCTGGCGAGCAGCTTTTCCTGGATGCGCTCCATCGCGGCGTCGATCTGCTCCACGCTCACCGGCCGCTTGCGCAGCGCCAGCGTCATCGACGCGCGCAGCTTGCTCGGGTCGAACTCCACCCGCGTGCCGTCCTTCTTGACGACCATCGGCATCGCGATCTCGGTGCGCTCATAGGTGGTGAAGCGCTTTTCGCAGTGCAGGCAGCGGCGGCGCCGGCGCACGACATCGCCTTCGTCGGATTCGCGGGTCTCGACGACCTGGGTGTCTTCGTGGGCGCAGAAGGGGCAGCGCATGGGGTCGGGGTGCCGGTCCGCCGCTCAGCAGCAGACCGGCCGCGCTTCAGCGATAGACCGGGAAGTCGCGCGTCAGCGCCGCCACCTTGGCGCGCACCTCGGCCAGATTGGCCGCGTCGTGCGGGCGGTCCAGCACGTCGGCGATCAGGTGTGCGGTCTGGCGCGCCTGGTCTTCGCGGAAGCCGCGCGTCGTCATGGCCGGCGTGCCCAGGCGGATGCCGCTGGTGACCATCGGCTTCTGCGGGTCGTTGGGGATGCCATTCTTGTTGCAGGTCATGTGGGCCTCGCCCAGGATGCCCTCGGCTTCCTTGCCGGTCAGGCCCTTGGGGCGCAGGTCGACCAGCATCACGTGGCTCTCGGTGCGGCCGCTGACGATGCGCAGGCCGCGCGCGATCAGCGTCTCGGCCAGCACCTTGGCGTTGGCCACCACCTGCCGCTGGTAGGCCTTGAACTCGGGCGTCAGCGCCTCGTGGAAGGCCACCGCCTTGCCGGCGATCACGTGCATCAGCGGGCCGCCCTGGATGCCGGGGAAGATCGCGCTGTTGATCTTCTTGGCGATGGCCTCGTCCTTGCTCAGCACGATGCCGCCGCGCGGGCCGCGCAGGCTCTTGTGCGTGGTGCTGGTCACCACGTCGGCATGCGGCACCGGGTTGGGGTAGACCCCGGCGGCGATGAGCCCGGCGTAGTGCGCCATGTCGACCATGAAGTACGCGCCGATGTCCTTGGCCACCTTGGCAAAGCGCTCGAAGTCGATGTGCAGGCTGTAGGCCGAGGCGCCGGCGATGATGAGCTTGGGCTTGTGCTCGTGCGCCAGGCGTTCCATCGCGTCGTAGTCGATGGCTTCCTGGGCGTCCAGGCCGTAGCTGACGACCTTGAACCACTTGCCGCTCATGTTCAACGGCATGCCGTGGGTGAGGTGGCCGCCTTCGGCCAGGCTCATGCCCATGATCGTGTCGCCCGGGTTCAGCAAGGCGAAGAACACCGCCTGGTTCGCCTGGCTGCCGGAGTTGGCCTGCACGTTTGCGAAGGGCGCGCCGAAGAGCGTCTTCAAGCGCTCGATGGCCAGCGTCTCGACCACGTCCACGTGCTCGCAGCCGCCGTAGTAGCGCTTGCCGGGATAGCCTTCGGCGTACTTGTTGGTGAGCTGCGAGCCCTGCGCGGCCATGACGGCTGGCGAGGTGTAGTTCTCGCTGGCGATGAGCTCGATGTGCTCTTCCTGCCGGCGCGTCTCGGCCTGCACGGCGGCCCAGATCTCGGGGTCGACGGCGGCAAGGGTGGATGTGGAACGGTCGAACATGGCAGTCCTCTTCGGATGAAGGGCCTTCGAAAGCCGGCACGGCGCCGGGGCGGCGTGGCGCGGTCGAGGGCTGCCCAGGCGAACGGCTGAAGCACCGATGACCCGGGTCCGACCCTGGGCTTCGGGGCCCGCGCTTCCCGGTGGTCTTCCACCTCGGGGCCTCGGGCCCCTATCGCCAGTCGCGCGGCCGGCCAGTGTACCGCCGGGCTGGCGGTCAGCGCAGCAGCGCCACCTGGTCGGGGCCCTCGGCCGCCGAGGCGGGGGCGGACGGTGCAGTCAGCACCGCGTCGGTGACGCGCGGCGTGGCCGGCGGCGTGTTGGACGCATTCAGCGGCACGCTGCGGCCATCGGTCACGCCGCGCATCAGGGCCTGCTCCATCATCACGCGGGCCGCGTAGCCGCCGTCGCTGTCCAGCAGCGCGGCGCCGACGTAGTAGCGCAGGCCTTCCTGCACGCTGCCGGCCCGGGCGATGCATTCCTTCAGCACCTGCACGCCCACGCGCAGGTTGCTGATGGGGTCGAAGGCGGCGCGGATGCCGCCGAAGGCTTCGTACTTGTCGTCGTGCACACGCGTCATGACCTGCATCAGGCCCTGCGCGCCCACCGGGCTCTGCGCAAAGGGGTTGAAGCTGGACTCGACGGCCATGATGGCCAGGATCAGCGTCGGGTCGAGCCCGGCGCGCTGGCCGATCGACCAGGCTTCCTGCACCAGCGCGCTCACCGGTTCGGGCGCCACCTTGTAGCGGCGTGCGATCCAGTTCGCCAGGCGCGCCTGCTCGCGGCTCAGCGCGGTCATGTCGGCGGCGGTGGCGCGCGACACGGCCTCGGGCTCGGCCACGGCATTGAGGAAGTTGCCGGACGCCAGCTCGCGCGCCTCGTGGCGCGTCTTCAGCCATTCCAGCGTGACCTGTTCGGCTTCCTGGCGGATCTCGGGCCGCCCGGCGGCAAACAAGCCCAGGGCCAGCGCCAGCAGGCCCACCAGTGCGAGCGTGTTGTGACTGACTTCCAGCATGCCGCGCCCGACGTCGCGCACGAACACCGAAAGCGATCTGGTGGTGGCGAGTCCGGCCCGGCGCAGCGTGTGGCTGGCTTGCATCGTGTCTTCTCCTTGGGTCTGCAGGCCCGCCGCCCACAAGGGGGCGCAGCGCGGGGCCACAGTGATAATCGTCACAGGGGTGTTGCCGCGAACGGGCAACCGGCTCCCCCGGCAAAGGACGTTCCCCGGTGTGCCGCGGTTCCGCTGGCACCGACACGGGTAAACCCTGTAACTACAAGTCTGCGCGGATTCTAGGAAGCGCTACATACGCGGTCAAGAATATGGAAACGGCTTCTTATGCCGAAAATGAATGAAGTACAGCGACCTTCGTGACTTCATCCAGCAACTCGAGACCTTGGGCGAGTTGCGAAAACTGCATCAGCCGGTGTCTCCGGTGCTGGAAATGACGGCAATCGGCGACAAGCTGCTTCGATCCGGCGGTCCGGCGGTGCTCTGTATGCATCCCCAGGGTTACAAAATTCCCTGCCTCATCAACCTGTTCGGCACCCCTAAACGAGTGGCCCTGGGCATGGGGGCGGACGAGGTGTCGGATCTGCGCGACGTGGGCCAGCTGCTGGCCAGCCTGAAGGAGCCGGAGCCGCCCAAGGGGCTGAAGGACGCCGGCAAGCTGTTCCAGATGGGCAAGGCGCTGTGGGACATGAAACCCGCGCTGCGCAGCCGCGGCGCCTGCCAGGAGGTGGTGCTGACGGGCGACGACGTCGACCTCGGCCTGCTGCCGGTGCAGACCTGCTGGCCCGGCGACGCCGGCCCGCTGATCACCTGGGGCCTGGTCATCACGCGCGGCCCGCAGTCGGTGGCGGCGCCGCGGCTGCGGCAGAACCTGGGCATCTACCGCCAGCAGGTGATCGGCAAGCGGGAAGTGATCATGCGCTGGCTGGCCCACCGCGGCGGCGCGCTCGACTTCCGCGAGTTCGCGCGCGCCAACCCGGGGCAGCCGTTCCCGATGGCGGTGGCGCTGGGCGCCGACCCGGCCACCATCCTGGGCGCCGTGACGCCGGTGCCCGACACGCTGAGCGAATATCAGTTTGCCGGCCTGCTGCGCGGCAGCCGCACCGAGGTGGTGGCCAGCGGCGTGGGCGAGGGCGGCTTGATGCTGCAAGTGCCGGCCAGCGCGGAGATCGTGCTCGAGGGTCACATCCCGCCGGCCGAACCCGGTTTCGCCGGCGAATCGGAGCTGGGCGTCAAGCTGAAGGAGAAGGACGGCTACCTGCACGCGCTGGAAGGCCCGTTCGGCGACCACACCGGCTATTACAACGAGCAGGACTGGTTCCCGGTGTTCCGCATCAGCCGCATCACGCACCGGCGCGACCCCATCTACCACTCCACCTACACTGGCAAGCCGCCCGACGAGCCGGCCGTGCTGGGCGTGGCGCTGAACGAGGTCTTCGTGCCGATCCTGCGCAAGCAGTTTCCGGAGATCGTCGACTTCTACCTGCCGCCCGAGGGCTGCAGCTACCGGCTGGCGATCATCTCCATCAAGAAGGCCTACCCGGGCCACGCCAAGCGCGTGATGTTCGGGCTGTGGAGCTTCCTGCGGCAGTTCATGTACACCAAGTTCATCGTCGTGACCGACGACGACGTGGACATCCGCGACTGGAAGGAAGTGATCTGGGCCATCACCACGCGCATGGACCCGGTGCGCGACACCACGCTGGTGGAGCACACGCCGATCGACTACCTGGACTTCGCGTCGCCGGTCAGCGGCCTGGGCGGCAAGATGGGGCTGGACGCCACCAACAAGTGGCCCGGCGAGACCTCACGCGAGTGGGGCCGCACGATCCGCATGGACGAGGCGGTCGACCGCCGCGTGCAGGCCTTCGTGGACGACCTGCTGAAGGCGCCCTGATCCACTTCCGCCCATGGATGAAAAACCAGCTTGCGGTGGGTGCGGCTCGGGCGTAACCTGAGATCGCCTTCTTGAAGGCAACACCGATGGCGCAGTCTCTGCGCGTCAGGGGCCCCGGACCTGTTCTCTCCGGAGCCCCACTGGCAGCCCAGGCTGCCCAGGCCCCCAGCCGGCAACGGTCTGGGGGTTTCGCTTTCAGGCCGTGCCGAGATGGCGGAACACCGCCACCGCTTCCACCAGCTGCTCCGCCTGGCGCTTCAGGCTGTCGGCGGCGGCGGCACTCTCTTCCACCAGCGCCGCGTTCTGCTGGGTGCTCTGGTCCATCTGCGTCACCGCGGTGCCGACCTGCGACACGCCGTGGCTCTGCTCCGAGCTCGCGGTGCTGATCTCGCCGACGATGGCGGTCACGCGGCGCACCGAGGCCACCACCTGGTTCATGGTTTCGCCGGCCCGGTTGACGAGGTCGTTGCCGCACTGCACGCGCGCGACGCTGTCGGTGATCAGGCTCTTGATCTCGCGGGCCGCCTCGGCGCTGCGCTGCGCCAGGTTGCGCACCTCGGCCGCCACCACGGCAAAGCCGCGGCCCTGTTCGCCAGCGCGCGCGGCTTCCACCGCGGCGTTCAGCGCCAGGATGTTGGTCTGGAAGGCGATGCCGTCGATGGTGCCGATGATGTCGGCGATGCGGCGGCTGCTGTCGTCGATGCCCTTCATGGTCTGCACCACCTCGGCCACGACCTGCCCGCCCTGCTCGGCCACCTGCGACGCACTGCGCGCCAGCTGGTCGGCCTGGCGGGCGTTCTCGGCGTTCTGGCGCACGGTGGCGCCCAGTTGTTCCATCGACGAAGCGGTCTCCTGCAGCGCGCTGGCCTGTTGCTCGGTGCGGGCGGAGAGATCCTGGTTGCCCTGTGCGATCTGGCTGCTGGCCGAGGCCACGCCCTCGCTGCCGCTGCGCACCTGGGCCACGATGCCCGCCAGGCTGTGCCGCATGGCCGCCATCGAGGCCAGCACACTGCCGGCCGGCGCCTGGGCAGCGCCTGGCACGGGGCTCAGATCACCGTCGGCGATGCGCTGCGCGGCGGCGCCGAGCACGTCCGGCTCGGTACCCAGCGCCTGCATCAGCTGGCGCGGCATCAGCCAGCCCATGGTGGCGGCCGTGGCCAGCGACAACAGGCCCACGCCCAGCAGCAGGGACCCGGCCAGGGTATAGGTGCTGCCGGCGCGCTCGACCTCGTCCTGGGCGCTTTGCGCTCCGTAGGCCAGGTAGGTTTCGCCGGCGGTGAGCAATTCCTTCAGCAGCGGCTGGCACTCTGCGTTCATCTTCGCGACGGCCGCCTCCCGGTCGCCGGCCAGGGTCTTGCCGACGATGTCGGTGGCCACCGGGCCGTAGCGGCCCTCGACGGCGGCAAAGGCATCCACCAGTTGCTTCACCTTCGGGTCGGGTGAGGTGGCGGCGCTGGCCTGCAGCTTGGCCAGGGTGTCCTGCATCTCCTTGTGGGCGCGCAAGGTGGCTTCCTTCTCGACCGCCACGCGGGCCGGGTCGGTGTTGAGGACCAGGTTGCGGGCCCCGACGGCGCGCGCGTTGGCGGCATCCATCGCGTGGTTGGCCAGCGACATGCGATAAGCCGCGCCCTCCACATAGACCTTGAAAGCGTCGTGTGCCGTGGAGGCGGCCCAAAGGCCCAGCCCGCCGGTCAGCAGCACCATGATGGCGAGCGCGCCAAAGGCGGCCCTTAGCTTCTTCTGTGTGTTCATGGGTTCTCAAAAGGGTGTGAGGGCAGGACCTTCCTACCCGTAGCCAGTCTGATATCGGTTACCTTTGCTTATTCCTTGAAATTAATGGGGTCTCGGCCGTCATTTATTCGCGAAGCCCTCGAGCCGCGGCACTGGATCGCTGCGGCAATGGCACGCATCCGCCCGGCTGAGGTCCAGTCGACGTCGACAGGCCCTGGGGCCCACAGGCGAGCCGGCCAAAGTGCATAGACCCCCAGGCTGGCGCTGCGGGCGCCGTGCGGCTCCGATAATCCGGGGTCGTGCAGCGCGCCGACAGTGGTGCCTGCGCCCCGTGCCGGAGCCCGGCACGCCTGAGCTCAACCCGGGAGCCCCCTTGTTCCAGAGATTCGAGCGGTTGGTCGACGCCTACCCCGAAGCCGCGCCGCGCACTGCGCCCACGTCTTTCTTCGCCTTCCTGTGGGAATGTTCGCGCGGGGTGCGTCCCTACCTGCTGCTGGTGACGCTGTTCACTGCGGCCATTGGCGCCTTCGAGGCGCTGCTGTTCAGCATGATGGCGCACGTGCTGGACCTGCTGGCCACCGTGCGCCCGGCCGAGCTGTGGCAGAAACACGGCACGCTGCTGGCGGTGCTGGGCGGCGTGGTGGCGCTGAGCGTGGTGGCTGCCGGCCTGCAGGCCTTGTTCAAGTACCAGGGCCTGTACAGCAACATGCCCATGCGGCTGCGCTGGAACTTCCACCGCCTGCTGCTCGACCAGAGCGTGTCGTTCTACCAGGACGAGTTTGCCGGCCGCATCGCCACCAAGGTGATGCAGACCTCGCTGGCGGTGCGCGACACCTGGCTGATCTGCACCGACATCCTGGTCTACGTGCTCATCTACTTCGGCACCATGGTGGCGGTGGTGGGCGCCTTCGACCCCTGGCTGATGGTGCCGTTCCTGGGCTGGCTGCTGCTGTACGGGCTGACGCTGGCGTACTTCGTGCCGCGCCTGGGCAAGGTGGCCAAGGCGCAGGCCGATGCCCGCTCGCTGATGACCGGCCGCATCACCGACGCCTACACCAACATCGCCACCGTCAAGCTGTTCTCGCACGCGCAGCGCGAGGCCGGCTTCGCACGCAGCGCGATGCAGGAGTTCATGGTCACGGCCTACGGCCAGATGCGCCTGGTGACCGCCTTCGAGACCACCAACCAGGCGCTCAACGTGGCGCTGATCGGCGCCATCACCGTCACCAGCCTGCTGCTGTGGGCCGACGGCGCGGTGGGCGTGGGCGCGGTGGCGGCGGCCACGGCGATGGCGTTCCGCCTCAACGGCATCTCGCACTGGATGATGTGGGAGATGGCCTCGCTGTTCGAGCACATCGGCACCGTGCAGGACGGCATGGGGACCTTGTCCCGCCTGCGCTCGGTGGTCGACCGACCCGGCGCCCGGCCGCTGGAGGTGACACGCGGCGAGGTGCGTTTCGAGCGCGTCGACTTCGGCTACGGCGGCGCGCGCAAGGTGGTGGACGGCCTGGACCTGGTGATCCGCCCGGGCGAGAAGATCGGCCTCGTGGGCCGGTCCGGCGCCGGCAAGAGCACGGTCGTGAACCTGCTGCTGCGCCTGCACGACCTGGAAGGCGGCCGCATCCTGATCGACGGCCAGGACATCGCGGGCGTCACCCAGGACAGCCTGCGCCGGCAGGTGGGCATGGTCACGCAGGACACCTCGCTGCTGCACCGCTCGGTGCGCGAGAACATCCTCTATGGCCGGCCCGACGCCACCGAGGCCGACATGCTGCGCGCCGCCGAGCGCGCCGAGGCGCACGAGTTCGTGCAGGGCCTCACCGATCCCAAGGGCCGCCGTGGCTACGACGCCCACGTGGGCGAGCGCGGCGTCAAGCTCAGCGGCGGCCAGCGCCAGCGCATCGCCATCGCGCGGGTGATGCTGAAGGACGCGCCGATCCTGTTGCTGGACGAGGCCACCAGCGCCCTCGACAGCGAGGTCGAGACCGCCATCCAGCACAGCCTGTACTCGCTGATGCAGGGCAAGACGGTGGTGGCGATTGCGCACCGGCTGTCCACCATCGCGGCCATGGACCGGCTGGTAGTGATGGACAAGGGTCGCATCGTCGAGATCGGCAGCCACCAGCAGCTGCTGGCCGCGGGCGGCATCTATGCCGGGCTCTGGTCGCACCAGAGTGGCGGTTTCCTGGCCGAGGACCTGGACGACGGCGAGCTGCAGCCCAGGGACACGCAGCAGGCCGCCGACTGAAGACGACCGGCTCCGCCTGAGGCCACGGCAGGCGGGCCGCGGCCCGGCCTGGAAGCGGTCAGCGGTCGAGCGTTTCCTTGCTGCCGGGCGCCACCATCGGCTGCGTCTCGGTCCACGGCAGGTTGTCGGCGCGCGGCCGCGCGGCGCGCATCAGCGCCCGGTGCGCGGTGGTCTGGCGCTGCGCCAGGTCGCCCTGATGCGGGTCTTCTGCCAGGCGCGCGAGGTCGACATCGACCGGGGTGGTCGACGCCGCCGCCGCCGCCGACGGCTGCAGGCGGCGTGCCTGGGCGTGCACCCGCTGCAGGTGCTCCCAGCCCGCCACGAGCACCGCCATGCCCAGCAGACCCAGGAAGCCGTAACCGAGGGTGACGAATAGATCATGCATGCGTGGGTATCGGCGTGCGGCGGACTGGCTTGAGTGCCGGGCGCGGCGGTCTTGCCCCCGCCTGACCCACGGACAGCCGCCCCGCGCGACAATGCACGCCCTTCCGCCTGCGCCGGGCCCCGACCGGCGCCACCCCCACACCGTGACCGCCCTCGATACCGCCCAGGCCCGCCCGGCCCTGGCTCCCGCGCCGGCGCGCGCCGATCTGCAGGCGCCGCCCAAGCCCATCACCAGCTACCGCCCGTTCTGGGCCAAGCGGCTGGGGCGTGCGCCCTTCCTGCCGATGAGCCGCGCCGAGATGGAGCGCCTGGGCTGGGACAGCTGCGACATCGTCATCGTCACCGGCGACGCCTACGTCGACCACCCGAGCTTCGGCATGGCCGTGATCGGCCGCGTGCTGGAGGCGCAGGGTTTCCGCGTCGGCATCATCGCGCAGCCCGACTGGCAGAGCGCCGACGCCTTCATGAAGCTCGGCAAGCCGAACCTGTTCTTCGGCGTCGCCGCCGGCAACATGGATTCGATGATCAACCGCTACACGGCCGACCGCAAGATCCGCAGCGACGACGCCTACACGCCGGGCGGCGAGGGCGGCAAGCGGCCCGACCGCGCGACGCTCGTCTACACGCAGCGCTGCAAGGAAGCCTGGAGCGACGTGCCGGTGATCATCGGCGGCATCGAAGCCAGCCTGCGCCGCATCGCGCATTACGACTACTGGCAGGACAAGGTGCGCCGCAGCATCCTGGTCGACAGCAAGGCCGACCTGCTGCTGTACGGCAACGCCGAGCGCGCGATCATCGAAGTGGCGCACCGCCTGGCCCGGCGCGAGCCGGTGGAGCGCATCACCGACGTGCGCGGCACCGCCTTCATGCGCCGCACCGACGACGCCGGCAACGCCGCCTTTGCCGACTGGTTCCAGCTCGACAGCACCGACGTCGACCGCCCGGGCCGCATCGACTCCCACATCAACCCCTACCTGACCACCAGCGAAGCCGCGGCCGAGCAGGGGCAGACCTGCGCCAAGGACGACGGCACCCTAGCCCCCGACGCGCCGATCGTCATCACCATGCCGGTCAGCCGCAAGGCCGGCGCGGTGGCGCTGCCCGCGCGCGAGCGCACCGTCGTGCGCCTGCCCAGCTACGAGCAGGTCAAGAGCGACGCCGTGCTCTACGCCCACGCCAACCGCGTGCTGCACCTGGAGACCAACCCCGGCAATGCACGCGCACTGGTGCAGGCCCACGGCGAGCGCGACCTCTGGATCAACCCGCCGCCGATCCCGCTGACCACGGCCGAGATGGACCACGTCTTCGACCTGGAATACGCGCGCAGCCCGCACCCGGATTACGCCGACGAGAACGGCAGCCACGACCACGGCACCAAGATCCCGGCCTGGGAGATGATCCGCTTCAGCGTGAACATCATGCGCGGCTGCTTCGGCGGCTGCACCTTCTGCAGCATCACCGAGCACGAAGGCCGCATCATCCAGAGCCGCAGCGAGGACTCGGTGATCAAGGAGATCGAGGACATCCGCGACAAGGTGAAGGGCTTCACCGGCGTCATCAGCGACCTCGGCGGCCCCACGGCCAACATGTGGCGCATCGGCTGCAAGAGCAAGGAGATCGAGTCCGCCTGCCGCAAGCCGAGCTGCGTGTTCCCCGGCATCTGCCCCAACCTGAACACCAACCACGACCCGCTGATCAAGATGTACCGCCGCGCGCGCCAGCTGCGCGGCGTGAAGAAGATCCTGATCAGCAGCGGCCTTCGCTACGACCTGGCGGTGCAGAGCCCCGAGTACGTGAAGGAGCTCGTCACGCACCACGTCGGCGGCTACCTGAAGATCGCGCCCGAGCACACCGAGGGCGGCCCGCTGTCCAAGATGATGAAACCGGGCATCGGCAGCTACGACCGCTTCAAGCAGATGTTCGAGCAGTACAGCGCCGAGGCGGGCAAGAAGCAGTACCTGATCCCGTACTTCATCGCCGCGCACCCGGGCACCACCGACGAGGACATGATGAACCTCGCGCTCTGGCTCAAGCGCAACGGCTTCAAGGCCGACCAGGTGCAGACCTTCTACCCGTCGCCCATGGCCACCGCCACCGCGATGTACCACACCGACCTGAACCCGCTGAAGGGCATCAGCCGCGACGTGGGCCCGGGCCGGCGCGCCGAGAAGGTGGACATCGTGCGCGGCGAGAAGCGCCGCCGGCTGCACAAGGCCTTCCTGCGCTGGCACGACCCCAACAACTGGCCGCTGCTGCGCGAGGCGCTGAAGACGCTGGGCCGTGCCGACCTCATCGGCAACGGCAAGCACCAGCTGATCCCCACCTACCAGCCGGTGACGGATGGCGGCTACGTCAGCGCGCGGCGCAAGAACAGCACGCCGGCCGGCGCCAAGGCCGCGCCGATGGCGGTCAAGCGCGGGCAGATCCTGACGCAGCACACCGGGCTGCCGCCGCGCGACACCGGGGCGGCGCCGCTGCGCCCTGCGCTCAAGCGCAAGCCGCGCTGAAGGCGGGCAGTCCGGGCGCACGTTCGGCGCCACCACCGGTGCCCGCAGTGGGCCCGGCGTGCGGGCTCACACCGCGTCGAGCACCGGCTGCAGCAGGTGGTCCCAGTCGGCCACGTCGTCCTCGTTGACGCCCAGCCAGTCGCGTGCGGCGACGGCGTGCCGCTGCCAGTCGTGCTCGGGTGCCAGGCCTTCGCGGCGCCGCATCGCGTCCTCGGCCAGCAGGCCCATGGCCACCAGTGTCTGCGCCTCGGTGTCGGTGCCGTGGCGTGCAAAGTGGGTCAGGTCGTGGTGCAGCCGGATGGCCGCCATCACCGGCGGCGCCACGCCCCACACGCGGGCCACCAGTGCGCCCACCACGGCGTGGTCGGTGCGGTGGTTGGCGTTTTCGGTGTCGACGGCGCTGCGGTCCCGCCGCGCCTCGGCCTCCACCATCGTGCCGCTGTAGCCCGGCATGCGCTGCAGCAGCACCGGAATGCCGACATGGCAGAACAGGCCGTACAGCTGCGCCAGTTCAGGCGCGATGCCCGGCAGCTGCCGGGCGATGAAGTGCATGGCCGCCGCACGCAGCGCCGCCTGCTCCCAGAAGCGCTTGAGCCGCGGGTGGCTGGTGGGGATGGCCTGGCGCAGCAGCACGTCGGTCAGCAGCACGGCGGTCTGGTTCAGGCCGATGCGGTTCATCGCCTGGCCCACGGTCTGCACCGGCTGGTCGCTGCCGTAGAGCGCGCTGTTGGCGTTTCGCAGCAGCGTGGCGGCAATCGCCACGTCGCTGCCGGCGATGCGGCTGACCTCCTGCAGGTCGGGTTCGGCCAGCGCCAGCGCGGCCTGCAGCCGCGCCAGCAGCGACGGGCAGGGCGGGATCGTGATCTGGCGCAGCGCGCCGGTCTGGCGCTGGCGGTCCAGGTCGACGGCGATCTGCTGGGCCAGCGCCGAGCGCGGTGCGGGGGCCGCGGCGGTGCGGGGTGCGGGCGGGGCGATGACGGAGGATTCGGGCATGCGGCAGGGTGCAGGGTGAGCTTCCGGACATATCGGCACCGGGGCCCGCGGCTGTAGGGCACGGCGCTTGCTGGACAATGCGCCATGGCCACCAGCTTGCTTGCCCTCCTCGACGACATCGCCACCGTGCTGGACGACGTGGCCGTGCTCAGCAAGGTCGCGGCCAAGAAGACCGCCGGCGTGCTGGGCGACGACCTCGCGCTGAACGCGCAGCAGGTGTCCGGCGTCTCGGCCGACCGCGAGCTGCCGGTGGTCTGGGCCGTGGCGCGCGGCTCCTTCGTCAACAAGGCGATCCTGGTGCCGGCGGCGCTGGCCATCAGCGCCTTTGCGCCCTGGCTGGTGACGCCGCTGCTGATGGTGGGCGGCGCGTTCCTCTGCTACGAGGGTTTCGAGAAGCTCGCGCACCGCTTCCTGCACGACGAGGCCGACGACGCGGCGCACCGCGCCCGGCTGGCCGAGGCGCTGACCGACCCCACCGTCGACCTGGTGGCGCTGGAGCGCGACAAGATCAAGGGCGCGATCCGCACCGACTTCATCCTCTCGGCCGAGATCATCGCCATCACGCTGGGCACGGTGGCCAACTCCACCTTCACGACGCAGGTGCTGGTGCTCAGCGGCATGGCGGTCGCGATGACGGTGGGTGTGTACGGCTTCGTCGCCGGCATCGTGAAGCTCGACGACCTGGGGCTGTGGCTGAGCCGGCGCGCCGGCAGCGCGACGCAGGCCATCGGCCGCGGCATCCTGCGCGCCGCGCCCTGGCTCATGAAGGGACTGTCGGTGGCCGGCACCGCGGCCATGTTCCTGGTGGGTGGCGGCATCCTGGTGCACGGCATCGGGCCGCTGCACCATGCGATCCAGGACGCGGTGCAGGGCCTCGGCGCCGCCGCACAGCTGCTGCTGCCCACGCTGGCCGACGCGCTGATCGGCATCGTGGCCGGCGCGCTGGTGCTGGGCGCGGTGACGCTGGGCAAGAAGCTCAAGCCGGCTGCCGCGCAGGCCGGCCGCGGTTAGCGGCCGGTGGCCCGTCTGCCGGCTACGGCTTGATGGCCAGCAGCTCCACCTCGAAGCGCAGCACCGCATTCGGCGGAATCGGGCCGCCGGGCGTGCCGCGCTCGCCGTAGGCGATGGCCGCGGGGCAGGTCAGGCGCGCGCTGCCGCCCACCTTCATCATCTGCACGCCCTCGGTCCAGCACTTGATGACGCGGTTGAGCGGGAAGCTCGTCGGCTGGCCACGCTTGTGCGAGCTGTCGAACTCACGGCCGTCGGGGAAGGTGCCGCGGTAGTGCACGGTGACGGTGTCGGTGGCGGCCGGCGCGGCGCCGCTGCCTTCCTTCAGCGTGCGGATGACCAGGCCGCTGGGCGTGACCTTGGCGCCGGCTTCGGCGGCCGCGGCCTTCAGCGGATCGGTCTGCGCGGTGGCGGCAGACAGGAGGCCGGCGGCCAGCAGGCCGGCGGCAAGGGTGGTGCGGAGGAGGCGCAGGTGCATGGGTCGGGGCCGTGGGCGGCCGGTCAGCCAGGAAAGGGTGGCAATCATCGCAGGGACCGGCGGCCAGGCCCTGCAGGCGGGTCAGGGTGACGCGAACTCGGTGCGCAGCCACTGGTCGAGCATGCGTTTTTCGGCGCCCAGGCTGCCGTCCTGGCGGCGGAAGCCGTAGGCCATGTCGGACAGCTGTGCTTCGCCGGTCTTCACGGTGCTGCCCCCGGCGCTGAGCGTGTAGCGCAGCGTGGCGCGCGGCCAGTCGGCGCGGCCGCGCAGCACACGCAGTTCGTCAAAGCCCCAGGGCTCGACCTCGCCGGCCAGGTCGAGGTCGGTGACTTCCAGCGTCAGCGTCTGGCCGTCGGGCACCCAGGCGGCGCGTGATCTCAGGTGCTCGGCCAGCGCCTGCAGCGTGCGCTCGCGGTCGACGGTGTGGCGGCCTGCATCGGCGTAGCGGGTGGGCTCGATCCAGCGCACCTCCACCGTGCCGGCGGCGTGTGCGGGGCCGAGTGCGGTGGCCAGCAGCAGCGCGGCGAGGCCGGCACGTGGGCAGGGCAAGGTCTTCATCGGGGCACCTCCGGCGGGTTGCAGGGTGGCCGCGGGGCGCGCCGGCCACAGGTTGCCATGGTGCACGCCGGCAGTGCCGCCGGCTGCGCGGCCGGCAGTGCCGTACGCCGCCGTGGGGTCAAAGTCGCGCCGTGGGCGGGTCAGGCGGCCCAGCTGTCCTTCAACGTCGTGATGCGGTTGAAGACCGGCTGCGCGGCCGTGTGCTCCTTCCGGTCGACAACGAAGTAGCCGTGACGCTCGAACTGGTAGCGCTGCTCGGCCGGCGCGTCCTTCAGCCCCGGCTCCAGCCAGGCGGTGACGACCTGCCGGCTCTTCGGGTTGAGCACCTCGCGGAAGTCACGGCCGCCGGCATCGGGTTGCGGCGCGGTGAAGAGGCGGTCGTACAGCACCACGGTGGCCGGGTGCGCGTCGTGCGCGCCGACCCAGGTGATGGTGCCCTTGACCTTGACCGCGTCGGCGCCCGGCGTGCCGCTCTTGGTGTCGGGCACCACGCGGGCCAGCACCTGTGTGACGGTGCCGTCGGTGGCCTTCTCGCAGCCGGTGCACTCGACCACCATGCCGTACTTCAGCCGCACCTTGTTGCCAGGGAACAGGCGGAAGAAGCCCTTGGGCGGCGCCTCGGCAAAGTCGTCGCGCTCGATCCATACCTGCGGGCCCAGGCCGAACTGGCGCTGGCCCAGCTCGGGCCGCTGCGGGTGCGCCGGCGCGCTGCAGGGCTCGATGTGGTCGGCGCTGCCGAAGACCTCGGCCCAGTTCGTCAGCATCAGCGGCACCGGGTCCAGCACCGCCATCGCGCGCGGCGCCTGGCCCTCTTGATCAGCGCGCAGGCACTGGTCGAGCACCGCATAGTCGAGCCAGATGTTGTTCTTGCTGGCACCGGTGGCGTCGGCCATGGCGCGGATGCTGGCCGGCGTGAAGCCGCGCCGGCGCATGCCGAAGAGTGTGGGCATGCGCGGGTCGTCCCAGCCGGCGACGATGCCTTCTTCCACCAACGCACGCAGCTTGCGCTTGCTGGTGACCACGTAGCTCAGGTTCAGGCGGCCGAACTCGTGCTGCCGCGGCAGCGGGCGCGCCAGCAGGCCCATGTCGGCCAGCTTGTCCAGCAGCCAGTCGTACCAGGGGCGCTGGTCCTCGAACTCGAGCGTGCAGATGCTGTGGGTGATGTTCTCCAGCGCGTCCTCGATCGGGTGCGCGTAGGCGTACATCGGGTAGATGCACCAGCGGTCGCCGGTGTTGTGGTGCGTGGCGCGCTTGATGCGGTAGAGCGTGGGGTCGCGCAGGTTGATGTTGGGCGAGGCCATGTCGATCTTCGCGCGCAGCACCGCGGCGCCGTCGGGCAGCTCGCCGGCCTTCATCTGGCGGAAGCGCGCCAGGTTCTCGGCCGGCGTGCGGCCGCGGAACGGGCTGTCGGTGCCCGGCGTGGTGAAGTCGCCGCGCGTGGCGCGCATCTCGTCGGCGGTCTGCTCGTCCACGTAGGCCAGGCCCGCGCCGATCAGCGCCTCGGCCGCGCGGTACATGAAGTCGAAGTAGTCGCTGGCGTAGTAGAGGTGGCTGACCCGGCCTTGGGGGCCGTCCGCCTCCCAGCTGAAGCCCAGCCACGTCACCGCCTCGATGATGGCGTCGACGTACTCCTGCTCTTCCTTCTCGGGGTTGGTGTCGTCGAAGCGCAGGTGGCACACACCGCCGAAGTCGCGCGCCAGGCCGAAGTTCAGGCAGATGCTCTTGGCGTGGCCCACGTGCAGGTAGCCGTTGGGCTCGGGCGGGAAGCGGGTGCGGATCTTCGCCGGGTCGGGCACGCCGGCTTGGTGGTGCGCGCCGTCGCCCGGGCTGCCGCCCCAGCGGCGCTGGCTCCAGGTGCCGGCTTCCAGGTCACGCTCGATGATGCCGCGCAGGAAGTTGGCGGCGGGCGGGGCGGTGTTCGTGGGGTGGTCGGTGGCCATGCTGCGCCGCTGCAAGAGAAGCGCGGATTCTATCGAGCGGCTTCAGCGCGCCGGCGTGCGCAGCGCGTGCGGAAACCAGCGCAGCGACGGCACGGCGAACAACAGCGCCAGCGCCACGCCGGCCACCGCGTCCAGCACCACGTGCTGCTTGATGGCCAGCGTCGAATACACGATCAGCAGCACCCACACCCCGTTGATGCTGCGCAGCGGCCAGGGTGCGCCCACATCGCGCAGCAGCCGCTCGATCCAGATCGCGCTGAACACCGCGGTGGCCACGTGCAGCGACGGGCAGGCGTTGCCGGCGGCGTCGACGCCCTGCAGGATCGCGAAGCCGGGATAGCTGGCGACGTTGGCGGGCAGCTGCGGGGGCGGTATCGCCGTGGGAAAAAAGTAGAACACCGCCAGCCCGGTGATGCACAGCCCCGCGATCCACAGCCCGTAGACGATGAGCTGGCGCAGCGTGGCCATCAGCCCCGCAGGAATGCCCACGTACAGCCACAGCGACACGTAGGCCGCCATCGCGGACGGCTCGAAGGCGATCCAGTGGTCGAGCGCCGTCAGCGGCATCTCGGTCACCGGCCGCACCGGGTTGCGCAGCAGGTGGAAGTAGCCGACGAAGAAGATCCACATGAAGCCCGAGACACCCAGGAACTTCAGCCAGAACAGATAGCGCATGCGCTGCAGCAGCGGCTGCGTCCAGCGGGCGGGCAGGGCGCCCGCGACGGGGGGTGTGACGGAGGTCGGGCTGGGCGGCACGAAGCAGGCGCCGGTGGCGCAGGGTCGAAGGCGGCGCAAGGGTACCACCGGGGTCTGCGGGCAGCCGGCCTGCGCTGCTGCCCTGCGCCGGGTGGGGTCGGTCGTGCCGGGTGATGTGGCGATAATTCGCAGGCCGCCCCGGCGCGCGCTGTCGCCCTGGCGTGGCCCACGCCTTGCCGTGCTGCCAACTGCGCCCGGACCTTCCGAGTTGAACCCAGCCGCCCCCGCGCAGGACCGCCCACCATGACCCCCGAACCCGCGGCACCGCCTGCAGCGCCGACCCGCGCGGAACACGCCGTCCGGCGGGGTCGTGCGCGCGGGCGCGGATTCGGGCCCGTGCTGGCGCCGGTGCTGGCATCGTTGTTGGGCCTCGCAGTCACCGCGGCGCCGCTGCCCGCCCGCGCCGACCAGCCGTTGTGGGAACTGGGCCTGGGCGCCGGCGCCTTGCGCCTGCCGCACTACCGCGGCAGCGAGCAGAGCCACGACTGGCTGCTGCCGGTGCCGTACCTCGTCTACCGCGGCCGCTTCTTCAAGTCCGACGAGGACGGCACACGGGCCGTGCTGCTGGAGACCGAGCGCACCGACTTCGACCTCAGCGTGGGCGCCAGCCCGCCCACCGACAGCCGCCGCAACCGCGCCCGCGCCGGCATGCCCGATCTGGCGCCCACGGTCGAGATCGGCCCCAACCTGAACGTGCGCCTGACCCGCGGCGCAGGCTGGAAGCTCGACCTGCGTGTGCCGCTGCGCGCCGTGGTGGCCGTGCGCGGCGGCGTGCAGTCGCTCGGCTACACGTTCGCGCCGGTGCTCAACCTCGACGTCGAGCGCCAGGGCTGGAACCTCGGCCTGCAGGGCGGCCCGCAGGCGGCGTCGCGTGGTTATCACGCCTACTACTACGGCGTGGACGCACCACTGGCCACCGCCACGCGGCCGGCCTACCGTGCCGGCGGCGGCTACGCCGGCTGGGCGCTGACGGCCAGCGCCTCGCGCCGCGCCGGTGACTGGTGGCTGGCCGGCTTCGTGCGCACCGACAGCGTGGCTGGCGCGGTGTTTGCCGACAGCCCCTTGGTCACGAAGCGCAGCCACTGGAGCCTGGGGCTGGCGGTGAGCTGGATCTTCAAGGTCTCGGACGAGCGTGTTGCAGACCGACGCTGAACCCTCTCGCGCCCCGCCCCCGGCGCGCCCCGTGCCGGCGTGGCTGTGGCCGCTGGCCTGGCTGGCGCTGCAGGCGCAGCTGCTGCTGCTGGGGCTGATGTCGGCCGGCTGGAACGCCGTCGCGCTGCTGCTGTACCCGCTGCTGCCCCGCGCCACCGGCCGCCGCATCGGCCGCGCGATGATCGCGCACGGCTACCGCGTGTTCTGGCGCATCGCCGCGGCCAGCGGCATGCTCAGGCTGGAGGCGCAGGCGCTGGACGGGCTGCGCGACGAGCCGGGCCTGATCGTCGTGGCCAACCACCCGAGCATGCTGGACGCACTGATGCTGGTGGCGCGCCTGCCGCGCAGCGCCTGCGTCATGAAGGCCAGCCTGATGCACAACCCGCTGCTGGGGCCCGGTGCGCGGCTGGCGCGCTACATCCGCAACGATTCGGCCTTCGGCATGATCCAGTGCGCGGTGAAGGACCTGCAGGACGGCGGGCAGCTGGTGCTGTTCCCCGAAGGCACGCGCACCACGCAGGCGCCCATCAACCCCTTCCACGCCAGCTTTGCGCTCATCGCCAAGCGCGCCCAGGCGCCGGTGCAGACGGTGTTCATCGACACCAGCTCGCCCTACCTCGGCAAGGGCTGGCCGCTGTGGCGGCTGCCGCCGCTGCCGATCCGCTTCACGGTGCGGCTGGGCCGCCGCTTCGCGCCGCCGCAGGACTTCGAGGCGCTGCGCGCCGAGGCCGAGGCCTACTTTGCAGCCGGCGTGCAGACGCCGCCGTCCGATCCATGACACCGTCGTCCAGCCACCTCGTCCTGATCCCCAGCTACAACACCGGCGCCACGGTGCTGGCCACGGTGCATGCCGCGCGCGCGCACTGGAACCCCGTGTGGGTGGTGGTGGACGGCAGCACCGACGGCAGCGAGCAGGGCCTGCTGGCGATGGCGGCGCAGGATCCGGGGCTGCGCGTGCTGGTGCTGCCCCACAACCAGGGCAAGGGCGCGGCCGTGCTGCACGGGCTGCAGCAGGCGGCGCAGGCCGGCTTTACCCACGCGCTGACGATGGACGCCGACGGCCAGCACCCGGCGGCGCTGATCCCGTCGTTCATGCAAACCTCGCTGGCGCGGCCCGACACCATGGTGCTGGGCCGCCCGGTGTTCGACGCCAGCGCGCCGCTGCTGCGCGTGCGCGGCCGGCGTGTCAGCAACTGGTGGACGAATCTGGAGACGCTGGGTGCCGGCGTGGCCGACTCCCTCTACGGCTTCCGGGTCTACCCGGTGCAGGCGCTGGCCGCGGTGATGCAGCGCCAGCCCTGGATGCGCCGCTTCGACTTCGACACCGAGGCCGTCGTGCGCCTGGCCTGGCGCGGCGTCAAGCCGATCAACCTGGACGCGCCGGTGAAGTACCTGTCGGCCGCGGAGGGCGGCGTCTCGCACTTCAGGTACGGGCGCGACAACCTGCTGCTGAGCTGGATGCACAGCCGGCTGATGGTCGAGTTCGTGCTGCGGCTGCCGGGACTGCTGTGGCGGCGGCTGCGGGGGCTGCCGCCGTTCCAGGCTTGAGGCGCGGACGGCCGGCGTTGCGGTGGGTGGGCCGACGGGCTCGCCGGGGCGCTGCGCCCTGCCGTTAGCATTCCTGCACGGCGTGCAGCCGGCAGATGCCGGGCGCGACACCCTCCGTCCCACCCGAGCAGGTCTCACATGCTGATCGTGAAGGCGCCCTGGGCGCGCTGGTTCGTCGCCGCGGCACTGCTGATCGGCACGACCCTCGTGAACATGCCCGTTCAGGAGCTGTTGCTCGGCCGGGCGCCGTTGCTGCCGTTCTTCCCCGCGCTCATCGTGATCGGCTTCCTGTGCGGCGCAGGCCCCGGCGCGGCGTCGGTGTCGTGCAGTGTGCTGCTGGTGGCCTGGTTCTGGGTGGAGCCTGAGGGGCTGCAAGCCATCCGGCATCCGACAGATGTTTCCATGCTGGTGCTGTTCGCGCTGGCCGGTGGCCTGTGCACCGGCACGGCGGTCTATGCGCGTCACCTGGTCGAGGAGGGCGCTGCGATGCGACAGCGGCTGTCGATGGCGCTGACCGCCGGCAGGATGGTGGCCTGGGAGTGGGACATCGAGACCCAGCGCGTCGAGTTCTCCGAAGGCGCCGCCGCCATCTTCGGGACCACCTGGAGCGCGGCCGACGACGCCTGGCCCCTGGGGCACCCCGAGGACATCGAACGGGTTCGCGGCACGATCGAAGCCGCCATCGCCGGCGGCACGTCCTACAACTTCGTGTCGCGCATGTACCGCAAGGACGACGGGCGGCTGCGCTGGATCGAGACCCACGGCTTCGTGCACCGCGAGCGCGATGGCCGGCCCTGGAAGGTGACCGGCGTGACGCAGGACGTCTCCGATCGGCAGGAGGCGCTGGATGCCAGCCGCGTCGCGCAGCGCCGGGCCGAGGTGGCACTGACCTGCAGCAAGGTCATCGCCTGGGAGACCGACCAGGACCTGCGCTGCACCTGGATGCACAACCCTGGCTCGGGGCGACGGCCCGAGGCGTTCATCGGCAAGCGGCTGGGCGAGGTGCAGCCCCGCGAGCGTTTCCCGGAATATGCGGAGGCCATCGAAAGGGTGCTGAGGACCGGCGTGGCCGAGCAGCTGCCGGTGAGCTACCACCGCACCGGCGGCGTGCGCCACTACATCAGCAACATCGAGCCGATCCTGGACGCCGCGGGCGCGGTGGCGGGCCTCGTCGGCGCGAGCCTGGACGTCACCGACCTGCGCCGGGCGCAGGACGAACTGCGGCTCGAGAGCGAGCGCAAGGACCTGTTCCTGGCCACGCTGGCCCATGAACTGCGCAACCCGCTGGCACCGATCCGCTATGCCGTGGCGAGCCTGGGCGACCACGCCCCGCCCGCGGCGCGCGAACGCGCCCGGCAGGTGATCGAACGCCAGACCGCGCAGATGGCGCACCTGCTGGACGACCTGCTCGACCTCAGCCGCATCAGCCGCAACGTCATCGAACTGCGCACGGAACCGGTCGACCTGCGCGCCGCGGCCGAGCAGGCGCTGGACAACGTGCACCCGCTGATGGAGCAGCGGCAGCACCGCATCGTGCTGTCGCTGCCGCCTTCACCGCTGATGGTGTCGGGCGATCCGGTCCGCCTGCAGCAGGTGATCGGCAACCTGCTGGACAACGCCGCGAAGTACACGCCACGCGGAGGCCAGGTCGAGCTGCGGCTGGACACCGACGACGGCGGGGCCGTCCTGAGCGTCAAGGACAACGGCGCCGGCATGGACCCCGCGCAGGTCGAGCGCTCGTTCGAGCTGTTTGCGCAGCTCCACAAGGCCACCGAACACGACCAGGGCGGGTTGGGCATCGGGCTGGCCGTGGTCAGGCAGATCGTCGAGATGCATGGCGGCCGCATCACCGCCACCAGCGACGGGCTGGGCCGGGGCTCGACGTTCTCGGTGTCGCTGCCGCTGGTCATCCCCAGCGCGGCTGCTCACGAGACCCAGGGCACGGCCGCGGTGGTCACGCGGTGGCCCGGCAGCGCGCCGTTGTTGCTGGTCGACGACAACCGCGATGCCGTCGACACGCTGGCCGACATCCTGCGCGCCCACGGCCTGGACGTGGCGGTGACGTACAGCGGGCCGGCGGCGCTGGCCGCCCTCGATGCCGTCAAGCCGGCGGGTGTGCTGATGGACATCGGCATGCCGGGGATGTCGGGCCACGAGCTGGCCCGGGCCATCCGGAGCCGGCCGGGCGGCGAACACCTGCTGCTGATCGCCATCACCGGCTGGGGCCAGGCACAGGACCTCGAGCGCTCCCGGGCGGCCGGGTTCGACCACCACCTGGTCAAGCCGGTCGACCCGGCCACCGTGCTGGCCACCCTGGCCGAACGCCTGCCCCGGGCGGATGCACGGCTGGTGAACTGAGCAGCGTCCCACACGCGGGGCGCCGCCCGCCGTGTCAGCCTAGACCGCCGGCACGGCCGCGCTGCAGCGGGCTTGCCGGCTCCGCCTGCGCACCCTGCCGGCGAAGACCAGCATCGAGGCCGCCAGCAGCCACGTGGGCGGCTCGGGCACGGCCTGGCCCAGAGGCGGCAGGTCCATCAGGAAGATCTGCATGGGCCCGAAGCCCGCGCCGACGGGCGTGGTGGCGGTGTAGGCCAGCGTGCGGCCGTCGCCGCTGAGCGCCGCCTCGAAGTTGAAGATCTGGCTGCCGCTGGTCGTCGTGGCCTGCCGCAACAGGTTGTCGTCAAGGTCGACGTAGAAGATCTCCTCGTTGCCGTCGCCGTTGAGCCCCAGCGGGTCGGCCATGCTGGAGAAGGCGATGCGCCTGCCGTCGCTGCTCATCGTGCCCAGGCGGTTCTGGGCGCCGGTGGTGTCGGTCAACTGGCGCAGCGTGGCGGTGGCCGCGTCGTAGAGATAGAGCTCGGCGTTGCCGTCGGCGTTCTGGCCGAGCAGGTTCCGGCTCGAGGTGAAGGCCACGCGCTGGCCGTCGTGGCTGATGGCCGGCGACAGGCTCTCGAAGCTGCCGTTGCCGAGGATGGAGGTCGTGGTGCCGGCGACCAGGTCGCGCAGGGCCAGGCTGCCGTTGAAGGTGTTGACGGCCAGCACGTTGCCGTTGCCGCTGAGCGCGTGCGAAAGCACCCCGCCTGCCTGCACGGCGCCGAAGAGGCCGGTGGTGGTGTCGTAGACGCGCAGGCCGAGGTTGTCGACGTTGACGCTGATCCGGGTGCCGTCGCGGTTGATGTCGGACACCTGGAACATCCCGGGCGACGTCAACGCCGTGAAGCTGTTGCTGGCGATGTCGTAGCTCCGGGTCTGGAACAGCGAAATGCTGTTGGGGGCAGGCTCGAAGCTCTGGAAGACGATGCGGCTGCCGTCGCCGCTGATCCGGGGTGTCTGGCTGCCGTGGAACAGGCCGGCGGGGTCGTTCGTGACCTGGCGCAGCGAGCCGCTGGGCCGGTCGTACAGGAAGACCTCGAAGTTGTTGTCGGCGTTGGCGCCCGTCAGGTTGGACGCCGAATAGAACACGACACGCTGGCCGTCGTCGCTGACCGACGCGCCGAGGCTGTTGTGGGTGCCGCCGGGCGACAGCAGCACCGGTGCGGCCGAGGCGGCCAGCGGCAACAGCACCGCCGCGGCCAGGGCCGCGATGCGAAGGCAGGGGTGGGGTCGGGTCGTCATCGCTGCATCCCTGGGTGGGTGGGGGCGCGCGGTGCGCGCGGGTGGTGGGGGCTGGACAGGTGATCATTCTTGTCGCCACGATGCCGGCGCGCACTGTCAAACTTCAACCACATCATGGTCGTTAGCCCCACCTCCGGCCCCAAGGCCGATGCCCCGCCCAGGCCACCGCCGGCGCGCTGGTTGCGCCACCACCCGCGCCACTGGCAGGCCGGCACGCTGGACGTTGCCGGCCTCACCGAGGCCGCGTCAGCCCTGTCACGGCAGCCGGGGTTCGAGCTGGCGCTGCGGCACTTTGCGCTGAGCTGGCAGCAGGGCTACGACGCCAGCCCGGTGCTGAACTCGGTGATGCGCAACAACGCGCGCTACGTGCTGCTGCTGGCCTGCCTGTGGCTGGACCACGTGCGCGACCCGGCGCTGCCCGGCATCAGCGTCACGCCGGGGCGCGTGCTGGGCTTTTATGAACGCATCGACCGCGGCCTCGTGGTGGGCGGCCCCTCGCGCATCAAGACCATCCTCGGCCATGTGCGGGCCGCCGGCCTGCTGCAACCCAGCGCCAGCCCCGGCGACACGCGGCTGCGCCCGCTGGAGCCCACGCCGGCGCTGCGCCAGGCCATGGCTGCCTACGTGGTGGGCTTCCTGCACGGCATCGCCCCGGTGCTGCCGCTGCCCGCGGCGCCCGAGGCGATGGTCGCCACGCCGGGTTTCATCGGCGAGCTGTTCACCTACCGCCTGGCGGCGCTGCTGCACGACCGGTTCTCGATCAACCAGGGCCTGCCGGCGCTGACCTGGGTGACCAACCGGGAGAAGGGCTACCCGCTGCTGCTGAGCCTGGTGCGCCATCTCCGCCTGCACGGCGACGGCACGGCCCAGGTGGCCGGCGTGCCACAGCAGATGGCCGCCATCGCCGGCATCTCGCGCGGCACGGCCCGCAATTTTGTGCTCGCCTGCATCGAGCAAGGCTGGATGCTCCCCGGCGCCGACCACACGTACACGCTGCAGCCGGTCTTCGTCAGCCAGTTGATGCAGTGGATGGGACGCGAGTTCGTGTGGATGCACACGCTGGCCTGCGCAGCCTGGACGCTGACAGCCCCCGGCACGCCCGATCAGGCAGCCGACGCAGCCACCGCGATGCCGTGACCAGGCTGGACGCCGGTGCACGCCGGTGCACGCCGGTGCATGCCGGTCGATCGCCGGTTCAGGCCGCGGTGGCCAGGGCCGTGTCGCGTGTCTCGGACAGGATCTCGTCCACGATGCCGCCCAGGTGCTCGAGCGTGTACTCCTTCATCATCACCCGGCGCACGCCGAGTTCGGCCGCGCGCTGCCGCAGGTCCTCGGAGACGTAGCCCGAGCTCACGATGATGGGCAGGTCCGGCCGCAGCCGCAGCATCTGCTCGGCCAGCGCCAGCCCCGACATGTCGGGCATGTTGAAGTCGGTGATCACCAGCGAGAAGGCGTCCGGATCGCGGCCCAGCAGGCCGATCGCGGTCTGGGCCTCGGCGCAGGTCGTGACGCGGTAGCCCAGGCGCTGGAGCAGGCTTTCGACGGTGATGCGCACCACCTCGTCGTCGTCCACGTAGAGCAGCCGCTCGCCGCTGCCGTGGGGGGCCGGCTGGCGCGTCTCGTCGGCGGCCAGGCACGCCTGGCCGGCCAGCGGCAGCAGCACGTCGAAGCAGCTGCCTTCGCCGGGCGCGCTGCGGACTTCGACCCTGCCGCCGTGGCTGGCGACGATGCCGTGCACGACCGCCAGTCCCAGGCCGGTGCCGGTGCCGACCGACTTGGTCGTGAAGAACGGCTCGAACAGGCGCGCCCGCGTCTCGGGCGCCATGCCGATGCCGTCGTCCTCGACGCGCAGGCGCAGCCAGCCTGCACCGCCGGCTGGGCCTTCGTCCGGCGGCAGGGCCTGCACGCTCACGCGCACGCGCCCGTTGTGCCCCGACAGCGCCTGCCAGGCGTTGGTGCACAGGTTCAGCACCACCTGCTCCAGCTGGGTGGCATCGGTCAGCACGGTCAGCGGCTCCGCCGGCAGCGAGACCTCCAGCCGCACGGTGGCCGGCAAGGTGGCGCGCAACAGCGCGATGGCCTCCTGCACCAGCGGCTGCACCACGTGCACCTGGCGCTGCTCGGGCATGCGGCGGCTGAAGGTCAGGATCTGCTGCACCAGCGAGCGCGCGCGCGACGCGGCCTGGGCAATGCGGTCCAGCACATCGGGCGCCAGCTTGCCGGCGGCCAGGTCCTGCCGGGCGATGGCCGTGTTGCCCAGGATGGCGGCCAGGATGTTGTTGAAGTCATGCGCGATGCCGCCGGCCAGCGTGCCCACCGATTCGAGCTTCTGCGACTGGCGCAGTTGCACCTCGAGCTGCAGCCGCTCGGCGTCGGCGGCCATGCGCTCGGTGAGGTCGCGCACCACCAGGCTGGCGACCTGCTGGCCGTCGGCATCGAGGTACAGGTTGGCGCTGAGTTCGGCCTCGAAGTGGCTGCCGTCGGCGCGCTTCAGGGTCACGTGGCCGCGGGCCTGGCCGGTGTCCTTCAGGCTCGCCATCAGCGCCGCGTGGCGCGTGTCGCCGGAGACGAAGAGCTGCTCGGGCGGGGTGCCGCGCAGCACGGGTTCGTCGGCGTCGAAGAGCAGGCAGGCGGCGGCGTTGGCCGCGAGCACGGTGCCGTCGGGCTGGGTGCGCAGGATGGCGTCCAGGCTGTTCTCGAACAGCAGCCGGTGGCGGCGCTCGCTGCCTTCGATCGCGGCGAGGTGGCGTGCCTTGCGCGTTACCACCAGCGCCAGCAGCGCCGCCAGCGCCGCGATCAGCGCGGTGGCCATGGCCGCCATGAACAGCGTGGCCCGGCTGCGATGGGCGGCCAGTGCCAGCACCTCCTCGAGCGACGAGCCGACGACCACGATCAGCGGATAAGCCTCGAGCTGGCGGTAGCTCACCGCGCGCATCACGCCGTCCGACGCCGCGTGGGCGACGTAGTGGCCGGCGGGCGCTTTTGGCAACTCCTTGAACAACTGGGACTTGCGGATGTCTTCGCCGTAGCTGACCTTGTCGCCGTTGCGGCGCACGCGGGTGATGCCGTCCAGGCCGATCAGCGCCAGCGCGCCGTTGGCGCCGTTGTGGCTGCGCTCGTACAGGCGCGAGAAGAACGCCGGTTTCATCGACAGGAAGACCACGCCGCCGAAGCCGCCGCCGGGCAGCTCGATGCGGCGCGTCAGCGAAATCACGTGCTGGTTGGTGACGCGCCCGATGATGGGCTGGCCGATCAGCAACTCGTCGCTGGCGTGTGCGGCGTGGTGCTGAAAGTAGGCCCGGCTCGCGAAGTTGGTCTCGGGCGGCATCTCGGCGCTGGCGGCCAGGACCTCGCCCTGCGGGCCGATCACCGACAGCACGTTGATGAAACGGGCGTCGCTGCCCAGGCTGGCCAGCCGCGCCGACAACGCGACGTCGGGCCCGGGGTGCAGGTGATCGTCGCGCACGAAGCGCAGCAGCGTGTCGACGACCTCGATCGAGCGCGACGTGCGCTCTTCGTGGGCGACGGCGAGGTTGTCGTTCTTCGCGATCTCCGCCGCCACGGCCTGCTCCCGCTCGAAGCGCAGGCGCTGCATGGCCGCCGCCCAGACCAGGGCGATCAGCACCACCGCGGTCGCACCGATGAGCATCAGCGACGTGCCAGACAGCAGGGCGCGGGCTTGGGGCGGGGTGGCAGGTGCTGTGGAGCCCATGGGCCGGAGGCAGGCGGGTGGAAGCTGGAGTACCCCCGAATTTATCAAGGGGGTCTTCGACGCCACCCCCGGAAGTGCCCTGCTTTCCAGGCCCAACTGCACGGGGCGGTGGGTGCGGGCGGGGGGTCGGTGCGGTCGGGTCCGGCACGACGAGGGCCGGGACGCCGACCCTCGGCAACGCCGAGGGGTATGCGGTGGCGCCGCGATCAGGCCGCGAGGCCGAGCGCGGGTTCGTCGTCGCGCAGCGGCGCAAACAGCAGGCTCGGCCCGCCACGCACCGGGCCGCCAGCGGCCTGGATCGCGGCCTGCAGCGCGCTGCCGTCGGAGCCCGGGAACTCGGCCGCGCTGCGGTCCAGGATCTCTGTCGCCAGCGCGCGCAGCTGCCGGTTGGCGGCGCGCAGCACCTCGGCCAGCGCGGCGCCCTCGACGCGGTCGGTCAGCGCGCGGTTGAGCTCCACGAACCACGGCAGCGAGGCCTGGTCCAGCATCACCGCCGGGTTGCGCTTGCGGCTGTGGGCGCACAGCGCGCGCAGGTGGGCCTGCATGGCGCCGTTCAGCGGCTGCATGCCGCCCAGCTCGTCGCGCAGCTGCGCCAGCGCGGTCATGTCGGTGAGGCTGCGGTTGTAGAACAGCTTGGCCAGCACGCCCCAGTAGTAGGTGTAGTCCCAGAAGACCTTCAGCGGCAGCACCTCGGGGTCGCCGAAGATGCCGTACTGGTCGACGTACAGCGCCAGCGTGTTGTCGTAGAAGCTGCGGAAGATCTGCTCGTAGATCTGCGCCTGCGCCGCGATCGGCCGGCCCGCGCGGTCGCGCGCGACGAGCTCGGTGATGTAGGTGTTGCCGATGGCGATGAAGTCGCTGCCGGGCGAGTAGAACGGGTCGAGGAAGCGGCCCGATTCGCCCGCCAGCGCCCAGCGGTTCTCGGAGAAGACCTGCTTGCAGTCGTGGCTGAAGCGGCGGAAGAAGGCGAAGTCCTGCAGCTTGTCGCGCCGCGTGTCCAGGTCGTCCCACAGGCGCGGCTGGTGCTGCTGCAGCCAGTCCATCGCGCGCTCGAAGGTGTTCATCGTCTCCAGCGGGTGCCAGCGCGGGTCGGCCACGATGCCGATGGAATGCGAGCCCGAGGCCAGCGGGATCATCCACACCCAGTAGCCCGCACCCACCAGGTGGTTGGTGGACAGCCAGCGTGTGGGCGTGTGCGTGCGTGCGCGCCAGGCCGGGTCCTGCGACCATTCGTCAGGCACCAGCTTGTCGCTGATGCGGAACCACACCGCGTGCGCCGCGTGCGCGTTCTCGCGCGCCAGGCCGAGCTTCTTCTTGATCAGGCCGGCGCGGCCGCAGGCGTCGACCACCCAGCGCGCCTGCGTGGTCTGCATCTCGCCGCCCGCCACCTGCCAGCGCACGGTGTGCGGTGCGTCGGCGTCGGCGCTCTCTTCGGCCAGCGTCAGCTCGCGCACCATCGCGTCGTCGACGAAGCGCACGCCGCGTCGCTGCGCCTCCTCGGCCAGGAAGTTCTCGAAGATGCCGCGGTCGATCTGCCAGCTGCCCACCGGCAGCGGGCGGCTGGCGCCGAGCTCGGTGACGGCGTCGATGTCGCGCCGGCCTTCGCTGAAGAAGAAGCGGAAACCGAACTTCTTCAGCTGCGCGTCCATCAGGTGCGGCTTCAGGCCCAGCACGTCGGCGAAGTAGTGCGCGCCGATCTCTACCGTGGACTCGCCCACCTTGTGCGCGGCCTCGGGCACCGGGTGGCTGCGGCGCTCCAGCACCAGCACGTCCAGATCGGGCAGGCGCTGGCGCAGCTGCAGCGCCAGGGTCAGGCCGGCGAGGCCGCCGCCGAGGATGATGAGGTCGGGTTGGGGCTGGGCAGGGTTCATGGGCGGTGCGGGGGGTGACAACAGGACAGCGCGCATCATGCCGCAGCGGCGCCTGGCGGCGTCAGCGGCCGTGACCGCAGCTGCAGGTGCAGGGTGGACGACAGCGGCCAGGCCAGGGCGGCGTCATGGCCGGTGGCCAGGGCCTCGAACAGCGGCAGCGCGGGCGCGCTGGCGTTGTCGGCCAGTGCCTGGGCGGCCGCGGACCTCGCAGCGGGCACGGCACAGCGGCCCGGCTGCAGCGCCCAGTTGAGCGCCCAGCGGCTGCGCGGCCCGCGCACCGGTGACAGCAGCAGCGCCGCCGCCAGCAGGCCGCGGCTGCGGTTGACCGAGGCCAGCGCGCCCACCGCTTCGGTGTCGTAGGCCACCAGCAGCACCGGCTGCGCGTCGGCTGCGCACTGGCTGGCGGCCTCTAGCAGGCCGGCGGCAAAGCTCGTCTCGAAGGCCGACAGCGCGGTGCTGGCGGCGTGGCTGCCGCTGCCGATGGCCCAGTAGCCCGAGGCCGCGTTGTGCACCGAGTGGTGAAAGCGTGTCGGCGACAGCAGCGTGGGGTCGGCGGCCAGCGTCTTGCACAGCGCGTCGGTGATCGGCAGGTCGCCGTGCGCGGAGCTGAAGACGCTGGCCACGCCGGCGGCGTCGTGGCCGGAATCGGCCAGCGCCTGCGCCGCCACTTCCAGCGCCAGCAGCACCGAATCGGGCGCGCGGCGCCTTTCGTTGGCGGCCAGCAGCGTGGGCGCGGGGCGTCTGGGGGTGTCCGCGGGCAGCTCGACGGCTTCACCGCGGAAGGCGGCCGCTGCCAGCGCCCAGCCCGGCAGCGCGGGCGACCACAGCGCAACGCCGTCGATCCACAGCGTGTGCTTCACGACGGCCCCCGCCCGAACAGCAGCACCGCGTTGTTGCCGCCGAAGCCGAAGGAGTGGCTGGCCGCCACGCGTACGGGGCGCGCCGCCGGTTGCAGCCGCAGCTGCTGCGCAAACACCTCACCCAGTGCAGCATCGGGCGCTTCGGTGTGCGGCGTGCCCGGGCAGATGCCGCCGTCCTGCAGCGCCAGCCCGCACAGCAGCGCCTCCACGGCGCCGGCCGCGCCCATCGTGTGGCCGGTCAGGCCCTTGGTGGCGCTGGCGTGCACGTCGGTGCGGTAGCGGCGCGCCACCAGCGCGGCCTCGACCTCGTCGTTGCGCAGGGTGCCGGTGCCGTGCAGGTTGAGGTGGTCCACGTCGACGGCCTGCAGGCCGGCGCGGGCCAGCGCGTCGTCCAGCGCACGCTCGGCGCCCAGGCCCTGCGGGTGCGGGCTGCTCATGTGGTGCGCGTCGTTGCTTTCGCCGTGGCCCAGCAGCTGCAGCGCGCCGGGGCCGCGCTGCAGCAGCGCAAAGGCCGCGGCCTCGCCGACGCTGATGCCCTGGCGCGCGGCGCCGAAGGGCTGGCAGGGGGCGGGCGACACCAGGCCCAGCGCGGCAAAACCGAACAGCACGCTGTCGCACAGCGCGTCCACGCCGCCCACCACCACGGCGTCGCACAGCTGCAGGCGCAGCCAGCGCTCGGCCTGCGCAAAGGCCTTGGCGCTGGACGAGCAGGCGGTGGACACGGTGACGCAGGGCCCCTCGACCGCCAGCGCCTGCTGCACGAAGGCCGTCACCGCGTGCAGCGTGTTCAGCCGCTCCTGGCGCATGGCAGCCGGAAAGCCGCCGTCGTCGGCCAGCGCGGCGTAGGCTGCTTCGGAGACGCCGATGGTCGACGCCGAAGTGCCCAGCACCAGGCCCACGCGCGCGGCGCCGAAACGGGCGCACGCGGTCTGCACCGCGGCGGCAAAACCGTCCGCCTGCAGGCCCAGCCAGGCGGCGCGCGTGGCGCGGCAGTCCCAGGCCTGCAGCGCCGCGGGCAGCGTGGTGGACTCGATCGCCGCGATGCGGCCGATCCACGCCGGCAGCGCGACGCGGCTGAAGTCGTTGGGCTGCAGCGCGCCGGTGCCCGACCGCACGGCAGCGGCCAGCGCCGGCAGCCCCAGGCCGGCGGCGCAGGCGATGCCCGTCGCCACCACGGCCACCGGCTCGATGCGCTCGGGCTTCATGCGGTGCAGCGGGCCGGCAGGTGAGCGCGGTCCAGCCAGTCGGCCCACAGCTGCCGCCAGGGCGGCCAGTCGTGGCCGCCGGGCACGGCCTGCACACGCCCGGCCGGCAGCGTCTGGGCCAGCAGGCGGTGGCCTTGCGCAAAGCGGTCCTCGGTGCCGTAGCCCAGGTGCAGCGCGGGCGCCTCGGGCGGGCGCTGAGCGATCCAGCGCCACAGCTGCTGGTCCACGTCGTCGGGCCGCGGTACCTGGCTCTGCCGCCAGTGCGCGGGCCCGCCGGCGGCGGCGATCTCCTGCACCAGCGGCCGCCGGCCGAGGTAGGGCGCCAGCGCCACGATGCCCTCGATCTGCCCCGGGTGGCGCATCGCATAGCCCATGGCCACGAAGCCGCCCAGCGAGATGCCGGCCAGCCAGATGCGCGTGTAGCCGGCGGCGCGGTAGGGCGCGATCACGTCGGTGTGCAGCCGCGTGAGCACGCTGCCGTCGTAGACGTATTCCAGCCCGGCGCCGGCCACCACCACGTCCACCGCCAGCCGGCGCTGGCGCAGCGCCGAGACCATGCCCTCGTCCACCATCTCGGCGGGTGTCATGTTGGCGCCGGGCAGTAGCACCAGCAGCACGGGGGCCTGCGTGGTGCAGGCGCGGTCGTCGGCGATCAGGGGCATGGCGATGGGGCTCGGGCGTCGCAGCGTACCGCAGCCGCCCAGGCCCGCGGCGGCCAGCGCCAGCAGCCCCAGCGCATCGCGGCGGCGCGGTGTCAGCGGTAGCCCTGCTCTGCGGCGCTGTGGATGATCCAGATCAGGTTGCCGCTGCCGAAGGAAAAGCCGGCCGGTGCCGCGAAGATCAGCCGGCCCTGGCCCTTGTAGACGACCTCGTAGCGGTGTTTGTCGGAGCCGAAGTAGAACGGGATCCAGGCCTTGCCGGTCATGTAGGCGCCCTGGTCGGTGGGCGTGCCGACGAGGTCGATCACCTGCTTCATCGGCATGCCGATCTTCAGCTGCGCGAACTTGCTGCCGGGCGCGGGCTTGCCGGTGATCTCGCCTTCCCAGTTGTCCAGGCCCTTGATCTTCTGGCCGTAGCCGGACTCGACGACCTTCGGGTCGGTCACTTCGCCGGCGGCGTTCATGCCCGGGCCGATCTTGGGGCCGGCCGGTGCTGCGGCAGCCGCCGGTGCAGCCGCAGCCTCGGGCTTGGTGCCGCCGGTGCTGACGCAGCCGGTCGCCAGCCAGGCGGCGGCCAGGGCCAGGGGAAGGATCTTTGTGGTCGTCTTGTCTGCCATGAAGGCTCCAGGTAGGGTGGGAACGCGCGGCCGATCGCCTCTCCCGAACGGCCGGGTTGCATGCTAGCCGGGCGCGCAGCCCCGCGCCGCGGCGAAACCGGCTGCAATCCGCTGAACGTGGGACGCATGGCCCCAGGGCCGTGGCCGTGCCGGCGGGCTGCTATCTTCAGGCCATGCCCTCGAACCCATCTGCCCACCTGTCCCGCCGCACCGTGCTCGGTGCGCTCGGCCTGCCGTTCCTGGCCGCCTGCGGCACGCCGCTGCCGCTGATCCCGGCGCCCGCGCCGATAGACGCCGCCACCGCCCGGCTGCAACAGAGCGCCGACGTGCACGGCTATGCCGCGTACCGGCAGCTCACCGACATCAACGTCAGCTACGGCGGCCAGTGGCGGCCGCTGATCGACCGCATCCAGCCCGAGGTGGTGGACATCGGCTTCCGCGGCCCGTCGCAGGAGCGGCTGCTGCCGGTGCAGGGCGTGGTGGCGCAGGCCTACACGGGCCCGCGCGGGCGCAAGCAGGTGTTCTGGCAGCGTGGCGACGGCAGTGCGGTGCGGCCCGGCGAGGTGGCCATCTGGTACCACGGCACGCCCAGCGCCAGCGCCTCGCTGCAGAGCGCCGCCGCGGTGGTGGCCGAGTGTTACGGCCTCTTCCTGCTGGGCCCGCTGTGGCTGGCCGGCCGCGGCCTGCCGATGCAGCTGGGCGGCACCGAGCGCGTGAACGGACGCCTGTGCGACGTGGTGCAGGTCTGGCTGCGCCCGGGCCTGGGCCGCGTGGCGCAGGACCGCGTGGCGGTGTGCATCGACCGCGACGACCACGTCACGCGCCGCGTGCGCTTCACGCTGGAAGGTTACGCCGGCACGCAGGGCGCGGTGGCCGAGACCGACACCTTCGAGCACCAGCGCCGCTTCGGTGTGCTGTGGCCGATGCGCAGCTACGAGGAAGTGGTGCACCCGATCCGCCTGCCGGCGCACGACTGGTACATCACCGGGCTGGACGTGAACCGGGGCTATGGCGTCGAGGCCTTGCGCGGCCCCGACTTCACCGGCGCCGCCGCGGCTGCGGCCGCGTCGCTGGGCTGATCCGACGAGCGACTCAAAGCGGACCGATTCCGTGGCTCCCCGCGCTGTGCGGGAACTTGACGTTGGTTTCAAGGTGACTGGCGGCAGCCGGCCCCTGTTTGTCGTTCGCCGGGCTGTGGCGGTCGCGGGCGCTTGGAGTGCCCTGCTGCGTTCATGTCCCCCGGCCCGGCCTGCGGCCGAGCCTCCTCCTTTACTTCACTCCGCAGGGCACCCCAATCGCCCGCTCCGGCACCTCCCGTGGTGCGGCACTTGTTGGGGTGCTGGAGTGGTGGCAGGCCGAGGGCGTCGGGTACCCGCTCCCTAGTACAGCCCGCCGTTGACCGAGATCACCTGCCCGGTGATGTAGCCGGCCTCGGGCCCGGCGAGAAAACCCGCCAGCGCCGCCACCTCGTCCGGCGTGCCCGCGCGCTGCACCGGCACCATGCGCTTGATGCTGTCGGCGTCGAAGCTGGACGCCGCCATCGGCGACTCGATGATCCCCGGCGCGATCGCGTTGACGGTCACGCCGCGGCTGGCCAGTTCGAGCGACAGCGCCTTGGTGGCGCTGTTCAGCGCGCCCTTGGCCGCCGCGTAGTTGACCTGCCCGCGGTTGCCCGACAGCGCCGCCACCGACGACACGTTGATGATGCGCCCCCAGCGCGTGCGCAGCATCGGCAGCACCAGCGGCTGCGTGACGCGGAAGAAGCCGTGCAGCGAGACGTCGATGACGCCATACCACTGCTCCTTCTTCATGCCCGGGAACACCGCGTCGTCGTGGATGCCGGCGTTGTTGACGACGATCTGCACCGGGCCCCCGGTGAGCATCTGTGCCACCGCGGCGGCGGTGGCCTCGTCGTCGCCCAGGTTGAAGACACAGGGCTCGGCCGTGCCGCCCGCGCTGCGGATCTCTTCGGCCAGCGCCTGCACCGCGTCGGGCCGACTGTTGCCGTGCAGCAGCAGCGTGGCGCCCATCGTGGCCAGGCGACGCGCGATGGCCGCGCCGAGCGCGCCGCTGGCGCCGGTGACGAGTGCACGTTTGCCGGTGAGTGGAAGCGTCATGCGGAAGAGGTCCGGGTTCAGGGCAGGGCGTTGAGGATCACGGTGGCGCGGCCATCCACCAGCAGGCGGCCGGTGTCGTCGTGCAGCGTGAAGGCGTAGGCGGCCTGGCGCTCGTCGCCGGCCTGCTTGTGCGCGGCCACCTGCAGCGCGCCGGGCACGTCGTGCAGCGTGGGCACCAGCAGCCGCACGCCGCGCACGCTGGCCAGGAAGCCGGGCGTGGGCGCGCTGCCCGGCGCGGCGCTCAGCGTGCCGTGCAGCGCCATCGCCTGCGCCGCGTATTCGATGGCATTGGGCGCCAGCAGCCGGCCCTGCGTGCGCAGCGGGTTCAGCGGGTCCTGGTGGCTGAGCGCAGTGCACTCGATGCGCTCGGGGCTCCAGCGCAACAGCTGGTCCAGCAGGCACATGCGGCCGCTGTGCGGCACGCGTGCTGCAATGCCCGCATGGTCCAGCGTGGCGGGCTGGCTGGCCGGCCGCAGCAGCTGCACCATCGGCAGCGCGGCCACGCCCAGCGTGCCCTGGCGGTGCAGCTGGAAGCCGCAGCGCGCGTACAGCGTCAGCGCGGGCGTGTTGCGTGCGCCGGTGGAGACCACGTGCGGCTGCTGCGGCTCGCACTGCAGCAGCGCAGCCATCAGGCGGCGCGCCACGCCCAGGCGCTGGTGATGGGGGTGCACCACCAGCAGCGCGATGCAGCGCTGGCCAGCGGTCTCGTCGGGCTTGACGCTCAGCACGCCGGCGAGCTGGTCGCCACGCCAGGCGCCGAGGAACTGCTCGCCGCTGGCCTGCAGGTCGGCCATCGAGCGCGGCGGTGGCGCAGGGCCGTCGGCCTGCAGCAGCGCAGCCTCCTGGGCGTGCGCCGGCAGCAGCACGGCCTGGATGCGTGCTGCGGTGTCGGGGTCGCGCGGGTCGAGGTCGGTGATGCGCAGGTCGGTCGTCATGCGGGCGCCTTCATGCGGCCATGACTTGCACTTGCAAGGCCAGCCCCGGCGGGCCTTCCAGCACCGACTGCGTCGCGCCGCTGCGGGCCAACGCCTGCAGCAGCGGCAGCGCGCGTGCAGCCGGGATGCCCTGGCGCATGGCTTCCAGGCCAGCGTGCGTGCAGGCGTCGGGCGCGGCGGCCGCGCCGGCTTCCACGGTGATCTGCCGGCCCGCGCCCGGCGGCCCCAGCACCAGCGCCACCGCAAACACGTCGGCCACCGGCCGCACCGCGTGCAGCGGCTCGGGGTAGGGCACGTCGCAGGCCACCAGCAGCACCGGGGCCTGCGTGTCGGCGCACTGCACGGCAGCTTCCAGCAGGCCGGCGGCGAAGCTGGCGTCGAAGGCCGCCAGGCTGGTGGACGGCGCGCGCGACTGCGCCGCGATGTGCCAGTAGCCGGCCGGCGCGTTGTGCACGCTGTTGGTGAAGCGCGTGGGGGACACCAGCCGCTCGGTGGCGGCCAGTGCCTCGCACAGGATGTGGCAGTTGGCGGGGTCGCCGGTGCTGCTGGTGAAGACGGTGGGCAGCGTGGTGGCGTCCAGGCCCGCGGCGGCACCGGCCGCCGCCCCCTGCATGGCCGCGGCCAGTGCCTCGTCGGCGACCACGATGCTGGCCTTCACCACCGTGCCGGCGCGGCGCCGTTCGGTGGCCGGCAGGCGCTGCGGCGCGGGCACCACGGTGGCTGCCGGTTGCCAGGCCGACGGGTCGGTGAGCAGTGCCTGCCCGGTGGCCCAGTCGGTCAGACCGGGGCCCAGCAGGCCGATGCCCAGGACCGACAACCTGATCGTCATGCCGCCACCCCAAAGACCAGCACCGCGTTGCTGCCGCCGAAGCCGAAGCTGTTGCTGGCCACCACGCGCAGCCGCTGCTCCCGCGGCTCGTGCAGGTAGAGCGTGTGCAGCGCCGGGTCGGGCGTCTGCACGTTCAGGCCCGCGGGCATGAAGCCGTGCTGCAGCGCGAGCATCGCGACCGCCGCCTCCACGCCGCCGGCCGCGCCCAGCGTGTGGCCGGTGTAGCCCTTGGTGCTGCTGCACGGCAGCGTGCGGCCGAACACCGCGCCCACGGCCTTGTCCTCGGCCGCGTCGTTGCCGGGCGTGCCGGTGCCGTGCAGGTTGAGGTAGTCCACGTCGGCCGGCTGCAGCCCGGCCTGCGCCAGCGCGCCGTGCATCGCGGCGGCGGCGCCGGCGCCTTCGGGGTGCGGGCTGCTCATGTGGTGGCCGTCGCTGCTTTCACCGGCGCCGAGCAGCCAGGCGGCGGGCGCCGTGGCGTCGCGCTCCACCAGCGCAAAGGCCGCGGCTTCGCCCAGCGAGAGGCCGGCGCGGTGGGCGTCCCAGGGCCTGCAGATGTCGTCCGACACCAGCTCCAGGCTCTTGAAGCCGTACAGCGTGGTCATGCACAGGCTGTCGACGCCGCCCACCACGGCGGCGTCCACCACGCCGAGGTCGATCATGCGCTGCGCCGCGGCAAACACCTTGGCGCTGGACGAACACGCGGTGGACACCACGTAGGCCGGCCCCAGCAGGCCGAGCGCGGCGCGCACGTAGCCGGCCACCGACCAGGTGTTGTGCGTGGTGGCGTAGTGCAGGTCGGCGGGCAGCGCGCCGGTGGCTGCGTCGCGGTGGCGGTAGGCGACCTCGGTCTGCAGGATGCCCGAGGTGCTGGTGCCCAGGAACACACCCACGCGAGCCGCGCCCCAACGTTGGGCGGCATGGCGCACGCGGTCGCCAAAGCCGTCGGCGCGCAGCGCCAGCTCGGCCAGGCGGTTGTTGCGGCAGTTGTGCTCGGCCAAGTCGGGGGGCAGCTGCACCGTGTCGGCACCGGCCACCACGCCGAGCCAGCTGCCCAGCGTGGCGGTCTCGAAATCCTGCCGCGCCAGCCCTGTGCGGCCGGCCTGCAGCGCGGCCAGCGTCGGCGCGCGGCCGTGGCCCAGCGCGCTGACGAGCGTGAAGTCGACGATGGCGAGCGGCTTCATGCGGTGGTGTCCTTGAGGTCGGCGATCAGCAGCACGTTGGCGAACGGCGTGCCCTGGCTTTGCGGGATGGCGTGCACGGTGAAGCCCAGCTGCTGCAGCGCCTGCGTCCAGGCGGCGAGCGGCCGGCCCCAGGTGGGCGGCACGCGGTGGCCGCGGGCCCAGGTGACGAGGCGGTCGACCCACTGGCTGGCCGCGAAGCCGCGGGCGTCGGCCGCGTCGCCCACGCGCAGCAGCAGCCGGCCGCCCGGCGCCAGCGCATCGCGCACGCGGGCCAGCAGCGCATCCTGCGCCGCGTGGTCCACGTAATGCAGCACGTCCAGGATGACCACCACGTCGCAGGCCGGCAGCGGGGCGCTGCACATGTCGGCACACACGAAACGCGGCGCCAGCGGCAGTGACTCCAGCGCGGCCTGGGCGCGCGCCACGTCCTTGGGCATCAGCTCGATGCCGGTGTAGGCGCTGGCGCTGGCGGCCACCGGCCAGGCGGCGGGCCAGCGGCCGGCGCGCTGCGCGTCGCCGCAGGCCTGCAGCAGGCTGGCCATCAGGCCCTGGCCGCAGCCGATGTCGACCACGCGCGCGCCGGCGGGCAGGTCGCCGCGCTCCAGCAGGCCACGGAAGACCGGGTCGCGGCCCAGCTTGCCGCGCGCCCAGTGCCAGGCCCAGCGGCTGGTGGCCTGGTAGGGCGCGCAGGCCGCGGCGTGCAAGGCGGCCCAGGCGGTGGCCGGGTCGATGGCATCGGCGGACGAGGGCAGGTGGTCGCGTTTCATGCGGCAGCGGCGAAGGGACCGGCCGCCGTGCCGCGGCGCGGCAGAGCGTCGTTCAGCGTCACCGGGCGCAGGCCGGCGCTGCGGGCTTGCTGCAGCAGCGGCGGCAGCACGTCCAGCAACACCGGGCGGCCGGTGGCGGTGCGCCGGGCGTGGCCGTCGTGCAGCAGCAGGATGCTGCCGCCGCGCAGGCCGCGGCCCAGGCGCTGCAGCACCGCGGCGGGGTCGGCACGGCGGGTGTCGTAGCCGCGGCGTGTCCAGCTCACCAGGTGCAGGCCCAGGCGGTGCAGCACGGGGTCGAGCAGCGGGTTGCGCAGCCCGGCAGGCGCGCGAAAGCAGTGCGGCAGCACGCCGGTCACGTCGGCCAGCGCGGCCTGCGCGTCGCCGATCTCGCGTGCGAAGCCGCGCGGGCCCAGCAGCGAGAAGTTGTGGCGGTGGCGGAAGCTGTGGTTCTGCACGCTGTGGCCGGCGTCCACCAGGCGCCGGCTGAGTGCCGGCTGCGCGCGCACCTGGGCCGCGATGCAGAAGAAGGTGGCGCGCACGCCGTGCGCGGCCAGCAGGTCCAGCACCGCGGGGGTGACCTCGGGGTCGGGGCCGTCGTCGATGGTGATCGCGATCTCGCCACGTGCTGCCGCGTCGGCTGGCAGCCGGGTGATGTTGGGGCCCAGCAGCGTGCTGCGTGGCCACAGCCCGGCGGCGGTCAGCACCGCGTGGTTGGCGAGCACCGCCGCCGCGGCCCACGGCCAGGCCGATGGCACCGCCAGCGCCGCACCCAGGGCCAGCACGTGCAGGCCTGCGCTGGCCTGGACGAAGGGCGGCACGGGCCAGCGGGTGGCGTGCTCGGTCAGGGGCACGGTCGGCGGGGAGGTGGAAGGGGGAATCATCGAGGCGACAGCGCGCAAAAATTTTCGCACAGCCCCTTCAGGCCGGCCGGGCGCGCGGCGCAAAGGCCGCGGCCAGCACCAGCGACAGCAGCGAGCCCAGGGCCACCACGACGCCGATGGCCGACAGCGCCGGGATCTCCGACAGCGCGATGAGTCCGAACGACAGCACGGTGGTCAGGTTGGCCAGCGCCAGCGAGGCCAGCGTGTCGTTGTCCACCGCCTGGCCGGCCGCCACCTCGCGCTGCAGCATGTCGAAGAACAGCGCGTAGTTGGAGCCCACCGCCACCACCAGCAGCAAGCCCACCAGGTGCAGGATGCCCAGCTGCACGCCCAGCAGCACGAGCAGGCCCATCGTCAGCAGCACCGCCAGCAGCAGCGGCTGGCACACCGACAGCAGCCGCCTCGGCGAGCGCAGCGTCGCCGCCATCAGCAGCACCACGCCCAGGGCACCCAGCAGCGACTGCGTCTGCGCCTGCGCTAGGTAGTGCGCGTACATGCGCGTCAGCTCGGCGCCGATCTCGATGACCTGCACGGCGCCTGCCGGGGACATGGTTTGCACCGCCTGGCGCACCGCGGCGGTGTCGAGCCTGTCGCCGGCCGGCTGCAGCGGCAGCAGCGCGGCCCAGCTGCCGTCCTGGCGTTGCAGCAGCAGCGCGTCCACCAGCGGCGACAAGCCCGTGGCGCGCAGCGCGTCCATGTCCAGCGGCGCCTGCCCGCGCGCGCGCTCGATCTCGGCCAGGAAGGGCGCCAGCCGCTCCGCCGGCAGCGGGCCGCCGCGCGTGGCTTCTTCCAGTGCGCTGCGCAGCGGGTCGGCTGCCGGCAGGCTGGCCAGGCGCTGCTGCTGCACGGCGGCGCTGGGCAGCCAGCGCGCGATGCTGTCGTAGCCGCCGATGCGCCCCTGCTCCACCAGCGGGTCGAGCAAGGCCCCCGCGGCTTCGGCCTGGCGCAGCACGGCCTGCAGGTCGGCGCCCTGCACGACGACCAGCGTGCGCGCGTCGCCGGCGCTCAGATCGGCCCGCAGGCTGGCGTCCAGCGCCAGCGCTTCCTTGGAGATGGGGCTGAGCGAGCTGAGCTCGGCCTTCCAGAGTTCATCGCGCTGCAGCAGCAGCCCGGCCGCGGCCACGCCCAGCGCCAGCAGCGGCCAGCGCAGGCGCGGCAGCACGCGCACCGCGGCGGCCGCCAGGGTGCCCAGCTGGCGGCGCAGGCCCACGCCGCGCGCGCCGTTCGGCATCAGCTCGGGCAGCACGAAGCGCGTGAACAGCGCTGCGGTGACGAGCCCCGCCACCGAGAACACACCCAGCTGCTGCAGCCCCGGGAAGCCCGAGAACACCAGCGCCGCAAAGCCGCACACGCTGGTCCACAGCCCCAGGCGGATGGTGGGCCAGCCGGTGCGCAGCCACTGCGGTGCGCCGCCGCTGCGCGCCTGGATCAGGTAGTAGATGGCGTAGTCCACCGCCTCGCCGATCAGCGTGGTGCCGAAGGCCAGCGTGATGCCGTGCACGCCGCCGAACACCAGGCTCACCGCCGCCACGCCCGCCACCACCCCGGTGGCCACCGGCAGCATCGCGACGAACAGCGCCGGCAGCGAGGCAAAGGCCATCAGCAGCAGCGCGCCCATCAGCACGGTGCCGGCGGCGGCCAGCCAGTGCACCTCGGCCTCGATCTGCGCGCGGCTGTTGACGCCGAACACCGGCGCGCCGCTGATCTGCAGCGACAGGCCCGCGGTGCGCACCGCGGCGAAGCTGGACCGCACCTTGTCGATGGCGAGCTGCTGCGCATCGAGGTCGGCACCCGGCGCCTTGCTGATGGCCACCAGCAGCGCGCGCTGCACCTGCGGGGCGCCCTGGCGCGAGACCCACACGCCTTCTTCGCTGCGCGGTGCGCTGCCGGGGATCAGGCCTTCGGCGATGCGCACCGTCTCGCCGGTGGGGTCGCGCTCCAGGATCGGCTTGATGGCGTTGCCGGCCGGCGTGCCCAGAAGCGACAGCGTCTCGTCGATGGCGTCGCGCAGGCCGGCGGCGGTGAAGCGCTGCGCGTCCACCGCCGGGCTGAGCTGGTAGCGGTGCTCGAACAGGTATTCACCGACCTTGGAAAACGACTCGGTCTCGCCGTTCTGCACCTGCTCGAACAGGCCGCTGTCGCGCAGCGCCCTGGCCAGCGCGCGCGAGCCGTCGGCGCGCGCCTTGGCGTCGCCGCCTTCCAGCGCGATCAGCAGCGTGCGCGCCGGCAGGCCGCTTTGCAGCTGCTCGATCAGCACGCGCTGCTGCGCGTCGGGGTTGGCGGGCAGGAAGGCGCTCAAGTCGGCGGTGAAGGGCGTGCGCAGGATCTGGCCCGCGCAGGCCGCCATCACCGCCGCCCAGACGAGCAGCACGAGCCAGGCGCGGCGGGTCATTTCAGCGGCTGCAAAGGGTCGATGACCATGACGGACCGGTCACCACCCGCCAGCCACAGCTCCACCACACGCAGGTCGCCGCGCATGCCGGTGATCTTGAGCTCGCGCACCTGCGTGGCCAGCCGTGCGTCGCGCGGCACCAGCAGCAGCGTCCACTGCGCGGGGCCGCCGTCCACGGTGATGCGGAAGTGCCGCTCCAGCGTGACCGCGTTGCCGGTCAGCGTGCCGCGCACGGCCTCGATCAGCGCGGTGACCTCGGGCAGCGCGTCCAGCGCCATCTGCCGCGTGCGGCCGCCCCGCTTGAGCACCAGCTGGTTGCCGTCCACCGCCATCGACTCCGCGCGCGGCTCCGTCGTCACGCGCGCAAACCGGTCGGGCGCCGTGAAGCTGAGCGTGCCGCTGGCGCGCAGCGGCCCGTCGAGACCGCTGACAAAACGCTCCTCGGAAAACCGCGCCTCGCCGCTCTTGCGCTGTGCCAGCAGGCTGGTGAGTGCGGCCAGGTCGAAGGCCCAGGCGGGCGTGGCCATGGCCAGCGCGAGCACGAGGCCGAACACCCGCAGCGCGCGGCGGTCAGTGCAAGGCATCTTCACCCCAATAGTCGTAGAAATTGAACCAGTTGCAGGGCGCCTCGCGGCACAGCGATTCCAGCCGCGCCACGTAGTCGTGCAGCGTCTGGCGCACCAGCGCGTCGCGCGCCGCCGGGTCGGCGGGTGGCTGGCGAAAGTCGGCCAGGGTCTCGAAGCGCACGTCGTAGCGGCGGCCGCCCAGGTACAGGCCGGCCATGAAGATCACGCGCCGCTTCAGCAGCATCGCCAGGCGCAGCGGGCCGTCGGAGAACAACGCCGACTGGCCGAGGAACGGGATCTCGATGCCCGGCGAGCGGGCGCGGTCGGCCTGCAGGAAACGATCACCCAGCAGGCCCACCAGATGGCCCTCGTCCAGCGCGTCGCGGATCGCCAGCGTCGAGCCGGGGTTGCCGATGCCGATGACGGCGAGCTTGAAGTCGGGAGCCACGGCTTGAAGAACGCTGTGGATCTTCTTCGCGTTGTCAGGGTACATGACCATCGTCACGCGCATGCCGGGGAAGCTCTTGCCCGCCGCGTGCAGGCTCTCGAAGCTGCCCAGGTGGGCGCCGATGAGGAAGCCGCCCTGGCCGCTGGCGATGGTGTCCTCGCAGCCGGCGTCGCCGCTCATCGTGATCTCGAAGGCCTGCGTCTGCCCGCGCACGAAGTACACGCGGTCGAGCACGGTGCTGGCGAAGGCGTGGAAGTGGCGGTACTGGTCACGCCAGGTGGCGGGGCGGCCCAGCACGCGGCCCAGGTAGCGCGCGGAGTGGCGCCGCGCCTCGGTGCCGAAGAGCAGGAAGTACAGCGTGATCGGGTGCAGCAGCAGCCGCGCCACCGGCCGGCCCAGCGTCACCGCGACCCAGGCCATGAACTGCAAGGCCAGCCGGTTGCCGCGCTCGCGGCGCGCCGCCCAGGCGGGGGTGCTTGCGGTGGTCATGCGGCTGCGGCAGGCGCGGGCGCGAGCTGGCCGCGCGCCACCGGCGTGTCGCCGCCGAAGACCTCGAAGGCCACGCCGCTGCCGTGGGCCCTGAGCGCCACGCGCAGCTGCGCGCCAGGGCCCACCGGGTGCAGGAACTTGGCGTTGTCGATGCGCGGCGTGTCGCCCACGCGCTCGGCCAGCAGCGGCCGTGCGGCCAGGGCCTGCATCACCAGCGACAGCACCGCCACGCCGGGCAGCACCGGGTGGCCGGGGAAGTGGCCGGCGAAGGTCGGGTGGTCGGCGGGGATGTCGAACACCGCGTCGCCGTCGCGGTCGGCCAGGGTCTGCAGCGCAAAGCGGCGCAGCGCTGCCGCGGTGAGCTTGCCGGTGGCCTCGCGCGGGAAGGCGTCCACCTGCACCACGCGGCGCGGCACGAAGGCGGCATCCAGCCCGTCGCGCAGCGCGGCGATGATCTCGCGCGCCGTCAGCGTGGGCGCGACGACGAAGGCGACCGGCCGCACGATGCCCTCGGCCACCTCGTCGGGCAGCCAGAAGGCACCGTCGTCCACGCCCTCGATGCGGTTGAGGTGGAAGTTGAGGTGCGCCAGCGAGCTGCGCTTGCCGGCGACGTGGATCAGGTCGTTGGCGCGGCCCAGCAGCTGGAAGTGCGTGTTGTCACCGTCCGGGTTCTGCAGCACCAGCACATCGGCCAGCGGCGTGGGCTCGGTGACGTGGCCGCCGTGCACGATGAACCGCTCGCTGCCGTCGTCCGCGGGCTCGGCACGGATGCGCAGCGCGCCCAGCGTGTGCCAGGTCTGGCCCGCGGTGGTGCGGCGGCTGGCCACCTGGCCGGCTTCGGTGCAGCCGTAGATCTCGACCAGCTGGCCCTGGAACGCGGCCTCGGCCTGCGCCGCCAGCTGCGGGCTCAGCGGCGCGGTGGCCGACAGCGTCAGCGCCACCGGCGGCAGCGGCAGGTTGGCCAGCAGCAGCGTCTTCAGGTGAAAGGGCGTGGTGACCAGCGCGCGCGGCTCGGGCACCCGCTGCAGCGCGTCGGCGATGTCGGCCGGGTAGAACGGCCGGCCGGCGTCGAAGCGGGCACCGCCCAGCAGCGCCAGCAGCACCGTGCTCTCGAAGCCGTAGCTGTGCTGCGCCGGCACCGTGGCCACGAGCGTGATGCCGGCCAGCGTGGGCCTGCCCAGCAGCTCGGCCAGGCGCGCGGCCTCGGCCTCGATGTTGGCCACCAGCGGCCCCCAGCACTTGGCGTGCGGCTGCGGCGCGCCGGTGGAGCCGCTGGTCAGCAGGCACACGGCTTCGAGCGTGGTGTCGATGCTGGGCACCGTGTGCGCCGGCGCCACGCCGACGGGACGCGTGATGCGGTGGCGCGGCAGGTCGTCGGTGCCGGGCGGCTCGTCGTCGATCAGCAGGTAGGGCGCGCCGCCGCCCGACGGCACCTGGCGCAGCGTGTCGGGCAGCGCGTTGGGCGGCATCAGGCTGGTCTGCCCGCGCAGCAGGGCCGCGGCCAGGCCCAGTGCAAACAGGTAGCGGTCCTGGCACAGGTTGACCGGGCGGCCGGCGGGCAGTGCCTGCGCCAGGATCGCCGCTTCGGCGATGAACTGCGCGGCGCTGACGGGCTGGCCGCCGCGCCAGCACAGCGGCGCGTCCAGGTCGCGCGGGCCCAGCAGCGGCAGCCGACCGGGCGTGGTCATGACGCCAGCTCCTTGCCCGAACGCTGGTAGGCCTGCACCGCAGCCTGCACCGACACACGCGGAAACTCCGGGTGCCGGTGGTAGCGCCAGACATGCTCGGCCAGGAACACCACGCCCACCGCCACTGGCGTCAGCACGGTGCAGAACAGCGTCCACACCGGCCAGGGCGCGGCCAGGTACAGCAGCGCCGACACCACGACCATGGCCACGAAGTACAGCGCCCAGAAACCGGTGAGCGCGCGTGTGTAGGCCGCCATCGCGGGCGTGAAGGTCTGGTGCAGCCGTCCGTGCACACCTTCGGCCAGCGCGGTGATCAGCGGCTTGGCGTCGCCGCGCAGCGTGAGCCCGAAGCTCCAGGCCAGCGCGAGGTGGATGCCGCCGTGCTGCAGCACGTACAGGCGCTGCGCATCGGCCACGCCGCCGCGCCACACCACCACCGCCAGCACGCCCAGCAGCACGGCGCAGGCCGCCAGCGTGGCCCACTGCCGGCGCTGCCAGCCCAGGCCGCCGATGGCCAGCAGCAGGGGCCCGAAGAGCAGCGCCACGGTGAAGGGCGAATGTGCGGCCTGCACCATCAGCACGTTCGACAGCAGCGCGTAGCCGACGAGTGCGCCCACCGCCAGCGCCGGGCGCCACGCGGCCGCCATCAGCCCGGCCATGGGTGTAGCCCCCGGCCGGCCGGCTTATTTGGTGCGGTGCTGGGCGACATGGGCCGCCAGACTGCGCAGGTTCTGGAAGATCTTCTGGTTGTTCTCGTCGTCCGAGCGCAGCTGGAAGCCGTAGCGCTGCGAGACCTCGAGCGCGACCTCCAGGATGTCGATCGAATCGAGGCCCAGGCCGTCGCCGAACAGCGACGCGGTGGGGTCGATGTCGGCGGCCGCGGTTTCCAGGTTCAGCGATTCCACGAACAGGGCGGCCAGTTCACGCTCCAGCGTGGGCAGGTCCGACGCGGGCGACGCGGCGGCGGAATCGGGCGGCACGGACACAACTCACTCCCAGGGATCACATCGAGACGGGCGGCAACGGCGTAACGCTGCCAGGGGGGCGAATTGTAGGCGGCAGCGCCCGCATCCCGTGCGCGGCGGCCCGGGCCTCACATGCCCTTGAAGAGGTGCGCGTACAGGCGGCTCGCGGTCAGCGTTTCCGGCCGGCCGCGCAGTGCCAGCGTGACCTTGCCCGATTCCTCGCGCCGCGCGCTCGTGATGCAGCGCGCCTGCACCACCGTGCCGCGGTGCACCTGCCAGAACTGCTGCGGGTCCAGCTGCGGCAGCAAGGCGCTCAGCGACAGCCGGATCAGGTGCTCGCGCTCGGCGGTGACGACACGCACGTACTTGTCGGCAGCCTCGAAGTACAGCACCTCGTCCACCGGCACCAGGTGCACGAGCGGGCCCACCTGGGCCTGGATCACCGCCAGCCGCGGCGCCGGCGCGTGGTTGGCGCCCAGCAGGCCGCGCAGCTGCGCCAGCGCCTGCTCGATGCCCGGGCCCGGCGCCGCGCGGGCCGCCACGCCGGCCTGCAGCCGCGCCACGCAGGCCGCCAGCCGCGGCCGGTCCACCGGCTTGACGAGGTAGTCCACCGCCTGGGCCTGGAAGGCCTGCAGCGCGTGGTCCTCGAACGCGGTGACGAAGACCAGCAGCGGAAAGGCCACGCCGTCGGGCCAGTCCTCGGCCAGCGCCTGCGCGGCTTCCAGGCCGCTGCAGCCGGGCATGCGGATGTCGAAGAAACAGACGTCGGGCCGCAGCGCCAGCGCCTGCTGCACGGCCTGCAGGCCGTCGCCCACGGTGGCCACGATCTGCAGCGCGGGCCACAGCGCGGCCAGGTCGGCCTGCAGGCCGGCGGCGAGCAGCGGTTCGTCTTCGGCGATCAGGGCGCGGGGTGTGTTCATGCGGGTGCGGGTTCCACGGCAGCAGGGCAGGGCAGGCGGAGCGTGGCCAGCGTGCCGCCGGCGGCATCGGGCGCGGGTTCCAGGCTCAGGTGGGCGCGGGCGCCATGCAGCGTGGCCAGGCGCTCGCGCACCTGGGCCAGGCCGAAGCCGGTTCCGGGCTCACCGCTGGGCGGCTGGCCCAGGCCGGCGCCGGTGTCGCGCACGGTCAGCACGAGCTGGTCGCCGTCCAGCCGGGCGCCGATGGTGATGCGGCCGCCCTGCACGTGCGGCTCCAGGCCGTGTTTGATGGCGTTTTCCACCAGCGGCTGCAGCAGCAGCGGCGGCACCGGCAGGCTGCGCAGCGCGGCCGGCAGGTCCAGCTCGGTCTGCAGGCGCGGGCCCATGCGCACGGCCATCAGGGCCAGGTAGTCGGCCAGGCGCTCGAACTCGGTGGCCAGCGGGTGCGCGGCCAGCCGCGACGCGCTGAGCGTGGCGCGCAGGTAGGCGATCAGGCGGTCCAGCATGGCTTGCGCGCGGTCGGCGTCCAGGCCGATCAGCACGCGCAGGTTGGCCAGCGTGTTGAACAGCATGTGCGGCTCCAGCTGGCTTTGCAGCAGGCGCAGCTGGTGTTCTGCGGCCTGGCGCTGGGCGGCCTCGGCCGCGGTGCGCGCGGCGTGCAGCCGCTCCATCGCGCTCAGCACGGCCAGCGCAATTGCCGTGCCCAGCAGGCTCAGGACCAGCGTGATGCGGGTGCCGGTGTCGCCGAGGTTGAACAGGCTGGCGGACCGGTTGCCGGTGAGCCAGTCGGCCAGGCCGAGCCCCAGCGTGGGGCCCACCGCCACCGCCAGCAGCGCGCCCGGGATGGCGCCCTGCCAGCTGTTGAAGTCCTTCGCATGCGGCAGCCCGCGGGCGCGGCCGCGGCGGTCTGCGGCCCAGGCCACGCCCAGGCGCGCGAGGTCGACCGTCAGCGTGCACACCGCGCCGATGCACAGCGAATACACCAGCTTGACGCCGAAGCCGCGCCCCTCCAGCGCCGTCAGCAGCAGCGCGATGCCCAGGCACAGGACGCCGACCACGAACACATGGCGGCCCACGCCGTGCCGCATCCGGTACCAGGTGCGGTCCAGGGCGCCGGGCGGCTCAGGCAGCGGGGCTGTGGGCATGGGCGGCCATTTTGCGGGGGGTGCGCGGGACCTGGGCCAGCAAGCCGAGCGTGCGGCCCGTCAGCAGCCCGCCGATGGCGCCGAACAGCAGGGCCAGCGGCGCCTGCACGGCCATCAGCGCACGCCATTCCGGGTGCAGCGCTTGGCCCACGCCCGAGGCGTAGCGCAGGCAGAAGACGCCCAGGATGACGGCCAGCGGCACCGCACTGCCGGGCAGCTGCAGCCGGCGCGCTGCCGGCAGCCAGGTGGCGCGGCGCGCCGGCAGGCTGCGGCCCAGCGCCGCGGCCGCCACCCAGGCCAGCAGCCACAGCAGCCCGATCAGCGGGTGCGCCGCGATGGCCGGCACCATCGACCACAGGCCCAGGCCCGTCAGCAGCGCCGGCAGGACCAGCAATTGCGCCGGCCGCACGCGGCGCGGCCGCATCTGCAGCAACCCCAGCGCCACCAGGCCGGCCAGCAGGAGCCAGACCCAGGCCGGGGTGTGAATCAGGATTGGCAGAATCATCGTCGGCTCACGCAGCAGCTGGCATGGGCCGCACTGTCGACGGCCGACGGGCCCGCCGCGAGCCGTCTGCGACGAAACGGCGCCCGGTGGCGTGAACCGCCGCCCCTAGCGCGCCGCCAGCTGCGCCCGGATCGCCTCGATGCGCTGGCGGTTGGCGCCCAGGTCGCTGCGGCCCAGGCGCGAGGCCGAGCGCACGTGCACCACGCCGGCGGCGGCGTCGAGCAGGAACTCCACGTCGTCGGTGTATTTCATCAGCGGCGTCGTGAAGGTGGCGTACAGGTAGCCCGGCTCCACGGTCACCACCCGGGCGCCGGGCGTGGCCTGCACGATGGCCTGCAGCCGCGCCATCGTGGCCGCGCCGTCGCCGGCCAGCGGCAGCGGCGCGATGCGCGCCTGCGCGGCCTGCGGGTGACCGGGCCAGAGCTCGGTCTGGCTGCTGACGCTGTTGGGCGAGGTGGACGGGGCCTTCAGCCGACCCTCGCGCGCGCCCAGGTCGGCGGGTGCGGTGCCGCGCAGAAAACCCATCTGGCCGGCCAGCAGCGCCAGCAGGCCCAGCGCCACGGGGACGATCAGCAGCCACTTCCACATCGTGTTTCTCCGGCGGGTCGCCCGGTATGGGCGGGCGCATTGTCGCCGTGCAGGGCCTGCCGGGCCACACCCGGCGCCGCGGCCTCAGCGCCAGGTGAAGTGCGGCTGGTCGAAGTGCGCCACCGGCGTGTCGCGGCCGAGCAGCGCGCGCTCGCGGAACTGGTACAGGATGGCTGCCGTGGGCGCCGCCACCCAGTGCTCGCCCAGCGGCATGCGCAGCACCGGGTGCGCCTCGCCGGCGTGCGGCGGGTCGAGGATCGGTGCGTCGTCGCGCAGCAGTTCGGTCAGCGGGATGCGGTGCGCGCCGGCCACCTCGGCCGGGTCGGGCTGCAGCTGCGGCGCGCTGCCGGCCCACACCACGAAGGGCGTGATGACGAAGCCCGAGCGCGTGGCGTAGTCGTCCAGCGTGCCGATCACGGCGCTGGGGGGCAGCAGCAGGCCCAGCTCTTCCTGCAGCTCGCGCAGTGCGGCGGCCAGCGCGGTCTCGCCGGTGTCGATGCGGCCGCCGGGCAGCGCCCACTGGCCGGCGTGGCGGCTCATGGTGGCGGCGCGGCGGGTCAGCAGGAAGGCGGTGTCGTCGCTCCAGGCGGCGTGCGCTGCAAAACCCGGCAGGTCGGCGCCGGGCCCGGCGTCCACCAGCGCCAGCACCACCGCGGCGCGTTTCAGGCCGGGGCCGGCCAGGGAGCAGGGCTCGAAGCTTGCCAGCCGCTGGTGCAGGGTCTGGCGCAGGTCGTCGGTGCGTTTCACCGCCCGATGATGGCACCGAGGCGCGGCGGGCCGCGCCCGGCGGGCATCGGCCGCGGCCGTGGCGCTGCGCAGCGGCCCTTCAGCGCCGGCGCGAGCCGCCCAGCAGCGAGCCCAGCACGCCGCGGATGATCTCGCGCCCCACCGCCGAGCCGATGCTGCGCACCGCCGACGAGGCCGCCTTCTCGGCCAGGCCCGGGTGGCGCCCGCCGCGCGGGCCGGTGGTGCCGAACATCGCGTCCTTGAACATGTCCATCATGCCGCCGCCGGCTGCGGCGGGGGCCGGTGCGCCGGCGGTGCCGGTCGGCAGGCGCGGCGCCGCGCCGGGCTGGCCGTTGCCCGCGCCCGCGGGTGGCGTGGCGTCGTGGTCCACGCGGCCCTTGATCTTTTCGTAGGCCGATTCGCGGTCCACCGTCTTCTCGTAGGTGCCCGCCACCAGCGAGCCCTGGATCAGCGCCTGTCGCTGCTGGGGCGTGATGGGCCCGATCTGGCTGCCCGGTGGGTGCACGTACACCCGTTCGGTGACGCTGGGCCGGCCTTTGGCGTCGAGAAAGCTCACCAGCGCCTCGCCTACCGCCAGCTCGGTGATGGCGGTGGCCATGTCGCCGATCTTGGGGTTGGCACGCATGGTGTCGGCGGCCGCCTTCACCGCCTTCTGGTCGCGCGGCGTGAAAGCGCGCAGCGCGTGCTGCACGCGGTTGCCCAGTTGCGCCAGCACCGTGTCGGGCACGTCCAGCGGGTTCTGCGTCACGAAGTACACGCCCACGCCCTTGCTGCGCACCAGGCGCACGACGAGCTCGATGCGCTCGGTCAGCGCCGCGGGCGCGTCCTTGAACAGCAGGTGCGCCTCGTCGAAGAAGAACACGAGCTTGGGCTTGTCGAGGTCACCCACCTCGGGCAGCAGCTCGAACAGCTCCGACAGCATCCACAGCAGGAAGGTCGCGTACAGGCGCGGCGCGTTCATCAGCTTGTCGGCGGTGAGGATGTTGATGACACCCTTGCCGTCCACCGTCTGCATGAAGTCGCTGATGTCGAGCATGGGCTCGCCGAAGAAGCGGTCGCCGCCTTGCTCCTCGATCTGCAGCAGCCCGCGCTGGATGGCGCCCACGCTGGCGGCGCTGATGTTGCCGTACTCGGTGGTGAAGGTCTTGCTGTTGTCACCCACGAACTGCAGCATCGCGCGCAGGTCCTTCATGTCCAGCAGCAGCAGGCCGTTGTCGTCGGCGATCTTGAACACCAGGTTCAGCACGCCGGCCTGCGTGTCGTTCAGCGCCAGCATGCGCGCCAGCAGCAGCGGGCCCATGTCGGAGACGGTGGCGCGCACCGGGTGGCCCTGCTCGCCGAAGACGTCCCACAGCATCGCCGGGCACTGCAGGCTGTCGGGCGTGGGCAGGCCCCGTTCCTTCAGCACCGCGGCCAGCTTGCCGCCGATGCTGCCCGGCTGCGTGATGCCGGTGAGGTCGCCCTTCACGTCGGCCATGAAGACCGGTACGCCGATCTTGCTGAAGTTCTCGGCCAGGGTCTGCAGCGTGATGGTCTTGCCGGTGCCGGTGGCGCCGGTGATCAGGCCGTGGCGGTTGGCCAGCGCCGGCAGCAGGTGGCATTCGATCGCGCCATGCTGGGCAACGAGGATCGGGTCGGGCATGCGGGGCTCCATCCGGCGGGCTTCAGCGGGGGGCCGCCCGGGTCGGGCGGGGGTGGCGGAAAGTCTAGCCGCGTTGCCCGGCAACGCCGCCCGCCCGCGGGCCGGGTGGGGTGGAGCGCGCCCGTCAGGCGCTGTCAGCCTGGATCGCGTCCAGGCTGGCCTGGCACCAGCCGCGGTCGCTCTCGTCCAGCGCGGCAAAGGCGGCCTCGGCCTGCGCCAGGGCCTGCCGGTGGCCTGGGGTGTGGCCGGCGGCGCGTTCCACGCGGGCCAGCGCTTCCCAGCCAAAAAAGCGCTCCAGCGCCGCGCCGTCGTTCGCGGCCACGATGCCCAGGCACTGCTGCGCGTGTGTGCGGGCCTGGTCCAGGTCACCTGCCTTCAGCCAGGTCATGGCCAGGCGGTACTCGGCGCGTTCGATCTCCAGCCAGGTGCCGGCCCGGGCCCAGTGGCGGCGGCCGGTCTGCGCGGCCAGGATCATCAGCTCGCGTTCCTGCGCGCCGAGCTCGGGCTTCTCTTCCAGCGTGGCGGCGATGTTGTTGCCGGCCACGGCGAGCGCGCGGTGGGCGGGGTCGGTGTCGGGCAGGTCGGCGGCGACCGCGTCGTCCCCTGCCGCTTGCAGGAAGCCGGCCGCGCGCAGTGCGTCGTGCTCGGCCAGGTGGATCGCCGCCAGCGCGCTCAGGCGGGCGCGGTCGGACGGCGCGGCGCCGGGGCGCGCATCGCCCAGGCCGCCGGCCAGGCGCAGCGCGGCGGTGGTGCGCGCAAGGCTCTGCGCCACGGCGCTGTCGGGCGCGCAGGCGGGCAGCGCGGCCAGTTGCTGCTGGAAATCCACGCCGGCCTGCCAGTGCGCCAGGTGCGCGCCGTGCACGTGCTGCGCCAGGTGCGACAGCGCGCCCAGCTGCTTGTCGTCGGCCACGGCCGCCAGCGCCTGGGGCAGGCGTGCGGCGACAGCGGCGGGGTCGCTGGCGTGCTCGGTCCAGGCCTGGTGGATGAAGCGGTCGAAATCCATGGGCAGGGTCTCCGGCTGGGATGGTGGGCAAGGCCCGTCACCTTAGGCAGGGTGCTGCCGGCTGGCAAGCGCCGAGCAGGGGGGCAGGACCCGGGCCGCCGCCCGCAGCGCCCGCCTTGCCGCAGATCAAGCCGGCCGCGCTGCCTGCCGTCGTAGAGTGCAGCGCCGAGACCCTGCCGCGATGAACCATCCCGCACACCCGCCACCGGCCTACGCCGACGCCGCCGAGACCTGGAACCGCCGTTTCGCCGGTGATGACTACCTCTTCGGCACCGAGCCCAACGCCTGGCTGCGCGAGCACGCCGGCGTGTGGCAGCCGGGCCAGCGCGTGCTGTGCGTGGCCGACGGCGAGGGCCGCAACAGTGTGTGGCTGGCCCGCCAGGGCCTGGTGGTGGACGCTTTCGACGTGGCCGAGCAAGGCCTGGCCAAGGCGCGCCGGCTGGCCACGGCGCAGGGCGTGTCGGTGAACTTCAGCCTCAGCGACTGCGACGGCTTCGCCTGGCCCGAGGCCGCCTGCGACGGCGTGGCGGCCATCTTCATCCAGTTTGCCGACCCGGCACTGCGCCAGCGGCTGTTTGCCCGCATCGTGCAAAGCCTCAAGCCGGGCGGCACGCTGCTGCTGCAGGGCTACACGCCGCAGCAGCTGGTCTACAAGACCGGCGGGCCGCCGATCCTGTCGCACCTGTACACCGAGCCCATGCTGCGCGAGGCCTTCGCGGCGCTGGAGATCGTGGACCTGCGCGCGTACGAGGCCGAGGTCCACGAGGGCAGCGGGCACCACGGCCGCTCGGCCCTGATCGGGCTGGTGGCACGGCGCCGCTGACCGGCACAGCGGCTGGCGTGACTCTGGCGCCACGCCGCAGCCGGGCCTGCCGGGTAAAATGGCCGGTTCTCCTCAAGCCGTTCAGCACGGGAATCGAGCATTCATGGCGGGTCATTCCAAATGGGCCAACATCCAGCACCGCAAGGGCCGGCAGGATGAAAAGCGTGGCAAGGCCTGGACGCGCGTGATCCGCGAGATCATGGTCGCGGCCCGCCTGGGCGGCGGCGATCCCGGCATCAACCCGCGCCTGCGGCTGGCCATCGAGAAGGCCAAGGCGGTGAACCTGCCGGTGGAAACCGTCAAGCGCAACATCGACAAGGCCACCGGCAACCTCGAAGGTGTCGACTACGAGGAAATCCGCTACGAGGGCTCATCGTCGACTGCATGACCGACAACCGCGTGCGCACCGTGGCCGAGGTGCGCCACGCCTTCAGCAAGTACGGCGGCAACATGGGCACCGAGGGCTCGGTGGCCTTCCAGTTCAAGCACTGCGGCCTGATGCTCTTTGCACCCGGCACGCCCGAAGACAAGCTGATGGAAGTGGCGCTGGAAGCCGGCGCCGACGACGTCATCACCGGCGACGACGGCAGCATCGAGGTGCTGACCAGCCCGCCCGCCTTCGAGGCCGTGAAGACCGCGCTGGAAGCCGCCGGCCTGAAGCCCGAGCTGGCCGAGGTGACGATGCGCGCCGAGAACACCATCGAGCTGTCCGGCGACGACGCCACGCGCATGCAGAAGCTGCTGGACGTGATCGAGGATCTGGACGACGTCCAGGACCTGTATCACAACGCGGCCTTCACCGAAAACGCCGAATGAAGGTCCTCGTCATCGGCGGCGGCGGCCGTGAGCACGCGCTGGCCTGGAAGCTGGCGCAGGGCGACCGCGTGCAGGCCGTCTACGTGGCGCCCGGCAACGGCGGCACGGCCGTGGATGCGCGGCTGAAGAACGTGCCGCTGACCGACCCGGCCGCGCTGGCCGATTTCTGCGTGGCCGAGAAGATCGCGCTCACGGTCGTCGGCCCCGAAGCGCCCCTGGCGGCCGGCGTGGTGGACCTGTTCCGTGCGCGCGGCCTGCGCATCTTCGGCCCCACGCAGGGCGCGGCGCAGCTGGAAAGCTCCAAGGCCTTCGCCAAGGAGTTCATGCAGCGCCACGGCATCCCCACCGCGCTGTACGCCACCTTCACCGAAGCCGCCGCGGCGCACGCGCACGTGGCCAAGCACGGCGCGCCCATCGTCATCAAGGCCGACGGCCTGGCCGCCGGCAAGGGCGTGGTGGTGGCGATGACGCAGGACGAGGCGCACGCCGCCATCGACCACATGCTCGGCCAGGTGGGCGAGCGCGTGGTGATCGAAGAATTCATGCCCGGCGAGGAAGCCAGCTTCATCGTGCTGTGCGACGGCCGCAGCGTGCTCACGCTGGCCACCAGCCAGGACCACAAGCGCGTGGGCGAGGGCGACACGGGCCCCAACACCGGCGGCATGGGCGCGTATTCGCCGGCGCCGGTGGTCACGCCCAACGTGCATGCCAAGGTCATGCACGAGATCATCCAGCCCACCATCGCCGGCATGGCCAAGGACGGGCTGCCGTTCACCGGCTTCCTGTACGCCGGGCTGATGATCGACGCGCAGGGCCAGCCGCGCACGGTCGAGTTCAACTGCCGCCTGGGCGACCCCGAGGCCGAAGTCATCCTGATGCGCCTGAAGAGCGACCTCTTCGAGGTGCTGATGCAGGCCACCGACCCCGCCGGCCCGGGCCTGGACGGCGTGGAACTGCAGTGGGACCGCCGCACCGCACTCGGCGTGGTGGTGGCCGCCCACGGCTACCCGGCCGCCCCGCGCAAGGGCGACGTGATCACCCACCTGCCCGCGGGCGCGGCCGACCTGCAGGTCTTCCACGCCGGCACCGAACTCGCCGACGGGGTGCTCAAGAGCACCGGCGGCCGCGTGCTGTGTGTCACTGCGCTGGGCGATTCGGTGCGGCTGGCGCAGCAGCGTGCACTGGAAGCCGTGCGCCAGGTCCAGATGGACGGCGCGCATTGGCGCAGCGACATCGGCCACCGCGCAATAAAGCACCCACCCCCGTAGCGCCTGCGGCGCTCCCCCTCAAGGGGGCGACCCCAGCGGCCGGGCGGAGCCCGTCCGCGGCGTCCACTTGATTGCGGCGTCGCCATGCCGGCGCCAAAGCCCTGACCCCGGAGAACCAAGATGGTCGACACCGCTGCCGTGCGCGAATACCTGCTGGGCCTGCAAGGCTCGATCGTGGGCGCTTTTGAAGCCGAAGACGGCCTGCCGTTCCGCCGCGACGGCTGGACGCGCCCGGCGGGCGGGCCGCTGCAGGGCGACGGTCTGTCGCAGCTGATCGAAGAAGGGCAGGTGCTGGAGCGCGGCGGCTGCAACTTCAGCCATGTCAAGGGCGCCAGCCTGCCGCCCAGCGCCACGCAGCACCGCGGCGAGCTCGCCGGTGCGCCGTTCGAGGCGCTGGGTGTCTCGCTGGTGATGCACCCGCGCAACCCCTACGTGCCCACGGTGCACATGAACGTGCGGCTGCTGGCGGCTTTTCCGGCCGGCAAGGAACCCGTGGTGTGGTTCGGCGGCGGCATGGACCTGACGCCCTATTACGGCTTCGAAGACGATGCCACGCACTTCCACCGCACCTGCGCCGACGCGCTGGCGCCGCACGGCGCCGGCCTGTACGGCCGCTTCAAGCCCTGGTGCGACGAGTACTTCTTCCTGAAGCACCGCAACGAAGCCCGCGGCATCGGCGGCATCTTCTTCGACGACTTCAACGAAGGCACGTTCGAGACCGGCTTTGCGCTGATGCGCGCCGTGGGCGACGCCTTCGTGCCTGCCTACCGCCCGATCGTGCAGCGCCGCCGCGCCACGCCGTACGGCGAGCGCGAGCGCGACTTCCAGGCCTACCGGCGCGGCCGCTATGTCGAGTTCAACCTGGTGTGGGACCGTGGCACGCACTTCGGTCTGCACGGCGGCGGCCGCACCGAGAGCATCCTGATGAGCATGCCGCCGATCGTGAAGTGGCGCTACGACTGGCAGCCCGAGGCCGGCAGCGCCGAGGCCAAGCTGTACACCGATTTCCTGCCGCCGCGCGATTGGCTGGCCTGATGGCCGAGCGGGCGCCGCCGCGCGCCGACCCTCCGCCAGACCGGCCGCCCCGGCGTGTCGGCCTGTTCGGCGGCACCTTCGACCCCGTGCACCAGGCCCACGTGGCGCTGGCCGAGGCCGCGCTGAGCGAGCTGCGCCTGGACGCGGTGCGCTGGATCCCCGCCGGCCAGCCCTGGCAGAAGACCCGCAGCGTCACCCCCGCGGCGCACCGCGTGGCGATGGTCGAGCAGGCCATCGCCCACGAGCCGCGCTTCGTGCTCGACCGCATCGAGGTCGACCGCGCCGGCGCCAGCTTCACGCTCGACACCGTGCGTGCGCTGGCGGCGGCGCACCCGGGCACACAATGGTTCCTGCTCATCGGGCAGGATCAGTACACCGCGCTGCACACCTGGCGCGACTGGCAGACCCTGCTGGGCCTGGTGGTGCTGGCGGTGGCCAACAGGCCCGGCCAAGTGCAGCCGCCCGACGCGGACGTGCTGGCCTTCCCGCACCGCATGGTGCCGCTGCCGATGCTGGACATCTCGTCCACCGACATCCGGCGCCGCGTGGCGGCGGGGCAGGACATCTCGCAACTGGTGCCGCCTTCCGTGGCGCGCTATATTGAAACTCACCGCCTTTACACGGCCGGGGCCGGAGACAGCCCCACATCAGTCAGGAGCTGAATGGACATCAAGAAGCTGCAACGCGCCATCGTCGATGGCCTCGAGGACGTGAAGGCCCAGCACATCGCGGTCTTCAACACCGAGCACCTGAGCTCGATGTTCGAGCGCGTGATCATCGCCTCGGGCACGAGCAACCGGCAGACCAAGGCGCTCGCGGCCAGCGTGCGCAACAGCGTCAAGGGCCGCGGCATGCAGGTCATGTCCACCGAGGGCGAGGACAACGGCGAGTGGATCATCGTGGACTGCGGCGCCGCCGTCGTGCACGTGATGCAGCCGGCCATCCGCGAGTACTACCACCTGGAAGAGATCTGGGGCGGCAAGACGGTGCGCATGAAGGTGGGCGAGGTCAACACCCGGCTCGTCAAGGCCAGCGAGCCCGAGCCGGCCGCCAAGGCGGCCCCGCGCAAGCGGGCCGCTGCCCAGCCGGTCTTCGACGACGAGGGCTATGCCGCGGCACCGGCCCCGGCGCGCAAGGCTCCCGCCAAGCGCGGTGCGGCCAAGACCGAGGCCGACAAGAAGATGGCCAACAAGAGCGCCGCCTTCAACCGCGTGGCGGCCAAGCGTCCCGCCCGGCCGGCTTCCAAGTCGGCGGCCCCCGCGCCGGCCGGCAGGCCAGCGGCCAAGACGCCCGCCAAGACGCCGACCAAGAGCAGCATCAAGACCGTGGTGACGCCGGCGTCCAAGTCGGCGCAGAAGGCCTCGGCGGCCAAGAAGGCCGCGGTCAAGAAGGCGCCGGCGCGCAGCGGCGCCCGCACGGCGACGCAGGTGGTATCGCGCAAGACGCCGGCGCGCAAGACCTCCTCGCGGTGACGGGCCAGCGCCCTGCAGCGCGGCCACGCAGCGCGGCAGGGCGCCCGCGCTCAGGCCGCCGATGAAGCTCTGGGTGGTGGCCGTGGGCCAGCGCCAGCCGGCCTGGGCCGACACCGCCTGGGCCGACTTTGCCAAGCGCTTCCCGCCCGAGATGCGGCTGGAGCTGAAGGCGCTGAAGGCCGAGCCGCGCCACAGCGGCAAGACCGCCGCGCAGTGCATGGCGGCCGAGGCACAGCGTTTCGAGGCCGCGCTGCAGGGCCTGGGCAAGGGCCCGCGCCGCGTGGTGCTGGACGAACACGGCAGCCGCCTCACCACCACCGCGCTGGCCGAGCGCATGCGCCTGTGGCAGGCCGACGGGCGCGATGTCGCACTGCTGATCGGTGGCCCCGACGGGCTGGACCCGTCGCTCAAGGACACGGCCGACGAAACCCTGCGCCTGAGCGACCTGACGCTGCCGCACGCCTTTGCGCGTGTGCTGCTGGTGGAGGCGCTGTACCGCGGCTGGTCGGTGCTGGCCGGCCACCCCTACCACCGCGAGTAGCGGCGGCGCGGCCCCGGTGGCCGGCCGCCAACGCGCCGCTCAGCCCTGCGGCAGCTCGCGCCGCGAGCCGGCCCGCTGCTGGCCCTGCGCGCGGCGCCAGGTGCGCAGCAGCGTGCGCGAGGCGCGGGCCAGCGCGTCGTCGATGGCGCGGCGCCAGTCGTGCGCCACCGAGGTGATGACGAGCGTGCCGCCGTGCTCGGTCTTCAGCTCGACCTGGCAGCACTTGTCGAGCCCGCCGCGCGGGCCGTTGGTGTCGGACAGGCGCAGCTTGGCGCGCGGCACCAGCCAGGTCAGCCGGCGCATCACGAAGCGCAGGCGGCGCTCGGCCAGGTCGCGCAGCGGCAGCGCTTCGGGGTGGCGGGATTCGAACAGCACTTGCATGACGAGCCTCCTCTCAAGGGGCGGGGTTGAAAGAGCCCGGCCACGGTAGGCGCGGCCTCGTGTCTGTAGAAGCAGCGCTTTGCGAAAGCACGTTTCCGGAAAAGCGAACATGAGCGCGCACTTCAGCTACCGGCACCTGTACTACTTCTGGGTCGTGGCCAAGGAGGGCGGCATGTCGCGCGCCGCGGCGCGTCTCGGCATGGCGGTGCAGACCGTCAGCACGCAGGTGCGCGAGCTCGAGCGGACGCTGGGCCACGCGCTGCTCAAGCCCGCCGGCCGCGGCCTCGTACTGACCGAGGCGGGCCTGGCCGCGCTGCACCAGGCCGACCAGATCTTCCAGCTCGGCGAACTGCTGCCGCAGCGTGTGCGCGACGCCGCCACACAGCCGGCCCAGCGCCTGCACGTGGGCATTGCCGACGGCGTGGCCAAGCTCGTCGTGCGGCGGCTGCTGCAGCCGGTGATGCTGGCGCCGCGGCTGCGCCTGCGCTGCGACGAAGGCGAGTTCGACGAGCTGCTGGCCGACCTGGCGCTGCACCGGCTCGACGTGGTCCTGGCCGACCGCCCGGCGCCGCCCCATCGCACGCTGCGGCTCTACAGCCACGCGCTGGAGTCGTCGCCGCTGGCCTGGTATGCGGCGCCTTCGCTGCTGGCACGGGCGCGGGCTGGCTTTCCGCACTCGCTGGCCGAGGTGCCGGTGCTGCTGCCCACGCCGCACGCCGCGGCGCGGGCGCGGCTGGACGCCTGGTTCGAGCGCCTGGGCCTCGTGCCGCAGGTGGCGGGCGAGTTCGAGGACAGCGCGCTGATCAAGACCTTCGGTGCCAGCGGCATGGGCGTGTTCCCGGCGCCGGCGCTGGTGCACGAGGAGCTGCTGGCGCGCTACCGCGTCAAGCGTGTCGGCCCTTGCGAAGGCATCGACGAACACTTCTTCGCCATCGGCACCGAGCGCAAGGTGCAGCACCCGCTGGTGGCCCAGCTGCTGCACGCACGCTGAGGCATCGGCAGGCCTCTGCCGGTGCCCGGCGCGCCCGGCGGGCTTGCCCGCGGGCCGCGCCCACAATCGCGCATGAGCGAACCCCTCCGTCCCACCACCCTGTACCTGGCCTCGCAGAGCCCGCGCCGCCGCCAGCTGCTGGCGCAGATCGGCGCGGCGCACGAGCTGCTGCTGCCCACGGCCGACGAGGACGCCGAGGCGCTGGAAGCCGGCCAGCCCGGCGAGCTGCCCGCGGCGTACGTGCAGCGGGTCACCGCGCTGAAGCTGAAGGCGGCGGTGGCGCGCCGCAGCGCGCGCGGCCTGCCAGCGGCGCCGGTGCTGTGCGCCGACACCACCGTGGCGCTGGGCCGCCGCATCCTGGGCAAGCCGGCCGATGCCGGCGAAGCGGCGGCCACGCTGGCGCTGCTGAGCGGCCGCACCCACCGCGTGCTGACCGCCGTGGCGCTGCACGACGGCCGCCGCACGCGGCGCGCGCTGAGCGTGTCGCGGGTGCGGTTTGCGGCGCTGCCGCCGGCGGTGATCCGCGCCTACGTGGCCAGCGGCGACGCCTTCGGCAAGGCCGGCAGCTACGCCATCCAGGGCGCGCTGGCCGGCTGGATCGCGCACATCGAGGGCAGCCACAGCGGCATCATGGGCCTGCCGCTGCACGAGACCGCGCAGCTGCTGCGCGCAGCGGGCGTGCCGCTGGCGCTCTAGACTGCAGCGATGCCAAACCAAGACATCCTGATCAACTGGTCGCCGCAGGAGACGCGTGTGGCCATCGTCGAGAACGGCGCCGTGCAGGAGCTGCACATCGAGCGCACGCTCGAGCGTGGCCTGGTCGGCAACGTCTACCTGGGCAAGGTGGTGCGCGTGCTGCCGGGCATGCAGAGCGCCTTCATCGACATCGGCCTCGACCGCGCCGCCTTCCTGCACGTGGCCGACCTGCTGACCGGCGGGCCGGCCGGCCGCCCCGTGCCCAGCGTCGGCGGCAGGCCCGACACCCGTGCCGACACCCCGCTGGTGCCGATCGAGCGCCAAGTCTTCGAGGGCCAGACGCTGACGGTGCAGGTCATCAAGGACGCCATCGGCACCAAGGGCGCGCGGCTGTCCACGCAGGTCAGCATCGCCGGCCGCATGCTGGTGTTCCTGCCGCACGACAACCACATCGGCATCAGCCAGAAGATCGGCAGCCCCGAGCTGCGCGAGCAGCTGCGCACGCGCATGCAGGCGCTGACCGGCCAGGACGGCAAGGACCCCGGCGGCGGCTTCATCCTGCGCACCAACGCCGAAGAAGCGACGGACGAGGAGCTGGCCGACGACATCGCCTACCTGCGCCGCGCCTGGGCGCTGATCCGCGAGCGGGCGCAGACCCGCGCGCCCGGCAGCCTGCTGCACCAGGACCTGACGCTGGCCGAGCGCGTGCTGCGCGACCTGGCAGTGGACGCCACGCAGACCATCCGCATCGACAGCCGGCTGCAGTGCGACGCGCTGAAGACCTTCGGCGAGACCTACATGCCCGGCGCGGTGAGCAAGCTCGACCTGTACCGCGGCGAGCGGCCGATCTTCGACCTCTTCGGCATCGAGGAAGAGCTGGCGCGCGCGCTGGGTCGGCGCGTCGACCTGAAGAGCGGCGGCTACCTGATCATCGACCAGACCGAGGCGCTGACCACGGTGGACGTGAACACCGGCGGCTACGTCGGCGCGCGCAACTTCGACGACACGATCTTCAAGACCAACCTCGAAGCGGCCGGCGCCATCGCCCGCCAGCTGCGGCTGCGCAACCTGGGCGGCATCATCATTGCCGACTTCATCGACATGACGCGCGAGGACCACCAGCAGGCCGTGCTGGCCGAGCTGCGCAAGCAGCTGGCACGCGACCGCACGCGCACCACGGTGAGCGGCTTCACGCAGCTGGGCCTGGTGGAGATGACGCGCAAGCGCACGCGCGAGAGCCTGGCCCACATGCTGTGCGAGCCGTGCCCCACCTGCCAGGGCCGCGGCGAGGTGAAGACCGCGCGCAGCGTCTGCTACGACATCCTGCGCGAGATCCTGCGCGAGGCGCGCCAGTTCAGCCCGCGCGAGTTCCGCGTCATCGCCAGCGCCACGGTGGTGGAGATGCTGCTGGACGAAGAGAGCGTGCACCTGGCGGGCTTGAGCGAATTCATCGGCAAGCCGATCTCGCTGAGCGCGGAGGCGGGGATGAATCCGGAGCAGTACGACATCGTGCTGATGTAGCGGCGCGCGGGGTCTCACCTATTGGCAAATCGATGCGAATAAGGCGACAATTGACGCCTTTCATGCATCACTCCCTGGCCTCCCTGTTGTTCCCCGAGTACCGCCGCCGCGTGCTCGGGCTGCTGTTGCTGCGGCCGGAAGAGGCGCTGCATGGCCGGGAGGTCGCTCGCCGCACGGGGCTGCCTGCCGGCACGATCACGCGTGAGCTCACCAAGCTGGCCGAGGCGGGGCTGCTGCGACGCGAGAAGCGCGGCAACCAGCAGGTCTACAGCGCCAACACCAGCGGCCCGATCTTCACCGAACTGGCCAGCATCCTGCGCAAGACCTCGGGCCTGGGCGACGTGCTCTCGGCAGCGCTGGCGCCGCTGGCCGGGCGCGTGAAGCTCGCCTTCGTCTTCGGCTCGGTCGCCCGCGGCGAAGAATCGGCAGGCAGTGACATCGACGTGCTACTGGTTGGCGATGCCGGTTTCCGAGACGTGGTGCAGGTGCTGTATCCGGCTCAAGCCACCCTGGGCCGCGAGATCAATCCCAAGGTCTTTGCCCTCGACGAGTTTGCAGCCAGAGCTCACTCGGAACCGTTCCTGCGCGACGTGCTGTCGCGCCCCAAGATCTTCCTGATCGGGAATGCCCATGACCTTGAAGAACTTGCTGGGCATCAGCCTTGACGCGATCCAGCCGGACGCGGCTGCTGTGGGCAAGCTCATGGCTGCTGCGCAGCGCAACATCGCCGATGCGCAACTGGCCGGGCTGAGCGCAGAGAACCGCTTCGACGCGGCCTACAAGGCCATCATGCAGTTGGCGATGGTGGCGCTGCAGGCCAACGGCTACCGCACGCTGACCAGCAAGCCCGGACATCATCAGACGGCCATCCAGACGCTCGCAGCCAGCGTGGGCGTCGCCTCGGCCCAGGTCATCGTGCTCGACGCGCTGCGCAAGCAGCGCAACCTGTCTGACTACTCGGGCGATCTCATTCCCGAAGCCGTGGCGGCCGAGTGCCTGGCCAGCGCGCAGGCGCTGCAGGCGCATGTGCTGGCCTGGCTGAAGTCGCATCGCTCCGACTTGCTGCCAGGCTGAACGTAAGGTGGCCGATTCGACACCGCGAGCGGCATCGTCAGACGGGCAAGCCGTGGCCGGGGCAGGCAGCGGGTACTTCGATCGGCTGTGCCGCCGCTGGCTTGACGAGGGGCATCCACCTGTCGCTGCACGGCAGGCCGCCTTCGATGCCTATCTGGGTGGCAAACCGCAGGCTTCGGGCAAGCTCAAGCCGACGCGTCACCAGCGAGACGGCTGGTTCTGGGGCAGCGAACTGGTGCGGGCCTGCGGCCCTGAAGACTGGTGCACCGAGGCAGGCACGCTTGTGTTGGCGCGCTACCTGTCGCAAGCCCGCACGTTCGTCGACGGCCTCGTGGAGGCCCTTGCACGAACGGCGCCCCAGGCCATCGTGGTGGCCATGCGGCGGGCGAAGCTGGTCCTCGCCCCCGATTCGCCGCACCTGCAGGCCTTGCGGGCAGTCCGTGTGCTCAGCCCTGACGTGGACGAGTCGCTCAAGGTGCACGATGTGCTGGTGGCGGCCCATCGCGAGCGAGAGGTCGAGCTGGCACGCTGCCAGGCTGCACTGGCCGACACGACAGCGTTCGAGCTGCTTGTGCTGGCCAGCCTGCACGCCTACGAGGTGCTCGTGCCGCACAGCATGACGGGCAGATCCATCCTGGAGGAGCACGGAGGCCGCCTGGACGTGCATTGGGACGCGATCAACGAGTTGCTCACCTGGAAGTTGAAGACTGGGCCTCTCGAGACCCTGAAGCTCGATGAAGAGCGCATTGGCCATTCGTTGAAGCGATACCTCTCGCCCCTGTTTTTTCCGGAGCGCGCGCCGCCGAAGGAACTGCTCGACGGGAGGCAGGCGTTCGCTCGCCTCCTCGCCGCACAGATCGAATTCAACGAGTTCATGTCCCGCAGCGTCGATGCGCACTGTTTCGACGACTCGGTGCGATTCGTCCCCGTCGAGGACCGCAGGCTCGACCTTGTCGAGACCGATCCGTTCGCCAAGGCCCAGTGGCAGCGCAACGGGCGCAAGCTGGAGCTCTTGCCGGGCTACTGGCTTCATCGGGCGTTTCACGACTTCGTGGTCTCGAACATGGCTCACGTCCGCATCGGGCGGCCGGAGAACGAGAACGAGAATCGCCTGGCGTACATCCGGGCGATGGCGATCCGGCTTCGCCTGTGCGAGGTCTATGGGGTCGCGGACACGGTGACGGCGCCCACGGGCGACGCCACCGACGTGTTTCAGGCCCTGCTGTCGTTGGAGCTGACAGCACGCTTTTTCATGCTGGATTTCATCGTGCCGTTCGTCGAAGGCGCGGAACGGACAGGCGACTGGATCGGGTCGTTGCGACAGCTCGCCCTGGGCGGTTTTGTCGATGACATGCAGAACCGGCTTCCGCTGACGTGGTCGACCCGTGCGGAGAAGGTCGCCAGGACCACGGGTTGGACAGTCACGCCAGCCCAGCCCGCCGGCAGTGCGCGCATGGCGGCGGCGATCGTGGACTTCTGGGCACACGACATGTTCGCCGAGGCAGAAAGACTGCAGAAGGGCGATCCTGGGTTGGCCCCGAGGCTGATCGAGCGGCCCTACCTCCAGTTCGGCCAACAACTCGTGCAGCTGCCGTGGGTGGCCGCGCAGCAGAACAACAGCACCGCCGCGGTCAACAATCTGCGGCGACTGGCCGCGCGGCGGGACGAGGCCGCGGCGGAGACGCGTCGCATCGAGAACCGGCTGGCCGAGTTGTTGCGGGGTCGCGGCTTCCGGGTCTTGCCGAACTGGCAGCCGCCGGCCGAGCGGCGCGATGCCGGCGAAGTGGATGTGATCGCGGCACGCGACGGGCAACTGTTCATCCTCGAAATCAAGTCCACCTTCATCCGGCGGTCGATGCAGGAGGCCTGGCTGCATGCGTCCACCACCTTGCGCAAGGCGGGGCTGCAGCTGCGGCGCAAGGTCGAGGCGGTGGGCTGGGCCGTGACCACCGATGACGCGACCCGCGATGCGCTCGGTTTGTCGCCCGCCGACCCGCTGGCGGGGGTGCATGGCTGGATCGTGGACACGTCGATCGAGTCCGATCACGAGCGCTTCGGCGGTTTCCTGAAGGTCTGCCTGGAGGAGGTCATCATCGCCCTGCGGGACGATCGACAACTGCTGGGGGATCCGGAGGGGCTGGTGTCCGGGCAACCGCCCACCAGCGCCACGGCGGCAGAGGATGCCGCTCGGCCGACCCTCTACCCGTCGGGATTCGACGCCGCACGGTTCGTTGAAGTGATCGAGAACGGGCTGGTGTGGGAGATCATCGACCGGCCTGTGAGCTGCTCGATCGCCATGGCGCCTTGAGCGCCGCGAGGCGCCATGGCGGCGTGGTGCCTGACCTGAGGCGCGTGGCGGTGATGCAGCCGACCGCCACCGGTCGGCCACTCGTCTCTGGTTCACCGCAGCTTGTGGCCGACCCGGGGCGGTTTTAGACTGCACCGCACCATGCAAGCCGCCCAGAACGACCTCATCACCCGCATCGGCCCCGGCACCGCCTGCGGCGAGTTGCTGCGCCGCTACTGGCAGCCCGCCGCGCTGCTGGACGAATTCGACCCCGCGCTCGACCCGCGCATGGCCGGGCGCCCGGTCAAGGCCGTGCGGCTGCTGGGCCAGGACCTGGTGCTGTTCCGTGACGGCGCCGGCCGCTTCGGGCTGCTCGACCGCGACTGCCCGCACCGCGGTGCCGACCTGGCCTTTGCGCGGCATGAGCCCGAGGGTATCCGCTGCCCGTTCCACGGCTGGAAGTTCGCGGTCGACGGGCAGTGCCTGGAGACGCCGGCCGAGCCTTCCATCAACGGCGTCGGCTCCACGCTGTGCCAGCGCGTGCGCCAGCGCAGCTACCCGGTGAAGGTGCAGTCGGGCGTGGTGTTTGCGTACCTGGGGCCGGAAGGCAGCACGCCGCCCGAGCTGCCCGCCTTCGACGCCTTCACCGCGCCGGCCACGCACAGCTTCGCGTTCAAGGGGCTGTGGCAGTGCAACTGGCTGCAGGCCTTCGAGGTGGGCATCGACCCTGCGCACCCGAGCTTCCTGCACCGCTACCTGCAGGACGAATCGCTCGACGCCACCTACGGCCGCCAGTTCCGCGCCGCCAGCGTGGGCGCGGTGGACGGCGAGCGCTGGCCGATGACCCGCGTGATGCGCGAGGTCTGCAGCCCCGAGATCCGTCATGAAGAGATCGCACCCGGCCTGACGCGGCTGACCACGCTGCGGCTCATCAACGAGCAGCTCACGCACGTGCGCGTCACACATGCGGCGTTTCCGCACACCTTCGTGATCCCGCTCAGCGAGACCGTCACCATCACGCAGATGCACGTGCCGGTGGACGATACGCACACCTACTGGTGGAGCTTCTTCACCAGCTTCGCCGGCCCGCTGGACAAGGACACCATGCGCCAGCAGCGCCTGGCGCACATGACGCTGCCCGACTACGTGCCGCTGCACGGCCGCCACGACCACTGGAACTTCAACCCCGAGGAGCAGCGCACGCGCACCTACCTCGGCATGGGCGAGGAAGACATCAACCTGCACGACCAGTGGGCCGTGGAGAGCATGGGCGCGATCCAGGACCGCACGCGCGAGCACCTGGGCAGCAGCGACAAGGTCATCATGGCCAACCGCCGCACGCTGCTGAAAGCCATCCAGACGGTGCAGGACGGCGGCACGCCGCCGATGGCGCTGACGGCAGAACAGGCCGCCACGCTGCGGGGCCCGGACACGATGGACTGCATCGCCCCGGCCGCCGACTGGCAGGCCTTCTGGCAGCAGGCCGCCGCGGCCAAGCGCGCCGGTGCGGGCTGGCTGCAGGCTGCCGCGCCCGGCGTGGCACCGGCACAGCCCACGCCGGCATGACGCTCGCAGCACGCGCCGGCTTGCAGGGCGCGGCGCGGCAGGCGGCCTGCACGGCGCTGCTGGCCCGCGTGCTTGAACTGGGGCTGGAGCAGGTTCGCATCAGCTGGACCGACCTGCACGGCACGGCGCGCGCCAAGACGCTGGTGGGCAGCGCCGGTGGTGCGGGCCTGCAGGCGTCGCTGCGCGGCGCGCTGAACGACGGCATCGGCCTCGTCAGCACGGTGCTGCTGAAGGACACCGCCGACCGCACGGCCTTCAAGGTGTTCGAGGCCGGCGCCGCGTCGGACCTGGCCGGGCTCAGCGGCTTCGGCCCCGCCAACAACACGCTGCTGCTGCCCGACCCGGCCAGCTTCCAGGTGCTGCCCTGGGCGCCGCACACCGGCTGGCTGCGTGCCGAGGCCTGGTGGCCCGACGGCAGCCCGGTCGAGGCCGACCCGCGCCGCGTGCTGCAGCGTGCGCTGGCCGATCTGGCGGCGGCGGGCCATGGCCTGCGGTGCGGGCTGGAGGTGGAGTTCCACGTCTACCGCATCACCGACGACACGCTGGCGACCGACGACGCACCCTGGCCGGCCGAGCCGCCTGCGCTGCGCCACATCCACCCCGGCTACCAGCTGCTCAGCGAAGCCTGGGCCGATCTGGCCGACGAGCCGCTGGCCATCGTGCGCCGCACCGCCTTCGGCCTGGGCCTGCCGCTGCAGAGCCTGGAGATCGAGCTCGGGCCCAGCCAGGTGGAGGCCGTCTTCGCGCCCACCGACGCGTTGACCGCCGCCGACCAGATGGCGCTGTTCCGCAACGCCGTGCGCCAGGCGCTGCGCCGCGCCGGCTACCACGCCAGCTTCGTCTGCAAGCCGCCGCTGCCCGGCAGCATTGCCAGCGGCTGGCACCTGCACCAGTCGCTGGTCGACACGGCCGGGGACGGCCGCAACACGATGCAGCGCGATGCCGCCGCCGGCATGCCAGGCGACGCGCGGCAGGTGCTGTCCGACGCCGGCACGCACTGGCTCGCCGGCCTGCTGCAGCACGCCCCGGGCATGGCCGCGCTGTGTGCGCCCACGCTGCCGGCCTACACGCGCTACCAGGGCAGCGTGATGGCGCCGCAGGCGGCGGTGTGGGCGCGCGACAACCGCGGCGCGCTGCTGCGCGTGCTGGGCGGGCCCGGTGACGCCGCCACGCGCATCGAAAACCGCCTCGGCGAGCCGATGGCCAACCCCTACCTGATGATGGCCGCGCAGGTGCTGGCGGGGCTGGACGGCCTGCAGCGCCGGCTCGAGCCGGGCCCCGCCACCGAAACGCCGTATGCGTCCGGGCAGGCCACGCTGCCCACCTCGCTGGCGCAGGCGCTGGACGCACTGGCCGCAGACCCGGTGTTGCAGCGCGGCCTGGGCCCGGTGATGGCGGCCGTGTTCGACCGTGTCAAGCGCCAGGAGATCGCGCGCCATGCCGCCGCGGCCGACCCGGTGCAGTGGGAGCGCCGCGAGTACTTCAGCCGTTATTGATCCGGTGTGGGTCTTACCCCTGTGGTGGGCTGGGCTGTTGTAATTGATCAATTCATCACGACTCGAACAACCTGAGGTCAATGAGCGACATCTAGGAAACCTATCGTCGATAGAAATGCTAAAGACGATACTTATGGCTCTGGGTCCTGCGTCGCCCCCTGTGGGCTTGCAGTGAACCGGCAGTTCGTTCGGCCTGCGAGGCCGTGGCTGCACCCCGATCCCTCTCTGAAAGGTTGTCCGATGAAACTCCTCTCGAACGCCGCGATTGCGACGCGGCTGTACCTGGGCTTTGGCCTGATGCTGCTGATCCTGGTGGCGGTGGCGCTGACGGCGATGGCCAAGGTGCAGACCATCAACAGCGCGCTGCGCGTCAACAGCGAACAGAACGCGCTGATCCAGCGCCACGCCATCAACTTCCGCGGCTCCGCGCACGACCGCGCCATCGCCATCCGCGACGTCGTGCTGTCCGCCAGCCCCGAAGCGCGCCAGCGCGAGAAGGCCACCATTGCCGAGCTGGCCGAGTTCTACGCCCGCTCGGCCGGGCCGCTGGAAAAGCTCATCGGTGCGCCCGGCGCCGACCCCCAGCTGGCCACGCTGTACGCGGCCATCAAGGACATCGAGAACCGCGCCGTGGCCACCACGCAGCGCATCGCCGGCCTCGTCGAGCAGGGCGACACCGCCGCGGCGCAGCAGCAGTTGTGGACGCAGGCCAAGCCCGAGTACGTGCAGTGGCTGGCCGCGGTCAACAAGCTCATCGACTTCCAGGAGGTGCGCATCCAGGCCGCCAACAAGGTGGCGCTGGACGAGGCCGGCGGCTTCCTGTCGGTGATGCTGGGCGCGCTGACGCTGGCGCTGGGGGTGGCCGCCACGCTGGCCTGGATGATCGCGCGCAGCGTCACCAGCCAGCTGGGTGCCGAGCCGCAGGCGCTGGGTGCGGCAGCCCGGCGTGTGGCGCAGGGCGACCTGGGCCCGGTGCCGGGTGCTGCGCAAGCCCCGGCCGGCAGCGTGCTGGAGTCGCTGGGCGCCATGCAGCACAGCCTGTCGGGGCTGGTGGGGGCCGTGCGCGGTGCGTCCGACTCCATCGCCACCGGCTCCAGCGAGATCGCCTCGGGCAACGCCGACCTGAGCCAGCGCACCGAGGTGCAGGCCAGCCACCTGCAGCAGACCGCCTCGGCGATGGAGCAGCTGTCGCACTCGGTGCAGGCCAACGCCGACACCGCGGCGCAGGCCAACCTGATGGCCGGCGCGGCGTCGGCCGAGGCCGAAAAGGGCGGCGAGGTGGTCAGCCGCGTGGTGGCCACGATGGACGACATCGCGCAGTCCTCGCGCAAGATCAGCGACATCATCGGCACCATCGACGGCATCGCGTTCCAGACCAACATCCTGGCGCTCAACGCCGCGGTGGAGGCGGCGCGCGCCGGCGAGCAGGGTCGCGGCTTCGCGGTCGTGGCCTCCGAGGTGCGCAACCTGGCGCAGCGCAGCGCCACCGCGGCACGCGAGATCAAGTCGCTGATCGGCTCCAGCGTGGAGAAGGTCGAAAACGGCACCCGGCTGGTGGCCGATGCCGGCAAGGCGATGGACAGCCTCGTGGCCCAGGTCAAGGACGTCAGCGCGCTCATCGGCCGCATCTCCAGCGCCACCTCGGAGCAGACGCGCGGCATCGGGCAGGTGGGGCAGGCGGTCAATGAGCTCGACCGCACCACGCAGCAGAACGCGGCACTCGTCGAGCAGAGCGCGGCCGCCGCCGGCAGCCTGAGCACGCAGGCGCAAAGCCTGGCCGACACGGTGCGGGTGTTCAAGCTGGCCGGCGCGCAGGCGGCCTGAGCGCCTGCGGCAGGCCGCAGGCGCCAAGCCTGCAGCCGGCGATGGTGCGGGTGGTGGCCGTGGCGCGCCGCGCCGGCGTGGTCGCCGGCGCCTCGGCGCCACGCCGCGTCGCAAGGCGCGGCGCATGAAAAAATGCGCCGGCGACGCGCCCACCACCCACCCACGCCGGCCTCCCGGCCCGACACACGCCCATGGTCACCATCACTGTCCATCTGCAGCCCGCCAGCGGCGCGCCGCTCACCCTGCAGGCCCGCACCGGCCGCAGCCTGATGCAGGCTGCCGTGGACGCCCGCGTCGACGGCATCGCGGCCGATTGCGGCGGCTGCCTCACCTGCGCCACCTGCCACGTGATCGTCGAGCCCACCTGGGCCGCGCGGCTGCCGCCGGCCACGGCCGATGAGCTGTCGATGCTGGAAATGACCGCCAGCCCGCAGGAACCCGGCAGCCGCTTGTCGTGCCAGATCACCTTGACCCCTACACTCGAAGGGTTGTGTGTGCGCCTGCCGGCCACGCAGTACTGACCTGGCGCGGGGCCGGACAAGAGCCCCCGCCCATCACCCGAGGAGCTCCCCGTGACCCTGCTGGAAAACCTGGCCAAGCTGTGCGCCGTGCTCGCCGGTGTGCTGCTGACCGTGATCACGCTGATGACCTGCGTCAGCCTGATCGGCCGCAACACCACCGGCTGGACGATCGTCGGCGACTTCGAGCTCTCGGGCTCCGCGGCCGGTGCGGCCATCGCGCTGTTCATGCCGTGGTGCCAGGTCCGGCGCGGCAACATCATGGTCGACTTCTTCACCTCGGGCGCCTCGGCGGCCACGCAGCTGAAGCTGGATCGCCTGGGTGCGCTGCTGCTGGCGGTGGTGATGGCGCTGATGACCTGGCGCACCGCGATCGGCGGGCTCAACGCGTGGAACTCGCAGTCGGGCTCGATGATGCTGGGGTTTCCGGAGTGGATCGTCTACGCCGGCATGGTGCCGCCGCTGGCGCTGACCACCGTGATTGCGCTGGTGCAGGCAGCCCGCGGCTTTGGTGAAGCCCACACCGGGGCCGCAGCATGAGCCCGATCACGCTGACCCTGCTGATCTTCGGCGTGATGCTGGTGCTGATGGTGGTGCGCACGCCCATCGCGGTGGCCATGTTCTGCGCCGGCGCCGCGGGCTACGTGCTGCAGGCCGGCTGGCTGCCGCTGGCGAGCTTTCTCAACACGCAGGCCTTCGCGCGTTTTGCCAGCTACGACCTGAGCGTCATTCCGCTCTTCATCCTGATGGGCAACTTCGCCACGCAGGGCGGTATCTCGCGCGCGCTGTTCCAGTTTGCGGCCGCGGTGATGAGCCGCTTCAAGGGCGGGCTGGCGATGGCGTCCGTCATGGCCTGCGCGGCCTTCGGCGCCATCTGCGGCAGCAGCGTGGCCACCGCGGCCACCATCACCCAGGTGGCGCTGCCCGAGATGCGCAAGCACGGCTACTCGGGCCGCCTGGCCACCGGCACGCTGGCCGCGGGCGGCACGCTGGGCATCCTGATCCCGCCGTCGGTGCCGCTGGTGATCTACGCCATCCTGACCGAGCAGAACATCGCCAAGCTGTTTGCCGCGGCCATGGTGCCCGGCATCATCGCAATGGTGGGCTACATGATCGCCATCGCGATCTACGTGCGGCTGGTGCCGGGCCAGGCGCCCGAGCACGACGAGGCGCCCGCGCTGACGCGGCAGGCGCTGGCGGGCATCGTGCCCATCGCGCTGATCTTCGTCGTCGTGTTCGGCGGCATCTATGGCGGCTACTTCACGCCCACCGAGGGCGCGGCGGTGGGTGCCGCGGCCACCTTCGTGGCGGCGCTGCTCAAGCGCGAGATGGACTGGCCCAAGTTCAAGCAGTGCTTCTACGCCACCGCTGAATCGTCGGCGATGATCTTCCTGATCTTCCTGGGCGCCGACCTGATGAACTCGGCGCTGGCCCTCACGCAGGTGCCGGCGCAGCTGGCCGGCGTGGTGCAGGGCTGGGGCCTGCCGCCGCTGATGGTGGTGGCGGCGATCCTGCTGTTCTATGTCGTGCTGGGCGCGGTGATGGACGAGCTCAGCATGATCCTGCTGACGATCCCGATCTTCTTCCCCATGGTCATGGGCCTGGACTTCGGCATGCCCAAGGAAAGCGTGGCCATCTGGTTCGGCATCATGGTGTTGATGACGGTGGGCTTCGGGCTGCTGGCGCCGCCGGTGGGGTTGAACGTCTACGTGGTCAACGGCATGGCCAAGGACGTGCCCATCGCCGAGAGCTACCGCGGCGTGATGCCGTTCCTGATCAGCGACACCGTGCGCACGCTGCTGCTGCTGTTCTTCCCCGTCATCAGCCTGTGGCTGGTGCAGTTCGTCGGCTAGCGCCGCGGGCTCATTCGTCCAGGAAGGCGCGCAGCACCGGCAGCGATGCGGCCGGTGCCTCTTCGTGCGGCAGGTGGCCCACACCGGGCAGCGCCACCAGGCGCGAGCCGGGCACGGTGCGCAGGTAGTCCTGCGCGTGTGTCACCGGGATCATCTGGTCCTGCTCGCCCCACAGCAGCAGCGTGGGCGCGCTGATGCGCTGCAGCCAGGGCGTGGGCTCCTGCAGCACCAGCTGCTCCATGCGCGCGATCAGCGCGTCGCGCACGCCGGGGGCCAGCAGCAGGTCGTGGTAGCGGTCGACCATGGCGTCGGTGGCCTTGCTCTTGTCGGCGTAGGCCGGCAGCAGGCTGGCCCGCAGCAGGGGGCGCGGCAGCACGTGGCGCATCAGCCTGACCGTGAAGCCGACCTCGGGCGCCTTGCCGTATTCGAAGCCGGGGCTGGCAAAACCGTCGGGCGCCAGCAGCACGAGCTTGTGCACGCGGCCGGGGTGTTCGGCGGCCAGCCGCCACGCCAGGCGGCCGCCCATCGAGTGCCCCGCCACATGGGCACGGGCCACGCCCAGGTGGTCCATCAGCGCCAGCAGCACCTGCACGCCGCGGGCGTCGCTGTAGTCGCCGCTGGGGTCGGCGCCGGTGAGGCCGGCGCCGGGCAGGTCGATGCGGATCACGCGCCAGCGGTCCTGCAGCCCTTCGGCCCAGGGCTCCCAGGTGTGCAGGCTGGCGCCGAAGCCGTGCAGCAGCAGCAGCACCGGCGCCTGGGGCCCGCCGGGCGCGGCGACCGGGCCGGTGTCGCGCACGTGCAGGCGCAGACCGGCGATGTCGACGAAGGTGGACGGCGGCTGTGCGTACAGCGCCTCGAGCGCGGCCCGCGGCTTGTCGGGCGTCCAGGCCCAGCCGCCCAGCAAGGCCGCCAGGATCAGCAGTGCAGTCAGCGTCATGCGTTTCAATCCACGGGGCGGGCGGTGCTCATGGCCCATTCTCACCGTGCCGCGCCCTGGGATCAGGGTAAACCGTGACGGCCGAGGGAATGTGGGGCCGTTAACTTCGTCAGCTGACTGCATTCCAACCGGAGAGATCACCCATGAAACGCCGTTCATTCGTCCAAGGTGCTGCCGCCGCTGCCGCGCTGGGCGTGCCGCACCTGTCGGGCCTGGCCCAGCAGACCGTCACCCTCAAGTTCCACACCTTCATGGCGCCCATGAGCAACGTGTGGCTGGGCATGCACAAGCCGTGGATGGAGAAGGTCGAGAAGGAGTCCGCCGGCCGCATCAAGTTCGAGGCCTACCCGGCCATGCAGCTGGGCGGCACGCCGGTGCAGCTGTACGACCAGGCCCGCGACGGTGTGGTCGACATCGTGTGGACGCTGCCGGGCAACACCGCTCGAGCTGCCGTTCATGATGAACAACGCCGAGGCCACGTCCAAGGCCTACTGGGAGTACTTCCAGACCCAGTGCCCCGACGAGTTCAAGGAAACGCACGTGCTCGCGCTGCACGTGCACGGCCCTGGGCTGATCCACACCGTGGCCAAGCCGGTCAAGACACCGGCCGACCTGAAGGGCCTGAAGGTGCGCGGCCCCACGCGCCAGGTGACCAACCTGCTGCGCTCGATGGGCGCCATCCCGGTGGGCATGCCGCTGCCGCAGATTCCCGATGCGCTGAGCAAGGGCACGATCGAAGGCTGCGTCATCCCCTGGGAGGTGGTGCCCTCGGTCAAGGTGCACGAGCTCACCAAGTTCCACACCGAGTTCCCGGCCAACGCCCCGGCGCTGTACACCACGACCTTCGTGATGGCCATGAACAAGGCGCGCTACGACGGCCTGGCGCCCGACCTGAAGAAGGTGCTCGATGCCAACTCCGGCATGGCCACCAGCGCCTGGCTCGGCAAGACGCAGCAGGGCAACGACGTGCCGGGCCGCAAGACCGCGGTCGACCGGGGCAACACGATCTACACGCTGAGCGCGGCCGAGGCGCAGGCCTTCACCAAGCTCTCGACCGAGGTCGACGACGCCTGGGTGGCCGACATGGACAAGCGCGGCTTCAAGGGCGCGGCACTGCTGCAGGCGGCCAAGACGCTGATCGCCAAGCACGCCTGACCGGGCCGCTGCAGCACGCGGGGTCGACCAGGGGTCGACCCCGCTTTCTTTCCGGTCTGCGCTTCAGCCCTGGCGCGCCAGCCAGGCCGCGCCGCGCACGCCGGACGCATCGCCGTGCAGCGCGGGCCGCAGCAGCGTGCGCACGGGGTCGGTGCTGCCGGCGCCGAACACCCAGCTCGACCACTGCTTCGGCACCTCGGTGTACAGGTGCTGCAGCGCCGACAGGCCGCCGCCGAGCACGATGACGTCGGGGTCCAGCAGGTTGATCACCGCGGCCAGTGCACGGGCCAGCCGGCGTGCGTGGCGCGCCAGCGTCGCGGCGCACCGTGCATCGCCCTGCGCTGCGCCGGCCGCAATGGCCACGGCGTCGAGCGTGCCGCCGTGGTGCAGCGCGTGGTCTCGCGCCAGGCCGGGGCCGCTGAGCAGCGTTTCCACGCAACCCTGCCGGCCGCAGTAGCAGCCGAACACCGGATCCTCGCTAGGCTCGCCCCAGGGCAGCGGGTTGTGGCCCCACTCGCCGGCCAGGCCGTTGGCGCCGTGCAGCACGCGGCCGTGCACCGCGATGCCGGCGCCGGTGCCGGTGCCCAGGATCACCGCCAACACCACGGCCGCGCCGGCGCCGGCGCCGTCGGTGGCTTCCGACAGCGCCAGGCAGTTGGCGTCGTTGGCCAGGTGCACGCGCTGGCCGATGGCGGCTTCCAGGTCCGACTGCAGCGGCTGGCCGTTCAGGCAGGTGGAGTTGCAGTTCTTCATGCGGCCGTCGGCGGCCTGCGTGCCCGGCGTGCCGACGCCGATGCTCAAGGTGGCCTCGGCCGCAAGGGCGCGTGCCACCGCGCGCGCCTCGGCCACGTGCCCGGCCAGGGCCTGCACCGTGGCGGCGTAGTCGCCGGCCGGCGTGGCGCGGCGGTGGCGCCAGCGCTCGCTGCCCTGCACGTCGAACAGCGCCGATTCGAGTTTGGTACCACCCAGGTCCATGCCCAGGCTGAAGTGCGCGCTCACCGAGGTGCCCTCGTGCTGCGCACGGAGGTATTCGCTCTTGGGGCGGCCCGGCGCGCTCATGCAGCTCTGCAGGCTGTGTGTCAGATCGGCTGCGTGCGCTCGAGCAGCCAGGCCAGCGCGTCGCCGCCGACACGCGGCGCCAGCCGCTCGCGCACGGTGGCGTGGTACGCGTTGAGCCAGGCCACCTCATCGGCGCGCAGCAGGCTCCTGTCGATGCAGCGCGTGTCGATCGGGCACAGCGTGAGCGTCTCGAATTCCAGGAACTCGGCAAAGGTGCTGCCCTCGGGCGTGGCCGCCGGCACGTTGAGCACGAGGTTCTCGATGCGCACGCCCCACTGGCCTGCGCGGTACACGCCGGGCTCGATGCTGGTGATCATGCCGGGCTCCATCGCCATGTGGGCGTCGGGGATCGCCTTGCTGATGCTCTGCGGCCCCTCGTGCACGGCCAGGAAGTAGCCCACGCCGTGGCCGGTGCCGTGGCCGAACTCGATGCCGTGTTCCCACAGCGGCGCGCGTGCCAGCGCGTCCAGCATGGGGCTGAGCGTGCCGCGCGGGAAGCGCGTGCGGCTGAGCTGCATCGTGCCCTTCAGCACCAGCGTGTAGTCACGCTTCATCGCCGCGCTGACGGTGCCGATGGGCCACACGCGCGTGATGTCGGTGGTGCCGCCCAGGTACTGGCCGCCGCTGTCGATGAGCAGCAGGCCGTCGCCTTCGATCACCGCGTGCGACTCCTCGGTGGCGCGGTAGTGCGGCATGGCGCCGTTGGCGTTGAAGCCGGCGATGGTGTTGAAGCTGAGGCCCACGAAACCGGCGCGGCGGGCGCGCGCGGCGCTGAGGTGTTCGTCCACCGTGAGCTCGGTCATGCGTTCGCCGCGGGCCAGCGCGGCCTCGAACCAGGCATAGAACTCGCACATCGCCGCGCCGTCTTCGGCCATCGCCTCGCGCACATGGTCCGCGTCGGCGGCGCTCTTGCGGCTCTTCAGCAGCGTGCTCGAGTTGATGGCCTCGCGCACGGCGCAGTGCGCGGCCACCTGGGCGCGCAGGCCGAAGGTGACGCGTTTGGGGTCGACCAGCAGCGTGTCCTGTGCGCTCAGTGCGCCCAGCGCCGCGGCGGCCTGCGCGTAGGGCGCCAGCGTCACGCCGTCGGCGGCCAGGCGCGCGGCCAGTGCGGCGTCGACCTTGCCGTCGCCGATGAAGAGCGTAGCGCCCGTCAGGTCGATCAGCAGGTGCGCCAGGAACACCGGGTTGTAGGTGACGTCGCTGCCGCGCAGGTTGGTGATCCAGGCGATGTCGTCCACCGTCGACACGAAGTGCTGCGTGGCGCCGTGCGTGGCCATCGCGCGGCGCACCGCGGCCAGCTTGTCGGCGCGGCTTTGCGTGGCGTGCGGCGGCAGGTGCTCGTACACCGGCTGTGCGGGCAGGCCGGGGCGGTCGGGCCAGATGGCGTCCAGCAGGTCGCCTTCGGTGCGCAGCGTGGCGCCGGCGGCGGTGAGCGCGGCCTTCAGCGCGCCGGCCATCGCCAGGCCCAGCACCTGGCCGTCCACGGCGACGGTGGCACCCTTGGGGGTGTGGCGGGCCAGCCAGTCGATGTGGGCCAGCGACGCGCCGGTGGCGATCTTCTCCAGATCGATGCCGGTGCCGGCCAACTCGGCCTCGGCCTGCACCCAGTAGCGGCTGTCGGCAAACAGCACCGCGCGGTCGGCGGCCACCACCAGCGTGGCCATGCTGCCGGTGAAGCCGCTGAGCCACTGCCGGCCCTGCCAGCGCTCGGGCAGGTATTCGGACAGGTGGGGGTCGGCGCTGGGCACCAGCAGCGCGTGCACGTTCTCGCGGGCGAGCACCTCGCGCAGTTGCGTGATGCGCAGGCGGATCGGGGAGGTGCGGGTGTCCATGGGGCTTGCTCCAGCGTCGGGTTTGCTGCCGATTCTAGGCAGCAGGGCTTCGCCTCACAGATCCGTCCTGAGGCGCCAGATCTCCGGGAACAGCACCGTGTCGAGCATCTTGCGCAGGTAGCTCACGCCGCCGGTGCCGCCGGTGCCGCGCTTGAAGCCGATCACGCGTTCCACCGTCGTCACGTGGCGGAAGCGCCAGAGGCGGAACGCGTCTTCCAGGTCGGTGAGCTCTTCGCCCAGCTGGTACAGGTCCCAGTGCGTCTGCGGGGCGCGGTAGACCACCAGCCAGGCGGCTTCCACGCCCGCGTCCTCAGCGTAGGGCTGCGTCCAGTCGCGCTCGGTGTGCGTGGCCGGCACTGGGATGCCGCGGCGGGCCAGCAGGCGCAGCGCCTCGTCGTACAGGCTGGGCGCGCGGTAGGCGGCCTCCACGTGCGCCAGCAGCTCGGCGCGGTGGGCGTGCGGCTTGAGCATGGCCGGGTTCTTGTTGCCCAGGCTGAACTCGATGCAGCGGTACTGCCAGCTCTGGAAGCCGCTGCTGTTGGCCAGGTAGGGCCGGATCGCGCTGTACTCGGGCGGCGTCATCGTGGCCAGCACGTCCCAGGCGTGCACCAGCTGCTCCATGATCTTGCTCACGCGCGCCAGCATCTTGAAGGCCTGGTGCAGCTCGTCGGCCGCGATGTGGCGGATGGCCGCGCGCAGCTCGTGCAGCATCAGCTTCATCCAGAGCTCGCTGGTCTGGTGCTGCACGATGAAGAGCATCTCGTTGTGGTCGGGGCTCAGCGGGTGCTGGGCGTTGAGGACCGCATCCAGGTGCAGGTAGTCGCCGTAGCTCATGTCGGCGCTGAAGTCGAGCTTCGCGTCGTGGTGCTGCACGGCCGGCGCCGCGGCAGGCACCGCGTCGCCGTCGGCCGGGCCGGAGCCGTAACCCATGGGGCAGCCGCTCATTCAGGTCACCGCGTGTTTCTGGTTGAACTCGGGGCGGCGCCACTCGCCGGATTCGAGCACCTGGCGCAGGTGCTCGGCCGCGTCCCAGGCGTCCACGAAGCGCAGGTACAGCGGCGTGAAGCCGAAGCGCAGCACGTCCGGCGCACGGAAGTCGCCGATCACGCCGCGGGCGATCAGCGCCTGCACCACGGGGTAGCCGATCTCGGGGTGGGCGAAGCAGGCCTGGCTGCCGCGCAGCGTGTCGTCCACCGGCGAGGCCAGGGCCAGCGACGGGCAGGTGGCCTGCACACGCGCCGTGAACAGCCGCGACAGCGCCAGCGACTTGGCGCGCAGCGCGGCCATGCCGCCCAGCGGTTCGGCGGCCAGCACGGTGTCCACGCCGCATTCCAGCGCCGCCAGCGACAGCACCGCGGGCGTGCCGCAGAGGTAGCGCGCGATGCCGGTGGCCGGCCGGTAGCCGGGCGTGAACTCGAAGGGCGCGGCATGGCCGATCCAGCCGGCCAGCGGCTGCCAGAAGCGGTCGACATGGCGCGGGTGCGCCCACACGAAGGCCGGCGCGCCGGGGCCGCCGTTGAGGTACTTGTAGCCGCAGCCCACGGCGAAGTCGGCATCGGCCCCGGTCAGGTCCACCGGCACCGCGCCGGCGCTGTGCGCCAGGTCCCACACCGTCAGCGCGCCGGCCTCGTGCGCCGCGGCGGTGAGTGCGGCCATGTCGTGCATGCGGCCGGTGCGGTAGTTGACGTGCGTGAGCATCAGCACCGCGGTGCGGTCGGTCAGCAGGCCGGGCAGCTCGTCGGGTTCGGCCAGCACGAGCTCGAAGCCACGTTCTCGTGCCAGCGCCTCGGCGATGTACAGGTCGGTGGGGAAGTTGCTGCGCTCGCTCAGGATCACGGTGCGCTGCGGGGCGTCGGCCTTGACGATGGTCAGCGCCGCGCTCAGCACCTTGAAGAGGTTGACGCTGGTGGAGTCGGCCACCACCAGCTCGCCCGCGCCGGCCCCCACGAGGCGCGCGATCTTGTCGCCCACGCGCTGCGGCATGGCCATCCAGCCGGCGCTGTTCCAGCTGCGGATGAGGCCGGTGCCCCATTCGTCGGTGACCACCTGCTGCACACGCGCCGCGGTGCTGCGCGGCAGCACGCCCAGCGAGTTGCCGTCGAGGTAGATCACGCCGTCGGGCAGCGCGAACTGCTCGCGCAGCGGGGCCAGCGGGTCTTGGGCGTCGAGCGCCAGGGCGTCTTGTCGGTTCATGTCAGTTCGCGAAGCACGGCGCGCACCGGCGATGCGCAGGCCGTGGTGAGTTTCAGGGGCAGGGCGATGAGCTCGTAATCGCCTTCGGGCACGTCGTCGAGCAGCAGGTTTTCCAGCACCCGCAGGTTCCGGCGGCGGATGACCTGGTGGCTGGACAGCGCCTTGCTGTCCGCGGGGTCGATGCTGGCGCTGTCGATGCCCACCAGCAGCACGCCCCGGTCGGCCAGGCGCTCGATGGTCTCGGGCGCGTAGGCCGGCAGGTCGGTGTCGAAGCGGTCCTGCGGCATGCGCGCGTAGGTGCGCACCAGCACGCGCGGCGGCAGGTCGTGCAGCGCGTGCGCCAGGTGATCCCAGTGCACCAGCGGCCCGCAGCCGATGGCGTGGATCACGCGGCAGGGGCCGAGGTACGGCGCCAGCGGCACGTCGCCGATGGCCGCGCCCTCGTCGCCGTAGTGCAGCGGCGCGTCGGCGTGGGCGCCGGTGTGCGGGCTCAGCGTCAGCGTGCTGACGTTGACCGGGCAGCCCGGCCCGATGCGCGCCGGCCATTGCAGCGAAAAAGGCGTGTCGCCCGGGAACACCGGCGAGCCGGCGTGCAGCGGTGGGGAGATGTCCCAGAGTCTTGGCATGGGGCGAGACTGTGCGATGGCCGGCGGCGCCGTGGTGTCGGTAATTTCCAACATCGTGCCCACATCGCGCCGAATCCCGGCGGGTGGGCGCGGGCAGCCTGCGTGCCCGGGCCGCTCGGGGTGTTTCCCGTTACACGCGGCGGCCGCGGCGCTAGAGTCGGTGCATGCCATCCGCCCACGTCGACACCTTCGCGCGCGACCACCTGCCGCCGCCCGAGGCGCTGCCCGAGTTCATCTTCGAGTTGCCCGGACTGCAGCTGCCGCCGCGCCTGAACTGCGCCGCCGAGCTGCTCGACCGCCACGTGGCCGAAGGCCGCGGCGGCCGCCTCTGCATCCAGGGCGCTGGCGTGCGCTGGACCTACGCCGAGCTGCAGGCCCAGGCCAACCGCATCGCCCGCGTGCTGGTGCACGAGATGGGCCTGGTGCCGGGCAACCGCGTGCTGCTGCGCGGCGCCAACTCGCCGATGCTCGCGGCCTGCTGGCTGGCGGTGGTCAAGGCCGGCGGCATCGCGGTGGGCAGCATGCCGCTGCTGCGGGCGCGCGAGCTGGTGGCCATCGTCGACAAGGCCCGGATCACGCACGCGCTGTGCGACGCGCGGCTGGCCGACGAGCTGGCGCTGGCCCGCCCCGACTGCGCCACGCTGACCCAGGTGCTGCACTTCGGCGGCGACGCCGCCGAACTGGAGACCCGCGCCGCGGCGCAGCCGGCCACCTTCGACACCGTGGACACCGCCGCCGACGACGTGTGCCTGATGGCCTTCACCAGCGGCACCACCGGCGTGCCCAAGGGCACGATGCACTTCCACCGCGACGTGATGGCCGCCTGCGCCTGCTGGCCGCCGCACGTGCTGCGTGCGACCGAGGATGACGTGTTCATCGGCAGCCCGCCGCTGGCCTTCACCTTCGGGCTGGGCGGGCTGCTGGTGTTTCCGCTGTCGATCGGCGCCTGCGCGGTGCTGATCGAAAAGGCGTCGCCCGACACGCTGCTGCCGGCCATCGCCCAGTACCGCGCCAGTGTGTGCTTCACGGCGCCCACGTCCTACCGGGCGATGGCCGCGCTGGTGCAGCAGCACGACCTGCGCTCGCTGCGCAAGTGCGTCTCGGCCGGCGAGGCGCTGCCTGCGGCCACGCGGCAGCTGTGGCGCGAGGTCACCGGCATCGAGATCATCGACGGCATCGGCTCCACCGAGCTCTTCCACATCTTCATCAGCGCCGACGAGGCCCACGCCAAACCCGGCGCCACCGGCCTGCCGGTGCCCGGCTACCGCGCCGTGGTGCTGGACGACGAAGGCCGCGAACTGCCGCCCGGCCAGGTGGGCCGGCTGGCCGTGAAGGGCCCCACCGGCTGCAAGTACCTGGCCGACACTCGCCAGTCGCAATACGTGCAGAACGGCTGGAACCTCACCGGCGACGCGTATCTCGTGGACACCGACGGCCAGTTCGTCTACCAGGCGCGCACCGACGACATGATCATCTCCGGCGGCTACAACATCGCCGGCCCAGAGGTGGAGAGTGCGCTGCTGCTGCACCCGGCGGTGGCCGAGTGCGGCGTCATCGGCCAGGCCGACGACGCGCGCGGCATGATCGTCAAGGCGGTCGTGGTGCTGCGGCCCGGACACACCGGCGACGCGGCCATGGCCAAGGCGCTGCAGGACTTCGTCAAGCAGACGATCGCGCCCTACAAGTACCCGCGCGAGGTGGAGTTCCGCACCAGCCTGCCGCGCACCGAGACCGGCAAGCTGCAGCGCTTCCGGCTCAAGGCCGCGGGGCTCTGAACGGCATGGGCTTCACCGCCGAGCGCACGGTGCGCTTCTCCGACTGCGACCCCGCCGGCATCGTCTTCTTCCCGCAGTACCTGGTGATGCTCAACGGCGTGGTCGAAGAATGGTTCGACCGCGGCCTGGGCATCGCTTACGCCGAGCTCATCGGCCCGCGGCGCGTGGGCCTGCCCACGGTGCGGCTGGAGGTCGACTTCACGGCGGTCAGCCGCCATGGCGACGCGCTGCGCTGGCAGCTGGCGGTGGAGCGGCTGGGCCGCAGCTCGCTCACGCTCGACATCCAGGTGCGCGGCGGTGATGAACTGCGGCTGAAGGCGCGCCAGGTGCTGGTGTGCACCTCGCTGCTCACGCACCGGCCGCAGGCGCTGCCGGACGACGTGCGGGCCGCGCTGCTGCGCCCGAGCTGACGGGGGTGGCGCCGGCTGCGGCGGGCGCCTGCGCGCGCTCTGCCGTCGGCAGCCCGAAGAACTCGGCCAGGGCCTCGCGGTACTGCGGCTGGCCGAGCGAGTTGGTGTTGTGGTGCGAGCCGCCCTCCACCAGCAGGAAGCGCTTGGGCGTGGCCGCGCGGTCGTACAGCGCCTGGCCGAGCGCGGGGCTGATGAGCTGGTCCTCGCTGCCGTGCACCACCAGCACCGGCGCACCGACGCGGCCGATGCGCGAGGCCGCGTCGAAGCGCTGCGTGATGAAGGGCCCGAGCGGCAGCCAGCCCCAGCGGAAGGTGCCCACCACGTCGGCGATCGACGTGAAGGTGCCCTCGACGATGAGCCCGGCCTCGTCCTGCACCTCTTCGGCCAGCCGCACCGCGATGGCGCCGCCCAGCGAGTGGCCGAACACGTAGCGCTGGCTCTGCGGCTGCGCCTGCGCCAGCCAGCGCCAGGCGGCGAGCGCGTCCTCGTGGGCCTTGTCTTCGGAGGGCAGGGCCGCGGTGCTGCGACCGAAGCCGCGGTAATCGATGCCCAGCACCGCAAAGCCCATCTCGTGCATGCGGCGCATGCGGTGCGCGCTGCTGCGCACGTCCCAGCGGGCGCCGTGCAGGTACAGCAGGACGGGGGCCTTCTCGTCGGCCTGCGGCAGCCACAGCCCGTGCAGGCGCACCGGCTGCTGGCGGGCGGAAGACTCGAAGTCGATCCACACGTCCTGCAGCCCGTCGGCACTGGCGCCGGCCCAGCTGCGCGTGCCGGGCTGGAAGATCCATTTGCGCTGCTGCTCGTCGAGCGTGGCGCAACCGGCCATCAGGGCCGCGGCCAGGAGACCGGCGCCCAGGGCGCGCCAGCCCAGGTGCCAGCGGCGAGACGTGGATCGGAGCGGGTTCGACATGGCCGCGCATCTTCACACGGTTGGCCCATGGCCCGCTGGCGGGCGCCGTGACAATTTGTGGGCCCGATGCCGAGCCCCTGCAGGGGTGACACGCAGATCCCGGCGGCCGGCTTTGGGGTAGGCTTGACCACGTGTGCAAAGCCACGCATGCCCGACTGGAGGTCCGCCCATGAAACCGGTATCCGAACTGCTCAAGACCCGCGACGGCACGCTCTGGCACGTGCGGCCCGAAGAATCGGTCTTCTCGGCCCTGGAGCTGCTGGCCAGGTACGAGGTCGGCGCGCTGATGGTGATGGACGAGGGGCGCCTGGTGGGCGTGTTCTCCGAGCGCGACTACACGCGCAAGATCGCGCTGCAGGGCCGCAGCTCCAAGGACACGCTCGTGGCCGACATCATGACGCGCAACGTCTACACCGTCGGCCCGCGCACCGGCACGCGGGCCTGCATGGCGCTGATGAGCGAGAAGCGCATCCGGCACCTGCCGGTGATCGAGGACGGCACGGTGATGGGCATGATCTCCATCCGCGACATCATGGACGACATCATTGCCGACCACGAGGTCACGATCGCGCAGCTCGAGAGCTACATCCAGTCGTAGCCGCGGCGCGGGGCCGCAGCGCCGCCTACAGCGCCAGCCGGTGCGACTGCATCAGCAGCAGCCCCTCGAAGATCAGCGACTCCACGATCTCGAACGGCAGGTCGGTGATCGGCAGCAGCTTGACCGCGGCGCCGCCGGTCATGAAGAGCATGGGCTCGGTGCCGGTCAGCGCCAGCAGCCGGCGCGCCTGACGCTCCACGGCACCGGCAATGGCGTTGGCGCCGCCGCTCATCAGCGCGTCGCTGGTGTTGGTGGGGAAGTCGACGACCTCGCCCGTGGGCACCTTCAGCCCCGAAGTGCCCTGCTCCAGCGCGCGCTGCATGAGCCCGAAGCCGGGCAGGATCAGGCCGCCGAGGAAACGGCCGCTGGCATCCAGCGCGTCCACCGTGACCGCGGTGCCCACCATCACCACCAGCGCCGGGCGCGGCGGCGTGCCGTGCTGCGCCTCGGCCAGCACGCGCGAGCGTGCGCCGGCCAGCGCCACCCAGCGGTCGGAGCCCAGGCGGCTGGGGTGGTCGTAGCCATTCGCGAGGCCGGCCTCGTGCGCGGAGGGCACCACCCAGTGGGGGTCGATGTCCCACAGCTCCATCTGCTCCTCGACGCGGCGGCGCACCGCGTCGCCGGCCACCACGCAGCCCAGCATGCTAGCGGGCGCGGGCAGGCGCCGCCAGTCGGTCTCGGCCAGCGCGTCGATCGTCTCCAGGAACACCGCGCCCTGCTCCAGCAGCACGGCCCCCGGGTGCGGCGCGGCGTACAGCGCCCACTTCAGGCGGGTGTTGCCGATGTCGATGGCCAGAAAAGTCATGGAGCGGTGGACGAGGGAGTGCAGGGCGCGCAGCGTAGCAGCGTCCGCCACCGCCACCGGCACCGTTGCCAGCGGCTTGGGGGTAAACCATGATCCGCTGTCTGCGCCGCGTCAGCAGCTTCCGGGGCCGGCGTGGCATGATCTTTGGTTGACGTTTACGTAAACGTCAGTCCCCACCCGGGCTGCAGCCCCGCCGCAGCCCCCGAACCGAGCGCACCGACATGACCGACCTCTCCGCCGAGTTCAAGGCCCTGGCCGCGTACCGCCCCACGCACAAGGTGCGCTTCGTCACCGCGGCGAGCCTGTTCGACGGGCACGACGCGGCCATCAACATCATGCGGCGCATCCTGCAGGGCATGGGCGCCGAGGTCGTGCACCTGGGCCACAACCGCTCGGTGGACGAGGTCGTCACCGCGGCGCTGCAGGAAGACGTGCAGGGCATCGCGATCAGCAGCTACCAGGGCGGCCACGTCGAGTACTTCAAGTACATGGTGGACCTGCTGCGCCAGCGCGGCGGCGCGCACATCCAGGTGTTCGGCGGCGGCGGCGGCGTCATCGTGCCGGCCGAGATCCGCGAGCTGCAGGGCTACGGCGTGACGCGCATCTACAGTCCGGAAGACGGCCAGAAGATGGGCCTGGCCGGCATGATCGGCGAGATGGTGATGCGCTGCGACACCGACCTCACGGTGCACGCGCCGAAGGCCGTGGCCGCGCTGCAGGGCCACACCGACGCCGCGTGGCGCGCGCTGGCGCAGGCCATCACCGCGCTGGAAAACGGCCGCGCCGATGCCGGCTTCAAGGCCGCGCTGCTGGAGGCGGCCGCGGCCCGCCCGTGCCCGGTGCTGGGCATCACCGGCACCGGCGGCGCCGGCAAGAGCAGCCTCACCGACGAGCTGATCCGCCGCCTGCGCCTGGACCGTGGCGACACGCTGCGCGTGGCCGTCATCAGCATCGACCCCAGCCGGCGCAAGAGCGGCGGCGCGCTGCTGGGCGACCGCATCCGCATGAACGCGATCTCGCCGTGGTCGTCGGGCGCACGCGTCTTCATGCGCAGCCTCGCCACGCGCGACTTCGGCAGCGAGATCAGCCAGGCCCTGCCCGACGTGCTGGCCGCCTGCCAGGCCGCGGGCTTCGACCTCATCGTGGTGGAGACCTCGGGCATCGGCCAGGGCGACGCCGCCATCGTGCCGCTGGTGGACGTGCCGCTGTACGTGATGACGCCGGAATTCGGCGCTGCCAGCCAGCTGGAGAAGATCGACATGCTCGACTTCGCCGAGTTCGTGGCCATCAACAAGTTCGACCGCAAGGGCGCGGCAGCAGGTGCAGCGCAACAAGGAGGCCTGGGGCACGCCCACCGAGCAGATGCCGGTCTTCGGCACCATGGCCAGCCGCTTCAACGACGACGGCGTCACCGCGCTGTACCAGGCCGTCTTCCAAAAACTGGCCCCGCGCCTGGCCGCGCTGGGCCTGCCGGTGGGTGTGTCCGCAAATGAGGGCCGCCTGCCGCGCGTGGCCACGCGCCACAGCACGCACCAGGTGCCGATCGTGCCGGGCGCGCGCGTGCGGTATCTCGCCGACATCGCCGACACCGTGCGCGGCTACAAGCAGCGCGCCCTGCAGCAAAGCCGACTCGCACGCGAGGTGCAGCAGCTGCAGGCCACCGCCCGCATGCTGCAGACCGACAAGCCCGAGCGCCACCGCGCGGTGGAGGCCGTGGACGACCTGGCCGCCACGCGCCGCGCCATGCTCGACCCGCACGCGGCCAAGCTGCTGGCGATGTGGCCCGACATGCAGAAGGCCTACGCCGGCGACGAGTACGTGGTGAAGATCCGCGACAAGGAGATTCGCACGCAGCTCACGCACACCACGCTCTCCGGCAGCAAGATCCGCAAGGTGGCCTTGCCGCAATACGAGTGCCAGGGCGAGCTGCTGAAGTGGCTGATGCTGGACAACGTGCCGGGCAGCTTCCCCTACACCGCCGGCACCTTCGCCTTCAAGCGCGAGGGCGAGGACCCGACGCGCATGTTCGCTGGCGAGGGCGATGCGTTTCGCACCAACCGCCGCTTCAAGATGGTCAGCGAAGGCCTGCCGGCTAAGCGCCTGAGCACCGCGTTCGACAGCGTCACGCTCTACGGCAACGACCCCGACCTGCGGCCCGACATCTACGGCAAGGTGGGCAACAGCGGCGTCAGCATCGCCACGCTGGACGACCTGAAGGTGCTGTACAGCGGCTTCGACCTGACCAACCCGGCCACCAGCGTCAGCATGACGATCAACGGCCCGGCGCCCAGCATCCTGGCGATGTTCATGAACACCGCCATCGACCAGAACCTCGACAAGTTCCGCGCCGACAACGGCCGCGAGCCGACGGACGACGAAGCGCAGAAGATCCGCGCCTGGACGCTGGCCAACGTGCGCGGCACCGTGCAGGCCGACATCCTGAAGGAAGACCAGGGCCAGAACACCTGCATCT